>Ga0335082_10001518_pt1 | contig 24775 bp, 20 predicted proteins | sample Lox_Sample_41_FD_206718 | JGI IMG/M metagenome (GOLD analysis project Ga0335082, IMG submission 206718) | Soil microbial communities from Loxahatchee National Wildlife Refuge, Florida, United States - Lox_Sample_4.1 | ecosystem: Environmental > Terrestrial > Soil > Wetlands | place: USA... | reverse complement strand
TGACGCTCGGTTCGGGCGGCGTGTCGGTGTTTGCGCTGCAATTCGCGAAGCTGGCAGGCGCGCGCGTGATCGCGACATCGGGCAGCGATGCGAAGCTGGAGCGATTGAAGCAACTCGGCGCGAGCGAGAGCATCAACTACAAAACGACACCCGAATGGGGGGCGTGCGCGCAGAATGTCGATCACGTCATCGAAGTCGGCGGCGCGGGGACGTTCTCGCAATCGTTGCGCGCGGTGCGGCGCGGCGGAACGATCAGCCTGATTGGTGTGCTCGCGGGCTTCGGCGATGTGAATCCGTTACCGATTCTCATGAAAGGCGTGCGCTTGAACGGCGTTTACGTCGGTTCGCGCGAAATGTTCGAGCGGATGAATCGCGCGATTACGGTCGCGAAGCTTCAGCCCGTCATCGACCGGGTCTTTTCGATGGATGAAATCAGCGAGGCGTTGCGCTACATGGAAAGCGGGTCACATTTCGGTAAGATCGTCGTGCGTTTGACGGACTGCTAAGCTCAGTCCGCGCCGCGAGGGCGGCGTGAGCTGGAGCGTATGGTTGAGCTTAGTAGTGTCATAGCACGGTGAAGAAGCCGAAAACCATAACGGCGAAAATGAAGGCTGCCATACCCCAAACGAGCCAAAAATCGCGCGGTGACTCCGAACGCCTGATGGGGTCATTAGTACCTGCATCTATAATCAGCTTCCCTTTTTTGATGTGAAAGCGTGTCGTGATCAACTTTCGCCCCCTGACATAGAATCGTCCTGTCACGAGAGAATGCGCCAAGACTGCAACTCCGCTAACAAGGAAAACCCATCGAAAGATCTCAATGCTCATAGATACGCCCAATCTTATTATCCGGGCAAAGTCAGATCCAAGGGACAAAGTTGGCTTGTCTCTTGTCGGAGTGATCGGAGGGACAACGCTGGTTAGGCGTTGGCGGGCGACGGGCCGATGCCGGGGGCGGGGAACGGGTCGGTCTTGGTGCCAGCGGGAGCTTTCTGCGGTGCGGGCGTCACGCTCGCGCCCAAACCGGGGCCGCGCGTGGGCGGTTTGGAGAGCTTGCCGGTCTCGATGATTTCCCCGATCTCGGTGGCGTCGAGCGTTTCGTATTCGAGTAGTGCTTCGGCGAGAGCGACGAGTTTGTCGTGATTCTGCGTGATGATTTCCCGCGCCCGTGCGTAGCAGACGTCGATGATGCTGCGGATTTCCTCGTCGATGTCGCGCGAGGTTTGCTCGCTGACTTCGCGGCCCTTGAAGAGGTCGCGTCCGAGGAACATGTGTTCCTCGCGGTCGCTGACGTTGACCATGCCGATTTTCTCGCTCATGCCCCATTCGGTGACCATCTTGCGGGCAACGTGCGTGGCCTGTTTGATGTCGCCCGCGGCGCCGCTGGTGCAGTCGCCAAAAGTCAATTCCTCGGCGATGCGTCCGCCCATGATACCGGCGATTTCGTCGAGCAACTGCTTTTTGCTCTCATGATACTTGTCCTTCTCTGGCAGCGAGAACGTCGCGCCGAGGTACATGCCACGCGGGATAATGGTGACCTTGTGCAACGGTTCGGTGAATTCGAGTTTGTACATGACGAGCGCATGGCCGGCTTCGTGATAGGCGGTGACTTTCTTGTCTTTCTCGTCCATCACGCGGCTGCGGCGTTCGCGGCCCCAACGCACCTTGTCGCGGGCCTCTTCGAGTTCCTCCATGCCGACGCCCTTCTTGTCGTTGCGGGCGGCGAGAAGGGCGGCTTCGTTGATGAGGTTGGCGAGATCGGCGCCGGAGAACCCGGGAGTGCCGCGGGCGATGACCTTGAAATCGACGTCCTTCACGAGTTTCACTTCGCGCGCGTGGACTTTGAGAATTTCTTCGCGGCCGACGAGGTCGGGCATGTCGATGACGATCTGGCGGTCGAATCGGCCGGGACGCAACAGCGCGGCGTCGAGCACGTCCGGGCGGTTGGTCGCGGCGATGATGATGACGCCTTCCTGCGTGTCGAAGCCGTCCATTTCGACGAGCAACGCATTCAGTGTCTGCTCACGTTCATCGTGGCCGCCGCCGATCCCGCTAAACCGCGAGCGGCCGACCGCGTCAATCTCATCAATGAAAATCAGGCACGGGGCATTCTTCTTGCCCTGCTCGAACATGTCGCGCACGCGGCTGGCGCCAACGCCGACAAACATCTCGACGAAATCGGAGCCGCTGATCGAGAAGAACGGCACGTCCGCTTCGCCTGCAATGGCTTTGGCGAGCAGCGTCTTGCCGCAGCCCGGCGGGCCGACCATCAACACGCCTTTCGGGATGCGACCGCCGAGACGTTGGAACCGTTTCGGGTCTTTCAGGAACTGGATGATCTCCTCAACTTCCTCCTTGGCCTCCTGCATGCCGGCCACTTCCTTGAAGGTGACCTTGTTCTTGTCGCGACTGAGCATGCGGGCACGGGATTTGCCGAAACTGAGCGCGCCTTTGCCCGCCATCTTGATCTGGCGGACGAACAGGAAGTACAGCAACCCTACGAAGAGGATGAACGGCGCCGCGTTGATGAGGAACGAGAGCCAGAGCTGATTGGCCTCGCTGAAGTCCAACTCGACGCCTTTTGACTTGAGGAATTTGTAAATCTCGTCGCTGTAGCGGACCTTGGCGACGAATTTGACGGTCTTGCCCTCCTTGCCCGGCTCGTCGTATTCACCCTTGAGCTTGTCCAGCGCGCCCGCGCCCGCCTCGACGGTGACGCTCTTCACGAGGCCGTCTTCGACCTTCTGTTCAAGCTTGCCGTAGGGGATTTCCTCAACGCGGTCCTGCTGGATTTGCCGAAGCTTGAGAAGCGCGCCGACACCAACCAACGCAATGATCAGCCACACCATCCCTAGGCGGGTCGGGAAATGCGGGTCGCGCCCTTCGGAAGAGCGTTTCAGCTTTGGCAACCGTGGTTCTTTGTCGTCCATGATGATCGTCTGACAACAACGGCTAAAAGGTGGGCCAACCTAACACGAAGGTTCTGGCAATGCAATAGCTTGCGTTTGCGCATTCGGTGACGGACTGGTATGCTGCCGCGTGTGGAGAAGAGGCCGACCATGAGGCTACTTCTATTGGGGTTGGGACTGATGCTGCTCGTCGGATGCGCGGCGTTTGAAACGTCCCCCGGAGACGTCCAACGCAAGCTGAGCGATCCGACCAAGGGACACCTTTACGAGCGCGACCCGCTCGAAAGCTACTGAGCGCGAATGATCATTGTCCACTCGCCCCGTTGTCTTGGCTACGCCGCCGATGGCCATCCCGAATGTCCGGAACGCGTTCTCACTGCCGTCGCGGAACTCGAGGAATCCGACCATGTCTGGATTGTTCCCGAACCGTGCGCCGACGCTGACCTCCTGCGTGTGCACACGCAGGCGATGATCGACGCGGTGAAGTCGGGACAATTCTTCGATGCCGACACGCCGTTCTTCCCGGACATTTACGAACTCGGCCGACTCTCCGCGGGCGGCGCCATCGTTGCCTCCGAGCAAGCGCTGGCGGGCCACACCGCGTTCTCGCTCATGCGTCCGCCCGGCCACCACGCTGAACGCAGCCGTGTGATGGGTTTCTGTTACTTTAACAACATCGCCATCGCCGTCGCGCGGCTGCTCGGTGAACGCGGCGTCGAGCGCGCCGCGATACTGGATTTCGATTGCCATCATGGCAACGGAACCGAGGACATTTTTCTCGGCGACGACCGCGTGCTGTTCGTCTCGCTGCATCAATCGCCGTGCTACCCGAACACCGGACTCGTGTCCCGCAAGAACTGTGTGAGCTATCCGCTCGCGCCGGGTACCGGCGCGGCGGAGTTTCTCGCCGCGTTCGACGATGCGCTGGCGAAGATCAGTGATTTCAAACCGCAACTGCTGGCGATCTCGGCGGGATTCGACGCGTACAAGCTGGATCCCATCACGCAGATGGGGCTGGAGATCGACACGTTTGGTGCGCTCGGCGAACGCGTCGCCACCTTTTGCCACCGACACGGCACCGGCGCGACACCGCTGCCCAGCTTCGGCGTGCTGGAGGGCGGTTACTCGCGCGATTTCGCCCGATGCGTCGACGCATTCGTGACGGCGTGGGGTTGCCCGTGAAAGCCGGGGCCGAGTGAAGCGCGACAAACTGTTCGTGTTCCTGATCGTGGTCGTCGTGGGACTGACATTGCTGCGGCTGCTGGTGGCGGGCACGGTCGAGCTTCTGCCCGAGGAAGCTTATTACTGGACGTACTCGAAACATCCCGCGCTCGGTTACTTCGATCATCCGCCGATGGTCGCGTGGATGGTTCATGCGGGCACACTGCTGCTCGGCGACACCGAACGCGGGGTGCGGATCATCAACATGCTGCTGTGGATCGGCTCGTGTGCATTGCTGTGGCAGACGGCCAGAATCTGGTTTGACGTGCGTGTGGCGTCTGGTGCCGCCCTGTTGTTCTCGGCGCTGCCGATCTTCGTGGGCATCGGGTTCATCGTTACCCCCGACGGACCGCTGGTGTTCTTCTGGACGCTCACCTTGTATGCGATTTCGTTGGCCTTACACACCGGACGCAACGCGGCTTGGTTGCTGGCGGGCGTGGCGTTCGGCGGCGCGCTGCTTTCCAAATACTATGCGCTGTTACTGGCGCCGTCGCTTCTGTTGTTTCTGCTGTTCTCGACGCGGTATCGCCGATGGCTCTCGCGACCGCAACCATGGCTGGCTCTCGGTATCGCGCTGGTGGTGTTCAGCCCGGTGGTGATTTGGAACGCGCAGCACCAGTGGGCGTCGTTCGCCTTCCAGTCATCGCGCGCATCGGGCGTGAAAGGCAATGCGTTGGAACTCGCGGGAATGTTCTGGCTGGTGCAACTGGGAATCCTGACGCCGCCGCTGTTTGTGCTGATGGTGATGGCCGCGGCTCGGGCGGTGCAGCGCGGCTGGCGACAGCGCGAGGATCGCTGGAACTTCGTGGCGGCGTTCTCGCTGCCATTGTTCCTTCTGTTTGCGATCGCCAGTTTCAAGGCGGACGTTCACCTGAACTGGACGGCCCCCTCGTTTCTGTCTCTGACTCTCGGCGGCGCCGCGGTCTGGCTCGAAGGCACGGACGATCCGGACCCGCGGCAGGCGCGACGCTGGGGCGTGGCGGCTTGGCTGAGCGGGTTGCTGTGCGCGGTCGTCCTCGTGGCGGCACACGTGAATGTTTTGTTTGGTAGACCGGAGAGTCTCGCTTACAGCCGGGTGGGTGGGTGGCGCGAGTTGGCGGCACAAGTCGACTCGGCAAAGGTCGAACTTTCGCGGCGGTCGGGCCACAAGGCATTCGTGTTGGGCGTGGACAAGTACAACATCGCGGCAGAACTCGGATTCTACCTGCGCAACCCCGGCGACAGTGTAAATCTGTATGCGCTCGGCGAACGGGGCCTGGGGTATCGGTTTTGGACGGACCTGGAGCGGTTTGAGGGACGCCCTGCGGTGGTCGTGGTGTTCAATCCGAGTGAGGGAACGCTGCAGGAGTTGCGCGCGCATTTTGACCGGATCGACGAACCGCTGCCCATGCGCATCAATGCGCCCGCGCGACGCTGGCACTCGGTTTATCTCGTGTGCTGCGACGGGTATCACGCCAAGCCTCGTGCCTTGACTGAGGCCAGCAAGGGTTTATAATGAACGTTTAATTGTCGGGGCGATGATGTGTTTTATTCGTGGTTGGAGAGACCGGGTCTGTGACTGAGTCTGCCAAAGGGATTTCCGTGAGTTGCGCCAAGGAAACCGTTTATGTCCGCGTGGTTGGGCGCGGGACGTTTCAGAACGGGCAACCGCTGCGCCGCTATGGGGTGGAACGAATTGAACACGGTTGCGGCGAATTCTTTGTCGATCTCGCCAAGTGCGACGGGATGGACAGCACATTTCTGGGCGTGCTGGCGGGCATCGGGCTGCTGTTGCAGCAGGACAGACGCGAAGGCAAGCTTCACGTGGTGAACATCAGCGCCCGCAACATGGAATTACTACGGACGCTCGGCCTCGACCGCCTGTTCGGCATCGATGAACCGCCCGGCAAACTCCGCAACGGTCAGCCGCCGGCCGACGCCGAGTTCAAGCGACTGCCCGAAAGCGATGTCACGATGCTAACCGGCCCCTTGAGCAAGAACGACACCGCCGACCTGATGTTGGAGGCGCACGACAATCTCGTGCGTGCCGATCAACGCAACGCGCCTCGCTTCCGCGACCTCACGAAATTCCTTCGCCAGAAGGTCGACAAGCGCAAGGCCGATGACTGACCGCCATTCCAGGAGATCACCATGAAAGATTTTCGTATCGAACGGGAAGAGCGCGGGACGGTGCAACTCCTGCGGCTAAGCGGCTCGCTCGACATGTATTCCTTCCCGCGCCTGGAAACGCAGCTCAATGCCCTGTTCCAACAGGGCCAGCATCGCATTGTGCTCGACTGCCGCGACCTCGATTACGTCGGCAGCGCCGGTCTTGGCGCGCTCATCGGGTTCGCCAAGCAGGCGCGCGAACGCGCCGGTGACGTCAAACTCTTGAATGTCCCCGACCGCATCTACAAGATCATCGAGTTGCTCGGGTTCACGAAGGTCTTGGAGGTCTACAACACGGAAGACAGCGCGGTCGGCAGTTTCAGCAAAAACTGACGCAGGCTCGGACCCATGGAAACTCCTGAAAACGTTCGCCTCAAGAAGTCGACGGGCAAACTCCTCATCGAGGCGCCGGGTCACGGCAGTTATCTCGGCTACATCCGCGGTCTCGTGGGCGACCTCGCGCGCAAGGTGGGATTCCCCGAGGAGGAAATCGCGAAGATTGAGATGGCTGTCGATGAAGCCTGCTCCAACGTGGTCAAGCACGCCTACTCGGCGAAAAAGGAATGGTGCTGGAAACATCGCGACCCCGAAATCCGCATGGACGTGCGCGCCGAGAACAACCGCCTCGTCATCGAGATCAACGACCACGGCCAGAAGTTCGACTTCGCCGCGTACCGGCCCACCGATGTCGAGGATCGTCTCGAACAGATGATGCCGCACGGCTACGGCATTTTCATCATGCGCAAGTTCATGGACGAAGTCCAGTACAGCTCCAACGATCGCTCGGGCAACACGCTGCGGTTGGTCAAATACTTGAAAAAACCGTAGCCGTCCCTCATTTTAGTCCAACGACCATGTCGCACAAACACAAACACACTGAAACCACACCCGCGTCGCCGGCCGAAGCGGAACCACAGGCCGCGCCGCCGACGGACTTGGCGCAGGAACTCGACCGCGCCAAAGTCGAGGCCGCAGAGAACTGGGATAAATTTCTGCGGGCCGCGGCTGAACTGGAAAACTACCGCAAGCGCGTCGCGCGCGAGAAGGAGGAACTCGCCCGCTACACCTCCGAACGCGTCGTGGCCGCGTTGCTACCCGTGGTCGACAACTTCGAACGCGCCCTCGTCGCCGCCGAGCAGCAGCCTGTCGATAACACTGCCCTTCTCGACGGTCTCAAACAGATTCAAACGCAATTCCGTCGCACGCTCGAAGAGTTCGGCCTCAAGGAGGTCATCGCCCACGAAGGCCACAGATTCGACCCCAATCTCCACGAAGCCGTCGGCCACATCGAGTCGGCAACGCACCCCGAAGGCCGGGTCATCGAGCAACTTCAGCGGGGCTATAAACTTGCTGACCGTCTGCTGCGTCCCGCCCGCGTCGTCGTCAGCAAAGGTCCGCCCGCTCCCGAGACACCCAATCTCGAATCTGAAATCCCTGAATGACCAAGCGCGACTACTACGAAATTCTCGGCGTCGCTCGAGAGGCCACCGAAGACGAAATCAAGAAGGCCTACCGCAAACTCGCGCTTAAATATCATCCCGACAAGAACCCCGGCAACAAGGACGCCGAGGAGAAATTCAAGGAACTCGGCGAAGCCTACGAAGTGCTGAGCGATTCCCAGAAGCGTGCCGCCTACGATCGTTTCGGCCACGCTGCCTTCGCCCCCGGCGCCGGCGCGCGACCAGGCGGCCCCGGCGCTGGTCCGCAATGGGGCGGGTTCCACGACCCGTTCGAGATCTTCCGCGAAGTCTTCGGCGGCACCGGCGGCATCTTCGACGATATCTTCGAGCAAGCGTTCGGCGGGCAACAGCGCGGCGGACACGGCAGCGGGCGCGGCAACGATCTGCGGTACGATCTCGAAATCGAATTCGAAGAAGCCGCGCGCGGCGCCGAAAAGGAGATCTCCTTCAACGTCCTCGACACCTGTGATGTCTGCAATGGTCGCGGTGCCGCCGAAGGCGCCAAGATCGAAACCTGCCCGACGTGCCACGGACGCGGCCAGGTCGCGCATTCGCGCGGATTTTTCACCGTCGCCTCAACCTGCCCGCGCTGCAACGGTTCCGGCCAGACGATCACCAACCCGTGCAAACGTTGCGGCGGGGAAGGCCGCGTCCAGCAGCGACGCAAGGTCAAGGTGCGCATCCCTGCCGGCATCGAAGACGGCTCGCGGCTGCGCAGCAGCGGTCACGGCGAAGCCGGCGTTCGCGGCGGCCCCCACGGCGATCTGTACGTCGTCGTCCACGTGCGCCCGCACGATCTGTTTGTCCGTCAGGACGACGACCTGTTATGCGAAGTGCCGATTTGTTTTTCCACCGCCGCGCTCGGCGGCGAGATCGACGTGCCGACGCTTCACGGCGCGGCGCGCCTGAAGATTCCTGCGGGCACACAGAACGCCACGATGTTCCGCCTCCGCAATCAAGGCATGCCCAACGTCCACGGGCGCGGTCACGGCGACCTGCTGGTGCGCGTCCTCGTCGAAGTGCCGACGCGATTGTCGCGCCAGTTGCGAGAGAAGCTCGAAGAATTCGCCAAGCTCGCCACCGACGAAGCCTACCCGCAGCGCAAATCCTTCCTCGAAAAAGCCAAGCGTTTCTTCGGCCGGTAGGGCGCGCCGTGCATCCTCGTATCAGTCCGACAAAGGACAACCTGACTTTGGCTTTTCTTCCCAACTTTGTGTTATCAATACATTAGGCACGCGCAAGCGCAAAGATGAGCCCGTTGTTGAAATTAACCGGTCGTTGAGATGTCATTTTCGATTATCATTCCTGCCTTCAATGAGGAGAACTATCTTGTTAGGACACTGGATCATATCAATCAGGCGGCAGCCTATCTCAGGGACAAAGAGGACCAATCCATAGAGATCATCGTTGTTGACAATAATAGTACCGATCAGACAGCCTGCGTCGCGCGCGATTTGGGAGCAACTGTACTTTCTGAGTTTGAGCACAACATCTCCAGAGTTCGCAATACGGGAGCCAGAGCGGCCAATGGCGACATTCTGATTTTCGTCGATGCCGACACTCTCGTGCCAGAGAACTTGTTATGGCGGATCAGCCAAGCTATGTCTGATCCCGCGTGTGCTGGTGGGTCAGTCGATACCGACTATCAGCCGGTCCGTTTCTCTCTCAAAGTTTATCTGCAGTTGTGGCGGATTCTGGGAAACCTCGCCCGCATGGCCCAGGGAGCAACACAGTTTTGCCGACGAAGCATTTACTCCTCGCTTGGCGGATATGATGAAAGGTTCTATATGGGGGAGGATGTGGATTTCTACTGGCGGTTGAAACGGCTGGCGAAGGAGCAGAACAAGAAGGTCTGCTGCCTGAGCGATCTTCGAGTTACACCCTCTTGTCGACGGTTTGACCAGTGGCCACTATGGAAAATCCTGATCTGGACCAATCCAATGGTAGTGTTGCTGTTGCAGCGGAGAAGAGGGGCTTGGCACGGCTGGTATCAAGCCCCACTTCGTTAAGAGGAGTGACCAGAACGTGACGAGACCACCCGTTTGTTTGAAACCACGCCTAAACAAGTGGATGGAGCGGACGGCTCCGTCCGCGGCTCATCTCGATCGTACGAGCAGGCGTCTTCTTCGCTTCTCGACGACCCTGTTTTAACCGGATTAATGGTTCAGCATCATGCACCGCTTTTATCTTCCGAACTTCCAGCAGCCGGTCTTGAGCGACGAGGAGGCGCATCATGCGGTTCATGTGTTGCGACTGAAAGCTGGCGACACTCTCAACGTGTTCGACGGACGCGGCCACGAGGCGCAATGCAAGATCGCGGAGATGTCGAAGGACGCCGTTCATCTCACAATCCTCCAACGCTCCAGCACGGCTTCTCTTCCCTGTCGCATCACGCTCGCCCAAGCCGTGCCGAAGAAAAACATGGATTTGATCGTGCAGAAGGCGACTGAACTTGGGGTGAGCGTCATCGTGCCGCTTTTGTCCGAGCGCACGGTTGTGCAGCTTGACGAAGACTCGAAGAAGGTGAAACGGTGGTGTGAAATCGCGCTCGATGCCTGCAAGCAGTGCGGCAACAACTGGCTTCCCGAACTGCAGCCGCCGCAAAAGGTGCGCGACTTCCTGAACGCACTCGGCAAGTTCGATCTCAAACTCATCGCCTCGCTCCAGCCCGACGCCAAGCCGCTCAAGCATCTCTTGACGGATAAGCGACCGGCCACCGTGCTTATTCTCATCGGCCCCGAAGGCGATTTCACACCGGCGGAACTTTCTCTTACGAAATCCGCCGGTTGTCTGCCGCTCTCGCTCGGCCCATTGGTGCTGCGCGCCGAGACCGCTGCGCTCTACGCGCTGAGCATCCTGCATCACGAATTGCAGGTCGCTTGATACCACTCGACGAAGCGTGCGATGCCGTCCTCGATGGCGACTTGTGGATTGTAGTCGAGCAGGCGCCGCGCTTTCGAGATGTCGGCGAACGTGGTCGGCACATCGCCGGGCTGCGGCGGCTGACGCTTGATTTTCGCGGACTTGCCGGTCGCTTTCTCGATCAACGCGATGAGTTCGCGCAACTCGACCGTGCGCGACTCACCGAGGTTGATGATCTCATAGCCCAGCGGACGGTCGAGTGCGGCGAGAACGCCTTGCAAGATGTCGTCGATGTACGTGTAATCGCGACGCGTCGAGCCGTCGCCGAAAACCTCGATGGGTTTTCTTCCGAGAATCGCTTCGGTGAATTTGCGGATCGCGAGGTCGGGCCGTTGCCGAGGGCCGTAAACCGTGAAGAACCGCAAACAGACCATGTCGATCCCGTAGAGATGATGATACACGTGACACAGCGCCTCTCCGGCGAGCTTCGTCGCGGCGTAAGGCGAGATCGGATTCTGAATGAGGTCGGATTCGCTGAACGGCACCTTCTGGTTTACGCCATACACACTCGACGACGAGGCGAAGATGAACTTGCCCGCGCCGGTCTCGCGCGCGAACTCGAGCAGGTTCTGTGTGCCGGCCACGTTGACGTCGGTGTAGAGGCGCGGTTGCGCCAGGGACGGACGCACGCCGGCGCGCGCGGCAAGGTGAATGATAGCGTCGAACTTTCGAGCTGGCAGCTTGGCGCGGATGTCGCCTTCGATGATCTCCGCTCGCTTAGCGAACCCGGCCACGTTGCGCCGCTTCAGCGCGGGATCGTAGAAATCGTTGAAGTCGTCGAGAACAACGACTTCATACTCGCGTGCCAGCAACGCTTCCGTGACGTGTGAGCCGATGAATCCCGCGCCGCCGGTGACCAGCACTTTCATCGGTTGTCCCGCGCGTAGGACCACTCAAGCCACTCGCTGAGCACGATAAGCGTCCACAGTGCCCGCGCGTGGTCGGCGTGGCGCTGGCGATGCTCTTCGAGTAGTTCGGCCGCCACACGCCTATTGACCCCGACGGTTTCAAGCGCCTCCGAGCGCAGTCGCTCTTCCGCCCAATCGTACAACGGTCCCCGCAGCCAACTCGCCAACGGCACGGAAAGCCCGCGCTTGCGCCGATGCACAATCGCCACCGGCAAGTAGCGCCGCGCATAGCGTTTCAGGAACACCTTCGTCCGCATCCGGCTCACCCGTTGGCGCAGCGGGAGCGTGGCGGCGAATTCCATGACGGCGCGATCGAGAAACGGCGCGCGCAGTTCCAACGCCGAGCGCATGCTCGCGCGGTCGGCCTTCGTCAACAGCCCTTCGGCCAGCGTCGTCTCCAAATCGCGCTGCTGCACGACATCGAGCAGCGCCTCGTCCACCCGCTTCGCGACGCCCGCGTCTTGCCTCGTCACGCCGAGCCGCTTGAGCAAGGGCGGAGCGAGGTTTGACGTCCATAGCAAATGCCGCGCGACGCCGTCCATCTCCACGCCCTGCACGAACCGCTTCAGAACGAACGAGAGGGTGACTTTCTTTTCGCTCGGCGGCCAGGCTTCGACGATTCGTTTGAAAATCGCCTTCAACGGACCCGGCAATCGCGCGTAGTGTTCGGCGGTCTGCGCGCCGATGTAGGTCGGGTAACCGCCAAACAATTCGTCGCCACCTTCGCCGACGAGCGCGAGCTTCACGTCCTCCGCAGCTCGCCGCGCCAGCATTGCCGTCGGAATCCACGCGGGATCGGCGAGCGGTTCGCCGACGAGACGCACGAGCTCACCGATGCCATCACGGAATGATTCGGGTTTGACCCACACGGTCACGGCTTCGATGCCGAGGTGTTGCGCGACGCGTTCGGCGAATGCGCCTTCGTCGTACGACGCTTCGCTGAAACGCAGCGTGTACGCGCGCAACCTGTAGTCTGGCCGCACACTGCGCGCCACGGCGGACACGAGCGACGAGTCGACGCCGCCGCTCAGGAACACGCCGTACGGCACGTCCACGTCGCTCTGGCGCCGCACCGCTTCGCGAAACACTCCGTCAAAACCGTCAACAGTCGCCCTTTGCTTCTGTGTGGTTGTGATGTTCCAACGCCAGTAACGACGACGACGAATCCCGTCCGCGTCGATGGTGACAATCTCCGCAGGTGCGACTTTCTGGATTTCCTTGAACGGCGTGGTCGGCGCCACGAAGCAGCCGAACTGCAGGTAGCCGCGCAACGAGTCGCGGTCGCGCGTCAACGCGAGCGTGTCGTCGGCCGCGATGGCCGCAATCTCGGTGGCGAAGCGGACGAGGTGGTTGTGCATCGCGAAGAACAACGGCCGTTCGCCCGCCCGGTCGCGCGCGAGGATCACGCGTTGCTGGCGCGGATCCCAGATCGCGATGGCAAACACGCCGATGAGCCGCTCGATGAAGGCCTCGCCGAGTTCAAGGTACAACCCGGGAATCACCGCGACATCCGTCGCCAGTTCCACGTGGTGTCCACGCGATTCGAGCCAATGTCGAAGCTCCTGGTGATTGTCAATTTCGCCGTTGCAGACGACGGTGACGCCGCTCTCGCGGTCGACAATTGGTTGTTTGCCCGAATGAAGTCCACGGATCGCCAGACGCGTCGCGCCGAAGGTCGCATACGCACCCGTCACCAAGCCTGATTCGTCAGGACCGCGGTGCGTGAGGGCTTCGACCATCGCGCCGACGCGCCCGTTCGCCGACACGTGATCGAACGAGCCACGAACCGCCGCCATTCCGCACACGCCACACATCTCACGACCCTCCAGGCCAGGGCAGCAGTGCGCCCCACCAGCCCATTCCGAAGTCCGTGACAGGCGCTGACCGGCTCACAGCGATCGATTGCAGAACGTCGACTGCATTGCGCCGCGCCAGCAAGAGCACGGGATGATCGCGCGACGCAAGCCAGCGGTCTCGCTCTTCCAGTGGCACGACGCCGGGCGGCCAAGGTTTTGTCTTCTTCAGCATGAACTCGATATAATTGCTGGTCAGTTCACCGCCATCTTTCGTCAGCACCGTCACAAGTTGCTTGCGATAGAACGGCAGCCCGGTCGGGAAACATTCCAGACACGCGAGCTCGGTCCGAGCAGGAAGCTCAGGCAGCTGATCCGTGAGGGCGCGCGACGATTTGGCATTGGCGTAGAGCCTAATGCCGTCGAAGCCGACCGTCAATAACACCAAGGGAAACAGCACGAAGGCGGCAAACACCGCCCGCGCATCGGCTCGCCGTCGCGCAATCCCGGCTGCTACTACTGCGAGCAACAACCCGGTCGACAGCCGAGCGCACAGTGCCGCGACGCGCCCAAGTTCGCCGGCGTCAACTTTCAGGGGCTTCTCGATCATGTGCGGGTGAATCGCCAGCACGGCCAAACAGCCTGCGCCGATCACGCCAAGCGCGGCCAGCATAACCGCGCTGTGTCGGACGACGCGCGCCGCCAATCCGTTGCGGTCTTCGAGAGCCGAAGCGAACATCCGGCCCGTCAACGCGCCGAGCGCAACGACCACGCTCAGGATGTAGTCGGGCCGCTTCGATTTCGAGATCGAGAAGAACGCCACGACAGCAACGGTCCACACCATGAACAAGCGGTCGGCGCTCGTCCATCGTTTGCGGGCGCGCCACGCGGCGCCGACAGCTTCGGGTAGCAACACACTCCACGGAAACAAGCCGCCCGCGATCCATGGCACGTAGTAGTACACCGGGCCGGTGCGGCGAAACTGGGTGGTCGTGAATCGATGGAACGATTCCTCGATGATGCCATAGTAAGCGAAATCGGGATGCAGGTGGTTCACCCCGAGAAACCACGGCAGCGTGATCGCGAAGAATACGACGAGATTCAGCGGGGCAAAGAAATGTTTCAAAGCGGCGCGGTTTTTGTTGAGCAGATTGAAGATGGCCAGCACCAGCGTTGGGAGAATGAAGCCGATGGGGCCTTTCACCAGCGTCGCGACCGCTGCCGACGCGGACCCGAGCAGGTACCAGCGCGCCCGCGTACGGCTTTGGTTCTGTTCGGCGAAGTAACCCGCAAAGATCGCACCGCAAACGAAAAACGTCAGTGTCATGTCGAAAATGACGAGCCGGCTGAACGCCAGATACAACGGTGCGGTCGCGACGACCACAATCGCCAGCGCGGCGGCGCGGTCGCCGTATTCGTGTCGGCAAAATGCGAACGTCATCGCGAGCAGCGCAAGCCCGAACAGGGCCGACGACAGCCGCGCCGCTGTTGCCGTCTCGCCGAATAGCGCAAACGAGAGCGCAATGGTCTTGAAGTAGAACGAGGGCTTGTCGAGATAAGGCAATCCGTTGTACGTCGGCACGAGCCACGCGCCTGAGTCCTGCATTTCGCGCGCGACTTCGGCATTGCGGCCTTCGTCGGGTTGCATCAACGGCAAGTGACCGAGCCGGGCGAAAATGAAGGTCGCGCCACACAGGAGCGCGAGCAGGCCGGGCCAAACGGTACTTTTCACAGGGCGCCGAGACTACCACAAGCACTTTCCCGTTGCATCCCGCAAGAATTGTTTGCACCATCGTGGTGTGGACACCGCCCCAGAGATCAGCGTGGTCGCTCCGTGCCATAACGAGCGCGACAATGTGCGACCATTGGTGGATGCGATTCGCAGTGCGCTCGATCCGCTGAAGGTCTCGTACGAGATCGTGTTGGTGGACGACTGTAGTGATGATGGGAGTTGGGACGCGATAAAAGAACTCGGTGTGCGCGCGATGCGCTTCGAATACAATTGCGGCCAATCCGCCGCCTTGTGGGCTGGGATGAACGCCGCCCGCGGACGCGTGATCGTGACGCTGGATGCGGACATGCAGAATCCGCCGGCTGAAATCCCCAAGCTGTTGGCGGCCATGGGCCGGGCGGACTGCGTGTGCGGCTCGCGGGTTGAAGCGCGGGCGAAGGGCGACAGTTGGATGCGGCGGGCGTCGTCGCACATCGCAAACTGGGTGCGCAACAAAGTCTCGGGCGAAACGATCACCGACGCGGGTTGTTGCTTTCGCGCGTTTCGGCGCGAGTGCATCGAGAACGTGAAGTTTTTCAAGGGCGCGCACCGCTTTTTGCCGACGCTCATTCGCATGGAAGGGTTCACGGTCGTCGAAGTTCCCGTGGATCATCAATCGCGGCGCGCGGGGCAGGCGCATTACGGCGTGTGGAACCGGCTGTTCAAATCGTCGGCGGACCTGCTGGCGGTACGCTGGATGAAAAAGCGTGTCATCCGCTACAAAATCTCGGAGACGATCAATTGAAAACTTGGGTCGCAGGCACTATTGCCATCTTGCTGCTTGTCGGTTCGCCAGCGTTTGCGAAGGGCAAGGCCGAGCATGTCGTCGTCATCGTTTGGGACGGCATGCGCCCCGACTTCGTCAACGAAACCAACACGCCGACGCTGGCGAAACTCGCCCGCACCGGCGTCGTCTTCGCGAATCATCACTGCGTGTACATCAGTTCGACCGAGGTGAACGGCGCGGCGCTGGCGACGGGCATGTATCCGAACCGCAACGGTGTGATCGCCAATCGTGAGTATCGGCCCGCCATCGATCCACTCCGGCGCATCGAAATCGAAGCGATGGATACCATGGTGAAAGGCGACAAGGCGAGTGGCGGGCACTATATGCGGGCGCCCACGTTGCCTGAGATTCTGCGACGCGCTGGCCGCACGGTGGCCATCGCAGGAACGAAACCGGTCGCGATGTTGTTTGACCGATCCAACCCCGAGCATGTGAAGCTATCGGATGCACCGAAGTTCGACGCGCCGAACACGCGCGTGGATGCGGCGACGACGCAAGCGCTGATCGGTTCACTCTGGGACGCGGGCGTGCCGATGTTTTCGTTGCTGTGGCTGAGCGATCCCGACGCGACCCAGCACGCAACATGGCCCGGGGCGGACAAGGCGCTGCAAGCAATGAAGAGCGTGGACGCGGACCTTGCGCTCGTGCTCAGCGAGTTGGCGGTGAAGGGTGTGCGCGATAAGACCGATGTGTTCGTCGTTTCCGATCACGGGTTTTCGACGGTGATGCGCACAGTGGACGTGGCCGATGCGTTGCGCGAGGCGGGCTTTCAGGCGGCGCGTGAGTACCAACAGCCGCCGCGCCAGGGCGACGTGGTCGTGGTGGGCAACGGCGGCTCGGTGTTGCTGTATGTCGTCAGACGCGACCGAGTCCTGACGCGGAAACTTGTCGAGTTTCTCCAGCAGCAGGATTTCACGGGGGTAATCATGACGCGGGAGCCGATGCCGGGCACGTTCACACTTGAGCAGGTTCGACTCAACTCGCCCGATGCGCCGGACATCGTCCTGTCGATGCGCTGGACCGACGAAAAGAATGAAGCCGGCGTTGCCGGGATGATCGTCAGTGACGGGGCAGCTTACGGAAAGATGACGGTAGGAAACGCGCACGGCGGCCATTCCAGTCTGAGCCCGTTCGACATCCACAACACGTTGGTTGTGACGGGGCCTGATTTCCGCTCGGGGCTGGTCGATCCGTTTCCGTCGGGCAATGCCGATCTTGTGCCGACGATTCTCCACGTGTTGGGGGTGCCTCCACCGGAACCGATGGATGGCCGCGTGCTGGCGGAAGCGTTCACCGTTGTGCCGGGGAAGCTGACGCCCGTCGAGACGCACAGGCTTGATAACTCAAGGGACGGCGGGCAGTTCATGTGGCAGCAATACCTTGCGTTTTCGGAGTTTGGCGGCGCGATCTACCTCGACGGAGGCAACGGTTTTTCACAGGTTATTCACAACGGCGCAAAAGCTGCAAGTCCTTGAGTTTTTGCTTGAGTTCGGGGCTGAGATCGCTATTGTTGCGCGAAAAGAAAGGGGTGGGGACCCTATGTATCTGAAGAGCCTTCAGCTCATCGGCTTCAAGTCGTTTGCTGAAAAGACGACGCTTGAGTTTTTGCCGGGCGTGACCGCCATTGTCGGTCCGAACGGCTGCGGCAAATCCAATATCGCTGACGCCATCCGTTGGGTGTTGGGCGAACAGTCCGCCAAGGCGTTGCGCGGCTCCGAGATGGCCGACGTCATCTTCAACGGGACGGATGGGCGGAGAGCGATTGGCATGGCGGAGGTCACCATGACGTTCGCCGAGGTCGATCCAAAGACGATTTCCCTGCCGGGTGTGAATCTCGATTTCAATGAGCTGGCCATCGCGCGCCGTGTTTATCGCGATGGCACGGGCGAGTATCTCATCAACAAGACGCCGTGCCGCTTGCGCGATATTCAGGCGATGTTCATGGACACGGGCATGGGTCGCTCAAGTTACTCGCTGATGGCGCAGGGGCAGATCGATCAGATTCTGAGCGCGCATCCCGAAGACCGCCGCACGATTTTCGAAGAAGCGGCTGGCATCAACAAGTACAAGCACCAGAAGAAGGAGGCGCTGCGCAAGCTCGAGTACACCGAAGCGAACCTCGTCCGCATCACCGACATCATCAAGGAAATCAAACGCCAAATCATCTCGCTGCAACGCCAAGCCGGCAAGGCGCGCCGCTACAAGGAGTTGTTCGACCAACTCAAGGCGCTGGACACCCGCCTAGCGCGACATAGGTTTGACGGACTTCAGTCCGAAATCTCCAATCTCGAATCTCAAATCTCCGGGTTCACCGCGAAGTCGGATCAGTTCGCCTCCGAAATCTCCAATCGCGAATCTCAGATTTCAGACCTCCGCCGCTCGCTCGCCGAGATCGAGCGAGCGATTGCCGACGCTGTGAATCACGATCACACGCTGCAAAGCGAGCGAGACCGCCACCAGCAACGCATCGGCTCCAACACCGAGCGCATCGCCGAATTCGGACAACTCATTGCGAACCATCACCGCGAGACCGCCGGCTCCGAAGAAAAGATTCACATCCAGGAGCAACTGCTAGCCACGCTGACCACCGAGTTCGAGCAAATCGACTCGGTCTTGGCTGCTGAACAGTCGAAGCTTCAAGCCGCCCGGGACGTGTTGAAGCAAGTCGACGTCGAACTTTCGCAGAAAAACGCCACGCTGAACGACGCCAAGACGGGGCTGGTCGATCTGGAAAGCACCGTTGCCCGCAATCGTAACGAACTCGGGGCACTCGAACACAAGAAGAAACACGACCTCGTTCGAGCGGAGCGTCTCTCAACCGAGAAACTCCAGCTTGAAGACCAGCGCCGCACGCATGGCCGACGATTAGAGGCTTTCAACGCGACCCTCGGCGACCTGCGTGCGTCGGTCAAATCGTTGCGCTCCATGCTCACGGATCGCGAGGCCGATCTGGAGACCATTTCCGCGGATTTGAAATCCGCGGATGCACAGCATCACACCTCAGCAGCCGATGCATCGCAGAAAACCGCGCGGCTTGAAGTGCTGCGACAATTCTTCACCGCACCCGATGGCCGCACCACACTCGCCAGCATCCTTGAAATCGAACCCCAATACGGCCGAGCCATCGAGGCGGCGCTCAACCACAATCTGCGCACCATTCTCGCGGACGACTTGGCTGCGGCGCGCGGGTTGTTGGCCGGCAACCAGCCGGTCGCCGCGCCGGAGATTGTCGGCCGTGTGACCTCACGCGGCGCCATGTCGGATAGCGCGGCCTACAACAAGGTTCAAGTCCGCGACGCTCGTTTCGAGCCGCTAATCCAATCGCTTTTGGCGAACGTTATCATCGCTGACAACCTGGACGCCGCGCTTGTGCTTCGACAATCCAATCCCGGTTTCGCCGTCACCACGTTGGCAGGCGAATTTGTGGACGAACACGGCATACTCAGCGCCGTTTCCGCGAGTCATATCGCGGAGATCGGTGCGCTCGCCGAAGACAGCGCGCGCCTGCGGGCCAGAGCTTCCGAGTTTGAGGAGCGCAAGTCCGCGCTCGAGCGACAGAAGACGCAACTCGAACAGGCCTTGTCAACGTTGCGTGCCGATCTTCATGGAAGGGAAGTCGCACTCGCCGGCAAGGAAGGCGAACTCCATGCGCTGGCCACCGAGCAACGTGACTTGGAGAGTAAAGTTCACACGGCTGTCTTTGAGCTCAACGCCATCGAGCAGCAGGACACGGAAGAGATGCGCCGCCGCGAGGAACTATTGACCGGTCTCCGCGACGCCGAAACGCGTGCTCAACAATTGCGAGAGCAGATGACTGCGGCACAGCGTGTGGTCAATGACTTACAGGTGCGGCGTGAGCAGCAGACGCAGCAGGTGACGGAGCTTCGCGTATTGGTGGGCGGTGTTCAACACAAACGCGAGGCGATTCAGGCGCAACGCGAACCAATCGCGGATCGCATCCGCGATCTGCGGGAACGCATGCAGACCTGCGCGAACGAGAGCGTCACCTACTCGACACGAATCGATCAGCTTCGCGCCGAGATTGCGCAGTCGGAGCAGAAGATTGTCGAGTTGGCGACAGCGCGCGGGCAGTCGCAGCAGCAATTCAACGGACTTCAGCACCAGCGCAACGAAGTCGCCACCGGAATCGCGCATGCCGAAGAGGAGTTGCGCGCCTTGCGCAAACAGGCCAACGACGCCCAGCAACAGAAGTCGGGCCTCGACGTGCAACTCGCGCAGAAGCGCATGGAAGCGCAGAACCTCAAGGAGCGCGTGTGGCACAAGTATCAGGTCAACGTTGAAGACGTGCGCAGCGACATGATGACGATTACGGTGGCCGATCAAGGGCCGACGGTCACCGAACAGGTGGCGCTGCCGACCGACTGGGACGCCATCGAGCAGCAAGTGGCGGAGATGCATTCGAAGCTCGACGCGATGGGACCGGTCAACGTCGAAGCGATCCACGAGTACGACGAGTTGGAGGAGCGCTTCAAATTCCTGTCGCAGCAGCACGAGGACTTGGTGAAGGCAAAGGAACAGTTGCTGCAAGTGATCGCCAAGATCAATGTGACGACGAAACAGCTTTTCAGCGAGACCTTCGAGAAGGTTCGCGAGAATTTCCAGTCGATGTTCACCGAGTTGTTCGGGGGCGGCAAGGCCAACCTGATCCTGCTCGACGAGAACGATCCACTGGAAAGCGGCATTGAGATCGTGGCGAAACCGCCGGGCAAGCAACTGCAGAGTATCACACTCTTGAGCGGCGGCGAAAAGACCCTCACTGCGACGGCATTGTTATTCTCCATCTACATGGTCAAGCCATCTCCGTTCTGCGTGCTGGACGAGTTGGACGCGCCGTTGGACGAATCCAACATCAATCGGTTCGTCCGCATTCTGCAACGCTTCATCACCATGTCGCAGTTTGTGGTGATCACGCACAACAAGCGTACCATCGGCATGGCCGACGCACTGTACGGCATCACGATGGAAGAGCACGGCATCTCAAAGGTCGTCAGCGTGAAGTTCAGCCCGCGTGAAGAAGCCGAACGCAGGTATTTGGAGAAATCGCGCGAGGAACAGGAGGAGCGTATCGACGGCGCGGCCACCGTCACCGCCAACGTGAAGCCTCACGAAGAACCGCTGACCAACGACTTGCTGCAGCAGAAGGAACAGACCGTCGCGCCGATTACCGAGACGACGCAAATCGTAGCGGCTGAGCCAACCTTGGGACAAACCGCGCCTGACTCACTCAAGGCCGAAGTTCAGGCTGCCGTCGCCGCTGCGGTCGAGATCGCGAAGTCGGTAAAAAACTCGGTGGAGGACGGGGCTCCCGTCGAGCCGAAGCCGTAGCCGCAGTCTTTACGGATGCAGAGACGTTGTGCTACAAGCGGGTGTGCCCGTCGAGTTCGATCTGTTCGATTCCGCTTACAACGATGTGTTGGCCGCGTCAAGCTACGTCGAGTTTCGCAAACTGCTCAACTCCTACAACTGCCAGAAATGTTCGCGCGGTAAGGCACGGTCGCACATCGTCATCGACCGCGGCAATCCTGAATCAAAAATCCTCATCGTCAGCGAGCGGCCCGGCGACAATGAAGATGTGATGGGACAAGCGTTCGTCGGCCGCTCGGGCGAATTGCTCGACAAAATCATGGCCAGCATCGGCCTCGGCACCAACCGCGATCTGCTCATCGTCAACGTCGTCAAATGCCGGGCCGAGGTCGACCGTGCGCCGACGGCGACGGAAGTCGAAGCGTGTTTCCCGTATCTGCGTCGCCAGATCGAGTTGATGCGCCCGAAGGTGATTCTCTTGCTCGGCGCCGTCGCGCTGAAGTATCTGGTGAAAGATCGCGGTGAGGAGTTCTCGATGGAGAAGGAGGCGGGCCACTTCTTCGCCGTGGCCGAGTATCCCGACGTTCAGTTCATGGTGCTTTATCATCCCGCGTTCCTCCTGCGCGATCCGACGAAGAAGGCCGTGATGTGGGAACACGTGAAAAAGCTCCGTACCTTCCTTGCCGAGCATGGCTGGTTGCCCTAGAATCGTCGCGCCATGTTAGAGACAGCGATTGAGGCGGCATCGGAAGCCGGCAAGCTGTTGCGCAAGAATTTTGGCGCGACGCCCGCCGTGACCGAGGCGAAGCATCATGACATCAAGCTCGAACTCGACATTCAGGCGCAGAAGCTTATCACGCGTGTGATCCAGGCGGATTACCCGGACCATTGCATCCTCGGCGAGGAAGCCACGACGGGAAATCCGGGCGCCGATGTACGTTGGGTGGTCGATCCTCTCGACGGCACGGTGAATTATTTCTACGGCATCCCGCATTACGCGGTGTCGGTCGCGGCGCAACATCGTATCGGCGCGGATCAGTGGGAAACGGTCGCGGGCGTTGTTCTTGATCCTGAACTGGACGAGTTGTTTGTGTCGGAGAAAGGCAAGCCGGCGATGCTGCACGGGCATCCGATTCGCGTGAGCGATCGGACGGCGCTATCCGAGGCGATTGTGGCAATTGGATTTTTCAAAAGCGTGGAGACGATCAATCGCAGTCTGCAGGATTTTGGGCAGATGATTCACATGGTGCGAAAGCTGCGGCTGATGGGGGCAGCGGCGTTGGATGTCGTGTACGTCGCGTGCGGGCGCTACGACGCGTACATTGAGTACGGCATCAAGCTGTGGGACATCGCCGCGGGCCAGCTCATTCTGGAAAACGCTGGCGGGCGCGTCGAGTCGCGTCCGAGCCCCGACGGCGCGCACGCGTTCGACGTACGGATGTGGAATGGCAAACTGGCGATTAACGAGCTGACGAAAACTGAGGCATAGTGACGCCGGATTTCTATTTGTTGCCAGTTGCCCGGACTTCTTCGGCTGCGCTGTTTAGTGCGCGCTGATGATCCTGATCCGCTATTTGCGCTCGTCCCATGGCCGGTCTTGCGCCAGCCGCTTGAGTCGCTCCAACCGCTGCGGCTCGTTGGCGACGAGCCAGGGGTCTTTGGAGAGTAGCTCGAACGCGCGGGCGAATGACGGCTTGGCATCGTCGGCGCGTCCCAACGCAAGGAAACACTCTGCGATTTCTTCATGCACATGGCCGTCGTCAGGCATGGTCGTCACCAACTCCTGCTGCACCTTCAGGGCTTCCTCGAAACGGCCCATGGCGCGGTAGGTCTTGCCAATGGAGTAACGGGCGATGCGAGCTTCCTTGTCGCGGTTGCGTGCGGCAAACCACTTGAGATCTCGCTCGAAACAGTCGAGCGCCCTGGCGAACTCGTGTTTGTCGTAATAGGTCCATCCGAGATTGTTGTACAGCGAGCCGAGCCAGTTCTTCGCCTTGGGGTCGGACGACTGCTCGGCAAACGCAATGGCTTTTTCGTTCCATGCCAGCGCGTTCGTGGGCGGTTCGACGATGGCGATCATGTGCGCCGCATCGACGGCGAGCCCATCCAGCCGCGCCTCCCGGGCTGTCTCCCACGCTTCTAGAAATAGCGGGCGCGCCTTGTCAGGGGCGCCCGAGGAGTTGAACACGCGGCCCCGTTCGAGCAGATAGCGCACTTCGACGAGCGGAGTCACCGGACGCGCATGCTCGACGCCATCGAGTGTCTTGTGCGCGTCGTCGAACTTGCGTTGTAGTCCTAGCGCGCGGGCGATTTGAGTTTGGATTTCGAGCGCGGTGTTGGTGTCGGTAGCCGAAGCTAGCGCCACACGAAACCGCTGTTCGCTTGCGGTCGGGTCGTCGAAGTTCCACAATGAATCCAGATCGGTTGCCATCACAGTCGCGCTCAGGCACAGCAGTGAGATTGCGACACGCCAAGTCACTGGTTACAGATACCGAATGGGCCGAGGGAGCGCGAGGATTTTCGCAGTCTCAGGCGACTTCGGACGCGGCCTTGACGAGTTCTTCCTCCGTCCACGGCACGCCCTTGGGAGAACGCAACGATGGGATGGCAGTCATGCGCTTAATGAGATCTTCCTTGATGATCGATTTTTGGTAGGCCTCGACGGGATCGATGATGTTGCGCACCAGCAGGTCTAACAGCGAGTCGTTGAGGAAGCACATGCCATCCTTGCGGCCGGTCTGGATGGCCATGGGTATCTGATGAATCTTGCCCTCGCGGATGTTGGCGCTCACGGCATAGCTGCTGAACAGAATCTCCATCGCCGCAGTGCGGCCGCCGGTTTTCTTCCGGCACAACGTCTGGGAAATCACCCCTCGCAGGCCGTCAGCGAGACCCGCCCGCACCTGAGGCTGTTCGTCAGCGGGGAACTGATTAATCAGTCGATCGATCGTGCCTGCCGCGGAATTTGTGTGCAGGGTGCCGAACACGAGGTGGCCGGTTTCGGCTGTCTCCAGCGCGATCCGCACGGTTTCGAGGTCGCGCATCTCGCCGACCAACACAATGTTGGGATCCTCTCGTAACGCAGCGCGGAGTGCGCGCTTGAAACTGTCAGTGTGTGAATGCACCTCGCGCTGGTTGACGAGGCACTTCTTGTTCTGGTGAACGAACTCAATCGGATCTTCGATCGTAATAATGTGGTCGGTGCGGTTTTCGTTGATGAAGTCGATCATCGCCGCCAGAGTGGTAGACTTGCCGCTGCCCGTGGGTCCCGTAACGAGGACCAGGCCTTTCGACAGGAAGCACAGTTTCTTCAGCGCCTCCGGCAGGCCGAGTTCCTGGAAGGTGAGAATCTTAGTCGGGATCAGACGAAACACCGCGCCGATGCCGCGGCGGTCGGAGAACACATTGCAGCGGAACCGGGCGACGCTATCCAGATCGTAGGCAAAGTCTGTATCGTGGCACTGCTCCCATTCCTGGCGGTTGCGCTCGGGAACGATCTCACCGATGAGAGATTGGACGGCCTCAGCCGTG
>Ga0335082_10001517_pt1 | contig 24778 bp, 25 predicted proteins | sample Lox_Sample_41_FD_206718 | JGI IMG/M metagenome (GOLD analysis project Ga0335082, IMG submission 206718) | Soil microbial communities from Loxahatchee National Wildlife Refuge, Florida, United States - Lox_Sample_4.1 | ecosystem: Environmental > Terrestrial > Soil > Wetlands | place: USA... | reverse complement strand
TAGTCGCAATCCCTTAGATCAGTGGTCCGTCCGGTTGAGCAGAAAGCAAGGACCGACCACAGTGATCAATGAACAGCGCGCGAAGGGCGAGCGATTCCGCCGCCTCCACACCGACAGTGGCACTTTCCTGGCACCCAATGCGTGGAACGCCGGCAGCGCCCGTATGCTTGAGGCCGCCGGATTTCCGGCGCTCTCCACCACCAGCGGCGGCATCGCCCTCTCGCTCGGTGTGCCCGACTATGAGGGCCGCCTCGGGCGCGAGGAGATGATGCGACGGATCGAAGGCATCGCCCGCGCCGTCGACCTGCCGGTCAGCGCTGACCTCGAGGGTGGCTACGGCGTGAAGCCGGAAGGAGTCGCCGAAACCATCCGGCAGGCGGTGCAGGCGGGCGTCGTCGGCGGCAACATCGACGACTATACCGGACGGGCGCAGGCACCGCTCTACGACATGGAGCTGGCCGCCGACCGTATCCGCGGCGCGCGAGGCCGCCGACAAGACCGGCATCGCCTTCACCTTGGCCGCGCGCACCGACGCCTACGTGGCCGGCCGCGCCGATCCGCTGCGCGAGGCGGTGCGCCGCGCCTACCGCTATCGCCAGGCAGGGGCCGATTGCATCTTCGTACCGGGCGTCGTCGACCATGCCGAGATCGTCTCGCTGGTGCGGGAGATCGATGCGCCCCTCAACATCGTGGTCGGCTTCGCCGGCCAACCCATGACGGTGCAGCAGCTCGCCATCCTGGGCGTCAAGCGCATCAGCATTGGCGGCAGTCTGGCGCGCGCCACCTTCGCGCTGATCCGGCACGCCGCCGACGAGATGATCACGAAAGGTACGTTCAGCTTCGCCGAGCACCAGCTCTCCGATGCGGAGCTGAGCAGCTTCTTCGGGTCCTGGACCGAAAAGGTGGCATGACGTCCGGCGTCTGCCGGCTATTGCATATGGCAGGGCGGTTCGCTTGAGCCGACCCGCCATGGAGCTCTCCGGCTTCGCGCCAACATTGATCAAATCTTAAGTCGAAATCGCTAGCGTCGTCGGGCTGAAGCGGCCCGCGCTCCCGCCGGAGCGCGGGTCATCGACGCTGCAATTTTCATGGGATGTGAAGGAACGCTTAACCATTCCCGCCATGAAAAAGAAGATCACCGGCCACATCTGGTTGCTCTGCGCGCTGACGTTCGCGGCGTTCGCCGTGCTAGCCGGCGTGTACTGGCAGCTCGCGACGACCTGGTCGAGTCAGGGCGGTGAGCAGCGGGCCGCGCAGGCGCTGCACGATCTGGGCTGGCTGATGTCGGATATCCGGGAGGCCGATGCCGCCGGGCAGTCGTTCCTCTACAGCGGAGACGAGCGATATCTCGATTCCTACCATGCGGCCTTGGCGCACACCGATGCGCGGTTGGCCAGCCTGCAGGGATACCTGGCGGACGATGGGACGCAGTCGTCCCGGTTGGCGGCGCTTGCGCGGCTCGTGCAGGCGAAGTCCGCCGCCTTGCGCGAGCGCATGGCCACACGCCGGCAGACCGCGGCCACAGCGCCGATCGGCGAACTCGCCGCACAGGACGAGAAGCTGACGAACGAGATCCGAGATGCGATCGGCGCGCTCGCCGCGGAGCAGCAGGCCCTCATCGCGAGCCGTGCGACGATGGCCAACGACTCCATCGATAGGACGAAGACGATCCTGCTGACGAGCGGCCCGATCCTGCTCATCGCCTTGGCGTTTGCCGCGGCGATGGCCGTCGCGTTCATCAAATACCCTCTGGATCGCATCATCACCGGCGCAAAGGCGATCGTCGGCGGCGACTTCCTGCAGCGAATCCCGATCGTCGGCAGAGACGAGTTCGGTACCTTGGCGGAGCTGTTCAACAACGCCGCTGTCCGCCTGCGCGCGGAGCAGACCATGAACCAGCGCGCTAGCGCCGAGCTGCGCGAAGTCAATGACGAGCTGGTTGCCCGGAGCGCCGAACTCGAGGCGCGCGGCCGCATCATCGACGTGCTCGGAAAGATGGCGCACCGCCTACAGAGCTGCGACAGCGAAGAGGAGTTTGCCGACGTCGTCCGCCGGTTTGCGTCGCAGGTCCTGCCCCAGGTGCCGGGCGTCCTCTACCTCCTGAACAATTCCCGCAACGTGCTGCGGGCGGCGGCCGAGTGGAATTCGCCCAGCTATCACAAGCCGGACTTCCGGCCGCCGGACTGCTGGGCGCTGCGGCGCGGCCACGATCATGTGGTTACGGGTGTCGAGGTCGAGGTGGTCTGCCACCATGTCACCGAAGCGGCCGAGCTCCGTTATCGCTGCTTCCCCATGCTGGCCCAGGGCGAGACCCTCGGCCTGCTCTATATCGAGGAGCCGCCGGCCAGCGATCCCGAGCGCTTGGCCAAGGCAGCCGCGGCCATCGCCGATCATTGGCGTATCGAGATCATGGTCGAGAACATCGCGTTGGCGCTCGGCAACCACCGTCTGCGCGAGGCGCTCCGGATCCAGTCGATCCGCGATCCGCTGACCGGCCTCTTCAATCGCCGCTACCTCGAGGAGACCCTGGAGATCGAGTTCGCCCGCGCCAGCCGGGCCAAGACGCCGCTGTCGCTGATGATGATCGACGTCGACCATTTCAAGCAGTTCAACGACAGCTTCGGTCATGACGCCGGCGATGCCGTGCTCAAAGCGGTGGCGCAGACCCTGAACGGCGGGATGCGCCGCGGCGACATCACCTGCCGCTACGGCGGCGAGGAATTCACGATCTTCGCGCCCGGTGCGGCCCTCCAGGATGGCGAGCGGCGGGCCGACGCCCTCAGGCAGGCGGTGGCGGCCATGAGCCTCGCACACAACGGCCGCCCGCTCGGTACCATAACCTGCTCGTTCGGTGTGGCGGCCTTCCCGCTCCATGGGGCGACACCGGCGGAGGTGCTGCAGGCCGCCGACGAGGCCCTCTATCGCGCCAAGAAGGCCGGCCGCAACCGCGTCGAGATTGCCCCGCCGAAGGAATCGGCCACTGTCGCCATCGACGCCGCACGCGCCTGAGGACACCTTTGGTTAAGGGCCAGTTACGCGCTATGTGGTGGCGCGACCTTGTTGCGCCGTCAACTGTCTCTTAACTCTCAACAATCAAGAATAACGGCCTGATCGAGAAGCGGGAACGCCGGCATGTGGGTCGTTGGTGGGCGGCCGCAGAAGCGTGCGTAAGGGGGGCGGACGGGGACCGATGCGCTTCTTCAACAACATGCGCATTCGCGACAAGATTTTCGTTGGTTATCTGCTGGCGATCCTGGCGGTCGTCGGCGTCGCCGCCCTGAGCTGGCGATACCTCACGGCGACGGATGAGCGATTTGAGCAGGCCGTCGGCCGGGACGTCCCGCAGATTCGCGTTCTCGAACACCTGCGCGACAAGGCGGCTGCGCTCATACACGCCGTCGATGTCTTTGCGAGCCGGACGGCAGTGAACCAGCTGCGGGCCGGCAGCACGGATACGCTGACCGCCAAACGGGCCGCGATGCAAGACGCGGAACGCGACCTGGCCGCGTTCTTGGCGGCGCTTGCCGGCGACCTGCGGGCGGCGCATGCCGGCGAGGCGGATCCCCGCAACCAGATCCTTGCGGCCGGCGCGGCGGTTCTGGACGCCTCGAAGGGCCTCGTCGCGCGCGCCGACAACGGGGCGACGGCGAACGATCTGCTTGAGATCGCGGAGGACTTCGACGCCAGCGCCAGCCAATTCCGCACGCTCATCGACGGCGCCATCGCCAGTGAGGAGCGCGCCCTTGCGACGATGCACGAGGAGACACGGGCTGCCCAGGGCCAGGCGACGTGGCTGATCGGGGGCGGGGTCTTGGTGCTGATTCTGGTCATGCTGGCGTGCGGCTATACGATCGCGAACCGGATCGCGCAGCCCATAGTGCGGCTGCGCGCTGCCATGGTGCGGGTCGGTGAGGGCGACCTCGCCGCCATCGAGGAAAGCTCCACGCGCGACGAAGTCGGCTCGCTCGTCGACGCCATACGGGCGATGGTCGGCAGGCTGCAGGAGGCGAGCAAAGAGCTCGGCGAGAGCGAAGTGAAGTTCCGCACGCTGGTGGGCAACATACCCGGCGTCTTCTATCGCTGCGCCAATGACGCGGCCTACACGATGGAGTTCATCAGCCCGCCGATCCAGGATCTCAGCGGCTATCCCGCGAGCGACTTCATCGGCAACAAGGTGCGCACCTATGCCAGCATCATTCACGCCGACGACATGGACCTCGTCAACAAGACGGTGGAAGAGGGGCTGAACCAGCGGCGCGCCTACGTGATCGAGTATCGCGTCGTGCATCGCGACGGCTCGCACCGCTGGGCCCGGGAATACGGTCAGGGCATCTTCGGAGAGACGGGCGAGCTGCTGCACCTCGATGGGGCCGTCTTCGACATCACCGAACTGCGCCAGGCCCTCGATCAGGCCAAGGAGGCGATGGACAAGCTTTCCCGCCAGGAGCGGCTGGCCGCGCTCGGACAGGTGGCTGGGACAGTCAGCCACGAGCTGCGCAACCCGCTGGCGGCGATCCGCAATTCCATGGCGCTGATCCGGCAGCTGACGGCCGACAAGGGTCTGGGCGTCGAGCGCGCCGTCGATCGGGTGGAGCGCAATATCGCGCGCTGCAACGGAATCATCAGCGACCTGCTGGAGTTCACGCGCAAGCGCGATCTGAATCGCACGGCCACGGCCATCGACGGCTGGCTGGCGGAAATGCTCGACGAGCACACGGTCGCCGACAGTATCGCCGTCGTGCGCGAATTGGCATCGAACGGTGTCGTGGCCCTGGACCGCGACCGCTTCCGGCAGGTCATGGTCAATCTCCTGGACAACGCCGCCCAGGCGATGACGGTGAGCGGCTGGTCGCCGACGGACGGACGGCAACTGTCGATCGTGGTCAGGACCGAGGCGGCGGGGCCGCATGTGCGCGTGTCCGTCACCGACAGCGGCCCCGGCATCTCGTCGGAGAATCTGGCCAAGATCTTCGAGCCGCTGTTCACGACGAAGGCGTCCGGCGTCGGCCTCGGCCTGCCGACCGTGCGGACCATCGTGGAGCAGCATGGTGGCACGATCGACGTCGAGAGCACGGTGGACGTGGGAACGACATTCGTGGTCTGGCTGCCGCGCCAGACGGCCGAAGCCGCCGTGCCCGACGCCAAGGATAAGGAGCAGGCCGCATGAGCCGCGCCAACGTGATGATCGTCGATGATGACCAGGACCTGGCTGAGAGCCTGGCGGAACTCCTGGAGATGAGCGGCTGCAGCGTGACGACGGCGGCCAACGGGAAAGAGGCTGTACTGAGTCACGGCAAACAGGATTTCGACGTGACCTTCATGGACGTGCGCATGCCCGTCATGAACGGTGTCGACAGCTTCTTCGAGATCCGCAGGCTGAAGCCCGACGCCAAGATCGTCATGATGACCGGCTTCAAGGAAGCGATCGTGACCAAGGCGCTGGAAGCCGGCGCCGCCGGCCTGCTGAGCAAGCCGTTCGATATCGAGGCCATGCTGGCGATCGTGGGCGATGCCGCCTAGCGCGGCCGGCGCGGTCAGTCGGAGTCCCGCGTTTCGTCGAACATCCTCTGGTATTCGGCCAGGCGCGGATACTCGCGCAGGAACACGCTCGACGCCAGCAGATCGGAGGGGTCGCGCGGGACGCCAAGCTCCGCGAGCTTCTGCTCGTCGATCAACTGGTAGGTCTTGCGGTTGGCATGGTTGCTGCCGCGCTCGATCCATTTGACGCCGGTCGAGGGCGCGAGGATGGCATCGATGAGGTCGTAGGCGGCATCCACCTCGGTGGCCGACTTGGTAAGCACGAGACCGCAGCACCAGCTGAGGATGCCTTCTTTCGGCCGCATAAAGCTGACCGGCACGCCTTGCTGCCGTAAGGACCGGAAGGTGTCGCTCCACATTGAGGTGGCGACGATGTCGCCGCTGGTGATCGCCTCCTTTATGACGGTGTCATCGGACCAGTAGAACTTGAGAAGTGGCTTCTGGTTCGCCAGCAGCGCCTTCACGCGCGCCAGATCGCTGTCCGACATGTCGAACGGATCGGCGACGCCCGCGACCAGGGCCGCCATCATGACGGTCTCGGTCGCATCCTCGCCGATCGACAGCCTTCCGGCGTAGCGGCTGTCCCACAGCAGTCGATAGGATTGCTCCGGCGACTCCACGAGGTCGGAGCGGTAGGCCACCGACGTCGTCCCCCAATCGACGGGGATGAACAGTTGCTTGCCAGCCGATTGACTGCCGGGCACGGCCTTGAGCCGATCGAACAAGTCCGGCCAGTTTGTCAGTCGGGCGGCATCGATCGGCTGCAGCAAGCCAGCCTCGTTCCAGTGCCCGAACGTGTCGGCGCAGGGGTGAGCCAAGTCGACGTGGAGGCCGGCCTTGATGTTCTCGAACGCCTCGTTCTCGTCGGCAAAAGTCTGGAAGACGGGCGGCGCGCCGTGCTTCGTGGCGAAATCACCGACGAGGGCCGGCGAATCGAAGCCCTCCCAGGTGTAGAGCACCGGTATGCCCTGCGTTGCACCCCAGGATCGCGACGATATGAGTGTCGCTACCGCCAGTCCCGACCCGGCGAGCAGCAATCCCAACTGCCGCCGCGACCAGTGGCGCGAATGGTGCGGATCGCGCAAATCGATTCTCGCAATACAGCTGCAGCGAATATGCTGCATAATTAAAGCATTTTAGTGGTTAGCAAGCAGTTAAGGCGCGACATATCTCCCGGGACCGGCCACACGGCGGCGAGTGCCCGCACCGCGCCGCCGCGGCATTGACGAGCGGCGAAATGCAGTGGGATGATCGTGCCTACTGAGTGTAGACAAAATTGACAACACGAGCGAGAGACCCTGGGAGGGGATGCTGATATGTCGAACGACCATAGCGGGGCGAGCCGGCATCCGGCGCGTCGCGAATTCCTGAAACGGACGGCCGCCGGCGCCGCGCTTGCGACGCCGGCCTTGTGGGCGAGTGGACTGCGGCCAGCCTGGGCCGACGATGTAGCGCTCAATGTCCTGACGCCGCTGCCGCCGGATCCGGCGCCGCCGGGGGCCGCAAAGTTCTCGGAAGACGCCTTCGCGAAATGGCAGGCGGCGAACGGCGCCAAGGTCACCTATGACGCGGTCGCCTGGCCCGAGCTGCACGACAAGATGGCCACCAACTTTGCGTCGGGGGCGCATGCCTGGGACGTCATCTACATGTCCGGCTGGGTGCCGGAGTTCTCGAAGTTCACGGTGCCGTTCTCCGACAAGCTGCCAGCCGATCTGGTCGCGGACCTGCCACCCTCGAGCTTCGCCACGGTCACCTGGGACGGCAAGAAGAACGGCGTGGTCTTCACACTCTCCTTGCTGACGCTGTTCTACAACACCGAGCAGCTGGCCGCCGCCGGCTTCAAGGAGCCGCCGAAAACCTGGGACGAGCTGAAAGCCGCGGCCAAGGAGCTGACGCGCGACGGCCGCTACGGCTGGGTGCTCAACTATGGCGCACCCGAGGGCATCGGTGGCGTCGCCTCCTACTGGATGTGCTTCCTGCAGCAGGCCGGCGGCAAGCTCTACGGCGAGGACGGCCTGCCCGCCTTCAACAACGAGGCCGGCATCAGCAGCCTGCAGGCGATGGTCGATCTGATGCCGTATACCGACCCCGGATCGCTGTCCTATGTGGGCATCAACGACGCCACCAACGTGCTGCTGGCTGGCAACGCCGCGATGATGATGAACTGGCCGTTCATGTGGAAGCCGGCGCAGGATCCCGCCAACTCCAAGATCGTTGGCAAGCTCGGCGGCGCCCTGCTGCCGGCCGGCCCGGCGGGGACCGCCTCGATCGATGGAACGGATGCCTGGACCATCGCGGCCACCTCGAAGAACCAGGATCTCGCCCGCAAGCTGATCGAGTTCTATCTCGATGCCGAGGTCCAGAAGCGGCAGGTGATCGACACTGGCTGGCTGCCGATCCGGCTGTCGGTCCTGGCCGATCCGGAAGTCCAGAAGGCGGCGCCGAACGCAGCCGCGGTGCTGGAGCAGGCGAAGCACCCCTACGACAGCTTCGTGACGCCGGACTACACGCAGGTCACGACCGCCATCGGCACGCAGATCCAGAAGGCCCTGGCCGGCAGCCAGTCGGCCAAGGATGCGATCCAGGCGTCGGCCGACCAGGTGACGGCCATCGTGAAGAAGCGGTCCTGATCCGCCGGACAAGTCCGACCGCCTCGTCCGATCGGGGATAGAAGGCCCTTGGGAACGCTGGAGCAGCGCCGGCGGCGCGCCGGATACGCGGCCTTGGCGCCGGCGCTGCTTATTCTTGTGCTGATTCTCGCCTATCCCATCGTCGATTCGATGCTGCTGTCCTTACAGGATCTGCGTGCGGCCGGCGGCACCTTCGAAGGCCGCTTCATCGGCCTGTCCAACTACGGCGCATTGCTGGAGGACCGCACCTTCGGCGCGGCCCTATCGGCAACCGCTTATTTCACGGCGATCGAAGTTGTCGTGGTGGTGCTGCTGGCGCTTGGCGTGGCGCTCCTGCTCGTACATCCGTTCGGACGCTTCGGCATCTTCCGGATCGTGCTGCTGCTGCCGTGGGCAATCGCGCCGGTGGCCAACGCCGTGCTGTGGAAATGGATCCTGCACGCCAACTACGGGATCCTCAACGTGCTGCTGCTGGAAGTCGGGCTGATCGACCGCAACGTCGTCTGGCTCGGAACGGCACGCATGGCGCTGCACACGGTGCTGGCCGTCGATATCTGGAAGTCGGTGCCATTCATCGCCATCCTGCTGTTGGCCGGCCTCAGCAAGGTGCCGCCGGTGCTCTACCGGGCGGCGCGGCTCGACGGCGCGAATGCCTGGGAGCAGTTCCTGCACATCACGCTGCCGCAGCTGCGGCCGACGATTGCCGTCGCCGTGATCCTGCAGACCCTATGGTCGCTGCGCATCTTCGACCTGATCTTCGTGCTCACCAAGGGCGGCCCGGCCGACGGCACCGTGTTTCTCAACTTCCTGGCCTACCGCACGACCTTCAATTTCCTCGACCTCGGCTACGGCGCGGCCATCGCCAACGTTGTCTTCGCCGTCAGTTTCGTGCTGGCGCTCGGCTATATCTGGCTGCTGCAGCCGGGCCTGCAGAGAGCAGGGAGCTGAGCAATGGCCGGGCGCCGCGTCGGCCGGTTAGTCGGTCCGTCGATCGTGGTGGTCGGCCTAGCCCTGTTCGTGGTCATAACGATCGGCCCGCTGGCGTGGCTGGTGATCTCCAGTTTCATGGAGCAGCAGGCGCTCACGACGCGGCCGCCCGATTTCTCTGCCGCCTCCTTTACGCTCGCCAACTATACCGGCGTGTTCGCCGCCGCCGCGCAGCTGGGGCAGGGCTTCGCCAACTCGTTCCTGGTGGCCCTGTTCACGACGGCCGTGGCGATCGCCGTCGGCGCGCCCGCGGCCTACGCCCTGGCGCGGCTTGAGCTTCCCGGCGCTGATGCCATCCTGCTGATGATTCTCGGCACCCAGATGCTGCCGGGCATCGTCATCGCCATTCCGCTGTTCATCGTCATGAGCCATCTCGGCCTCGTCGACACCCGGTCGGCGCTGATCATCGTCTATCTCTCGTTCAATCTGCCGATCGTGATCTGGATCCTGCGCGGCTTCTTCCTGGCGATACCGCGGGGGATCGAGCGGGCGGCGGCGGTCGACGGCGCCACGACGGCGCAGATCTTCCGGCTGATCGTGCTGCCGATCTCGCTGGCGCCGCTGTTCGCCACCGGCGTGTTCGCCTTCATCGAGTCCTGGAACGAGTTCTTCTTCGCCTTGATCCTGACGCGTCAGAGCGCGCGCACGGCGCCGCTCGTGATTTCGCAGTTCGCCGGCCAGTACCAGACCGTGTTCGGGCAGATGATGGCGGCGGCGGCGCTTGCGATCGCGCCGGTCGTGGCGCTCGCCGTCCTCTTTCGCAACATGATCATGAAGGGCTTCGCCGAGGGCATGGTGAAGGGTTAGCGAGCATGGCCGAGGTCGAGCTGCGCGCGGTCACCAAGAACTTCGGCAAGGTCGCCGTCTGCAGGGGCATCGACCTGCAGGTCGCCGACGGCGAGTTCGTCACGCTGCTCGGTCCCTCCGGCTGCGGCAAGACCACCACGCTCAACCTCGTGGCCGGGCTCGAGGATGCGAGCGCCGGAGACATCCTGATCGGCGGCCGGCGGGTCAATGACTTCACGCCGTTCGAGCGCGACGTCGCCATGGTGTTCCAGAACTACGCCCTCTATCCGCACATGACGGTGGCCGAGAACATCGGCTTCACGCTCCGCCTGCGCGGCATTGGCCGCGCTGGAAGGCGTCAGCGCGTCGCGGAGGTGGCGGAGTCGCTGGAGCTGAGCGGCGTGCTCGACCGGCTCCCGGCGCAGCTGTCGGGCGGCCAGCAGCAGCGCGTGGCGCTCGGGCGCGCGATCATCAGGGAGCCTCAGGTGTTCCTCTTCGACGAGCCGTTCTCGAACCTCGATGCCGGCCTCCGCATCAAGATGCGCGCGGAAGTGAAGGAGCTGCACCAGCGCCTGCGAGTCACCTCGATCTTCGTGACCCATGATCAGGAGGAGGCGCTCTCGCTCTCCGACCGTATCGCGGTGATGCGGGAGGGCGCCATCGAGCAGTACGGCACGCCTGCGGAAGTGTACGCGCGGCCGGCGTCCAAATATGTCGCGCGCTTCATCGGCAGCCCACCGCTCGAATTCCTGCCGGGACGGGTCGAGGGCGAGGGGGGCCTGCCGGCCTTTCGCGTCGGCGCCGCCGCATTCCCGTTGCCGCTGAGGACAGCGGAACGACTGGTGCAGGGGGCGCAGACCTTCGCGCTCGGCGTGCGGCCGGAGCATGTCGTGCTGAGCCCGGCGGGCATTCGCGCGACGGTACGGCTGGCCCAGCCGGTCGGGCCGGCAACGTTCGTCACGCTGGCCTGGGAGGGCGGCGAGCTGGTCGCGCGCGTCCCCGGCATGGCGAGTTTTGCCGCCGGCAGCGCCGTGCATTTCCAGGTGGACAGAGAGGAGCATCTCATGTTTTTCGATGACCACCAGGGCCGGCGCCTGGCGACGGAATGAATGGAGAAGAGGAGGGGCGTCCGATGAGCATGCTGTTTCCCGTCAAGTATGGCGCGACCATCGCCAGCGACGTCGGACGCATCCTGTCGCCGGCGATCGTGGTGACCCAGGCCGAGCCCTGGGAGATGCTGCGCGGCCGCTTCGGCGGCACGCCGGCGGCGCTGGTCATGGCCGACAGCCTCGAGCGCGACCATCTCGACAAGCTGGCCAAGGAATTGCCGAGCGATGTGTCCTGCGTCATCGGCATCGGCGGCGGCACCGCCATGGATACGGCCAAGTGGCTGCATTGGCGCAAGAAGCTGAAGCTGTTCCAGATCCCGAGCCTGCCGTCGGTTAACGCCTGCTTCACCCATATGACGGCGATCCGCGAGGGCAACGGCGTGCGCTACTATGGCGACGCGATCCCGGAGATGGTGTTCGTCGACTACGAGCTGATGAAGAGCGCGCCGGCCTATCTGCTGCGCGGCGGCATCGGCGACGTGCTGTCCTGCCACACCGGACGCTGGGATTGGGAATATGCCGTCAAGCGCGGGCACACGCCGCCCTGGGACGATTTCGCCGCCAGCGAGTCCTTGCGCTTCATCAAGGAGCTGCGCGAGCTGGCGCCTGGCCTCTACAAGGGCGAGAACGAGGCCATCCGGCGCTTGATGGAGCTGCACCGGGTCATCGGCAAATACTGCGACGATTACGGGCACTCGCGTTTCGAGGAGGGCTCGGAGCATTTCTTCGCCTACACCTTCGAGCACGTCACTGGGCGCACGCTCATGCATGGCGAGCTCGTCGCCCTCGGCGTGCTCATCATGTCGACGCTGCAGGGCAACATGCCGGAGCTGGCGCGCGAGATCGTGCGCGAGGCCGGCGTGCGTCACCGTCCCGGCGAGCTCGACTTCAAGATGGAGGAGGTCGAGCGCACGCTGCTGGCGCTCCCGGACTTCGTGAAGCGGGAGAAGCTCTGGTATTCGATCGCCAACGACCTCACGGTCGGCGAGAAGGAACTCGCGCTGGCTCGCAAGGCCCTCAACTTCTGAGGAGGGGCGAAGGATGAGCGCACCGGCCCGTCCGCTCGGCATCATCGCGGCCCTGGCGGAGGAGGTGCGCCACCTCGGCCACGCGCTGGAGGTCGACGACAAGATCGTGCGTGGCGGCTACTCGTTCCGACAGGGACGGCTCGACGGCGTGCCGGTCGTGCTGGTCGAGGCCGGCATCGGCAAGGTCAACACGGCGCTGGTAGCGACCCTGCTGCTCGATCATTTCGGCTGCCGCAGCGTGCTGCTGACGGGCGTCGCCGGCGGCATCGATCCCGCGCTCGGCATCGGCGAGGTGGTCGTCGCCGACCGCCTCATCCAGCACGACTACGGCGCCGTCATCGACGGGCAGATCAAGCCGTTTCGCCCGGGCGTGGCGCCGATCGGCGAATCGCGCGAGCGCCTGGCCTTCGAGCTTGCTCCGGACATTCGAGGTCGGCTGCACGATCGGCTGGATGGTTTCGTGTTGCCGCCGCTGCCGGCCGCCGTGACCGGGACCGCATCGCGCCAGCCGACGATCCGCTTCGGCACGATCATCTCCGGCGACCAGTTCATCAACTGCGAGACGACGCGCAAACGCCTCTTCGAGCGCTTCGGGGCGCAAGCGGTGGAGATGGAAGGCGCTGCCGTCGCCCAGGTCGGCGCCCAGTTCAACGCACCCTGCATCGTCGTCCGCTGCGTGAGCGACCTCGCCGGCGCCGAGAGCCACCTCGATTTTCCGGCCTTCCTTCCCTATGCGGCGGAGTCGGCAGCCCAGGTGCTGCGGCGGATCGTGCCGACATTGTGAGATATCGTCACGAGGGTGTGGCGCGGCCTTGGTCTATGGCATCACCCGAAAATCGATGACGATTCTCTTCCATACCTCGTATGGCACCGAGGGAGGAATCTTTAGCGGACTGGACCTCATGACGGCCCGGAGCGCGCTCTCTGCGAACGCGCGGTAGTTGTCGTCGTTTTTCATCCTTGCCAAGTCGTCGATGATCGATGCGGATTTCACGCTTCCATCAGGGTTCATTTCAAGCGCGATGGTGACGGTCGATTTGTCTATCCCCGGCAGACCCGGATTGTACTCCCAGTGCGACTCGACCTGACGCCTCAACGAAGAGGGGAGATCGTCACCGCTTTGTGCCGTCGCATCGGGCTTCGGCGGCTGTTCACAGGACGCCAGCGCGAATAGGATAACGAGCGCGAACAGACGGTTCATAGGACGAGCGGCCCACACCTGCAACGAGCCAGCAGCCTAGCCTACGAAGCCGCGTTTGTCTCGCAGGGGTAGGTCTGACGACTCACCCCTGCGACCCGTTTAGCCCTTCACGCACAGCACCTGCTTCAGCGTGTGCACGATCTCCACGAGATCGCTCTGCGCGGCCATCACGGCGTCGATGTCCTTGTAGGCCGCCGGAGTCTCGTCGATGACGCCGGTATCCTTGCGGCACTCGACACCCTCCGTGGCCCGCACATGGTCCTCGACCGTGAAGCGGCGCTTGGCTTCGGCACGCGACATGGCCCGTCCCGCCCCGTGCGAGCAGGTGTGGAACGAGTCCGGATTGCCGCGCCCGCGCACGATGTAGGACTTCGCCCCCATCGAGCCCGGAATGATGCCGAGCTCGCCGGCTCCCGCGCGCACCGCACCCTTGCGCGTCACCCACACCTTGTCGCCGAAGTGCTCCTCCTTGGCGACGTAGTTGTGGTGGCAGTTCACGGCCACGTCGCCATGGGCGATGGTGCGGCCGAGCGCCTCCGCGATGGCGTCGATCACCGCCGCCAGCATGAGGTCGCGATTGACGCGCGCATAGTCCTGCGCCCAGCCCACCGCCTCGACATAGTCGTCGAACAACGCCGAGCCCTCGGCCAGGTAGGCCAGGTCCTTGTCCGGCAGGCGGATGAACAGACGCTCCATCTCCTCCTTCGCCCTGGCGATGAAGTGCGTGCCGATGCGGTTGCCGATGTTGCGCGAACCCGAATGCAGCATCACCCACACGCGATCCGCCTCGTCGAGGCAGAGCTCGATGAAGTGGTTGCCGCCGCCGAGCGTGCCGAGCTGGTACGCCGGCGAGGTCTTGGTCGTCAGCCCCGGATGCTTCACGTCGATGGCCGTGAACGCCACCTTGAGCTTGCCGTACCAGGCCTTGTCGGCCGCCTTCGGCACCTCCTTGTGGGAGGCCGGGCCGACCGGCACGACCTTCTCGATTGCCTTGCGCACCTCGACCAAGCTGTCCGGCAGGTCGTTGGCGACGAGGTCGGTCATGGCCGCGCACATGCCGCAGCCGATGTCGACGCCCACGGCCGCCGGCACGATCGCGCCCTTGGTCGGGATCACGCTGCCGACCGTGGCACCCTTGCCCAGATGCACGTCGGGCATCACCGCCACATGCTTGTAGATGAACGGCAGGCCCGCCATGTTGCGCAGCTGCGCCTCGGCCTCCGGCTCCACCGGCACGCCCGTCACCCAGGCCTTGATCGGCGCGCCGCTCGTCGCGATGAACTTGAAGTTGCTCATGGTCTTCGCCCTCCTTTCGGGCGATCGGTACACACGAAAAAGAAAACCCCTCCGCGGACATCGGATCCGGGAGGGGCCACGCGTGCCGACAAGGGATGGCAGGCTATGCCATCGGCGCGACGTCCTCCCGGGAGTCGATGAGTGCTGGTCTCGGCAACGGCACTATCCGGCAGCCAGCGCCGGCTTCGTCCATCGCTCGATATGACCTGAATCGCATCATCCTCGAACCTGCATTTCCCGGCCGACGCGCGCCGGCCGATCCGGAGCCGCGCAAACCGGGGCGGGTCAATACGCCCGTTCGATCGCGCGCGTCAAGCGGATTCCACCGGCAGCGCGCCCTTAGCCATCGGCGAGCACCTGCTGGAACCCTCTCACGCGCTCCAGAAGATCGTCGGGGGGATACGGTGCCGGCGGCACGGTGCCCCAGACGGCCTTGGGCCAGGCGGGGTCGTCGGTGAAGCGGGCGATGACATGGACATGCAATTGCGGGACGACGTTCCCCAGCGCCGCGATATTGATCTTGTGAGGCTTTACCAGCCGGGTTACGGCGCGGCTCGCCCGCACGATCTCCGCCGTCAGAGTGTGCTGGTCGGCCTCCCGGAGTTCGTGGATCTCGCGGATATCGGGCCGGCGCGGAACCAGCACGAGCCAGGGCCAGTGCCGTACGTTCATCAGCAGAACGACGGAGAGCGGCCAACGCGTCAGCTCGATCGTATCGGCCCGGAGCCGTTCGTGTAGACTGAACTTCGCCATTGCCGTCGCCGTGATCGGTGGTCGAGAGAAACATCACTATCGCGACGGCGGCCGCGATGGAAGAGGGGGGTGCGATGCGGGTCCTCGTGACCGGGGCGGCGGGCTTCATCGGCCGCCATATCGTGGCGGCACTACGCGCGGGCGGGCACCGGATCGTGTGCGCCGGGCGTGACGTCGAGCGGATCCGCCGGATGTTTCCCGATCAGGAGAGCCTGACCTGCGATTTCAATCGTGACGTGACGGCGGAGCGATGGCTGCCGCATCTGGCGGGCATCCACGCGGTCGTCAACTGCGTGGGCATCCTGCAGCCGCGACGGGGGCAATCGATGGCCGCCGTTCATGGCGCGGCGCCCAAGGCGCTGTTCGATGCCTGCGCGCGGGCGAGGGTGCGTCGCGTCGTCCAGATCTCCGCACTCGGCATTGGCCCCGACATCGCCCTCGAATACTCCCGAAGCAAGTTGGATGCCGACCGTCATCTCGAATCGCTCGATGTGGACTGGGTGATCCTGCGCCCCTCGCTCGCCTACACACCCGCCGGATCATTCGGCGGCACGTCGCTGTTTCGCGCCTTGGCGGCGCTGCCATGGATCGTTCCGCTGGTGGGCGACGGGCGGCAGCAGTTTCAGCCCATTCACATGAGCGACTTGGCCGAGACCGTGCGGCGACTGGTCGAGGACTCCCGCATCTCGCGCCAGCTCATCAACGTCGTCGGACCCGAGCCGATGGCGCTGCGGGACATCCTGGCGGGTCTCAGGGAATGGCTCGGATACGCGGCGCCCCGATTTGTCGAGACCCCGCCGAAGGTCGTGCGGCTGGTGGCGCGCATCGCCGATTGGCTCGGCGGCGGGCCGGTCACGACAACCGCGCTGACGATGCTGCAGGCCGGCAATACCGCCGACCCTGCGCCCTTCATGGCCGCCACCGGGATCGTGCCGCGCCGCTTTGCGGACGCTCTGGCCAGCGAGCCGGCGCACGTGCAGGACCGCTGGCATGCGCGGCTCTACTTCCTCCGGCCGCTGCTGCGCGTCGCCATCGGGCTGTTCTGGTTGTTCACCGGCCTGACCACCCTCGTGCTGTGGCCGCATGTCGACAGTCTGCGGATGCTTCGCGAGTCCGGCGTGCCGGATGTCCTGCTGCCGGTCGCCTTTCATCTCGGCTGGGCGTTGGATGTCGCCCTGGGAATCGCGGCCCTGCTGCGGTACCGAGTGGCACTTGTCGGTAGCGTCATGATAGGGGTGACGGTCGTATACCTTGCCTTCCTCAGCGTGGGCCAGCCATGGCAGTGGATTCATCCGATCACGCCGCTCGCGATCTGCATCCCGCTCGCGGTGGCGACGCTGGTCATGATGGCCATCGATGACGATCGATGATGCTCTACGACATCCTCAAGACCGTTCACATCCTTTCGGCGGCCGTTCTCTTCGGGACGGGGCTGGGAACGGCGTGGTTCATGTGGCGAGCCGATCTGACAGGAGAGCCGGCGACGATCGCGGCGACGGCGCGCAACGTCGTTCTCGCCGACTGGCTGTTCACGCTGCCGGCGATCATCGTCCAGCCGCTATCAGGGCTGTGGCTCGTCCAGATGACCGGATACTCGCTGACGGAGCCGTGGTTGGTGTGGAGCTACGGTCTCTATCTGCTGGCGGGTGCGTGCTGGCTGCCGGTGGTCTGGCTGCAGATAAGGATGCGCGATCTGGCGGCGGAGGCGGCTGCGAATCATGCGCCGCTGTCGGCGCACTACCGGCGCTATGCCCGTTTGTGGTTCGTGCTCGGCTGGCCGGCGTTTATTGCGGTCATGTTCACCGTCTATCTCATGGTCGCCAAACCCTGAAGCAATCGGGTCTCATAGGAAAACACGTTCGCTTGTTGTCGCTTGTTGAGCAGCAGGAGCCCCGGTGACGCGCGTTCGGGCCATATCGCCGCTGATCCGCCCGGGGACCGAGGCTGATATCGGCGAGGTCGTCGGCATTTCGGAGCGTATCTGGCACCACAGCCTAGCGCAGGTTCTCGGCGTCGATGCCGAAAGCTGGTCGAACATTGCGGGCCTGCTGCATGCGGAGCTGATCCCGATCGCGCGCGCGTTGCTGGTCGCGACCTCCGGCGCCCGCGTCGTCGGCTTCAGCTATCGCAACGGCGCGGTGATCGAGGACCTCTGGATCGATCCCCCGTTCCAGGGAGCCTGCATCGGTCCAAAGCTGCTGCGGGCTCAGATCGACGCGATCGCGGCGGACGGCTACCGAACGGCGTCGCTCGACTGTCTCGAGGCGAATATCGGCGCCCGCCGGTTCTACGAGCGAGAGGGGTGGCGCCCGGTCTACCGCTACTCCCGCCCCTCACAGGCCTTTCGCCGGAGCATTTCGCGCATTCGCTTCGAGTACGACGTGTGGAGACGACCGCGGCCCAACCGGCCCAGTCGAGTAACGAATTGATACCCACGGGAATCAGGCGCTATAAGGTCGGTGGGGGAGGCGATTGGCATCATGGAGCGACGCCACGATACGCTGGATAGCATTGATATCTTTGGCGGTTTGACGCCAGAGGCGCGGCGCATGCTGGCCGGGCGCTGTACCTGGCGGGATTTCAAGCCGCACCAGCAGATTCTCGGCCACCAGGAGGACAGCCGGACGGTCCTGTTTCTCACCGCTGGCAAGGCCCATGCCACGATCTTTTCAGAGAACGGCAAGCAGGTGACGTTCATCGACATCAACCCCGGAGGGATGTTCGGCGAGTGGGCGGCGATCGACGGCAAGCCACGGTCGGCGAGCGTGGAGGCCGTCACGCGCTGCACTGCCGCCGCGATGTCGCAGGAGCTGTTTTGGGAGGTGTTGCGCACCGAACCGACCGTCGTGGCGGCCGTGCTGAAGCGCCTGGTCCGGCGGCTGCGGGAGATGTCCGACAAGGAGGTCGAGTCCGCGACCCTGCCGGTCGCGAAACGCATCGCCGCCGAACTTCTGCGTTTGGCCGAGCCGGTCAAGACGGAGGTTGGAAACGCCGTGCTGTTCCCGGCGCCGACCAACACCGATATCGCTTCCCGCGTGGCCACGACCCGCGAGACCGTCAACCGCGTCCTGCGGGAGATGATGGACGCCGGGATCATCGAGAAGCATGGCCGCACGCTGGTCATCCCCATTGTCGACAAGCTCCGGCGCCTGGTCGTCGAGCCGATGGAGGCGTGACGGCCCGCCGGTGTGCGGAGGGCGGGGGGCGCGCCGACGGCGGTTTCCGGGACCGAAGATTGATCGAAGCCGCTCAGGCTGAGCGGCACGGTTTTTGCGGACTGATTCGATACATAGAATGCATATGCCGCCGCGAGGGTAGCGGGAGAGGCAATCGTCGTTATGGAACGGAATCACGACAGTCTCGATAGCATCTCGATCTTTCGAGCGCTGACGCCCGAGGCGCGTCGGGCCCTGGCCCACCGCTGCACGTGGCGGGAATGCGAGCCGCGCCAGGAAATCGTCCGCCATCAGGATGACAGTCGCATGGTGTACTTCCTGATCGCCGGCAAGGCCGAGGTCACGATCTACTCGCGGAGCGGGAAGAAGGTGACGTTCCGGGACATCCACGCCGGCGAGATCTTCGGCGAGCTGGCTGCGATCGACGGCCGGCCGCGCTCGGCTAGCGTCCGGGCGACCAGTCACTGCACCGTCGCCGCCATGTCGCCCGAGTTGTTTTGGCAGACGCTGCGGGACGAGCAGGGCGTGATGACGGATGTTCTGAAGTACCTGAGCGAACGCGTCCGCGATCTGTCGAGCAAGGTGGTCGATCTGCATACCAAGGACGTACCGCGGCGCATCCTGGCCGAGCTGTTGCGGGTGGCGCAGCCGTCGGAAACCGAGTTCGGCAATGCCGTGCTCTATCCGGCGCCGACCGCCGGCGACATCGCGGCGCGCGTGGCGACGACGCGAGAAACGGTGGCACGCGAGTTGAGCCTGCTCGAACGGGCGGCGATCATCGAGCGGCGTGGCCGCACGCTCGTGATCCCGGATTTCAAGAAGCTTCGAGGGCTGGTGGAGGAACGCGATGAGGATGCGCAGGAGACGGAATAGGCGCCGGGGGAGCAGTCATCTGATCGGCGGCGGCTGGACCCGGCGCGCGCCGTAGGCTAGGAACCTCGCCGGGGGCGAGTTCATGGCTGACACGGCAAGCTACGACTACATCATCATCGGTGCGGGATCGGCCGGCTGCGTGCTCGCCTACCGGCTGGGGGAGCGGCCCGAGAACAAAATCCTCGTGCTGGAGGCGGGCGGGCGGGATCATTTCTGGAATTGGAAGATCCATATGCCGGCGGCGTTCGCCTATCCGCTCGCCGACGACAAGGTGAACTGGTATTACCACACCGAGCCTGAGCCGTTCATGGATGGGCGCCGGATGTACTGCCCGCGCGGCCGCGTCATCGGCGGTTCGTCCTCGATCAACGGCATGTGCTACATCCGCGGCCATGCCCGCGACTACGACAGCTGGGCCCAGGCCGGACTGCGCGGGTGGTCCTATGCCGACATACTCCCTTATTTCCGCCGGGCCGAGACTCACGAACTCGGGGGCGACGACTACCACGGCGCCGATGGTCCCCTGCATGTCTCGCATGGCAAGACGAAGAACCCGCTCTACGCGGCGTGGCTGGAGGCTGGCCGGCAGGCGGGCTATCCCCTGACGGCCGATCTCAACGGCTACCAGCAGGAAGGGCTGGGGCCGATGGAGATGACGACCTATCGCGGCCGCCGCTGGAGCGCGGCCAAGGCGTACCTGCGGCCGGCGATTGCCCGCGGGAATGTCGACGTGCACTCGCGAGCGCTCACCTTGCGGGTTCTGTTCGACGGCAAACGCGCCGTCGGCGTCGAGTACGCTCAGGGCGGCCGTGTGAGACAGGCGCGCGCGGCGCGCGAGGTCATCGTCTCCGGGGGCACGATCAACTCGCCTCAGATCCTGATGCTCTCCGGCGTCGGGCCGGCCGACCATCTCCGTCAGCACGGCATCGCCGTGCTTCAGGATCTGCCCGGTGTCGGGCAGAATCTGCAGGATCATATCGAGACCTATGTGCAGCACCGCTGCCTGCAGCCAATCACGCTCTACCCGGTGCTGAAGAATCCGCTGCGGCAGCTGCTGGTCGGTATCGAATGGACGTTCCTCGGCACCGGCATCGGCGCCACCAATCACTTCGAGGCCGGCGGCTTCATCCGGAGCCACGCCGGTGTCGAGCATCCGGACCTGCAGTACCACTTCCTGCCGATCGCTGCGAGCTATGACGGCAGCGCGACCCAGCCGGGTCATGGCTTCCAGGCGCATGTCGGTCCGATGCGGCCGACCAGTCGAGGCTCCGTTACGCTCAGGTCTGCGGACCCGCGGCAGGCGCCGGCGATACAGTTCAACTATCTGCAGACCGAGCAGGACCGCCTCGAGTTCCGTACGGGCATCAAGCTCACGCGCGAGATCTTCGCGCAGAAGGCCTTCGATCCCTTTCGCGGACCGGAGCTGGCGCCCGGTCCCGACGTCAAGACCGATGCCGAGATCGATGCCCACCTGCGCCACAAGGCCGAGAGCGCCTATCACCCCTCCTGCACCTGCAAGATGGGCCTGGCCACCGACCCCATGGCGGTGGTCGACGACGCCGGTCGCGTGCATGGCATCGAGAGCCTGCGCGTCATCGACGCCTCGATCATGCCGAACGTCGTGAGCGGCAACCTCAATGCGCCGACGATCATGATGGCAGAGCGTCTGTCGGACGCGGTTGCGGGGAAAGCGCTGCTGCCGCGCTCGGACGCCAGAGTCTACATCGCGCCGAACTGGGAGACGAGCCAGCGCTGACGCACCTTCAGTTCTGCGTCACCTTGCCAAGCAGCTCCTGAGCCTTCGCATTGCCGGAGTCGGCTTGCTGCTGCAGCCACTGCAGAATGTCCGCATCCGGCTTGTAGTTGGCGCGCTGCACGTCGATTTCGATGGCCTCGAGGAGCCGGTCGCCGGCGGCGTCTTCGCCCTGGCGGGCCGCTTGGAACAGCCACTTCTCCGCCTCGAAGGGCTCGCGGGCATATTGCGGGAAGAAGCCGAGGACCTGGCCGAGCGAGTCCTGCGCCGGCGCGAAGCCCTGCTCGGCCGAAGCGCGATACCACTTCACGACGGCATCCAGATCGGCCGGCTTAGCGCCATAGGCCTGCAGCACCTTGGTCCGCTCGGCGATCCAGAATTGCGCGGTGGCCGAGCCGGCGGTCGCCTTGTCGGCCAGCCAACGGTCGAGCTCCGGGATCATCGCGGTCGCCGTCTTCGGCACGTTGGAACTCGCCTCGAGCAGGGCCTGCTGATAGAGGCTGCGATAGAGCTGGCTGAAGCGCGCGAGCGCCCTACGGTCGCCGCCGTCCGATGCGGTCACGAGGCGCTCGAAGACCTTTCGAAGATCATCGACGGTGATCTGTCCCGCCGGTGTTCCCGCATCATTCTGCGCGTAGGCCGCCGACGTAAGGGTTGCCAGCAGCAGGAGCGAGAGCAGCAGCAGCCAGCACGCACGCATCTGGTGTTGTCCTCGAGCGCTAGGCCGGGACCTTCATGCCGCGCTGCACTGCCGGTCGCGCCGACATGGTCGCGATCCAGCGGATCAGGTTGCGCAGCTCGCCATGCTGCTCGATCAGCTCGCGGCGGAAGGCGACGGTGGGATAGAGCGCGATGTCGGCGATCGACAGCTCGCCCGCCAGGAACTCCACTTCGCCCAGGCGGCGGTCGGCGTTGCGCAGCTGGTTGATCAGGCGCTGCTCGAACAGCTTGCGAGTCGCGCTCGTGACCTCCGGAATCGTGCCGACCACGAACAGGATGCCGCTCGAGGGCGCGACGTCGCTCATCGCCTGCAGGAACCACTGCTGCGCCTGGGCGCGCCGGAGGGGATCGCGCGGTATCAGCTTGTTCGTCTTGTCAACGAGATAGAGGATGATGGCGCCGGACTGCGCGAGAACGATCGGCTTGCCGCCGGGGCGGTCGGGATCGATCAGGGCGGGGATTTGCCCGGAGGGGTTGATCTTCAGGTAGGTCGGCGTCTTCTGCTCGCCCTTTTCCAAGTCCACCTTGATGGCCTTATAGGGCAGGCCGCATTCCTCCAGCATGATCGAGGCGCGCTGGCCGTTACTCGTGGCGTACGTGTACAGTTCGATCATCGCTATGCTCTCCGTGGGCGCTACGCCCCCGCACGATCCGGGCGCTGTTTTAGCCGCTGGTGCCGGACCTGACCAGACGTATCCTGCCGCACGCCCTATGCCGGCGAAGACGGGCTGACGAAGACGAGGTGGAGCGGGACGCCCTCATGGGCGGATTCCTCGGCGGCGGTGAGCCAGACCTCCACCAGCTCGCCCATCCAGGACAGGCCTTGCCGCCACAGCCGTTCCGCGGCATGCACGAACAGGACGTAGCCCTCGGCCGGCTGCCGGTCCGCCAGATCGCGCAGGCAGTCGATGACCGCATCCCAGTTCATGCCGAAGTAGTCCGGGAACTGCATGGCGTCGGCGATGCCGCGCAGGAGGTCGTCGCGCGTGCGCACCCGGTCGCCGTCTAGATCGAAGCTGGCGATGCCGGCGTTCTGCAGCGCAACCCGCAGCTGCGCCGTGATTTCGGCCGCCGCGGCATAGTGCAGGCAACACCAGGTAACGCGGGTGAGATCGGCGGCGCGGAGCATGGCAGGCGCGCTCAGTTGACCCGGATGAAGGTCTGGTAGTGGTCGCGCGTATAGTAGATCTCGCCCGCCTGGCCGCTGACGATGCGGCGGGCGCCGCGATCGGGCGAGCCCGGCGTCGCGACGGTATACTCGCGATAGTAGCCCGGCCCCTCCTGCGGCAGGCGGCCTTCGCGGTTGCTGAACTCGCTGCCGTCCTTGCGGTAGGGGAAGGGGCCGCCGGCCTTGAGCAGCGCGATCGTATCGTCGACGGCCTGACGCTCCTCGGCGGCGAATTGGGCGAGGTCCGCGGCCGCCGTCTGGGCCTGGCCATGCGGCGCGAAGACGTCCGCCGGCAGCCAGCGCTGGCCGACCGCCAACGCGACGAGGACGGCAAGGAGCCAGCCGAGCAAGGAGATCCTTCGGTTCATGTTTGTAGAGGCTAGCATGGCCGGGTAAGCTTTTGAATCGACGGATTGCCGACGGGATCAGCCGGTGACGAACAGGATCCGCGCCGTCCTTTTCGACAAGGACGGCACCCTCATCGATTTCCGCGCCACTTGGCTGCCGGCCTACGAGGCGATCGTGCGGCGGCTGGTGGATGCCGACGAGCACGCCGTCGACCGGCTGCTGTCCGCCGGCGGCTACGACCGCGCCAGCGGGCGCATCGACCCGTCCTCCGTCCTGGCCGCCGGGACCAATGCCGAGATCGCGGCGGTCTGGGCCGACCTCATTGGCCATGACGATGTCGCGGCGCTGGCTTCGCGGGTCAATCGGGAGTTCATGCAGCACGCGGAGACCTCGCTGGTGCCCGTGACCGATCTGCCGGCGTTGTTTCGGGCGTTGCGGCAACGGGGCCTGCGGCTAGGGGTGGCGACCAACGACAGCGAGCAGGCGCTCCGGGCGCAGATCGAGCGCCTCCAGATCGGCGAGCTCATCGACTTCTTCTGCGGCTATGACAGTGGCCATGGCGCGAAGCCCGGGCCGGGGATGGTCGAGGCCTTCGCCCGCGCGCTCGCGCTGCCGGCGGCGGCCATCGCGGTGGTCGGCGACAGCCTGCACGACCTGGATATGGCGCGGGCGGCCGGCGCAGGGCTCACGGTCGGCGTGCTCACGGGCGCCAGCCCGCGCGAGACCTTGGCGCCCCACGCTGATCATGTGATCGCGAGCATCGCCGAACTCGACCCCCTTCTCGTCTGATACGGAGATCCGACATGACGGTGACGCCGGAGAAGATCCTGCAGCTGGGCTTCGGGTTCTGGGCTTCGAAGACGTTGCTGAGCGCGGTCGAGCTTGGCGTGTTTACCGAATTGGCCAAGGGGCCGGCGGATGCGGAGACGCTGCGCACGCGGCTGAAGCTGCATGCGCGGGCCGCGCGCGACTTCTTCGACGCGCTGGTGGCGCTCGGCATGCTGGAGCGGCAGGACGGGCGCTATCGCAACACCGCCGAGAGCGACGCGTTCCTGGACAAGGCGAAGCCCAGCTATGTCGGCGGCCTCCTGGAGATGGGCAATGCGCGGCTCTACGGGTTCTGGGGCTCGCTGACCGAGGCGCTGAAGACCGGGCAGCCGCAGAACGAGGCCAAGAGCGGCGAGAGCTTCTTCCACAAGATCTACCAGGACCCGGAGAAGCTGACGCAGTTCGCCAAGGCGATGACGGCGGTGAGCGCGGGGCCGGCGCTGGCGATCGCAGCCAAGTTCCCCTGGGCGAAGTACAAGACCTTCGCCGATATCGGGACCGCCGAGGGCGGCCTGCCTGTGCATCTGGCGCGTGCCCATGGGCAGCTGACGGGCGTCGGCTTCGACCTGCCGCCGATAAAGCCG
>Ga0335082_10001516_pt1 | contig 24780 bp, 15 predicted proteins | sample Lox_Sample_41_FD_206718 | JGI IMG/M metagenome (GOLD analysis project Ga0335082, IMG submission 206718) | Soil microbial communities from Loxahatchee National Wildlife Refuge, Florida, United States - Lox_Sample_4.1 | ecosystem: Environmental > Terrestrial > Soil > Wetlands | place: USA... | reverse complement strand
CCGCCGAGTCGAACAGCGTGCCGACCCATTCGCGGATCGCCCGGGCACCGCGCAGGGACGGGAATCCGAGTCGGCGGTGATCCACGTACTCGGCGTCCGGATCGAAGCTCGCGTCGATCGAGCCTCGTTCTACGGTCCGCATCGCCGCGACGACGCGAGCGGTGGCGAGGGCGCGGTCTCGCCCGGGCCCTTCCGGCTGGAGCTCCGCGTAGCGCGCGTAGAGTCGCACGACTGCGTCGGCGAGCCGGTCGAGCGCGAACAGCTCGATGCGCCGTTGCTCGCCGTGGGCGTCGACCTCGATCAGCACGAGCTCGTCGCGCTGCACCGCGCCGAAGTCGACCTCGCCCTCGCGCAGACCGGAGAACGACATCGAACCGCGAAACAACGCGAGCGCGTCGCCGAGCGTCGCGAGGCACTCCTGGTCGAGCGCCGCATTCCGGGCCTGCAGCAGCCGGGTCCACGTGAGGATCAGCGCGTTTCCGTCGTACGAGGTGCCGGTGGCATGCTCGACGACCTCCGCGACGCCGCCGAACAAGGCCGGCAGCGCGGCCGTGTCGCGCGCCTCCACGGCGCGCTGCACCCGGCGTCCCGCCGCGCTGGCGGCGTTCTCGCGCACTCGCCGCAGCGGCGCGGCCGCGTCCCGCAGCGGTGTCGGCACAACCTCCCGGGACGCCGCCCCGCGTGCGCGCTCGACCCGCAAGGTCGCGCCCTTCGCCTCCCACAGCGAGATCGCGCGCGCCTCTTCCGCGCGCGCCTCGTCCGCGCGGCCGGCCGCGCGCAGCGCCGACGCGAGCGCGATGCGCGCGTCCGCGTGGTCGAGCAGCGCGTCCGTCGCGGACGCCATCTCGACCGCCGCGCGCGCAACCTCGACCGCGGCCGCCGGCTCGCCGCGCCGCGCGAGCGCCTCGGCGCGCACGCAGCGCCAGGCGATGCCCGCGATGCGGTCGTCGCCCGCGAGGACCTCGCTCTCGCGCGAGAGCGACTCGGCCTCGGCGTCGCGGCCCTGCGCGAGCAGCGCGCGCCCGAGCAGCGCCGCGGCCTGCGCGGCGTCGATGTCGAGCCCGTGCTCCCGCAGCCCGTCGAAGGCGCGGCGCAGGCAGCGCTCCGCCGCGACCGCGTCGCCCTCGAGCAGCTCGATCTGCCCCGCAAAGAGATCCGCCTCGAGCAGCCGCTGCGTGATGCCGAGCTCCTCGACCAGGCGGCGCGACGCCGCGATCATGCGGCGGGCCGCGTCGGCACGTCCGCGCAGCGCCTCGAGCACGGCCTGACAGCGCAGCGCGACGGCCTCGACCGCCGGTGCGCCCTGCGTGATGCGCAGCACGCGCACGACGTCGAGGCAGCGGCCCGAGGCGCGCGTGACCGGTGACGGCCCCCACAAGGCAGACAGCGGCGCGCCCGCGAGCACCGCGTTCGAGCGCCGCCGGTCGCCGCCGCGGCGCGCCGCGGCCAGCGCCTGGTCGAGCGCGCTCTCGCCGGCGCCGATGCGCCCGAGACGCGTCAACACCAGCGCGTGCACCGCGTGCGCCTTGGCCTCGCCGGCGGCGTCGCCCTCCGCCGCGAGCGCCTGCGCGGCGGCCGCGACCGCGTCGGCGGTGTCGCGCAGCGACTGAGGATCCGCGAGCGCCGCGAGGTGCGCGGCGAAGCTCGCGTGCCAGGCGCGCAGCCTTCGCGAGTCGCCGGCCAGGCGGCCGAGCTCGTCGATCGCGCGCTCGGCTCGCCCGACGTCGCCCATCGCGAGCAGCGCCTCGCCCCAATCGAGCACGACCTCGGCGCGCGTCGGCGCATCCGGATCGAGACGCTCGAGCGCGCGCCCGAGCAGGCTCGCCGCGAGCGAGAGGTCGTCGCGCGCGAGCGCACGGCGGCCCGCCGCCGCGAGGTGTCGCGCCGCGCGCTCGCCGAGCGCCTGCCCGCGCGCGTCGAGCGGGCCGAGCTCGCCGAGCAGCGCGTGCGCCTGCTCGAGGTGCCAGCCGAGCATCTCGTCGTGCTCCGAGGCGCCACCGATTCGCGCCTCCAGCCAGTCGGCGAAGCGCGCGTGGAGCTCCGCGCGCGTGCCCTTCAGCAGGCGCCGGTAGGCGGCGTCGCGGATCAGCACGTGATGGAAGCGGAGCACGGGCTCGCCGAGCAGCCAGCCGGTGTCGGGCTCGATCAGCTCGCTCCGCCGCAGCGCCTCGAGGCGCGAGTCGAGCTCGCCGCGAAGCTCGGGCGGCAGCAGCTCGGCGACCGCCGCGCGAGAGAAGTGGCGACCGACCACGGCCGCGTGCTCGAGGACGACGCGCTCCTCTGGCCGCAGCCGCTCGATGCGCGCCGCGAGCAACGCCTGGATGGTCGGCGGCATCTGGAGCTCGGCCGGCGAGGCGCGCGTCACCCAGCGATCGCCCTCGCGCACCAGCGCGCCGTCCTGCACGAGCATGCGCGCGAGCTCGCCGACGAAGAGTGGGTTGCCCTCGCTGGCGGCGAGCACCCGGCCCGCGATCGCGGCCGGCAGCTCGTCGGCGCCGATCGCGTTGGCGGCGAGCCGCGTCGCCGCGCCGGCGTCGAGTCCCGCCAGCGTGACGACGTCGGCGACCGCTCCGCCCGGCGCCGCGAGCGACGAGCGCCGGTCTCGCAGCTCGGGGCGCGCGGCCGCGAGCACGCAGAGCGGCACGTCGGGACTCCACTGCACGAGGTGCTCGACGAAGTCGAGCAGCAGCGGCTCCGCCCAGTGCAGGTCGTCGAGCAGCAGCAGCACCGGGCGCTCGGCCGCGAGCGCGGCGAGCAGTCGCCGCACGACGAAGAAGGTCTCCTCGGGCGCGCCCGGCGCGCCGGCAAGCAGGGCGGCCACGCCTTCGCCGATGCGCGATCTCTCCGCGGTGTCACGCGGAACGCGCGACTCCACTGCCGCGCGCACGCTCGCCCGATCCGCCATCGCGTCGGCGCCGAGGTGCTCGCGCAGCGCCTCGGCCAGCGGCGCGAACGTCGCGCCGCCGGTCGCGTCGCAGCGAGCCGCCAGCACGGTGGCGCCGTCGCCGAGGCGACGCGTCAGCTCGGCCAGCAGGCGCGACTTCCCGAGCCCCGGCGAGCCGAGGATCACGGCCAGCCGCGCGCCGGGACCCGCGACCGCCGCGTCGTACACCGCGCGCACGCGCCGCAGCTCGTCCTCGCGCCCGACGAACGCGGTGGCCGGCGCTCCGGCCGGGCGCTCGAGCGAGACCACGCGCCAGGCCGTGACCGGCTCGGCGCGTCCCTTCAGCGCGAAGGTGCCGAAGGGCGCGAGCGTGAGCTGCTGCGCGACGAGTCGCTGTGTCGACTCGCCGAGCAGCACGTCGCCGTCGTGCGCCTGCGCCTGGAGGTGCGCGGCCACGTTCACCGGATCGCCGATGATCTCGCTCTCGCCCTGCGAGATCACCTCGCCCGAGTTGACCGCGACGCGGAGTCCCACCGCGCCGACGGCGCCGCGCTGGGCGTCCGCCAGCGCGCGGAAGGCGCCCTGCATGCCGACCGCCGCGCGCACGGCGCGGATCGCGTCGTCCTCGGCGACACGCGGCGCGCCGAAGACCGCCTTCACGCCGTCGCCGAGGAGCTGCGTCACCTGGCCGCGCTCCGCCTCGACCGCGCCGCGCATGGCCGCGTAGTAGCGCTGCATGAAGGCGCGCGCGGACTCCGCATCGAGCCGCTCGTGCAGCGCGGTCGAGCCGATCAGGTCCGCGAAGACGATCGTGACGACCTTGCGCGCCTCACCCGAGGATTCCGCTCGCGCGGCGAGCGGCGCGCCGCAGGCGTCGCAGAAGCGCGCGCCCGCCTCGCACACGCTGCCGCAGGACGAGCAGCGCGGCGCGAGCGACGCGCCGCAGCCGCCGCAGAAGCGCGCGGCCGGACGGTTCGATCTCCCGCAGCTCGTGCAGTCCATGCGACGACGGCGAAGTATCCCACATCGAGAGCTGGCGCCCGCCGGGGCGGGATGCGAGCCTCGCCAAGCGCGGGGGATCCGATCGGAGGTCGCCATGTCGCAAGCGCGCGTCGCCGTCGTCACCGGAGCCAACAAGGGGATCGGACTCGAGATCGCCCGCCAGCTCGCGCGGAAGGGGATCCGCGTCTACCTCGGGTCGCGCGACGAGGCGCGCGGCCGCGAAGCGGCCGAGAAGCTCCGCGCCGAGGGCCTCGACGTCTCGCCCCTGCGGCTCGACGTGACCAACGAGCGCAGCGTGACCGACGTGGTCCAGCAGGTCGAGCGCGAGGCCGGCCGTCTCGACATCCTGGTCAACAACGCGGGCATCGCGATCGACGACGGCCCGCCGAGCCGCGTCTCGCTCGACGTGATGCGGCGCACCTACGAGACGAACGTCTTCGGTCTGGTGCGCGTCACGCAGGCGTTCCTGCCGCTGCTGCGGCGCTCCGACGCCGGTCGCATCGTGAACCTCTCGTCGGGCCTCGGGTCGCTGACGCAGAACAGTGATACACGCTGGCAGTACGCCGCGGTGAAGCTCCTCGCCTACAACAGCTCGAAGACGGCGGTCAACGCGGTGACGATCCAGTTCGCGTGGGAGCTCCGCGACACACCGATCAAGGTCAACGCCGCCGATCCCGGCTACGTCGCGACGGACCTGAACCGCCACCAGGGCATCCGCTCCGTCGAGCAGGGCGCCGCGACCCCGGTCCGGCTCGCGCTGCTGCCTGCCGATGGTCCCACCGGCGGATACTTCAACGACGACGGCGCGCTTCCCTGGTAATCGCTCCCTAGCGATCCTTCGCGCTGCGCTGCTCCAGCGCCTCCATCAGCGCCGCGATGCGCGCGTCGCCCGGCGCCGACGCCTGCGCCTCGCGCAGCGCCGCGCGCGCGCCGTCGAGGTCACCCGCGTCGACGAGCGCGGCGGCGAGCTCGACCTGGATCTCGGGCCGCGCGCGGCTGGCGGGCGGCGCCGCGCGGAGCACCGACGCCGCCTCGCCCGCGCGCCCGCGCGCCCGCAGCGCGGACGAGAGCGCGAGCCGGAAGTCGTCGCGCGCGGGATCGGCACGCAGGGCGCGCGAAAGAAGAGGTAGCGCCTCCTGCTCGCGACCCTGCGCGAGCCGCACCTGGCCGAGCCAGCCCGCGGCCAGCGGCGAGCCGGGCGCGATCCGCAGCGCGGCGCCGAGGTGCGCCGATGCCTCGTCGAGACGGCCCTCGCGGAAGAGCACCATGCCGAGGTTGATGTGCGCGACGTGATTGTCCGGCGTGACGCGCAGCGCGTGCGTGAAGAGCGTCTCGCTGCTCTGCCAGACGCGGATCTGCGCCTGCGTGAGCCATGCGCAGGCGGCGAGCGTGGCTGCGCCCGCGACGGCCGCCGCGACACGCACGGGGCGCCGGCTCCCCGCCCACGACGCGACCGTGAAGGCGACAACCAGCGCGAGGCCCACGTGCGGCAGGAGCGTGTAGCGGTCGGCGCGCGCGGCCTGTCCGACTTGCACGAGCCCGCAGGTCGGAAGCCAGAGCACGAGGAACCACAGCCAGCCGACGAGGACCCAGGGCTGCGAGCGGCGCCAGGCGAATCCGGCAGCCGCGACACCGGCGAGGATCGACGCGCCGAGCGCGGCGCGCGCGAGCGAGACGTCGGAGCCGGGGTGCGGATAGAAGAACGCGAGGCCGGTCGGCCAGAAGGTCTGCGAGAGCGTGTCGACGAGCGAGGCGAGCGCGTTGGCCCCGCGCACCCACAGCGGGAATTCCGTCAGGCTCCGCACCGCGCCGCCCGCGCGCTGCGCCGCGATGGTCGCGACGGCGGCCGCCGCGCACAGGGCGAAGAGCGCCGCCTTCTCTCGTAGCGCCGCGCGCAGCCGCGCGCGATCGAGGCCTCCGTCGCGCCCGAGGCGGCCGAGCGGCCAGGCGTCGAGCAGCAGCAGCGCGAAGGGCCAGGTCACGAGCACCGGCTTCGCCAGCAGCCCGAGCCCCGTCCAGAGCGCCACCTGCGCGTGTCGGCGCGCACCGCCTTCCCGCGCGGCCCGCTCGTAGGCCAGCAGCGAGAGCGCCGCGCAGAGCCCCGCCAGCACGTCCTTGCGCGACGCGGCCCACGCCACCGACTCGACCCGCAGCGGGTGCAGCGCGTAGACGCCGGCCACGAAGAGGCTCGGACCGGGCGCGCGCGTGAGGCGCGTCAACGCCAGCGCGAGCACGCCCGAGGCGAACGCGTGCAGCGCGACGCTGCTCGCGTGGAAGGCGCGCGGGTCGAGGCCGAAGAGCGAGGCGTCGAGCAGCCACGAGAGGCGGGTCAGCGGGAACCAGTTGCCCCCGGCGTGCGAGACCAGCGCCCAGCGCACGCTCTCGAGGCCCGCGCCGCCGCGCAGCGCGGGCTCCTGCGTGATGTAGAGGTCATCGTCGTAGGCGACGAACCCGTTTCGGAGCGCGGGCAGGTACACGAGCGCGGTCGCCAGCGCGAGGAGCGCCGGAGCGAGGAGTCGACTACCGCGCCGCATCGGGTGGCGGGAGAGTACGGGAGCGCCCCGGAACGTCGCTGTCGCGCCGATGTGGAGCCCGGAGCTGCCGGTTGGATCCGCCTCAATACGAGGCCCCGGATGGCCGATAGGCGCCGCGATGCGGACCACCCGGATCCTGCGCGCGCGGAGCCTCGCCCTGGCGCTCGCGCTCGCCTCGCTGCCGCTGTCCGCGCGCACCGAGGACGAGGGCGCGGCGTGGCTCGGCGTGCTCTCCATCCAGGCCCCGCCGTCGCTCCAGCCGATCGCCCGCGGCGCGGACCTCTGGATCCGCGACCAGCTCGGGGCGGCTGGCCTGGTGCCGATCCCGTTGGCCGGCGCGCCCGAGGTCGCGCTCGGCGCCGCGGCGCAGCAGCGCATCGAGCGCGTGATCGCGCCGCGCTTCGAGGTCGAGGCGGGCCGCGTGATCGTGCAGCTCCCGCTGCTCGCGCCGGAGTCGGGCGGGCTGCTCGGCGGAGCGCGCGCGGAGCAGGCGGTCGCGGAGACGGGCGCCGCCCTCGCGACCGCGCTCGACGCGCTGCGCGCGCAGCTCGGCGTCGCGGCGCCGGCGCCGACGCCGCCGCCTCCCCTCGACGACCTCGCGAGCGCGAGCCGCGCGCTCGCCGCGTGGGACTCGGGCGAGTGGACGCGCGCCTGGCGCGAGGTGCAGGGCCGCCTCTCGCCGATCTCGATGGGCCTGCGCGAGGAGATCGTCGACGCCGCGCGCAGCGGCAACGGCGACGTGGTGCAGCGGGCGCGCGTGCTCGCGGCGTCGGGCGATCCGATCGAGGCCGCGCGCCTCGTGGGCCGCTCGGCGGCCGAGGCGCTGCGCGGCGATCACCCCGATCCCGCGCTGTTGATCGCGGGCGGCGACGTCGCGCTCGCGCGGAGCGACGCGGGCGCCGCACGCAGCTTCTTCGAGCGTGCGCTGGCAGCGGAGCCTTCCAACGTGGACGCAACGCTCGGCCTTGGCCGCGCGCTGCACCTCCAGCAGGACGAGGAAGGCGCGCGGCGCGCGCTCCAGCGCGCCGCGGAGCTCGCGCCCGCCGATCCGCAGCCGTGGCTGTTGCTGGCCGAGTCCCACCCCGACGATCCCGCCAGCGCGCGCGACTGGCTCGAGGCGGCGCGCCGCTCGGCGCGCCAGCTCGAGGTGCAGCGCGCGCAGACGCAGATCGAGCGGGCGCTCGCGCTCGACCCGAAGCTGGCCGGCGAAGCGCACTGGGAGACCGGCACGCTGGAGGAGCGGCTCGGGCGCCCGCTCGAGGCGCTCGCCGCCTATCGCCGCGCCGCGGGGTCGGGGCTCGGCACGCGCGAGCTGCTGGTCGCGACGGGCCGGACGCAGCGAGCGCTCGGACAGACGGAGGCGGCGCGCCTCTCGCTCGAGGCGGCGCTGAAGCAGACACCGGACGACCCGGCCACGCTCTCGGAGCTCGGCGCGCTGCACCTCGATCAGGGCGCGCCAACGATCGCGCTCGGCATGCTCAAGGCCGCGTACCACGCGGAGTCCGACGACCCGGTCATCCGGCAACGCTATGCGCACGCGCTCCAGGCGAGCGGCCAGACGGATGAGTCGCTCGCGCTGCTGCGCAGCGACGGCGCGGGCGCGCGCGAGCTCCAGCTCGCGGCGCAGATCCAGAACGAGCGTGGCGACCTCGCCGGCGCGAGCGATTCCATCGCACGCGCGATCGAGGCCGAGCCGCTCGACCCCTCGTTGCGCGCGAAGCACGCCGAGCTGCTGGAAGCGGTCGGCGATCCGCAGGCCGCGCAATCCGAGCGCCGGCTGGTCGCGCTGCTCGAGGGAAGCCCGTCGCACGGGAGTGTCGATGACCATCCCGCCGATGACGGCGCCGGTGTCCTCTCGCTCGACGAGCTGATGGCGAGCTTCGCGGCGAAGCTGCCGCGCGGAGACCGGCGCATCGCGTCGCTCGGCGCGCGCGAGCCGGACGATACGATCTCGTGGCTCTGGCGCTGGCTTCGCCCGCGTGGCCCCGACCGCGCGAGCATGGATGCGGCGCTCCGCCAGGCGCTCGAGGCGCGCTTCGGAAAGGCGTACCTCGGCGACGACATCCCCGAGGAGCTCGCGGGGCACGTCGACCGCCTCTTCGCCTTCGGACAGCCGTACTCGCTCGACGCGCAGACGATCGCCGCGGTGAACCAGGTGCTCGCGACCGACGCGGTGCTCGTGACGCGCGTGCTCGCGGACCGCCCCTTCGCGGAGCGGCTGTGCGCCGAGGGCGACTTCGCGATCGAGTCGCGTCTCCTCGTCGGACGCGATCCCGAGCTCGTGACCGCACTCTCGAACCGCGACTGCATGCGTGGCGGGATCGCCAGCTACGGCGCCTGGAACTGGCTTGCCTTCGCAATCTACCTGCTGGCGGCGCTCGCCATCGGCTGGCCGCTGATCCGCGGCTGGGGCGCGATCCAGGTGGACATCGTGCTGCCCGAGCGCACCAAGGGCTTCTTCAGCATCCACATCACGACGCGCGCGGACACGGTGAAGAAGGAGCGCGTCTCGAAGAAGTCCGGTCACAAGAAGATCAAGGCCGGGAAGCTCGACTTCCTGAAGCGCTTCGAGCGCCACATGGCGGGCCGCAGCACGCATTTCCGCCTGATCCCGGCGCGCAAGCAGCCCTACACCGTGACGGTAGCGGGGCCGCTGCTCGACGCGCGCGGCGAGGAGATCATCGGCCACTTCCTGGAGGAGCAGCGCGTGCAGGTGAGCCGCGGGCTCACCTCGAAGCTCGTCTTCGACTTCTGCCCGCGCGAGTGCGCCATCGAGGTGCAGGTGCAGCAGAGCGGACGGCCCGCGGTCGGCGGCCGCGTCGCCGTCGAGGGCGATCCCTCCTCGCTTCGCTATGCGCGGGACGGCACGGCGTACCTCTACCTCGGCGTCGGCCGCTACACGATCCTCGTCGGCTGCAAGGACGCGGCGACCGCGCTGCCGCTCGAGATCGCCAGCGTCGAAAGCGCGATCCCGCTGCGTGTCGACTTCGAGCACGACGAGGGCGTCGTCTTCCGCGGCTGCCCGCAGGCGGTGGAGCCGTATCTCCAGAGCGATTTGGCGAGCGCCGCGGCGGCGCTCGAGGCGAGCGGACAGTCCGAGCCCGCGCACCGGCTGCGCGCGGCGCTCTACCGCCGGCAGGGCCGCCACGACGAGGCCGCGCGCGAGTTCGAGGCGGGCGGCCAGCTCGAGGACGCGGCCGCGATGCGCGCGACGGGCGCCGACTTCGGCGGCTCGGCGCAGCTCTACGAGCAGGCGGGCGACTTCGCGAGCGCGGCCGACGCGTACCGCGAGGCTGGCGACTTCGCGCGAGCCGCGGGCTGCTACGAGCGCGCCTACGATTACGCGCGCGCGATCGAGTGCTGGCGCGAGGTCGGCGATCGCGAGCGCGAGATGCTGCTCCAGGAGAAGCTCGGCGAGTACCTCGAGGCGGCGCGCATCGCGCGCGAGCAGGGCGACGCCGATCGCGCGCTCGCGCTGCTCGGCAACATCGAGTCGCGTCACGGCGACTTCACCGAGGCCTGCCGCCTCGTGGCCGAGATCGCGGAGGAGCGCGGCGACTTCGAGCTCGCGGCCGCGAAGCTCGAAGAGGCGCTCGGCGACAGCGGCATGGAGAGCGCGTCGGTCGAGCTGGTCGAGGCCTACGCGAGCGCGCTCGAGCGCGCCGCGCGGCACGAGCAGGCGCTGTCGGCCTGGGAGCTGCTGCGCCGGCGCGACGCCAGCCGCACCGACGTCGCGACGCACATTCAGCGGCTGCGCCGCGAGATCGCGACCACGCAGGGCGGGGGCCCGTCCGGACGCGGCGGCGCGTCGGGCGCGCGCACGGTGCCGGTCGAGAGCCGCTACGAAATGCTCGCGGAGCTCGGCCGCGGCGGCATGGGCGTCGTCTACAAGGCGCGCGACAAGCGACTCGGCCGCATCGTCGCGCTGAAGCGGCTGCCCGAGAACCTGAAGAACCACCCGCAGGCCGTCGCAATGTTCGAGCGCGAGGCGCGCGCGGCCGCCGCGCTGAACCACCCGAACATCGTGACGCTCTTCGATGCCGGAGAAGAGGACGGGAGCTACTTCCTCAGCATGGAGCTGCTCGAGGGCCGCGCGCTGAACGCGATCCTCGCGCGCAGCACGCGGCTGCGCGCGGGCGACGTGGTGCGGCTCGGCATGCAGATCTGCGCGGGGCTCCACTACGCGCACGAGCGGCGCATCGTCCACCGCGACATCAAGAGCGCGAACCTCTTCTTCACGAACGAGCGCGTGGTGAAGATCCTCGACTTTGGCATCGCGAAGTCTCTCCAGGAGGTCCGCCGCCAGGCGACCGTGATCGGCGGCACGCCCTACTACATGGCCCCCGAGCAGGCGGCCGGTGAGTCGGTCGATCACCGCGCCGATCTCTACGCGCTCGGTGTGACCTTCTTCCAGCTCGCGACGGGATCGCTGCCCTTCATGGACGGCGACATCAGCTACCGGCACCAGCACGAGACGCCGCCCGACCCGCGCGAGATCGCGCTCGATCTCCCGGACGCCTTCGCGCGCCTGATCCTGCGCATGATGGCGAAGCGCCCCGAGGATCGGCCCGCGAGCGCGGCCGAGGTCGCGGAGGCGCTGCGCGGGGTGCAGGCGAACGCCGGCGCGTAGCTAGACTGCGGCCCGTGCGTCGCCCGGCCGCCCTCGCGCTCGTGATCTGCCTGCTCGCCTGCGCCTCACCGCGCCCGGTGCTCTACCCGAATGCGACCTACGAGCGCGTCGGGAAGGAGACCGCCGACGCCGACGTCGACACCTGCGTGGCGCGCGCGAAGGAGAACGTGAAGTCGCGCGACGCGCAGGAGATCGCGACCGACACGGCGGGCAACGCGGCCGCGGGCGGCGCGGCGGGTGCGGTCGGTGGCGCGATCAGCGGCGGCGGCGCCGGCATGGGCGCCGCGATCGGCGCGGCGACCGCGGCGACATGGGGCTTCGTAAAGGGCCTCTTCCACCTCGGCACGCGCGGTCCCGACGAGGTGCAGCGGCGCTTCGCGGAGCGTTGCCTCGCGGAGCGCGGTTACGACGTGATCGGCTGGCGCTGACGCCTGCGGTTCCGCGCGGCGAGCAGGCCGACGCCGAGTCCGCAGAGCAGCCCCGTCGCGGGCTCGGGGATCACGGCCGTCTTCGGCTGCTTGCCTGGGATGAAGCCCGGATCGGGGAAGTCGTCGAAGCGGTAGCCGTTGCCGATCGTGGCCAGTGACGGGATCACGTCGAAGATCTTCGGATCCCACAGCGGGTTCTCCGGAGCGTAGAAGGTCGGGTTCAGCAGATCCTTGAAGAGCTCCTGGTCGGCGACGACATCGACGTCGTCGATCGTGATCAGGTCGCCGGTCGCGGACGGGAAGCTCTGCATCTGGGCGAGCTTCTGTCCGAGCTCGGCGCGGTAGCGCGCGCCGTCGAAGAGTCCTTCGATGTCGAGGAAGTCCATCGCGTACGCCGCGCCCGCGCCGCGCGTCACCATGAGCGGCGGTCGCATGAGCCGCACGGGCCGGAAGTAGACCGTGCCGCGGCGTGCCGGCAGCGAGCTCGGGTCTTCCTTGTAGTCGACCTCGATGAGGCCGGGCGCGAGCACGCCGGCGAACGCGAGCAGCGGCAGCAGCGAGAGCAGCGCCGCTGCAAAGCCATGTCGGATGGGTCGGGCTCGGTTCGCGCGTCGCGGGGCCATTGGCCTTCCCTGCCGGTCTCCCCGGGCGTATCGGGTGACTGCGCGAGCGCCTTTACGGCAAAGCTGCCGGCGCGCGCGGACGCGCCGCGCGGAGGGGCATGTTCCACCCGCACGCGAGGCGTGCAGGGGTGCGCGAACCGCGAACGGACCGCGGGCACGCGGCCCCGTTCGGGTGCTTCTCCGCCTCGACTAGCGGGCGGCTCGGTACACCGAGATCTCCGTGGTCGCGACCGCTTGCGATGGTGCAGCTCAGCGAAGCGAAACGACTTCAAGCTGTACGCGACGCCTCGCGTTGATGCTGTGTTGAGGCCGCTGGATCAGCCGCCCGCCTTGGCCCTACGAACCTCGGACCCCCGGCAAGAACCGCCCCCGCCGGCCGACGCGTGGGCCGCGTCGAGGTCCGGCCCGGTCCTTATGCGCCGCGACGCGATAGGCGTTCTGACGCGGCATGGGGGCGATCCTCTGGTGTTGGTGGTGAAGTACATAACGACCGTTCGGGGACTGACCTGCTGGCATTCCTCGGACCAACGATCTCTAGAAAATGGCCGCGGTTTGCTGCGTTGATTGACTCCGTTCAGCGAACGCCGCCGGCGTGAGATCTCCGAGGCTCGAGTGCGGGCGCACGGTGTTGTACTCCCGCCGCCAGGCTTCGATCACGACCCGGGCCTCGGTTCGGTTCTGAAACCACTGCATGCCGAGACACTCGTCTCGGAACTTCCCGTTGAAGCTCTCGTTCGATCCGTTCTGCCAGGGCTTGCCTGGATCGATCAGCGCGGTCTCGATTTTCTCGTCTGCCAACCAGCGCAGGATCGCTCGCGAGATGAACTCCGAGCCGTTGTCGGATCGGAGATAGCGAGGTGCGCCACGCACGCTGACCAGCTTCGACAACACCTCGATCAGGCGACCCGAGCGGATGCTCCCGCCGACATCGATGGCCAGACACTCCCGCGTGAACTCGTCCACGACCGTCAGACACTTCAGCGTCTGGCCATTGGCGCACGCATCGAACACGAAGTCGTAAGCCCAGACCTGGTTCGCTCCGCTCGGTGCGAGCGGCCGAGGCCTTCCGGTTGCGATGCGCCGCCGCGGCCTTCGCCTAGGCACTTGGAGCCCCGCACGGCGCCAGATGCGGTGAGCTCGATCCGCACTCATTGGCATTCCGCGCCGCTCGAGAAACACCCGGATCCTGCGATACCCGAAGCGCGGGTACTGCGCGCCGAGCTCGCGCATCGCTTCGATCACCGGTGCATCGCGCTTGGCCAGGATCGACTCGTAACGAAGCGTCGAACGCGCCACCGAGAGCAGCCGGCATCCCCGGCGGATCGACACTCCGCGCTCCTGCGCGTAGCGGACCTGCTGCCCTCGCACGGTGGCGCTCACCATTTTTTCGCGCCACTTCGCGCATCACCTCGATCTCGAGATCGCGCTCCGCCACCAGCTTCTTCAGCTTCAGGTTCTCGTGCTAGATGAAACGTAGTCACGTTGCAAATCTCTCGGCACCGGTAGTTGTCCGTTGCGGCATCGCCGGTGCTGCCAATAGAGTCTCGGCCCCTTCACAAGTCCGAGGCTCTCTATGATCGGAGTCCGTCGTCTCCCTCCCGATTTCCACGCCTGGAACGAGCGCTATGGCGCACCGTTCGGGCGGCCCGATCCGAACCGTTGGGTCAAACGGTTGCTCACCTGGTCCATGTTGCAGCGACACCGCGGCCCGTTCTCCTTTCAGCCCAACAACACGTTGCGGACCTTCGAGTATCCGTGGGCGTATGGGGTCGTGCCGATCGAGCCCGGAATGCGCGTGCTCGAGATCGGGGGTGGTCTCGGCGGCTTTCAATTCGTGCTCGACGGGATGAAGTGTCACGTCGTCAACGTCGATCCGGGAATGGAAGCGAACGGCGTCGGCTGGCAGTGTGATCCGGAGCGGATGGCGACGCTCAACAAGCTCTTTGGAGCATCGGTCGAGCTTAGGAACACGACGATCGAGAAGGCAGGTCTCGAGTCGGAGTCATTCGATTGTGCCTATTCGATCAGCGTCATCGAGCATCTCCCCGATGGCGAGATCAGCGACGTCATGCAGCACGTCTATCGCGTGCTCAAACCGGGTGGATTCTTCGTGTTGACCGTCGACCTGTTTCTGAATCTCCAGCCCTTCACCAGCCGCGAATCCAACGAGTACGGCCGCAACATCGATGTCAGGGCGCTCGCCGAAAGCGCGCCGTTTCGGCTGAGTACAGGTGACCGCGCTGAGCTCTACGGATATCCGGAGTTCGACAAAGACCGAATCCAAAGCCAGCTCGAGCGATATTTCGTCGGCGTCTATCCGGCCCTCACTCAGTGCTTGGTTCTGCAGAAGCCGGCCTCGAAAGCCTCGTAGGAAATATCGACGGACCCGATCGCGCCGGCTTCGCGGCCCGCGCCGCCGCGAGGGGATCGAGGTCGTGGCTCTTCGACGAGGCGCAGGTCGTGCGGGTTCGAGTCCCGTCCGCGCATAGCTGCGCGATCCAGGCCGGTAGCGGCGCGGTCGTCCGTTGGGGCAGCCACGATTGGTTGCAGGCGACGCCGCCGGCTTCTGTCAACGGAACCGCCGGCGCGGCGTCGGCGATCGCGGCGGGCGGGAACTACACGCTCGCGATCGCACTGCCCGAGCCCGAACAGGTCACGTCGCTGCTCGCCGGCTGCACGCTGCTGATCGCGCTCCCCAACCTCCGCCGAGCCGTTCGCATGGCGAGCCAGCCAGCGTCATCGAATAACGCTAGTCAAGGCAGCGACTTGTGCGCTCTGAACACCCTGATCTCCGTGATCTCGGCCGGGGCAAAGAGCCGCATCGGCGGGCCCCAGAAGCCGGTCCCGCGGCTCACGTAGAGCTGCGCGCGGCCGTCGCGGTGCGCGCCCGCGACCCACGGAATCAGCAGGCGCACCGCGAACGCGAAGGGCCAGATCTGACCCCCGTGCGTGTGGCCCGAGAGCTGGAGGTCGATGCCTTTGCTCCGCGCGCGCCGGAAGGTGGAGGGATCGTGCGCGAGCAGGATCGCGGGGCGGCGCTCGTCGCGTCCGGCGAGCGCGCGCTCGAGGTCTTCACCGCCGCCGCCCACGAGGCCGGCGTGGTGGTCGTCGACGCCGACGAGGTCGAAGCTCGCGTCACCCTTCCCGATCGACACACGTTCGTTTCGCAGCACGCGCATGCCGAGCGCGGCCGCGCGCGCGGCCCAGGCCGACGCGCCGGAGTAGTGGTCGTGGTTGCCGGTGACGAAGTAGACGCCGTCGCGCGCCCGAAGGTGCGCGAGCGGCGCGACCTCGTCGGCGAGTCGCTCGGCGCCGCCGTCGGCGAGATCGCCCGTCACGGCGACGAGATCGGGCGAGAGCTCGGCGACGCGCTCTACGAGATGCGACGCGAACGCGCGGCCGAGGATCGGCCCGAAGTGGAGGTCCGAGAGCTGCGCGATGCGATAGCCGTCGAGCGCACGCGGCCAGCTCTCGATCTCGAAGCGCACGCGGCGAAGGCGCGGAGGTCGCAGCGCCGACGCCATGCCGGCCCCGCCGAGCGCGAGCGCGGCCGCGGCGACCGCGAGCGCGCGCGCACCGGAGGCTTCGCGCGCGGCGGTCGCGTCGGCCGTCGCGGCGAGCGCCGGGCTGTCGACCAGCCAGAGAGCGAGGTCGCTGCCGGCGCAGAGCAGCAGCATCAGGAACGCGAAGCCCATCCAGAGCGCGGCGGGCCAGGCGACGTAGCGCGCCAGCGAGGGGCGTAGCGTGCGCTCCGCGATCGGAGCGGCGACGAGCGACGCGCCGAGCAGTGCGACCGCGCCCGCCGCGCCCCCGCGCCACGGCTCCGGCACCCCCGCGTCGAACACGAGCCGCCGCAGCAGATACCAGTGCGCGCCGAAGAGCACTGTCGAGAACGCGACGAGCAGCGGCAGGACGGTCGCGATGCGGCGGGCATGAGAGGTCACGGGGCGAAGATAACGGCAGCTCGGCCCGGGCCTGTGAGGCATAGAGACGTGGGGGCTCCGCCCCCAGACCCCGGTCGAGTGTGACCCTCAGAATCAGAGCGGCTTACGGCGAACCTCGGGATCTCTGCGGGATCGAGCTGCATCGGAGCTACGCCGCGCTCTTGTCCTCCGCCGAAAGCAGCGGGTCGAAGCGGCTCTTGTCGGTCGCCTTGCCGTGGGCGTCGGCGGCCTTGATCTTGCCTTCCTTCACGGCCGCGAAGAGGGCGTCGTCCATCGACTGCATGCCCTGCGCCTTGCCCGACTGGATGATCGAGGCGAGCAGCGCGCTGTTGCCCTCACGGATCACGTTCGGGAGGCCCTGCGTGCGGAGCAGGATCTCGTAGACGGCGCAGCGACCCTTCCCGGTGGCGGCCGGCAGCAGCAGCTGCGCGACGACACCCGCGAGCGACTCCGAGAGCGACAGCCGGATCTGGTTCTGGTCCGCGGTCGGGAAGGCGTCGATGATGCGATCGATGCTGCGCGCCGCGCCGTTGGTGTGGAGCGTGCCGAAGACGAGGAGTCCCATCTCCGCGGCGGTGATCGCCATCCCCATGGTCTCGCGATCGCGCATCTCGCCGACGAGCACCACGTCTGCGTCCTGGCGGATCGCGCCGCGCACGGCCTCGGCGAAGCTGCCGGTGTGCTGGCCGACTTCGCGGTGCGACAGCACGGAGTTCTTGTTCGGGTGCACGAACTCGACGGGGTCCTCGATCGTCACGATGTGCTTGCTGTGCCTCGCGTTGATCGCGTCGATGATCGCCGCAAGCGTGGTCGACTTGCCGGAGCCGGTCGGACCGGTGACGAGCACGAGACCCTTCGAGAGGTCGGCGAGCTGCGAGATCGCCAGTGGGAGCCCGAGCTGCTCCACGGTGCGGATCTCCTCGGGCACCATGCGGAAGACGGCCGACGCGCCCGCGTGCTGCACCATGAAGTTGGCGCGGAAACGCGCGACGCCCGGCAGCCCGTAGGCGAAGTCGAGATCGCCGCTCGACTCGTACTCGCGCCACTGCTCCTCGCTCGCAGCTTCGCGCAGCGCGCGGCGGAGCTCCTCGTCGCCGAGCGCAGCCTCGTTCGCGATCGCGTGTAGCTCGCCCTTGGCGCGGATCCGCGGCGGCGATCCCGCCGCGAGGTGGAGATCGGAGCCGCCGTGCTCCTTCAGCGCGCGCAGCCAGCCGTCGAGTCGAGCCGCCATCGCCTCCCCCCGCTCCGCCTAGTTCGTTGAACTCCGCTCGGCTCCGCCTCGCTCCGCGTCGGCCGACTCTAGAGTCGGCCTCCTAGGCCGCGAGCAGCTTCGGATCCGAGATGTGCTTCAGCGCGTCCTCGCGCCGGACCGTGCCGGCCTGCACGTGCGCGCGGATCGAGTGGTCGAGCAGACCCATGCCGTGCGTGGCGCCGGTCTGCAGGATCGACTGGATCTGGAAGACCTTGCTCTCGCGGATCAGGTTCGAGACCGCCTTGGTGACGATCAAGGTCTCGAGCGCCGCGACGCGGCCCTTGCCGTCGGCGCGCGGCAGCAGCCGCTGCGAGATCACCGCGCGCAGCGACTCCGCGAGCATCGTGCGCACCTGCTCCTGCTGATCCGCCGGGAAGGCGCCAACCACGCGGTTCAGCGTACGCAGCGTGTTGTCGGTGTGGAGCGTCGCCATCACGAGGTGGCCGGTCTCCGCCGCGGTCAATGCGAGCGAGATGGTCTCGAGATCGCGCAGCTCGCCGATCACGATCACGTCGGGGTCCTCGCGCAGCGCGGCGCGCAGCGCGCGCGCGAACGACTCGGTGTGGTGCTTGACGCTGCGCTGGTTGACGAGACAGCGCTTGGCCGGGTGCACGAACTCGATCGGGTCCTCGACCGTCAGCACGTGCTCGCGGCGCTCCTCGTTGATCAGGTCGACGAGCGCGGCGAGCGTCGAGGTCTTGCCGCAGCCGGTAGGTCCCGTCACGAGCACCATGCCCTGGTGGAAGCTCGTCAGCTTGGCGACCGCGCGCGGCAGGCCGAGCTCGTCGAGCGTCGGCGGCCGCGGCGGGATCACGCGGAAGACGCCGTCGAGACCTCGTTGCTGGCGGTAGAGATTCGCGCGGAAACGCCCGAGTCCTTCGACGTCGTGGCACAGGTCGATCTGGCCGCGGTCCTCGAGCTCCGCGCGCGACTTCTCGTCGAGCGCGCCGAGCAGCATCGACTCGATCGCCGAAGGGTCCAGCGACGCGCCCTCGAGCAGCTGGAAGGTCCCGGCGATGCGAAGGCGCATGGGAGCGCCGGAGTGGAGGTGCACGTCGCTCGCGCCGCGCTCGACCGCCGCGCGCAGGATCGCATCGAGTGACGTCGAAGGCCGAGCCGCAGGCGCGGCCTTCGACGCATTCCTGGAATCCGCAGGCGCCGGCGCCGCGCTCGCGCGAGCGGCCGGGGGAGGCGCCGGCTTCACGGGCTCCGGTCGCGTCGGCGCGGCCGCGGGCTTCGCCGCCGAGGCGGCGCTCCCATTCGGTGCACCGCCCTTCTGCTGCTGCTGCGCGAGGACGCGCTTCTGCGCCTCGACGAGCTTCTCGATCTGCGCGGGGTTGAGGTAGCCGAGCTCGCGCAGCACGATCCCGAGGCTCCGCTCCCCGCCGCCCTGACCCTGCACGCGCAGCGCCTCGGTGAGCTGCTCCATCGAGATCATCTTCAGGTGGACGGCGAGACGCCCCAGCAGGGGCACGGGCTGCTTCTCGGGCGGCATTCCCGGACCCTATCGGCGCCCGGGGCCGAATCGTGAAGCGGTTGTAATCCGGGTCCGCGCGCTGCGCGCTTGCTCACCAGCCTCTCAGATCGATCGGCCAGCTCTCCACCACCTCGTCGCCCGAGACGAGATGCGCGCGCTCGTGGTAGGCGACGGTCGGGTCGATGTGGGCCGGCCAGACGCGGATGCGCTCGCCGATGGAGACTTGCCGCTCGCTGAAGGTGACGTGCTCGTCCGAGCAGAACCAGACGCGAGCGCCGTCGATCTTCGGGTTGCCGTGATCCATGCCGAGCGCCTTGAGCCCGCAGTCGGCAACCGCGTAGCCCGGCGAGACCGAGATCACGGTCGCCAGCAGCGAGAGCGCAGGCTCGAACGGCAGTCCGAGTGCGGCGTAGCTCGTGTCCATCAGCGCATAGGAGCCGGCCTGGATCTCTGTGGCCAGCTCGTTGAGGTCGTAGCTGCCGGTGCCGCCAGCCGACACGACCTCGCCCCCGACGTCGCGATGCGCGGCGGCGAGCCGCTGCATGCTCTCGGTGGTGAGCCGCGCGCGCTCCGCGCGATCCGGCCGGAGCATCGCGTGCCCCTCGTAGCCCATCACGCCGCGAACCTCGAGCCCGCGACGGCGCGCGGCGGCGGCCAGCGCTCCGGCCTGCTCGGGCGCGCAGCCGCAGCGCGGCAGCCCGACATTCACGTCGATCAGCACCTCGCGCACTCCCCCCTGCGCCGCCGCCTCGATTGTCGCCTGCGAGTCGACCGCGGCGGTCACGCGCGCGTCGAGCGCGCCCAGGCGGCGCGCGTCGAGCACCTCGTTCGCGAGCAGCAGATCGTCGCCGAGGCCGGCCGCGGCCAGGCCCTCGGCCTCGCGGATCGTCGCGCAGGTGAAGCTGCGGTGGCCGTGCTCGGCCTGGCGCTTCGCCAGCGCGACGCACTTGTGCGCCTTCACGTGCGGTCGCAGCCGCGCCCCCGGCCGCGCCGCGGCCATCGTCCGCAGGTTGCGCTCCAGCACCTCGGCGTCGATCAGCAGCGCGGGGGTCACGAGCTCGTCGAGCCCCCCGCGGTGAACAGAACATCCCCGCGGCGACAGCGTGCCGGGCACGTTCCCATCCGCGCTCCTGCTCACTCGACCGGACAGTCCTCGCAGCGCCAGCTCGCTCCGACACCTTTCGGGGTCACGCTCGCGTAGGCCGAATCGCCGCGCCCCATCAGGATGCCGCAGCGGGCGCAGCGCTGCGGCCGCGCCAACACGAGCGGCTGCCAGCCGATCACCTCGTCGTCGCGCGGCGGCGGCGCTTCGGCCTCGCGCGGCGACTCCTCGGCCTCCATGCGGCGGGATCGCCGGCGCTGGCGGCCGCGCAGGCGAGCGCGCACCGCCTCGGCCTCGTCCATCACCTCCTCGATCAGCTCGCCGACGTTGCCGGTCACGCTCTCGACCACGCTGAACGCCTCTTCGAGCACGTTGCGCACGAGATTCGAGACCGGGACGCGCAGGTCCTCGGCCACGCGGCGCAGATCGTCGGCCAGGTCCTCCGAGATGCGCGTGTGGAGGATGCGCTCCTTGCGGCGGCGCTCGCCGCGCTCGCCCTGTTGCTCGCGGCGGTCGAACTCGTCGGCCGCGCCGAGCGGCTCGTCGTCGCGAGAGGTGGGATCCGGATCGGGTTCGATGTGAGACATCGTGATCTCCTTGGGCGCAAGCGAGGGCCAATTTGTATCACGATGTATCACGAATGCCAAGCCAGACGAAGCCAGAATCAGCCCGATTCCGGCTGACTGACCTGCGGGGAGCCGAAATTCTGCCTCCTAGAGATGGGTGAGCCAGCGGTCGTACTTCCGATCCCGCCCGGTCACGACGTCGAAGTAGGCCGACTGGAGCAGCGCCGTCACGGGACCGCGGGCGCCGGCGCCGATCTGGCGGCGGTCGATCTCGCGGATCGGCGTGACCTCCGCCGCGGTACCGGTCAGGAACACCTCGTCCGCGACGTAGAGCTCGTCGCGCGTGATCGCGCGCTCCTGCACCTCGATGCCCTTGTCGCGCGCGATCTCGAGGACACTGTCGCGCGTCACGCCACCGAGCACACTGTAGAGGCTCGGCGTCGCGAGCACGCCGTCGCGGACCACGAAGAGGTTCTCGCCCGATGCCTCGGAGACGAGCCCCTGCGTGTCGAGCAGGATCGCCTCGTCGTAGCCGTCGAGCAGCGCCTCGCGCTTGGCGAGGATCGAGTTCACATAGTCGCCGCAGGTCTTGCCCTTGGTCATCTTCGCGTTCACGTGGTGGCGGCTGAAGGTCGAGACCTTCGCGCGGATGCCGCGCTGCACGCCCTCCTCGCCGAGATAGCGGCCCCACGGCCACGCGATGACGGCCACGCGGATCGCGTTGCCGCCCGGATTGAGCCCCATCTCGCCGTCGCCGATGAAGACGAGCGGGCGCAGGTAGCCCTCCGGCAGCTCGTTCTGGCGCAAGGTCTCGAGGCAGGCCTCCTCGACCGCCTCGCGCGGGAAGGGAACCTTCATCAAGTTGATGTGCGCGGAGTCGTAGAGCCGTCGCAGGTGGTCGCCGAGCCGGAACACCGCGGAGCGGTCGTCGGCGGTGCGGTAGCAGCGGATGCCCTCGAAGACTCCGAGCCCGTAGTGGAGCGTGTGCGTGAGGACGTGCACGCGCGCCTCGGACCAGTCGACGAAGCGACCGTCGAGCCAGATGCGCTTTCCGCTGACCGCAACCATCGGGATCCCCCGGAAATCAGGCGGGGGAGGATATCAACGTTTGAGCAGCCGCCCGATCAGGCCCTTCTGCTTCTCGCGGCGCATGTTGATCAGGCGCAGCTCCCGCAGCGCCTCGACGCACTCCGGCTGGATCTGCACCGCGCGCATGAACATCTTCTCGGCCACTTCGTTCTGCCCCATCGCCTTGTGCAGCCTCCCCATGAAGAGGAAGGGCTTCTCGCGATGGGTGGCGGTCTTGAGGCCGCGGCGCACGTGCTCGAGCGCCTCGGCGACCATGCCCGGATCCGACGGGTGGCAGAGGTAGAGCGACCAGCCGTAGTGGGCGTGGTGATCGCCCTCGTCGGGGTAGAGCTCGAGCGCCTTGCCGAACCAGCGCAGCGCGCCCTCGTAGTCGCGCACGCGCAGCGCGGCCTCGCCGTCGCGGAAGGCGGTCGCCGCCTCGAGCGCGCGCTCCGCCTGCTTCTGGCGCGAGACCTCGCGCTCCGCGCGCCTGCGGTCGAGCAGATGTTCCTGACGCCGGCGCGGATCGAGCAGCGTCTGGTGCGCCTCCGTCACCTTGCGAAAGATCTGCTCGGCCAGGTCGCGGACCGCCTGGCCCGCGCCGGCAAAGCGGTCGGGGTGGACGCGCGCCGAGAGCTTCTCGTACGCGTCGCGCACCGTGTCGGCGGTGGCGCCGTCGGGCACGCCGAGCAGCTCGAAGTAGCTCCCCGCGTGAAGCTTCGCGGCGAGCGAGGACAACTCGGGGTGATCGACGCCGGAGCTCGCGGCGCGCGCGTCCGCGCGCCGCGGCGGCAGCGGCACGCGCTCGACACGAGAAGGCGGCGGCGGAGCCGCTGCGCGGGCCGGGGCCGGCGCCGGTGAGGACTTCGCCTTCGAGGGCGCGACCGGCGGCGCCGACGGCGCGCGCGCCGGCTTCGGAGGCGGCGCCGGCGGCTTCGCAGGCGCAGGCTTCGCAGCCGCCGGCTTCGCGGGCGCGGACACCGCGGGTGCCGGCTTCGGCGCCGGCGTCGCGGCGCGCTTCGGCGGCTCGGGCGCGGCCTTCTTCGCGCCGGGCGCCGGCGGCGGCTCGCCCTGGAGCTCGAGCAGACCCGCGGCGAGCAGCGCGTACACCGTCCGGCGAATGCTCTCCTCCTCGCGCAGGAAGGAGCCGAGCGGCAAGGTGCCGTCGAGGCTCCGGAGCAGCGACTCCTCGCCCGGGTCGACGTGCAGCTCCTGGAAGCGGTAGAAGGGGCTCGATCCGTGCACCACCGCGCGCAGCGCCTGCTGGCGCAGGTAGCGATCGATCCGCCCGATCGGGAAGCGCGAGCGCACGCCCTCGAGGATCAGGTTCGCGGGGCTGCGGCCGAGGCCGAGCACGTTCGCGCGCTCGAGCTGCGCGCCGCGCTCGAAGTGGAAGCGGCCCGCTTCCCAGCCGAAGACCTCGAAGAGCTTCTCGTCGGCCTGGTCGCGCAGCGCCTCGGCCAGCCGCTCCTCCGAGAGCACCTGCATCGCGACGAGCACCTCGCCCTGACGACGCGAGCGCTGCTCCATCTCGCGCCGCGACGACTCGAGCACGGCGCGCGTGATGCGCCCGGTGCGCTCGAGGAAGTGTCCGAGCGTCTCGCGAACCAGGTTGGAGCGCACGGCGACCGGATAGCCGTCGCGGTGCTCGATCCACTTGCGCTTCTTCTCGCACTCGAGGTGCAGCACGCCCGTCGCGCGCAGGCCGTGCAGGTGGTGCAGCACGGCCGGGAAGGGAATGCGGTCGAGCTGGCCGGAGATGGTGCTCCGACGCGTCGCCGCGTCGCCGCGCGCCTCGGCCTTGCGGCCGCCCGGCTTCGCCTCGCCGAGCTGCGACACGACCAGCTCGAGCAGGCGCTGGAGCGGCACCGGCTTCACCAGCAGCTCCACGGCGCCGAGGCTCTCGGCCCGCTTCGAGTAGGCGGGCGTGGTGGTGCTACTCGACAGCAGCACGGTCGGCAGCGACGAGAGCGGAACCCCGAGCGCGCGGACCTGCTCGAGCACCGCGAAGCCGTCCTTGCGCGGGAGCTGGAGGTCGAGGAAGAGGAGATCGGGCGCCTCGTCCTGGATCTGCGCCAGCGCCGACTCGCCGTCGAAGGCGGTCTGGACCTCGTAGCCCTCGCCGCGCAGCGCCTTCGCCACGATCTGACAGAGATTCCGGTCGTCGTCGACGAAGAGGACGCTGGGCGACATGCAGGGATTCCCCGAGCCTCCCGAACCCTCGGTATCGCCCGGCGGGGACCCGAACTTGACGCGAAATCCCTACTGATTCGGTGACGCGGATCCCTGCGCGGGGGGTCCCGTGGACTCGGGGGTCTCCGCCGCCGGCGAGGCCGCGGAGGGCGACTCCTTCGCGCGCTCGCGGTGGCGTCCGCCGAGCAGGCCGTCGAGGATCTGGACGCCCTGGTCGACCATGTCGCCGCCCTGCTTGCCGAGGGCCTTCTCGGCCTTCTTGCGCAGCGGATCGACGTACATCGGCGCGGCGTAGGTGGAGGCGAGGTCGGCGACCGAGCGCGAGGAGAGGCGCACCTTCGGCGCCGTCAAGGTACCGGTCACCGCGGCGAGCGTGATCGTGCGACGCGACGGCGTGTAGTTCCGGATGCCGAGCTCCTTGCCGATCAGCGCATCGACCTCCTCGTCGAAGGTCAGGGTGCCCTGCGTGTCGAGCGCGAGGTCGGCGAGGCCCATGGTTCCCTTCAGCACCGCGCCGTAGCCCTGGTAGACGAAGGTGAGGTCGTCCGTGCGCGCGACGCCCCTCGCGACGTCGAAGGTGCCGCGCAGCGTCTCGAAGCGGTCGGAGTAGAAGCGCTCGAGCTCCTTGCCTCCGAAGGCGCGGCCGAGATCGAGCGCCGTCTCGCCGGCGGAACCGAGCCGCTCGAAGACCGCGCGCAGCAGTGACACGCCTGCGAGACGGCCGTCGTCGATGCCGAATCCCGCGTGGCCCTGGAGCGTCTGGAGGAGGTTCCCGCCGAGCGGACCCGCGAAGCTGGCCTGGAGGCCGAGCAGGCCGAAGAGCATGTCCGGCTTGCCGGCGAAGGCCGTGAGCACCTGGTTCGCGTCGGCCTTCGTCGCCTCGAGCGCCATGCGATAGCGCGGCGTGCCGAAGAGGTCCTCGAGCGCCGCGTCGAGACCGAGGTTCTGTCCGTCGCTGGTCAGCTGACCCTCTTCGAGGCGGACCGACTGCCCCTCCGCGACGACCGTGCCGCGCAGCGCGAGCGGCGAGCGCCCTGCCGGATGCGCCTCGACGCCCTCGAGCCGCAAGCGGCCACG
>Ga0335082_10001515_pt1 | contig 24784 bp, 21 predicted proteins | sample Lox_Sample_41_FD_206718 | JGI IMG/M metagenome (GOLD analysis project Ga0335082, IMG submission 206718) | Soil microbial communities from Loxahatchee National Wildlife Refuge, Florida, United States - Lox_Sample_4.1 | ecosystem: Environmental > Terrestrial > Soil > Wetlands | place: USA... | reverse complement strand
TTCCTCGTCAGCGGGCGCATCCTGGTCAAAGAAGTGGTTCAGCACCAGACTGCTGGGACAGTACGCATACTCTCTCGTCTCGCATTGGTCACTCCCGTTCGACCCGAGACAGAGAACCCGATCACCCTCTTGCGTAGCCGGGTCGGTTTGCGTGCTCCCGTCTGTCAGAGCAGTTTGGAACCCGATGGCGTTGTAGCTTCGAATGTCCACTGTACCGGAGGAACCCGACGTAACCTCCTCAATGTTCGCAACCCCCTTCAAATCGTTACTATTGATCGGTGCCAGGCTCGCCGTGTCCGCTACCTCGACGCACTTCAGCTCCCCGATAAAAAGCGGTTCTAGGGGTGGCACTGTCCCTACCACCACACTCGCAAGCGGTCCGCAGGTGCCGCCATCACAGTCCGACCCGTTCGAGCAAGGATCCCCCGCGTGCGGCCCGCCGATACACAGTCCCGAACTCAGGAAGCCCTCGCTTGCACGCCATCCGAACGGCTGGTTGGGGGTAAGCAAAAAGGTGAAGTTCTGGGGTACCCATCCCGGCCGGCACAGGCCCCCGGTTGGGCAGTTGCTGTTCTGCTCGCACGGCGTGGTCGGCGCGTTGCTGCAATGGCTCGTGGCGTCGACATAGAAGCAGTGAACGACCCGTGCTAACTGCGAGGTGTTCGTGATTTGAACGACCGTGTCGACGGCACGGCCATCGTGGAAGTCGCCGTTTACATCCACGACGACCTTCGGGAACACAATGTAACCCGCCGTACGGTCGGACCGTGGGAACTGGCTCTCCTGCGCTCGCGCGGTAACCGCCGCCGCGACGATGCCGGCCAGAGCCGCAAACGCTACGACCCCTACCGCTGACAATACCCGCTTCGCCATCGCCCGTCTCCTTTCAGCTCCCAAGCGTGCTCTGAACCCAGTAGGACTATCTTTCATAACTTAGCCCCTCGCGCTTTACTGGCCGGGGAACTGGTCGGGCAGCCTTATGGTCGCCGGCGTCGTCAAGTTGCAAGTTTGCCCCTCAGGGCAGTCCGTATCCGCGTTACATCCGACGGGCGCGAGCGGTCCAACGATACTACAGATGCCTTGCACGTGAACGTTCGTTGCCTCCGAGGCGCTCATCGCTGTGGCGTCGCTATGCAGAGACTCGGCAATCGCAACGAAAGGTCCCCCCGAGGACGAGATCACACGGACTGTCTCGAACTGCGTAGCGAACGGTGGGTTATACCCCAAGACCCCGGGCTGGCTCGTCCCGACCGCGCCAATTTCCGCGAGCGGGAGCGATGCCCAGCACGAAATGTCCTGGCCTGTACTCAGCCGCTGCTCGAACTCGTTGTACACGAAGAACTTCAGAGAAAGGGCCGTTGGCGTCGCGGTCGCCAAGTCGAGATTGCATGGCAGAACGGTGAGCCGCGACCGGACCCGAGACTGCCCTGTGGTGCACACCCCGCAATCTGCGTCGTCGGTACATTCCCGTCCAACCGCGCCGGCGTTCGTGCAGGCCGAAGCGACGCAAGCGCCGCTAGGCCCGCTGCACTGCCCATCGTTGTTGCAGCCGACGCCGTTGTTGACGCAGGTTCCGCCGTTCCCCAACGCCTCAATGACAGGATCCCGCCCAGCATCCGGGGTGAACCCTACCACAGCAGCACTCGGACAAGCGTCGAACTCGGTGTCATTCAAATCGAGATCGTTGTTATTACCAACCGCCCGCCCTTGAACGGCGATCGCATTGTATTTGCTTTCGTCAGGGGCGTTCGGACTGCTGACGTCGACAATCGTAGCCTCACCCTTCAAGCTGTTATTTTGCAGAGGTTTCTCGGCCGCGTCGACAGAAACGCACAGCAACGCACCCGTGAACCCCGGAGGTACCGGCGGAATAAAACCAGGATCGAGGCCTGTGGTGCTGTCCAATGGATTGACATTTCGGCCCTCGCTGACATTCCAGTGTGTTGGCTGCTGCTTCGTCAGATCAAGCACGAAATCAGTCTCGTCGCACAGCTGGCGCCCTGTAACGCTCCGCTGGCCGTTGAGATAAAAGCATCGGAGCGTCATAGCCATGTTTCCGGTGTTCGTCAGTTGGATAACCGTCTCGCGGTTCTCGGCCTGAACGACCTTGGGAAAGATCAGCAGAGACCCGGGGCGCTCCGTGGCAACGTCCGCCCGCGCAGCCCCAGCGACAAGCAGACACGCTGCGAGTGCAGCCACAAAGCCGCCGGCGCGCGCCAATTGGATGGTCCTCATGAGTTTCCTCCTCTTAAGCCAGCATCGCCACTTAAGCATCCCCAGACAGACCTCCCCTAGACAGGTGCCCCTCGCCTATGGGATCGTGATGACGTCGGGCTGGACGGGCACCGCACCCATCAGACCCACGAAGTCAGGAGTGCCGCTTTGGACCAAGTTATACGCGGACGCCTGTCCGTTGAAGAACGGCCGGGCGACGCCAATGAGCCCACGGCCGGTGGGAGCATTGCCGATACCTCGGATTCGGGTCTGTCCGGCATAGGTCCCTGCAACCGCGAAATTGAAGATCGATCGGCCGGGCACGGATGTCCCAATCGAACTGAGCGGCTCTTCGAAGAAGCAGTCGACGGTTGTACTCGTCGAGAATCGCTGTTCGAACTCGTTAAACACCAGGAACTGTGCGGTCACTACCCCAGGCCCTTGGTTGAGAAAATTGTCGCCGCAGGGGACCAAGGTCAGGTCGGTAAAATCGGAAAGGTTGGACTGATCGAACAGGTGATGCAGAACCAACGTTGACGGGCAGGCCTCATACTCAACAGGCTGGGGCGGATCCAGCTGAATCGGGCTCCCGGGATCGCCACCAATTTGCAGCACATTATCGGTATTTCCGTTCTGGGTAGCCTTGAGGCCCACGGCATTGTACTTCTGAACCGTCACAACGCCGTTGAGAACTCCATCGCTCAGCGTGGTTTGGATGGTACCGTGACCGACTAGGGTATTTGTGGTCGACCCCTGGTCGGGTACCGCCCGCTTCGGGTCGAACTCGATGCACGTGAGGGTACCGAGAAATGGCGTCTCAGGCACCGGTGGGATTGCACTACCCACATTGCTCTGCTGGGTATCGCATTTGCCGCCAGGACAGAGGAAGGCAGTCGCCTCCGAACACGTCTGAACCGGGCGGTTGGTACAAGTACCCGTAACATTTATTGGGAATTCACCATTACCGAGGCCGCTGCTCGCGTGCCAACCAAGAGGCTGGTCGGCGGTAAGAAAGACATCGAAGTCGATCTCATTCCAACCGGCTTCGCACGCCGCCTGTCCGCTACCTGACGGACACTGGGTGGCGGATTGGCAAACTGCCCCCGCGTTATCCGCAGCCGCACCACAATGGCTATTTGCGTTCACGTAGAAGCAGTGCGCCTGCTTCAGCTGGTTACTGGTGTTGCTGAGCTGGATCAGCGTGTCCGTTGGATCGCCGAAGAGCCCAGAGACATCAACCACAATCTTAGGCCACGTCAGGATCGCGGCCGGCCTGTCGGCGGTGGTCAGCGCCCGCGCCGCGGGTGCGGTCACCACCAGACAAGTACCGAGCGCGAGGCCGAGCAGCATCCCCACGGAGGCGACTCGATTAACCTTCCCCATTGCCCATCTCCTTTCGTTGCACCGTCCGGCAACGCTGAAATCACCCAGGAAAACCTTCTGCATCATCGCCACACCTCAGGCCCGTGAGGGCATCACTGACCATTGGGGTCCTGGGCGTTGGTTGTCGGTGCCACAATGAGGTCGCCAGGACGCGAGCCCTCCATGAACAAGTTGAACGCGTCGTTGCCCTTACCGGCGGAGGTCGTGTAGAACTCCTCACCGACGCCGATCACACCTGGCCAGGCGCGGCAGCCTAACGACACGCTGTCGTCAGCCGGCGAGTTAATGAAGTCCGGACAGTCATCGTCGCTCGAGCATGTACCGCCCCGGTTGGTTCCAGTCCAACAGACCTTGCCACTCGCAGGGGGCGCCAAGCGGATCTTGCCGAACGTGCCAGGGAAACCACCCGCGACACTCAAGTTAAACGCGATATCAGCGAGGCTGCGGTTGTACCAGCAGTCGAACTTGACCTGGAAACTCGCCACCTGCTGCTCCATTTCGCCGAGGGCCACCGCATTGACGAGGACAGGTGCCCCGAGAACGCCGCGATCCTGACACACGCCGTCGCCCGGACACGGATCCCCGCTCACAAGGCACGGCTTGCCGTCACGATCGCCACCGAAGCAAAGCTCGATACGCTGCTCGAGCTGCTCAGAGCACGGTACGAGCGTCAATTCCGTGTTGACCGTCGAATTGGTGAAGCTGTCGGTAACCCCGTCGCCATAATGATTGAGGACGAGGCTCTTGGGACAGGAGTTGTACTCCGCGTCATTGAGGTTGAGGTCGAGATCACCGTTGTTCGCACCAGCCGCACCGGAGCCCTGAACGGCGATCGCGCTGTAGTCACTGACCTGCGAACCGAAGGCCGGATCGAACGGATCCGTGCCGTTAAAGATGCAAGCCTTGCCAGAGAGCGCGTTTCCGTTCACGGGCGTGCCACTGGCGTCGGTCATGGTCTCGTAGCACTTCAGCTCCCCCTCAAAGGTGTTGCCTTGGGCGGGAACTGCGCCTGGATCCAAGCCGAGGAGCAGGTCGCTCGCATTGAACGGGCGGCCATCGCCGACGATCCAAAAGGTAGGCTGCTGCGGGCTCAGATCGATATCGAAATTGTGCGGCTCACACGCCCGGATGCAGGTCTCACGGGTGATACCGTCCGGCAGGAATGGACAGTCCGTATCGAGCTTGCACGAGTCGCCGCTGGGAGAACATGACCCAGACGCGTTGATGTAGACGCAGTGCGCCGACACCGACATGTTCGTCTTGTTCGTGATCTCGATCAACGTATCCCGCGTCCCGTCCGCGATCACCTTCGGGAAGATGATGATCGAGCCCGACTGATCGGTGGTGACGTCGGCTCGGGCATGCCCTCCATACACCACCAGGACAGCGAGCAGTACCCCAAGGCCGAACAGCCAAGGATTCCGCTTTGACACACACATTGCACGCCTCCTTTCGGTAACTCCAGCGCCTACCATCGATCGGGACCTCCCTCGATCCCGGTGAAAACGCGCCACTTTCTATGCCGCATTCCCGCAAAGTAGTCAAGCGGAAAAGCAAAAATAATTGACCCGCTAGTGCAACGGCGTCGGTGTCACGACGCGGATAACGACCTGCGCCGTGGGGCCGATGTTTCGACTGACATCAGCAACTTGCGCGGTAAGGACAGTCTCTCCGAGGGGTAACTGCGCGTTCGTCGCGATTTGATCACAGAATTGCACGGTGGCTCCCTGACTCACCACTGAGGAGTTGCCGTTGCGATCCAGCGTGCATGGCGTGCTGGACGTAAACGCGGTAAAGCGACACGCGAAGTCCTGCAGGGCGTCGGTAATGCTTTGGCTGGGCCCAAAGTCTGGCGGAACGACGGGCGCGACGCCTCCCCACTGCAACGGCGGCAGGGCGGTACGACAATCCACAATCGGATCGCCGTTGCCAAGCGGTTGCGTGGCCTCGATTTGCAGGTCGGGACGCGCCGCCGGATCATCCGGCTCCAGTTGGTTGCACGTTGGCTGTGTCACTGCATCGTCCTTGCACACGGCCTTGTTGCTCGTCCCCGGCTTGGCCTCGACAACCAACAGAAAGCGCCCCGAGATGACCTGAAAGACACGACGTCCTTGGGCATCGAGAGTTGGTACAGGGGTCGGGGTCCCACCACAGTTGCACAGCGGCGCATCGCACGCCACGCAGCCATCGGCGTTGGCGACGCCAAAGAACAATACCTGCGGCCCAGCTTGAAGCGGCGTCGCCGTCGGCGTGGACGAAGGCGGTGGTGTGTTGCTGGGCGTGCGGGTCATGGTCGGTGTGCCGCTCGGGGTACGCGTGCGGGTCTGTGTCTGCGTCGAGCTCGCCGTTTGTGTCGGCGTCGAGGTGCGCGTTCCGGTAGGCGACGCCGTCACCGTCGAGGTGCGCGTCGCGGTCGCCGTGAACGTCACCGTCGCGATGGGAGTTACGGTCGCCGTTGCCGACGACGTACGCGTCACGGTCGCCGTGCGCGTGGGTGTGGTGGTCAAGGTGAATACCGGCGTGCGCGTGTCGGTGCCGGTCGGTGTCGACGTGCCCGACGCGGTGAACGTGCGCGTCGCCGTCTGCGTTGGCGTCAGGGACAGCGTCCGGGTGGGCGTCGGCGTCGGCGTCAAGGACAACGTGCGGGTCGCCGACGCCGTCGGAGTCTCCGTCAATGTATTCGTGGGCGTTGGCGTGCGCGTCGACGAGGCGGTCAGCGAAGCGGTCACCGATGCCGTCTGCGTCGGCGTCTGCGTCAGCGTCCGCGTCGCCAGCGGTGATGGTGTCTCGGTCAGTGAGGCCGTGGGCGTGCGCGTCCACGTCTGCGTCGGGGTACGTGTCGGACTGACCGTCAGGCTCGGCGTGCGCGTCAGGGTCGCCGTCGGCGTGGCGGTCGCGGTACGCGTGCCAGTGCCACTGGCTGTCCTAGTCGCCGTCGCGGTCTCACTGGGGGTGGTCGTCGACGTTTGCGACGCCGTCGGCGCAAACGTCGCGGTCGGAGTCCGGCTCTCCGTTGGGGTCGCGCTGACTGTCAGTGTACGCGTGGCCGTCATCGTGGCCGACTCGGTGCGCGTCACGCTCGCGGTTCCGGTGGGGGTGGGCGACCGCGTATCGGTCGGCGTGCGCGTCAGCGTCTGACTCGGTGACGGCGTCTGCGTTCGCGTCGGGGTCCAAGACGGCGACTCGGTTTGCGTAACCGTCGCCGACGATGTCACCGACATCGTCGGCGTCAATGACGGCGTCCGCGTGATCGTCGGTGACCGCGTAGACGTCGGCGTCGAACTATCGATCGGACTCGCCGAGGCCGTCGGTGTCACCGAAGGTGGCAACGTGTTGGTCGGCGTGCCGGTCAGGGTCGGCGTCACGGAAGCCGTCGCGGTGCGTGTCACCGTGGGCGTACGACTACCCGTAGCTGTTGCTGACGGCGTCAAGGTGCGCGTCACCGTCGGCGTCACCGACGCGGTGCGCGTGATCGTGGGCGTCCGCGTCGGCGTAGGGGTACGAGTGATCGTGGCGGAGGCCTCGGGCGTTGCCGTCAGCGACGCCGTCATCGTGCTCGACGGCGTCAGCGTCGGCGCATCCGTCGGGGTGTCCGTCGGGCTGTCCGTCGCACTCGGTGTCAGGGTCGATGTCTCGGTAGGGGTCTCACTCGGCGTTAGGGTCTCGCTCGGCGTTACCGTGACGGTCACCGTCGACGACGCAGTCTCCGTCTCGCTCGCCGTCCCTGTTTGAGTCTGCGTCGGTGACGCCGTCCCGGTCTCGGTCGGGGTCGCGGTTGACTCGGGAGTCGGACTGTCGGATGCCGTCGCCGATCGCGTCGCGCTGGGGCTGAACGTGGGCGATGCCGTTGCAGTGCCGGATGCATCCGCTGTTTGGGAGGCGGTCTGCGTCGACGTGGCCGTCTCCGTCGTCGTCGGAGTCCTCGCCGTTGCGGAGACCGACGCCGTGATCGTCGACGATACCGTTGCCCCAGTCGTCGCCGACATCGTCGGAGACGGCGACGCGGTACTCGTCGGCGGCACCGGCGTCAGCGGTGTTGCACTGCTCGTCGGAGTGGACACCGCAGTATGTGAGCCAGTCGCCGTGACGGTGGGCGTGGACTCCGACGGCGTCTCCGTCATCGTGGCCGCCGGCTCACTCGCCAAGAGCAACACTTCAGCCGTCAGGTCGGCCGCGGACGTGCGACCATCGGTGTTCACGTCAGACGCCGACCCGCCCGCCGTGAAGATCGCCCGGATGAGCGCGGTCACGTCTGCTTCGTTGACGACCCCGTTGCCGTCCGTGTCACCCGGAACGGACGCCGGCGCGCGCGTCGCGTCGACGCACACACACAGCAAGACCACCAACAACAAGCGACCTGCGAATCGAGCTCTCACGATCGCTTGCAGCTGACGATCACTCCGCATACGGCTACCCAGGCTGCTTCTCATGCCTGGGCCGCACGTGATTTGCAATACACTTTCCACGACGTCACGGGCACGCGGCGCATGCGGGTGGCCCCGACGGCTAGCGCGTCGGCGTCGGCACGCGCACGACGATCTGTGCAGTCGGCCCGAGATTTCCACCCATGTCGCGCAGTCTTGCCGTGAGCACCGCCTCACCCGGCGGGAACGTCGCGTTGGATGCAACAAAATCGCAGAACTGAATCGATGCACCCGGCGTAATCAGCTTGGGGTCGCGCGTCGAATCAGTCAGCGTGCACGGTGCGTTGACATTGACACCTGGATCGAAGCGGCACGCGAAGTCGTTGAGCGCATTGGTGACGAACGTTGGCGTCGGCTCCGGCGCAAAGTTCGGCGGGTTGATCCCCGGAACACCTCCGCCGCCGGACGACACCGGTCCCGTGTCGCAGATCGCCGGACTCCCATTCCCCAGGTTCTGTGTGCTCTCGATCCAGAGGTCGGGCCGATCGTCCACGTCGTTGGGCTGCAGCGGGAACTGGGCCAAAGCGAGTTGGCTCGTCCCCTTGATCGCTTCAATCACGATGACGAAGCGGCCGCTATTGGCCAGAAACACTCGCCGCCCCTGATTGTCGAACCCCGGGGTGGGTGTCGGGGTGGTCACACACGTATCGTTGCAGCAAAACACGCATCCATCGAGGTTGTTGACGATACCAAAAAATACCACCTGCGGCCCAGCATCCGGCGGAGTAGGTGTCGGCGTCGCCGACGGGGTGCGAGTGTGAGACGGTGTCCGAGTGATCGTCGGCGTCGGGGTCACCGAAGGGGTCATCGATGCGGTGCGGGTCACCGTCGGCGTGCCGGTAGGCGTCAGGGTGCGTGTGGGCGTCGCGCTGCGCGTCGGCGAGATGGTCGGCGAGGCGGTCGCGGTATTGGTCGGCGTCAACGTCGGTGTCAGCGTCAGGCTCGGCGTCGCCGAACGGCTCGGCGTCGCCGACGGCACATTCGTCGGCGTGCGCGTGCTCGTCGGGCTGGTGGTGGCCGTTGCCGATGGCACGATGGTTGGGGTCCTGGTGAGCGTCGGCGTACGGGTGACCGTCCCCGTGCGCGTACTTGTGAGGGTTGGGATCAGCGTCAAGGTTGCGGTCCCTGTCGGCGTATTGCTCGCCGTCGGGGTAGGCGTCACGGTCGGCGTCGCGGTCAGCGTGCGCGTCAGCGTCGGGCTGGCACTGCCGGTCGCCGTGAATGACGGCGGTGGCGTTTCGGTCGCCGTTCGGGTGCGTGAGGCCGTTCCCGTCGCCGTGACCGTCGCCGTCGTCGTGACCGTTGCCGTACCGGTCAACGTCACCGTCGAGGTCGGCGTTCGGCTCGACGACGGTGTCCGCGTCGCCGTCGCCGTCGCCGTTGCCGTACGAGTCACGGTCGGCGTCAAGGTCGCCGGTGGAGGCGGTGTCAGCGTCGCGGTGCGCGTCGACGTTTGAGTCGAGGACGGCGTACGCGTCTGACTCGGGGTCAGGGTCGGCGAGACCGTCCGGGTCGCGGTGAGCGTTGGCGTTGCCGGGGGCAGCGGCGTGTCCGTCAACGTCCGCGTCGGCGTCGCCGTCGCCGATGCCGTCCGCGTCGGGGTGTCGGTCGGGGTGTCGGTCGGGGTGCGCGATACTGTACGGGTCGGCGAGAGGGTCAGCGTCGACGACGGTGTCGCGGTGCGCGTCGGCGACTGCGTCGATGTCGACGTACGCGTTCGCGTCCCGGTCGCCGTCGGCGTGGAGGTACGCGATGGCGTCAGCGTGCGCGACGCAGACGTGGTCGCGGACGCCGTGCGCGTCATGGTCGGCGTCGCGGTGTCCGCCGGCGTCGGCGTACTCGTCTCGGTGCCGGTACCCGTCGCGGTCAGCGTTGTCGTGCCGGTCGTTGACGGCGTCGGCGTCACCGTCGACGAGGGCGTCTCAGAGGGCGTTTCGGTAATGCTCGCCGTCTCTGTCATCGTTGGTGTCTCGGTGATGGTCAACGTATGGGACACCGTTGCCGTCACCGACGGCGTCAGCGTCACCGTCGGCGTGGCACTGTCGGTCGGACTCGCACTTGCGGTCGGGCTCAGCGTCGGGAGCGGCGTCGCCGTGTCGGTCGGGGTCAGGGATGGGCTGGCGCTGTTGGTCGCCGACGGACTCATGGACGGCGTGGCCGTCGCGGTTGGCGTGTCGGAGGGCGTCTGCGTCCGGGTGCCCGTGACCGTCAGGCTGGGGGTACGAGTCAACGACGCGGTTCCCGTGCTCGTCGGCGTCAGCGACGGCGGGCGGGTCACGGTTGACGTCGCCGTGTGCGTCCCCGTGCGGGTGACGGTCACGGTGAGCGTCGCGGATGGGCTGAGTGTTTGGCTCGGCGATGCGGTGACGGTGGGCGTGCTCGTCATCGTGGCCGCCGGCTCCGACGGCGTGTCCGTCGCGGTGGCCGGCGGGCCACTCGCCAACAGCAGCACTTCGGCAGTCAGGTCGGCCGCCGAGGTGCGGCCATCGGCGTTCACGTCCGACGCCGGATCCCCCGCAGCAAAGATTGCGCGGATGAGCACCGACAAGTCGGCCGCGTCGACGACCCCGTTGCCGTCGGTGTCACCGGGAGCGGATGCCCGTGCACGCGTCGCGCACAGCGACAGCAACAACGCCACCGTGACTCGCACGACAAAAGGCAGGGAACGACAGAAGCGGCGGTCACGCGGCATTTCACGACCTGAGGCGGGTTTCTATGCGCCACGGCGGCGCAATTTGCAACATAGGGTCCTCACCGGCTTGGGCAAGCCCGAAAACCTGCCCGCTTTCCCTAGCCGGTGGGCCGGTCGCTGACTAGTGCAGCAACCGTTCGCCGTGGCGCTCGAGATGGCGCAGCATCAACCGCTGCATCGTGTCGTACGTTTGGATACCCGTCAGCGGGAACTCGCCGAGCATGAACGTCGGATACCCGACAACGCCCCGCTGACGGGCCTCATCAAGGGTAGCGGCCAGCTCTGCCGCCCCTCGCCGCGTCGCAATCGCTTCCATGAAGTCGCCCAAGGGCAATCCGGCCTCGCGCGCCGCACGCACCAGCACCGCCCGGTCGCCGATGTCCTCGCCGCGCTCATAGGCTGCGGCAAAGACGGCATCGTGGTACAACGCCAGCCGATCGCGTTCCCGCGCAAACACGCTGCCTTCAAGCGCGGCACGTGACTCGGGCCAGCACGCCGGGATGCGCAACGACACCCCGGTCTCCACGGACACCCGTGCAATCCGCGCGCGCGCGTCGTCGTCAATGCGCCTCCCCGCCGTCCACCCCGGATACTGCGCCGCGATGTGCACCGGGCGCCACTGCATGACGACCGCAAGCTCCGCCTCGAGCCGCAACCCGATGCGCCAGGCGATGAAACAGAGTGCCGACGCGTAGTCGAAATAGACCGGAACGACCACCGCCATGAGCCGACCGCCGCGCCGCCTTTAGTACGTTCCACCCAGTTTGCTGTGGTCCCAACTGCTGACGCGCTCGGGAATGACTTTGATCACAACTCGCTTGCGGGCTTGCGCCCGCAGCGCCTCGTCGATGCCCTCGGGCATCGCGCCCATCATCTTCTGGTGCACGCGCGTCAGCACCCCAACGCAAGCCTCGACGTCGCGGATGAGCTCGGCGCGCCCGCGGATCAATACCCCCTTGAGCGTGTCGTAGGTGTCGCCGGTCTCGGCCATCAAAGCCACCTTCGGATTGCGCTCGATATTCCTGGTCTTCTGCGACTTGGCGTATGTGGTCATCAAGCAGCAGCCGTCATCCATCGCGTACCACATGGCCACCGAGTGGGGGTAGCCACGCTGATCGATGGTCGACAAGACGATGGTACGGGTACGAGCCAGGAAATCGGCCTGCTCTGCAGCGGTGAGTGCGATCAAGTTTCGTCGCTTCATGATGTCTCCTCAGTCCAACGCCCACGTCCACTTAGTGAAAGCATCTGGCGGAGTCAAAACGGGTGCGCGGAACTTGACCGCGGCGGCGCCGTTGATAAGAGAAGCGCATGCGGACGACAATGAGGAGGATTGGCTCGCTGGGTCTCGCGTTGGCTTGTGCGGCGCTTTCGGCGGGCGGGCGGCCCGCCGCGGCCGCCGACGTGGCGAAGGGGAAAACGCTGTACGCCAGTCGCTGTCTGTTCTGTCACGGCGCCGCCGGCAAGGGTGACGGTCCTGCCGGCAAGGCCCTCAAACCTCGCCCGACCAACTTCGCCAGCGCCGAATACTGGAAGGCGGCCACACCGGACGCCATGAAGGCAATCATCCAAAACGGCAAACCGAACACCGCCATGCTCGCCTTCAAAAACGCGCTGAGCGCCCAAGACCTCGACGATCTCATCGCGTACCTGCAAACCCTCAAGGCACCCGAGTAGTCGGGGCGAGTATCCGATATCCCGGCACGAGCAGCCGGGTGAATCCAGAGATGAAGAACAGCAGACCGACCAGCGCGACTGCGACCCGGCGTGAGCCACTCACGGCTCAGCGGCGCGCGGCGGCAGGGCGCGTGAAGTCGACGCCGGCGATGAAGGCGAGCACGCTGTTGTGAAACACCGTTGGTTGCTCGATGGGCACGTTGTGACCTGCTGCCGCGAGCAACAGCAACCGCGCCCGCGGTAGCCCGCGACTCATCTTCACCGAACCACCCGGCGGGGTGAGCTGGTCGTCGAGCCCCTGGAGGATCAGCGTCGGCGCGTGGATCCGCGGCAGCTCCGCCGTCCAGTTGTAGTCGCTCACGGCACGCGCTGCTGCCGCATACCCCTGCGGATCACAGGCCGCGTTGCGCCGCCCGAGATCCGCGACGACCTCGGGGTGCACCTGCGCGAATGCCGGCGAAACGGACCGCGACGCGTCGGCGGTCTGCGCGTCGAAGCCGTCACGCTCGATGCGGTCCGCCAATCGCTGCCATGCGGCTACCGACTTCTGGCCAACCTCGCTCGATGTGCTCACCAACACCAACGACCGCACCCGCGCGGGGAAGTCGAGCGCGAAGCGCTGCGCGATGACCCCGCCCATGGAGATGCCGAGAACGTGCGCGTCCGCAACGCCACCCGCCGCACAGACGGCGTCGACGTCGCGCGCGAACAGCGCCGGCGAATACGGCCCAGGCGGCTTGTCCGAAGCCCCGAAACCGCGCACGTCGGGCCGCGACACGCGATGGTGCCGCGCCAAGACCGGCACGTCGGCGTCCCAGATGTGCAGATCGGCGCCCAGGCCATGAATCAGGATGAGGTCTGTCCCCTGCCCTTCCTGCTCGAAGTTGAGTGCCACACCATCGACAATCGCTCGCGCCATGCGCGTGTCCTACCCGATCGCCGCCGGCAGGCCAAGGATCGGCCCGGCTAGTTGCCTTCCCGCGGGTCTTACCCCACTACTACGTTCGATATGGAATCTCGTAGGGCACTGAGCGGCGTGCGCGTCCTGGATCTGGCGGATGTGTCGGGAGCGCTGTGCGGCAAGCTCCTCGCCGACATGGGCGCCGACGTCATCGCAATCGAGCCGCCCGGCGGCGCCGGCATGCGTGACATCGGACCGTTCTATGGCGATGTCGTGGACCGCAACCGCTCGTTGGCCTTCTGGCACTACAACACCAACAAGCGCAGCGTCACCCTCGACTTGGAGAACGCAGCCGATCGGGCGCGCCTCCGAGATCTCAGCGGCACCGCGGACATCATCGTTGAGACGGGGGCCCCCGGATACCTCGACGCGTTCGACCTGGGCTACACCGCCCTGGCGGCGCGCAATCCGCGGCTCATCGTCGTATCCATTACCCCATTCGGGCACACCGGCCCGTATCGTGACTACCGTGGCTCCGATCTCGTCTGCCAAGCCCTCGGCGGCATGGTGTACGTGAACGGGTTCCCCGCGGAAGCCCCGTTGCAGGGGCTCGGTCTGCAAGCCTACCACTGTGCCTCGATGTACGCGGCGATCGGCGCGCTGCTCGCCTTGTTGGCCCGCCCGCGCACCGGGCGTGGCCAGTGGATCGACGTCAGCACGCAGGCCTGTGTCGCGGCGTGCGTCGAGCACGCCAGCAGCTTCTTTCATCAGAACGGCACGATTGCCGAGCGCCAGGGAAGCTTGCACTGGACACGCTACTTCCGCGTCGGTCGCTGTCGTGACGGCCACGTGATGCATTGCACGCTCGGCGACTGGACGTCGTTGATCGAATGGGTGAAGGCTGACGGCAAGGCCCAGGACCTCGATGCACCGGCGTGGGACGACTTCAACTACCGCCGCGATCACTGCGTGCACCTCTTCGACGTGCTCGACGTGTGGGCGCGCGACTACACGGTGAATGATCTCGTGGACGGCGCGCAGCTGCGGCGCATCCCCGACGCCGCGGTGCGGCCGGTCGAATCGCTTCGGCACCATCCGCAGCTCGATGCACGGGGCTTCTTCGTAGCAGTGCGACACGACGAGCTCGGCACCGCGCTCACGTACCCCGGCGCGCCGTACGTGTTCAGCCACACCCCATGGCGCCTCCGGCACCGCCCGCCGCTCGCCGGGGAACACAACGACGAGGTGCTGGCGGGGCTCACGGGCGGAAGCGTGTCGACGTCGGCGCCGTCGCAGACGACGGACCTCGGCGACCCGACTGCCGCGCCCGGACCTCACGGCGCGCTGCACGGCGTCCGGGTCATCGACTTCACCTGGGTCGTGGCGGGGCCGGTGGCGACGCGCATCCTCGCCGACCACGGTGCCGAGGTCATCAAGATCGAGCGCCATGACGCCCTCGACTTCGGTTCCCGGCGCGGCGGGCTCACCGGCAACCTGAACCGCGGCAAACAGAGCATCGTGATCGACCTGAACACGGCGCGGGGGGTCGAGCTGGCGCGCCAGCTCATTGCCACCGCCGACGTCGTCATCGACAACTTCAGTGCTCGGGTCATGCGCAACTGGGGACTCGACTACGAACAGTTGCGGCAGCTCAAGCCCGACATCATCGCCGTCAGCATGTCCGGCTTCGGGCACAGCGGACCGCAGCGCGACTACGTCAGCTATGGGCCGACGCTGCAGGCCCTCGCCGGCTACACCTGGTCGATGCGGCATCCGCACGGCGAACCGGCGGGCTGGGGTTTCTCCTACTCCGACATGGCCGGCGGCTACGGCGGGGCGGTGGCGGTGCTCCTGGCGTTGTGGCACCGCCGCCGCACCGGCGACGGACAACACATCGATCTTTCACAGTTCGAGAACCTCGTCGCGCTGCTCGGCCCTCGCCTGCTCGCGATGCTGACGGACACGGAGTCGAGTGCCGCCACCAGTGCCGGGCTTGACAATGCTTCGCAGGAAATGCCAGGTGCACCTCACGGTGTGTATCGGTGTGCGGATCTTCCCGGCGACGGGCCGGCGCGCGATCGTTGGTGTGCCATCGCGGCATTCGGCGAGGGTGACTGGTCGAGCCTCTGTGCCGCCCTGGGTCATCCGGAGTGGACGCGGGACGCGCGCTTTGCAACCGAGGCAGGGCGCCTCGCGCATCAAGCAGTCGTGACGGCCCACATCGAGGAGTGGACGCGCCGGCACACCGCCGAGACGGTCATGACACAGCTGCAACATGCCGGAATCGCCGCCGGACTGGTCGCCAACGCCGAGGATCTCTGCCGGCGCGACCCCCAGTTGCAGGCGCGTAACTATTGGACGCGCGTGACTACACCCGAAGGGGACGTCGTCGACCTCGACGGTGTACCGTTTCGGATGTCTGACACCCCGGGCGCGGTGCGCACCCCCGGACCGCTATTGGGCGAGCACACGGACGCGGTGCTGCACCGGGTGCTTCATCTATCCACCGCAGCGATTGCGGAGCTGCGCGCCGAGCGCATCATCCGGTGACACGAGGAGAGCCTGTATGCACGACTTCAAGACCATTCTGTGTCCCACCGATTTTTCGGAGGAGTCTTACCACGCCGTCGAGTACGGTCTGCGTTTCGCAAAGTGGGCCGATGGGACCCTCCTCATCCCGCACATCATCCACATGCCGAGCGGCGAGCTCTACCAGCCGGACGGGCACGTCCTGACCTTCGACGCCGCCAAGGAGCGCGCCGCAACGATGCTCAAGGAGTTCCATGAGAGTCGCCTCGGCAGCTATCCGAAGTGCGAGCTGATGGTGGCCATCGGGGATCCCTTCGAGCAGTTGATGGCGATCGCGCGTGACCGCCCGGTCGACTTGATCGTCACCGCGACACATGGCCGCACCGGTCTGGAGCAGCTCATCATCGGCAGTGTGGCCGAGAAGCTCATTCGACACGCCCAGTGTCCGCTGTTCGTGTTGCGGCGCGGCGTCGACTGAGGCCGCCTTACACGCGGCGCGCGCTGCCGGCGCGGCTGGCGCGACCACCGACGCGGCACCAGTCGATGACGAAGGCTTCGAGCAACATCGCGGGGTCGTGGCGCGATGATTTCAGCTGGCCATCCAGGTCCGACAGCTTGCAGAGCGCCTGACGCAGGGTGCCGATGTCGATGCGGCTGGCATCCTGAAAGCGGCGGTACAGGACGAAGGGATGGGCATTGCCGAACGCCTGACGCGTGTCGGCATCCAGGTGTGGGGCGACGCGGCTCTGAAAGGTGTTGAACTGTAGGTCGGCTTGCCACTTGCCGCGCAAGCTGGACTCCAGGGACTCGCGCGCCAGCAGCAGCATGCGCACCTCGCGGGCGATCATCGCCAGCAGCCGCAGGGGTGGCTCTCCTTGCTCGAATAGACCGCGCAGTAGCGGCAGCGCGCGCGCCAGCTGCCGCGCCGTCAACGCGCCCGTGAAGTCGAAGATCCACGATTCGGCCATGTCACGGAACGTGCAACGCACATCGTCGACGCCGATCGTGCCCTGTTCACCGACGTAGAGACAGAGCTTCTCCAGCTCCATCGCCAGCATCGCCGGATCCGTTCCCGCGCGTTGAACGACCAGCTGCTGCGCCTCGGGCGCCAGACGCTTGCCGAAGGCGCGCAGAGTGTTTTGCACCAGCTCATCGACGGTGGCGCGATTCAAGGCGCCGCTGCGTTCGCGGCCGGCGCTCAGGTCGATGACCGCCCCCAGCTCCTGCAAGCGCTTCACCAGGCGTTTGCGCGCGTCGACGGCGGTGGCGGTGAACAGGAGCACGGCGTTGGGCGGCACGCCGGCTTCGAGGAACTCCAGGAGGATGCCGCTTTCGTCGCGGTAGGCGCTGAGACCGAGGTCGCGCGCCACACACGCGCCGCGAATCGCGTCGATCTGCGCCAGCTGCTCGGCATCCAACTCCTCGCCGAAGACTTCGCGGACGCGGGTCTTGGGCAACGCCGCCCAGCGTGTTTCGAGGAACTGCTCCTGCGACCAGCCCGCCAACGCTACCAGCGTGAGCAGGCGTTCGGCGGCCTCCGGCTCGCGGCCGTCCTTCCACGCCGCGAGCAACGCCGCCGTGAGATCGGGGCGCTTCTCCCCCGAGAGAAACAGCGGGCTCTCACGAACCCATAGAACCTTGACCCCGGCGAAGAACCCCGGCATCCGCAAGCTGTCGAGCACGGTGACGATCGGCGTCGTCCGCCCCTCGTAGGTCTCGAGGTTGAAGGCACGGCGCGATTCCGGGACCAACGCGTCCAGCAGGGCGCGCGCCGCCGCGCCGGTGGCAAACGATTCACCGGTGAACAGATAGACGGGCCGATGGTGTCCGGCGGCGGCGGCGCGCACCGCAGCGACCACTTCGGGATGTCGCGCCATCGCCGGCGAAGCCTGAGCCATCGACGCCAGTCTATAGCGTGGGAGCCGCACGAAGTCACCGCACCGCATCACTGTGGTGGCCTTTGCGGTCGGCCTGAGCGGCGCCCTGCTGCGTTGACAACCCACAGCGTCACCGTTACGGGTACGCGCATGCTGGAAGCCCTTCCCGCCGACCGGACGCGGCCCGCGTCGATGCGCGCGCACGTGCTCGTGCAACCGGGTGAGATCGCGTTGCGGGAGCTGCCGCAGCCGGTGCCGGGGCCGGACGAGGTGGTGGTGCGGATCCGCGCCGCGCTCACGTGTGGGACCGACGTCAAGGCGTTCCTGCGCGGCCATCCGAAGTTCCCGATGCCGACGCCGTTCGGCCATGAGTTCGCCGGGGAGGTGGCAGCAGTGGGATCCAACGTGCGCCGTTGGCGTGAAGGCGATCCCATCATGGCCACGCCGACGGCGCCGTGTGGCCATTGCTACTACTGCGCGCGTCGGCAGGAGAACCTCTGCGACACGGTGATGGACACGATGGTGCTGGGGGCGTACGCGGAGTACATTAAACTGCCCGCGCGGATCGTCAACACCAATCTCTATGCGAAGCCGGCGGCGCTGTCGTACGCGGCGGCGGCGCTGCTCGAGCCGCTCTCCTGCGTGCTGCACGGCCTCGAGTTCGTCGCCCCCCGCCCCGACGACCACGTCGTGTTGATCGGCGCGGGCGCCATCGGTTTGCTGCACCTGCTGGCGTTGCGATCCATGGGAGTCGAGCGGGTTGCGGTGTTGGGGCGGCGGCCGAGCCGCGCCGCGCACGCCCGGCGTCTGGGCGCCGACGCCGTGTTTACCGATGGCGTCCCCGCCGGTCGCGAGCCGGTGCTGGCCTACACTCACGGGCGCGGCGCCGACGTGGTTATCGAGTGCACCGGCCAGGTGGACGTGTGGGACGCCGCGCCGACGCTGGCGCGGCGCGGTGGCACCGTCGTGCTGTTCGGCGGATGTCCGCCCGGCACCACCGTTCGCTTCGACACGCAGCGCTTCCACTACGATCAGCTGCGCATTCTCAGCCCATTTCACTTCACGCCTCGGGCGGTGCGGTGCGCCTACGAGATGCTGGTCGGTGGCGCGTTCGACGGCGCCACGCTGATCAGCGGGACCTATCCGCTTGCCGATCTCCTCCCGGCCTTGCAGGAGCACCAGCGCGGCGTCGGCATCAAGTACGCAGTCGTCCCGTGAGCCGATGAAGGTCGCGCGTCTGTACGACTACCTCGATGTGCGCATCGAGGACGCGCCGGTGCCGCGACCGGGGCCGCAGGAGGCGTTGGTGCAGGCGGGCGCGTGCGGAATCTGTTCCGGCGATGTGGTGCCGTGGTACATTCGCAAAAAGGCGCCGCTGGTCTTCGGCCACGAACCCGTCGGCCGCATCGTCGAGGTCGGCGCCGAGGTGAAGCACCTGCAGCCGGGCACGCGCGTGTTCGTACACCACCATGCGCCGTGTCTGGCGTGCCGGGCATGCCGGCGAGGGGAGTTCGTGCAATGCCCAACGTGGCGGGCGACGCAGATCGTCCCCGGGGGCATGGCCGAGTACTTTCTCGTCCCCGAGACCAATCTTGCCGGAGACACACTGGCGTTGCCCGATCACGTCAGCGACGAAGACGGGACACTGATCGAGCCGACGGCGTGCGTGGTGAAATCGCTCACGCGGGCCGGGCGCGTCGCCGAGGCGTCGCTGCTCATCATTGGTCTGGGCGTCATGGGGCAGCTGCACGTCGTGCTGGCGAAACACCTCGGCGCCCGCCGCGTCCTGGCGGCTGATCTGGTGCCGGCGCGCTGCGCGCGCGCTCGGGCCCTGGGCGCCGATGACGTGATCGACGCGTCACGGGGCGACCTCGGCGAGCAGGTCGCTGCGCTGACGAACGGGGAAGGGGCCGAAATCGTCATCGTCGGTCCCGCCACGGTGGAGGCCCTGGAGATCGGGTTGCGCTGCGTCGCCAAGGGCGGCACGGTGGTTCAGTTCATGGGAACGCCGCCCGAGGCTCGCTTGAGCCTGTCGACCCACGACTTGTATTTTCGGGAAATTCGCCTGGTACCGAGCTACTCCTGCGGACCGATCGAAACGCGCGCCGCGCTGGAGTACATCGCCGCCGGGGTGATCTCGGCCCAGCAAGTAGTGACGCACCGCTTCCCGCTGCTGGCCGCGAAGGAGGCGTATCGCGTCGCTGCCGAAGACAAGACCGCGATCAAGACCCTGGTGATCTTCCGAGACGGCGAGGTGCCCGACGTTGCGCGGTGACGCATCTCGGTCGACCGAGCACGTCTCCGCCGGAAACAAAAAAGGCGACCCGTTGGGTCGCCTTTCCTGTCAGCACGAATTTGCCGGCAGTTACTTCTTCATGTGCTTCTGGAAGATCGCCTCTGCCTTGTCGGCAGCAGCTTGCGCCTTGGCGGCCGCGTCCGCCGCGCTGCGCGCTGCGGCCTCCGCCTTGCTGGCAGCCGCGTCCGACTTGCTGGCAGCAGCCTCCATACGCGCGGTCAGGTCCTTCTCCGCCTGAGATGGTCCGCATCCGGTGGCCAACCCACCTAGGAGCACCAGACCTGCGATCGCTCCAACTACGTGTGTCATCTTTCGCATCGTGTCACCTCCTTATCGCCCGTACTCCGCCTCGCAGCGGAGGCGGGGAACCTCATCGAGCGGCCCGGTGCGCACATTGACACTCGGGGACGAGGGGCGAATCAGTCGCCCATCCGCTCGATGCCTACGTTGGTTTACTTGCGCATCTTGTGTTGAAACATCGACTCCGCCTTGGCGGCCGCCGCCTGAGCACGTGCGGCCGCGTCTGCCGCGTTCTTGGCAGCCGTTTCCGCCTTGTTGGCAGCCATCTCGGCCTTGCTGGCAGCCGCCTCAATCCGAGAGGCCATGTTCTCTTGTGCCGCCGTTGGCTTCTCCGCACAACCAGCCGTGACGCCTGCGAGCAGGCCCACGCCCACCAGAGTCGCCGTCACCTGAATCTTCTTTGCAAACCGCATCACGTCACCTCCTTCTCGCCACCTGATGTCGTCTCTACACCCCGCTCGTGTCATTGCACAAAAGGTCGATCGCCGCAAGGGGCGATCCCACCGGCGGCCTGGCAAAGCCAACTCACGTCGGCCTAAAATCCCACCTTGATGCCCCCGGTCGCCTTGGGTGATTGCCCCGGCGGCACGCTCTTGAACTCGAGGAGGGGTTGGGTGTTGGCGCGCACGTCGGGCGACAGCCGATCGGCGAGGAACTCGGGCGGGGCGGTGACCTTCAACCCCTCCGCAACCGCACCACCGGCGGCGCCACCCGGCACGTCCTGGGGCGACAGCAGGTGTCCCGCGAGTGCCGGGTGCATCTCGCTCAGCCCATCGTGCCCACCCGTTCCGATGAGGTCGAGTCCCTCCAGGTATCGATGGAAGCGCGCGTCGTCGAGACGTTGCGGTGCGCTCGGGAAGCGCCCTCGCCGCACCTCGGTGTAGTATTGCGGACCGACTTGCACGACGCTGCCGATCACCGCCAGTTTGCCGGCGACTTCGACCCGATCGACCATCCCGACAATCTCAGTGAGGGCCGCTCCCTCATTGTAGAAGGCGATAAACTCGGTGCCGCGAACGCCGGCGATCGCGGTGGGGGTTTCCACCTCGAACCGAGCCCCCGGTTCGCGATAGTAATCGCTCACCCACGAGCGCACCTTGCCCCTGGCGAGCTTGAGCAGCGACTCGAACCGTTGCGCGGTCGGGTCGAAGACCTGCTTGTCGAGCGCAACCTCAGTGTCCGGCGCCAGTTGCAAGACCGAGTCATCCGCCAGCACGACCTTCGCCTGATCGCCGGCGCCGGTGCGGAGATGGTCGCCCAGGAAGATCGGCGCGCCAATTCCAACCCCTTGCCAACGTCCGCCACGCTGGACCTGCAGCGTGCCCGCCACTGCGGCCACCGTGCCGGCCTCGTCCGCCGCCCGCCCCGGCGTCACCTGCGTAGCGACAGCGACAAGCACCACCCCAACGATCGCGATGCGCTTCATTCTCGTCATGGCACGCCTCAGAAAACCACCCGAACACCCGCCGAGACGATGTTCCGGTCATACTCGAAGTTTGGGATGTTCGAGTTGTTGATGATGCCGATGAAGTCGAAGGTCAGCGCCAGGTGCTCGGTGAGATCGTGGACTGCCGCGGCCGCCACACGATTCCCCACGTCGTGCCGTCGAACGAACGACCCATCGCGATTCGGTCGACTGTTCACGAACTGATAGTCCTCGAAGCGTAGGAGATATCCAACCTCGATGCGCGTCTCCGCGAGCACCGGAATGGCGACATCGACGTCGAATTGATTGCCCTTGTACTGGAAGTCGTTGCCCATGGGACCGTTCGACACCGTATCCTCCGCGTCGAATTGATAGCCGATGCCGAGGGCCCACCGTGGGTCGCCCAACGCCACGAATTGCCGCAGGCCGGCTGCATTGTTGATGCTGTCCCGACCGGGGTTGAACGGAGCCCGAAAGAAGTCGCGGCCGCGCAGCGTGTAGTACGCTTGGGTCGCGGCGTCGCTGCCTTCGGCGATCGATACCCACGGCGTACCCAACCCCTCCTGATAGAAGGACTGATAGTCGAGCGCGTAGAAGTCGTATGTTCCCGCGATGCCGTAGCGCACCATCCCAGTGGGCGCCGAGGCCGCCAGCAACTGCACGCGGTGACCTTGGAGATCGAACTCGGTGAGGCTGAAATGAACGCTCTGATAGAAATCGTACGACGCACGCACCGACCCGAGATCCGAATCGAGCAGCGTGTACCCGCCGCCAAAACCGATTTCGGTGCTGCCGTCATCCTTCCCACTGATGCCCGGACGTCCGCTGACGTCCGACTCGGACGGGCCGGCCACGACGTTACTGTCGTATGCGAAGCCGAGGCTGCCGTAGAGAGACCACGGCTTGGCCAGCGGCCCGGCCAGGGGCATGGATGGACGACGGAGCTCGGTCGTGGTGTAGCGTTGCGCCACCTGACCGATCTCCGATTGCGGCAGGTCACGCGCCGTTTGTTCCAACGCCGAGCGGGCCGCATCGGTTTGGCCCTGCCGCGCGAGAGCGAGCCCGCTGTAGTAATCAGCCACCGGCTTCAGTTCGGGGGCAGCCTTTGCCTCGTCGAAGTAGGTGAGGGCCGCCGCGTTGTCGCCGAGGCGCAATGCCGTGAGCCCCAGAAAAAACGCCGCCGTCGGCCGGTCGCCACCCTGCGCGTGCGCCCGTTCCAGCCACGTCTTGGCTTCGGGATACTGGCCGGCGTCGAAGTAAGCGACCCCTAGATCAAGGGCGGCATGCGGCAAGGTCGGGTTCAGTTGCAGCGCCTGGCTCATGTCCTGTATCGCCGCAGCCGACAATCCGCGCCGTGCTTGCGCAAGACCACGATAGTACAACGCTACGGCGTCGGCACGGTCCGCCTGCACGGCACGATCGAACAAGCGATAGGCATCGTCCCATTTGCCGCCGTTGAACGGAATCAGCCCGCGCGCATACAGCGCTTGCGAGCGCACGTTCGCCCGTGCCGGCGCAACCGCTACCGCCAAGACGACAGCCGCCAGCACACCCGCGGTACAGATTGCCCTGCCTGCATCCCTCACCTCATCACCCCCCGCTCACGGCTGCTCACGGCTGTGGGTTACGCGCCTCGTACCACCGCTCCCACGCCGTCCGCTCGTCGTCTGCACCGACAGCCAGCGACTCGATCAAACCGAGACTGGTCGCTGGCTGGATGAACTGACCAAAGGCCAACGGCGAGTTCCCTACCGGTATCGTGGCCGTCACCACATTGCTTGCCGTGTCGATCACCGACACGTTCATGCTGTCGTAGTTGGCGACGACAACGCGCGCGCCGCCGGTGTCTACCGCGATCCCGAAAGGACTCGTGCCAACCGGCACGGTTGCCGTCACCGCGTTGGTAGCGGTGTTTATCACGGATACTGAGGCGCTGCCGAAGTTGGCGACGTACACGCGGGTTCCCGCCGGATTGACGGCCACTCCCTGGGGGTGCGTTCCAACCCTGACGGTCGCCACGACAGAGTTGCTGCTGGTGTCGATGACCGATACTGACCCGATATTCACGTTCACCGTATCGCCATTGTAGTTCGCCGCATAGACTCGCGAGCCGGCGAGATTCACCGCCACGCCCGTTGGGTTTGCTCCCACCGGTACAGTGGCGACCAACGTGTTACTCCCGGTGTCGATGACTGAGACAGACGAGCTTCCATAGTTGCCGACGAACAGCCGTGCCGCCGTCGGGCTCACAGCAATCCCGTACGGGCTGTTGCCGATGCTGATCGTCGTGGTCACCGTGTTGCTGCCCGTGTCGATCACCGACACCAGGGTGCCGGCTTGATTGGACACGTAGGCGCGCGTGCCCGCGGGATTTACCGCCACGCCGCGCGGCTGCGAACCGACCGACACGGTGGCGATGAGGAGATTGCTGGCCGTGTCGATCACCCGGACGTTGCTGCTGAACACGTTGGTCACGTACACCCGGGTGCCCTGGGCGTTCACCGCCACACCAGACGGACCCGTGCCGACAACCGGCGAGGGGCCAATCGTGGTCGGCACGGTGTTGCTGGCGAGGTCGATGACCGAGACGCTGCCGCTGCCGCTGTTGCCGACGTAGGCGAACGGGCCGGCACTCGGGGTCGGCGATGCGCTCGGCGTCGGTGTCGGGGTTGGTGTCGACGTCGCCGTGCGCGTCGGTGTCGGCGTCACCGTCGGCGTCAGTGTCGGCGTCGCCGTGGCGGTGTCAGTCGGCGTCCGTGTCACGGTCGCCGTCGCGGTATCGGTTGGCGTCGCCGTGGCCGTCGACGACGGGCTCGCGGTGGCCGTGTCGGTGGCCGTGGCCGTCGACGTGGGGGTGCTGGTTGGCGTTTGCGTCGGCGTCTCGGTCGGCGTCGCCGTCTCGGTTGGCGTCTGCGTGGTGGTGCTCGTCGCCGTGTCGGTCGGTGTCGCCGTTGGTGTGGGCGTCGCGGTGGGCGTTTCCGTCGGAGTCGATGTCGCGGTGTCCGTCGGCGTGATCGTGGCCGTGTCGCTTGGCGTTGGCGTCGCCGTCGCCGTCACCGTTGGTG
>Ga0335082_10001514_pt1 | contig 24785 bp, 21 predicted proteins | sample Lox_Sample_41_FD_206718 | JGI IMG/M metagenome (GOLD analysis project Ga0335082, IMG submission 206718) | Soil microbial communities from Loxahatchee National Wildlife Refuge, Florida, United States - Lox_Sample_4.1 | ecosystem: Environmental > Terrestrial > Soil > Wetlands | place: USA... | reverse complement strand
CCGGCGTGGCCTCGGGCATCGCGCGCGCGCTCGGCGCCGGCCATCCCGCCGATGCCTGCGGCGTCGCCGAGCACGCGCTCGCGATCACTGCGCTGCTGTCGATCGCCGGGACGCTGGCGACCGAGCTCGGCGGCCGGGCGCTCTTCCGCGCCATGGGCGGACAGGACGCGGTGCTCGACCAGGCGACGCAATTCGCCCGCGTCCTGTTCGGCGGCATGCTGATCACCTTCACCGTCGGGACCTTGGACAGCATCCTGCGCGGGGCCGGCAACGTGCGCGTTCCGGCGGTGTGCGCGACCCTGTCGCTGCTGCTGCAGATCGCCTTCACGCCGCTGTTCATGTTCACCGCCGGCCTCGGGTTGGTCGGCGCGCCGCTGGCTACGCTGGCCGGCCAGCTGGTCGGTCTGATGCCGCGGCTGGCCTACGTCTTCGGCGGCCGGGCGGCGTTCCACCCGCGCGTCTTGCCGCGACAGCTCAGCGCCAAGCACGTCGGTGAGATCCTGCGCGTCGGCGTGCCCGCCTCGCTCTCGGCAGGATTGAACTACCTCGCGCTGGTCATTCTGACCGGCACCGTCGCGCGCTACGGCAACCACTACCTGGCCGCCTACGGGCTGGGCACGCGGCTCGACTTCCTGCTCTTCACCCTCGGCTTCGGCGTCGCCGCCGGCGCCCTCACCCTGGTGGGGATGGCCAGCGGCGCGGGCCGCCCCGATCTGGTCGCGCGCTATGTCACGCAAGCCTCGCTCGTCGCCGCCGGCGTGGTGGCCGTCCCCACCGTGCTGGTGATCTGGCGGCCGTCGATCTGGCTCGGCCTGTTCACGTCGGCGGCCGACATCGCGGCGGTCGGCTCGAGCTACTTTCGCCTCGTCGGGCCGTCCTACGTGTTCATGGTGGTCAGCATGGTCGTCGCGTCGGCCTTCCAGGGCCTTGGCCGCGCCACCGTCCCGCTCACCGTGATGGTCGTTCGGGTCGCGCTCGTCGTCGCCGCCGCGCTCGCGGCGACCCGGTCCTTCGGCTTCGGGGCCGATGCGGTGTTCGCCGTCATCGCCGGCGGCAACGTCTTGGCCTGCGTGGCGCTGGTGGCGCTCTTCCGCTCCGCGTTCCGGGGCTGACTCACTCCGAGGTGTAGGGCCGGCTGTGCCGGCCGAAGCCTGCGCATGCTGCACCACGTGTGTGTGCCACACGGACTGGTACACGTTCCATGTACTCGTACGCGACTGCCCCGTCGTCCGTGTACGAGTACGTGTGCGCGTACGGGGGTTTGCGGGCTCCCGCGCCGTTGCGTCAGAACAACAGCTCCCAGGCGTCGTTCAGCGACTGCACCCCGCGTAGCTCGACGCCGTCGATGGCCGGCAGCTGGCGCCGCGAGCTCTCGGGCAGCACGCAGCGCCGGAAGCCCAGCTTGGCGCCTTCGCGGACGCGCGCCTCGGCCTGACCGATGGCGCGGACCTCGCCCGCTAGGCCGACCTCGCCGGCGATCAGGGTGTTCGGGTCGACCGGACGATTGAGGAAGCTCGACGCCACTGCCAACACGGCGGCGAGATCGGCGGCCGGCTCGTCGAGCCGCACCCCACCGGCCACGTTGAGGAAGATGTCGTGTCCGGTGAGCTGCAGGCCCATCTTCTTCTCGAGGATCGCGACCAGCAGCGCGACGCGGTTGTGGTCCATCCCCAGCGTCGTCCGCCGCGCCGTGCCGAGCGAGCTCGGCGAGACCAGCGCCTGCAGCTCGACCAGGATCGGCCGCGTGCCCTCGATGCTGGCGACGACCACCGAGCCGGGCACGTCGACCGGCCGCTCGGCGAGGAACAGCGCCGACGGGTTGGCGACCGCCTGCAAGCCGTTCTCCTTCATTTCGAACACGCCGATCTCGTTGGTCGATCCGAAGCGGTTCTTCACGGCGCGCAGGATGCGAAACGAATGGCCACGGTCGCCCTCGAAGTACAGGACGGTATCGACCATGTGCTCGAGCACGCGCGGACCGGCGAAGGCACCTTCCTTGGTGACGTGGCCGACCAAGATCGTCGCCAGGCCGTTGCGCTTGGCGAACTGGACGAGCTGAGCGGCGCTCTCGCGCACTTGGCCGATGCTGCCCGGCGCCGATCCGAGCTGTTCGCTGAAGACGGTCTGGATCGAGTCGACCGCCAGCACCACCGGTTGTACGGTCTGCGCGTGGTCGAGCACCGCATCGACCGAGGTCTCGGCGAGGACGAGGAGCTGCGGCTCCGCGACGCGCAGGCGGTCGGCCCGCATCTTGATCTGCTGCGGCGACTCTTCCCCCGACACGTACAGCGCTGGCCCCCGCGCCGCGAGGTGCGCCAAGGCCTGCAGGACGAGGGTCGACTTGCCGATGCCGGGGTCGCCGCCGATCAGCACCACCGACCCGGGGACGACGCCGCCGCCGAGCACGCGGTCGAGCTCGTCGATGCCGCTCGTGCAGCGCTGCTCGCTCGCTTGCGTCAGTGCGGTGATCGGCTCCGGTTGGCGCGGCGCTGCCCCGCGCCCGGCGCGCCCGCCGGATTTCGGCTCCACCGCCAGCCGCTCCTCGACCAGCGTGTTCCACTCCTGGCAGTCCGGGCAGCGGCCGAGCCAACGAGTCGCCTGCGCGCCGCAGCTCTGGCAGACGAAGACCGAGCGAGGCTTGGACATGTCAGGCTCTGCTAGCGCGGACCCCGTGGGGCGTCCAGGCGGGTGGCGCGATTTCCGCACTGACTGCCATGCAGGTCTGCGTGGCCTCCAGTCGGGCCGCCGGTCAGAATCGGCACGCCTCGCCGGAGCGCGCCTGGTGAGGCGCGTCGCCTCGCGTTGACTCGCCACCCGACCCCTACTAACCGTACCGCATGCGGCCAGACGACCTCTTCGCCGAGGATCGCCGCCGGCGTCTCGCGCAGGGTCTGCAGCGCTCGCTGCGTCCGGTGGACGGGCCCCAGGACACCCGCGTCGTCGTCGACGGCCGCTCCGTGCTCTGCCTCTGCTCGAACAACTACCTCGGCCTGGCCAACCATCCGGCGGTGATCGAAGCCGCGATCGCCGCGTCGCACCAGTATGGAGTCGGCTCCGGTGCCTCGCGGCTCATTTCCGGATCGATGCGCGCGCACCACGATCTCGAGGAACGTCTCGCGGCGTTTAAGTCCGCGGCGGCCTGCCTGCTCTTCACCTCCGGCTACCACGCCAACCTCGGGGTCATCGCCAGCCTGGTGAGCGAGGGCGATGCCGTGTTCAGCGATGCTCTCAATCACGCCAGTGTGATCGACGGCTGTCGCCTGGCCCGCGCGGCCGTGCACGTGTACCCGCACCTCGACCTCGACGCGCTCGAAGCGCGGCTGCGCGGTGCGCCGGCGCGCCGGCGCCTGGTCGTCACCGAGTCCGTGTTCAGCATGGACGGCGACGCTGCGCCGCTCGGCGCGATCTGCGATCTGGCGGAGCGCTACGACGCGATGGTGATGGTCGACGAGGCCCACGCCACCGGGGTCCTCGGGCCCGGCGGCGCCGGTCTGGTCGAAGCCCTCGCGCTGCAGGACCGGGCCACGGTGCAGATGGGGACGCTCGGCAAGGCCCTGGGGACCTTCGGCGCCTACGTCGCCGGCAGCCGCGCCCTGATCGACTTCCTGACCAACCGCGCGCGGACGTTCATCTTCACGACCGCCTTGCCGCCCCCGATCGTCGCCGCGGCGGGCGCTGCGTTGACCATCGTACAATGCGAGCCGGAGCGCCGGCGGGCGGTGCGGCGCAACGCGGAACGGCTGCGACGCGGGTTGCGCGGGCTGGGATACGAGGTCCTGGGCGATGACGACGGGCACATTCTCCCGGTGATGGTCGGCGAGGCCGAGACCACCATGGCGCTCTCCGCCGCCCTGCTGGGCGAGGGGGTGTTCGCCCACGGAATCCGCCCACCCACGGTGCCCGAGGGCACCGCGCGCATCCGCGCAACGGTCATGGCGACGCACACCGACGCCGATATCGACCAGGCGATTGCGGCGTTCGCGGCGCCGGCGTTCCACCGCCAACCAGCACCCTGTCCCGCGCACCCGCGATGACCCGGCCGTCGACCGCGGATCTGGTCGCCTACGACCAGACCTACCTGTGGCATCCGTTCACGCAGATGCGCGACTGGCTTGCCGAGGCGCCGCTCGTCATCGAGCGCGGGGAGGGGAACTACCTCATCGATACCGAGGGTCACCGCTACCTCGACGGCGTGTCGTCGCTCTGGTGCAACGTCCACGGCCATCGCAAGCGCGAGCTCGACGACGCGCTCAAGGCGCAGTGCGATCAGATTGCGCACACCACCATGCTCGGGCTCGCCAACGTCCCGGCCACCATCCTGGCCAAGCGCCTGGTCGAGCTGACGCCCGCCTCGCTCACGAGGGTGTTCTACTCCGATGCCGGCGCCACCGCGGTCGAGATCGCGCTCAAGCTGGCGCTGCAGTACTGGCAGCTGCGCGGCGAGCCGCAGCGCACGCGCTTCGTGGCCCTCACCGAGGCCTACCACGGCGACACCCTCGGCGCCGTCGGGGTCGGCTACAGCGAGACCTTCCATCGCTTCTTCCGCCCGGTGATCACCCCAGCACTGCGCATCGATCCGCCGCACGTGTTCCGCTGGCAGCGCGGCGCTCCGACCGAACGAGCGCTGACGCTGGCCCTCGAAGACGCCGAACGGATCTTTGCGGCACACGGCCACGAGGTCGCCGCGCTGATCGTCGAGCCGCTCATGCAGGGCGCGGCCGGGATGTGGGCGCAGCCGACCGGCTATCTGCCAGCGCTCCGGGATCTGGCGCGGCGTCACGGCGCGTTGCTGATCTGCGACGAGGTCGCGACCGGCTTCGGGCGTACCGGCCGGATGTTCGCGGTCGAACACGAGGGAGTCGAGCCCGACTTACTCTGCCTGGGCAAGGGGCTGACGGGTGGCTACCTGCCGCTCGCCGCAACGCTGGCGAGCGAGGAGATCTTCTCTGCCTTCCTCGCGCCCTACGAGCAGTTCGAGGCGTTCTTTCATGGCCATACCTTCACCGGCAATCCGCTGGCGAGCGCGGTTGCCCTGGCCAACCTCGAGGTCTTCGAACGCGAGCGCGTCGTCGCCCGGGTTGGCGAGCGCACCCGCCAGCTCGCCGGGCTACTGGCCGAGGCCGCTGACCGCCTGCCGCACGTGGGCGACGTCCGCCAGTGGGGGCTGATGGTCGGCCTCGAGCTGGTGCGCGAGCGCAGCGGGCGAACGCCCTACGATCCGGCTGAGAAGGTCGCACACCGGGTCGTCCGCGAGGCCCGTCGGCGCGGCGTCATCCTGCGGCCGCTCGGCACCGTGATCGTGCTCATGCCTCCGCTCAGCATCACTGCGGAGGAACTCGACTGGCTGGTGCGGGTGACCGGGGAATCGATCCAGGTGGCCACTCGGTAGGTCTCCAGACAAATTTGTGGGTTGGCGGGGAGGGGTTGAAGTGGCGCCAAATGGTCATCGGTTGGTCGTTTTCGCCACCCTGTGCGGTTCTTTGCCGCCGCTGGGGGCAGAATCTGCACGACATTGAGACCTCGATGCTCTTGAAACGTTCATGCGCCAAGCAGGCACGGCCCTTGCTCACATGCTAAGGTGGAACGAACGGAGCGTGCCATGCAACGACTTGCCTACACCCTCGACGACCTCGACCAGGAGACTGACGAGCTCGTCAACGACCGGCTCCCCGGCATGCCCCTTCTGGGCTTCTTCACCGGAACGGTGTTGAGCCTGGCCATCTGGGGCGCGATCATCGTCCTCGCCTGGACAATCTGACCCGCGGCGCTTTCGGCTCCTCGGACGAGGTGCTACGCCGAGCCCGGCTGGCTGACGGGCTCGATGGCGGCACGACCACTCCTCATCACTGGGACCGATACCGGCATCGGCAAGACGACGGTCGCCAGCGGCATTGCGGCAGCTCTGCGGCGACGGGGACACGACGTCGGCGTCATCAAGCCGGTCGAGACCGGTTGCGAGCCCGGCCCGGATGGGGCCCTGGTCGCGGCTGATGCGGTGCAGCTCCGCTGGGCCGCCGGGCGCGACGATCCGCTCGATCGGATCTGCCCGTACCGGCTGCGCGACCCGTTGGCGCCGAGCGTCGCGGCGCGGCGCGAAGGGATCCGGCTCGAGCTCGCGGCCGTAGCGGATTGCGTCCGCCGCGCGATCGCGGGCTGCGAGCTGGCGCTGGTCGAAGGCGCTGGAGGTCTACTGGTGCCGCTCAGCGAATCGGCGACGTTCGCCGACCTCGCCCGCGCGTGCGGCCTACGCCTCGTGGTCGTGATCGGCAACCGGCTCGGCGCCATCAACCACGCGCGCCTGACCCTCGACTGGGCCCGCGCCGGCGACCTCGACGTGGCCGGATACATCATCAACACGCTGCAGCACGAGCCCGACCTGGCGGCGCGCACCAACGTCGAGGTCCTCGGCGAGATCCTCGGCACGCCGCTGGGCGTGTTCCCGTTCGTCGGGCCCGTGACCCGAAGCGACGCGGGGCGCGCGCGCCTCGCCGACGCCGCGGAGCAGTCGATCGACCTCGCGGCCCTGATCGCACCGGCCGGAGTAAGACCTCAAGGGCGGCGCAGCCGGTACTAGGGAATCGATCGGGCGCGGGCAGCGGCGATGGCGGCCTGATAGACGGCCTTCAGTGGCACGCCGCGCTCGCGCGCGATCCGCCGGCAGTCCTCATACTCCGGGGCGATGTTGGTCGAGCCGTCGGGCGCGTGGGCGATCTTGACCTGCACGGCACCGTACTCGGTGCCGACGGTGGTCTGCTCGCGCGGCAGGACCAGGCGCTGCACGGTGTGGAAGCGCAGGCCGATCGCCGAGGTCTCGCGCAGGACGAGCGCGGCGAGCGCGTCGCGGCCGGCCGGATCGGCGAGCACGTGCAGCACGGTGGCGGGGCGGTTCTTCTTCATCTGCGCCGGGGCCAACCAGACATCGCGCGCGCCGGCGGCGAAGAGCTGCTCCATGACGTGGTCGTAGAGCTCGGGGCTGCTGTCGTCGATGTTGGTGGCGATCTCGACCAGCTCGTCGCCGCCGGCGGCCGCCGCGGCGCGTCCGAGCATGAGGCGCAGCAGGTTGGGGCGGTCGGCGAGCGTGCGGGTGCCGGCGCCGTAGCCGACGGCATCCAGGCGCAGCGGCGGCAGCGCCGCCCCAGGACGTGCCAGCGCCGCGACGATGGCAGCGCCGGTCGGTGTGACGAGCTCGCCAGTGCCGTCGCCGACGCGCACCGGAAAGCCGCGCAAGAGCTCGACCGTCGCCGGCGCCGGCACCGGAATCACGCCGTGCTGCGACTGCACCGTACCCGAGCCGAGCGGCAGGGCCGAGGTATAGACCGCGTCGACCTCGAGCGCGGCGAGGCCGATCGCCGTGCCGACGATGTCGACGATCGAATCGATCGCGCCGACCTCGTGGAAGGTCACCGCGTCGGTGGACACGCCGTGCACGCGTCCCTCGGCTTCGGCCAAGCGGGCGAAGATGGCCTGCGCCGTGTCGCGCACCGCTGGGCGCAGCGCGCTCGCCGCGAGCATGGCGCGGATGTCGGCGTACGCGCGGTGGGAATGATGCGGATGATCGTGCGGATGGGCGTGGGCGTCGATGTCGACGTCGAACTTGCAGGCGCGGATGCCGTGCACGCGCTGCTCGCTGGCGCGCAGGGCGTAGCCGGCGATGGGCAGGACCGCCAGCTCGGTCCGCAGCCGCTCGAGCTCGACCCCGAGCGCGAGCAGCGCGCCGACCGTCATGTCGCCGCTGACGCCGGAGAAGGCATCGAAGAAGAGGATGCGCATGCTGGCCGATTCACCCAATGGATGACCGCTTATCGCCTAGTTCGCGACCGCGCGCCAAGTGCACGAGCCGAGACGCCCGGCGTATCCGGGCGGGGCGCGCATGCGCGTGCGCGCGTTGACTCCACCGGCTAACATGTGTTAGCCGCGCGAACAGCCATGGCGAAGCCTCAGGCGGCGGCGAGCCGCGAGCCGGAGCCGCGCCGCGAGCAGGTGCTGCGCGCGGCGGAGGCGTTGTTCGCCCGCGCCGGCTACCGCGGCGTCGGCCTGCGCGAGATCGCCGCCCAGGTCGGCATCCGCGCCCCGTCGCTGTTCAAGCACTTCGAGAGCAAGCACGCGCTGTACAACGCGGTGCTGCTCACCATCTTCGCCCGGCTGAACGAAGTGGCGGCCTCGCTGGTCACCGAGGCGCCTTTCGCCGCCCGCCTCGAGCAGTTCATCGGCGGCTACGTCGATTTGGTGGCCGACGATCCGCACGTGGTTCCACTGCTCTTTCGCGAGCTGATGGAACGCTCCGAGGTCATGGACGCCGAGACGCGGCGCGTTGCCTCGGACATCTATCGGCGTATCGACGCCTTCCTCGAGGGCGGTCAGCGGACGGGTGAGTTCCGCCCGGTCGATCGCTTCCGCTTCCAGATCGCGCTGACCGGCGCGATCCTCTACCACGGGCTGGCGGCGCGGGCGTATCAGGCCGCGCTGCTCGGCCATCTCGCGGTGCCCGATCGGGCGGCGTGGAAGCGCACGGTGCTGGACCTCGCGCGCGGGGCGCTGCTGGCGGACAGCCGCGCAGCCAAGCCGCGTGTGGCGACCCGCGCGCGTCGTTCGACGTAGCCGCTGCGCGGCGGGTCAGGCGCGGGCGCCGGCGGCCAGCGCCGGGCGATCGGGCAGGACGTCGTCGTCGCTGTCCGGCAGGTCCTCCGCCTTCGGCGGCAACGGGCCGATCCAGACCCGGAAGGTCGAGCCGCGGTCGAGCTCGCTCTCGACCGTGATCGTCCCGCCCAGCATGTCGACCAGGCGACGCGCGATGTAGAGACCGAGACCGGCTCCGCTGCGGAATTGTCCGCGGTCGCGCTGCACCTGCCGGAAGGGCTCGAAGATCAGCGCGTGATCGCTCGGGGCGATGCCGATGCCGGTGTCCGCCACCGTGAACTCGACGCCCTCTTCGAGCGCGGCGGCGCGCAGGGTGATGTGGCCCTGCTCGGTGAACTTGAGCGCGTTGCTCAACAGGTTCTTGAGCACCATCTTCAGCTTCACCGCATCGGTGTGGACGATGGGCAGATCGTCCGCGGCGAGCCACTCGAAATGCAGCGGGCTGCCGTCGCGCAACGCCCGCGTCTCGGACTCGAGCTCGGCGACCAGCTGGGCCGAATCGACCGGTGTGCTGGCCAGCGTGACGCGGTTGGCTTCCAGACGGCTCAGGTCGAGCGTGGCCTGGATCATGTCGAGCAGCTCGCGGGAGCTGCGCGCGACGCGCTGCAGGATGTCGTGCTGCTCGGTGCCGATGGCGCCGAACACGCCTTCCATGAGCAGCTCGTTGTAGCCGATGATGAGGTTGAGCGGCGTGCGCAGCTCGTGCGACATCGAGGCCACGAAGTCCGACTTGATACGGTTGGCGCGCTCCAGCTCTTCGACCAGCTTGGCATTGGCGAGCGAGATCGACGCGATCTGCGCCATCTTGTGCGCGATCTGCTCCTGCAGCGGCGAGAAGGCCTTACGGCCGTCGCGGTAGCTGGCGGTGTGGATGCCGATCATCTCACTGCCGCGGCGCAGTGCCATGCAGATGATGGCGCTGTCGCGCCCGCCCAGCGACACCGCCGTCGCCGTGGGCGTGGCTCCGCCGCCGGCGATCTGGACCACCTCGCGCGCCTCGAGGTTGGTCACCAGCTCCGCCAACGTATCACTGGGGATACGCAGCAGCCGCGCCATCCCCCACCATTCCGGCGAATCGCCGTAGCTGGCCAGTGGGACGAACACGCGCTCGTCGGTCTCCAGCAGGAGCGTGTGGCTGCAGTCGCACGCCAGCACCTCGGTGGTGACCTCGCACAGGCGGTCGAGGATGACCGGGGTGTCGAGCGAGGAGATCATCTCGCCGCCGACCCGCACCAGCGCGGCCGACACCTCGGCCTCGGCGAGCAGCTCCTCGGTCGTCTGGTCGGCGCGGCGCTTCTCGTGCCGCGTGCGGTCGACCAGGTGCCCGTAGAACGCCGCCGCCGTGAACAGGAAGGGAATGCGGATGAGCGAGGGCGAGTTCCAGAACGACCAGCTGCCGTTGGCCATCAGCAAGTACAGGTACGCCCCACAGATCGCCACGGCTCCCACGGCGATGAGGCGGAGGTTCTCGCCGATCGCCGCCATCAGCAGGACGAGGAAGTAGAGGTAGAAGAACTCTCCGCTGAACCGCCCGCTGTTGAGCAGCGCGACGGTGATCCAGACCGTGTCCCCGACCACGACGCTGAAGGCGAAGCGGGCCGACTCGGTGATGGCCGGCCGCAGATGCCCGAGGACGACGTTCGACGCCAACGCTCCCGCGATCAGCAAGGTGGTGATCAGCGGGGGGGCCGTGAAGCCCTCCTCGACGATGAGGAGGTACCCGGTCGCTACGATCAACGTATAGCGGAGCAGGAGAAAGGCGCCGATACCATTGGTCGGCTGGTCGTGGTCACCCATCAACCGCATCTCCGTAGCAAATCATGGGGCAGACGAACCCGTACTTGAAATTGAGGGTTCTATGTCACCTGCTTGACCCCCTGGCGCTGCGATCGGCGTCAAATGGCTCTGATTCGACGACGGTGCGGCAATCGGTCGACGCTGTGGCAATTTACGGCGGTGCCGGGATAGAACGCGGGCATGGCGAGTACGGCTGAGGAGTTGGTGGTGGGCGCGATCGACATGCACTGCCACCACGGGCCCGACCCGCACCGCCAGCGCTCGGTCGACGCAGAGGAGGCGGCGCGAGAGGCGGACGCGCTCGGGATGCGGGCGCTGGTGTTGAAGAGCCACGCCTACCCGACCGGCCCGATCGCGATCCTGATGCAGAAGCAGGTGAAGCAGCTCCGCGTGTTCGGCGGTATCTGCTGCGATTTCGAAGTGGGCGGGCTGAACCCGGCCGCCGTCGAGGTGGCGTTGCGCACCGGCGCCAAGGTGGTGTGGATGCCGACCTTCTCGTCGATTCCCGACCGGCGCAAGCTCCATCTACCGGGACCGGGCATCGCGTTGCTCGACGAGCACGCCAAACCGGTTTCGCCGCTGCACGAGATCCTGCACCTGGCGCGCGAGCACGACGCCGTGATCGCCACCGGACACGTCGACCTGCCGGAGCTGTTCGCATTGGCCGATGCCTGCCGCGAGCTGGGGGTTCGCCTGTTGATGACCCACGCGCTGGAGACGCACGTCGGCGCCGATCACACCCTCGAACACGTCGTGGAGATGGCCGAGCGCGGCGCGATGATCGAGTTCACCTACCTGACCTGCATGCCGGGAGGCATCGCGGCCACCCACGATCCGGCGACGTTCGCCAAGGCCATGGCCACGGTGGGTCCGGAGCGCGCCGTCATGTCGACCGATTTCGGGCAGCACTTCAGCCCCCACCCGGCCGAGGGCCTCAAGCTGTTCATCGCCGACATGCTGCGCTGCGGGATCACCCCGCCGCAGATCGACCGGATGGCGCGCAAGAATCCAGCCCGGCTACTCGGCCTGGACGGGTGAAACGATCTCGCGCACCGCGGTGCGCAGCGCCTCGAGGTGGTGCTCGAAGAAATGGTCGGCGCCGGGGATGACCCGGAGCTGCACGTCAGGTCTGCCGGCGCTGCGCTGCAGATCCTGCACCGCCGCGAGCGGGGCGAGATCGTCATCGGCTCCGTGGATGAAGGCGATCGGCTTGGCGCACTCGGCGAGGAGGCCGGCGGCGAGCCAACGCGCCGGGGTGGCGATTGCGATGATCCGCTGCACGCGTCGATCGGCGCAGCCGCAGCGCAGGGCGACGGCGGCGCCGAACGAGAAGCCCGCGACGACCACCTCGCGCGCTCGCGGTTGGTCGGTGAGCAGGTAGTCGAGCCCGACGCGCGCGTCGTCCAGCTCGCCCCGGCCGTCGTCGTAGTCGCCGGTGCTGGTGCCGACGCCGCGGAAGTTGATGCGCAGGGTGGCGAAGCCGGCCGCTTCCAGGGCCTTGGCCGTCTGATACACGACCTTGTTGTGCATCGTCCCGCCGTACAATGGATGCGGGTGCAGGATGAGCGCGGCGCGCTCGGCGCTGCCACCGGCGGGATGGTAGATCGCCTCGAGCTGGCCGTGCGGCGCGGGAACGAGCGTTTGCCCGACGAAGGACATCAGCAAAAAATTCCACGCCGACCGCCGAAAGCACCGGTCAGCCGATGACTCCGGACGCGACCAGCTCCTCGAACTCCGCCTTGCCGAGGCCGAGCAGATCGCAATAGGCCTCCGCGCTGTCGCCGGCGAGCAGCGGCGCGGGCCGCGTGAACTGCATCGGCGCCTCGGAAAAGCGCATGCCGTTGGCCTCGACGACGTAGCGGCCGAGCACGGGATGGGTGAGCTCGTGGAAGTGGCCACGGTGGGCGAGCTGCGGGTCGTTCAGCAGCTCCTGCATGTCCTCGACCGTCGCGGCGTCGAGCCCGACCGCCTGGAGCTGCGCGACCAGCGCGTCCGCCGGCTGCGGTTTGGTCCACTCCGCCACGCGCTGTTCGACCGCGTCGACGTCGCGCCGGCGGGCCTCGAGCGTGGCGAGCTGCGGCGCGGCCGCCCACGCCGGCGATCCCATCGCGCGCACCAGGCGCTGCCAGTCGTCGTCCCCGTGGACGGCCAGCGCGATCCAGCGATCATCGCCGGCACAGGGGAACACGCCGTGCGGCACGGCGTGCGGCGAGCGATTGCCGACCCGGCCGAACGACTCTCCGGTCGCCGCGTATCCGAGCAGCCACTCGGTGAGCCCGTACACGCCGGTCTCGACCTGCGAGACGTCGATATAGGTGCCGTGGCCGGTGCGGGCCCGGTAGAGCAGCGCGGCGGCGATCGCCACCGCCGCGAAGCGCGGCGAGATGGAGTCCGTGATCGTCCCGAACGGTCCCAGCGGCTCGCGATCGGGCCAGCCGGTGAGATAGTTGAAGCCGGCCAGCGCCGAGCCTTGTCCGCCGAAACCCGGATAGGCACGCTCGGGCCCGGTCTGTCCCCACAGGCACGTGCTGATCATGATCACATTGGGGCATTCGCCCTTGATCGCCTCATAGTCGAGGCCCCATTTCTGCATCACGCCGGGAGCGAAGTTCTCGATCACCACGTCGGCCCAGCCGATCAGCCGCTTGGCGAGCGCGATGGCGCGCGGATCCTTCATGTTGAGGCCGGCGCTCAGCTTGTTGGGATTGAGGCAGGCGAAGAACAGGCTGCCGTCGAGCTTGCCCGATCCGTCGTCGCGCAACGTGCGCAGGAAATCGGGGCGCTGGCGCGACTCGATCTTGATCACGGTCGCGCCCTGATCGGCGAAGTAGCGCGTCGCCAGCGGCGCCGCGGCGCCGGCACCGAACTCGACGATCTTCAGCCCGGCGAAGATCCCCGCCCCCCCGCGCCCCGCCCCGGTTGTCCGTTGTGCGTTGTCCGTCGGCCGGGGCCCGCTAACGGACAACGGAGAACGGACAACGGCGCCTGTGGCGAAGCCGCCGGGCGCATCGTCGAGCGCGGGGGCCCGTTCGCCGATCCGCGCCAGCGCGAAGGCGGCGAAGCGCGCCGGGAAGGGCAGGCGTTCGGCGCGGCCGCGGGGCGCGGCGACCTCGGTGAAGTACTGGCGCGCCGCGAGTTGGCGGCTGTCGAGGACCTGGCGCTCGGTGTTGGCCGGGGCCAGCATGAGACGACGCGTGCAGGCGGCGGCGTACAGTTCCTGCATGGTCTTGGTCTTGAAGAAGGCGGCGAAGGGCGCGGCGATGGCGTCGACTTCGGGTTGCGTCAAGCGGTTGTGGTTGTATTTCGTCCAGTCGCGGTCCTTGAGCACGGGGGGCGCCATGCCCTCCTCGTCCATGTACCGGACGATGGCGATCAATCCGGGGATGCGCGCCGGGCCGCCGCGCAGGGCGAAGCTGACGAATCCATCCTTGCACGGCCAGATCTCCTGCTGGACGGTCTCGCCGACCCGGTTGAAGTTGCCCGAGCGCTGGCCGCGGTAGCCCTGCACCCACGCCTGGGCCGGGTGCGACATGTTGGGCATGAGCATGAGCTCCTGCAGCGCGATGTCGACGTGCTGTCCGCGGCCGCTGCGCGCGCGCTGCCAGAGCGCGAACAGGATGCCGGCCGCCGCCTCGGCTCCGCCGTGGTAGTGCGTCACCGGCATCGAGCAGCGCACCGGAGCCCGGTCGGCGTCGCCGGTCATGAAGAGGTTGCCGCTCGCCGCCAACGCGGTCAGGTCTGAGCCGCGCTGGTCGCGCTTCGGCCCGCTCTGCCCGTACGGCGTGATCGAGCAGACGACCAGGCGCGGGCAGCGTGCGCGCAGCGCCGCGTAGCCGAGGCCGAGTGCATCGAGCCCGCCGGGCGCGAAGCTCTCGATCAGGACGTCGGCCTGCGCTGCGAGCTCGCGCAGGCGGTCGGCGCCGGCCGGCTGGTGCAGATCGAGCACCAGGCTGTGCTTGCCGAGGTTGCGCGCGATCCACTGCACGCCGCAGTCGGGATGCGGCTCACCGCCGACGAACGGCCCGCGCTTGCGCAGCGGGTCGCCGCCCGGCGGCTCGATCTTCAACACCTCGGCGCCGAGGTCGGCGAGGATGCGCCCGGCGAGCTGACCCGACTCCTCGGTCAGGTCGAGCACGCGCAGCCCGGTCAGGGCGAGGTCATGGTCGGTGCTCATGGCGGGGTCCTCATCGGCGTCTCGCCGCTCTGGTGGCGCGCATGGCGAGCATTGTCGAGCGCCGGCCCTAGCGCGGCAAGCCCAGGGCGCGCTGCGCGAGCAGGTTGCGCATGATCTCGGACGTCCCGGAGGAGATCGTCACCGAGCGGCCGTAGAGGTAGCGCTCCTGCCAGTCGGTGGGATCAAGCTGGCGGGGGTCGCGATAGAGCTGCGCGAACGGTCCCTGCAGGTCGAGCGCGAGCTCCTCGATGCGCTGCTCGATCTCGCTGCCGAACAGCTTCTGCAGCGCCGCCTCGGGCGGCGCCACCGTAGCGTGCTCGAGCAGCGGCAGGACGCGCAGCGTCTGGGCGGCGAACACGGTGGCGTCGATCCACGCCTGCACGATGCGGCCGCGCAGCCGATCGAGCTGCGCCGGGTCGACCCGTCCGCCGCGGCGCAGGCGCGTGTACATCGACGCGACGCTGCGGGCGCCCTTCTCGAGCCGGATCTTGAACTCGGTCGCCCACAGCGTGCCGCGCTCGTGGCCGAGCGCGGTTTGGATCACCGGCCAGCCGCCGTGCACCGGACCGAGCACGTGATCGGCGGGGATGCGGCAGGCGTCGAGAAACAGCTCGCAGAACTCGCTCTCCCCGGTGAGCTGACGCGTCGGCACGATGGTCAGGCCAGGCGACGGCAGCGGCACCAGCAGACACGAGAGACCCTTGTGCCGCGGCGCCTGCGTGTCGGTGCGCGCCAGCAGCAGACACCACTTGGCGAGGTGGGCCCGGCTCGACCAGACCTTCTGCCCGGTGATCACCCACGCGTCGCCGTCGCGCTCGGCCTTGGTGCGCAGCGACGCGAGGTCGGAACCGGCGTTGGGCTCGGAGAACCCGAGCGACCACATTTCCTCGGCGGACAAGATGCCGGGGAGAAAGCGGCGCTTCTGCGCCTCCGTTCCGACGCCGATCAGCGACGGCCCGACGATGCCCAGCCCGACGTTGTCGAGGATGCGCGGCGCGTCGACCCGCGCCAGCTCCTCGGTGTAGATCATCTGCTCGCGCGACGTCGCGCCGCGCCCGCCGTGCTCGCGCGGCCACTCCGGCGCCAGCCAGCCGCCTTCATGAAGGCGGCGCTGCCAGCTGCGGTAGAATTCGTACCGCGGCCGCTCGTCGTGCGGCAGGTCGCGCCGGCCCGCGAGCCAGCCGTCCGGCAGGTTGTGCTCGAGCCAGGTTCGCAGCTCGAGGCGGAACGCCGCATCCTGCGGCGAGTCGGCAAGCGTGATCATGACGCGGTTGGCTAACGGGCGTTAGCCCGCGCTTACTGGGGAGGCTGCGCGGAGTCAAGGTGCGCCGTCACCGCATCGGAGCTAACGTTCCCGCGATGCTGGCCACGCTCCTCCACGTCCTCGGCGTCGTCCTCCTGCTGCTCGGCTGCGCCGTCGCATTCTTCTCGCTGGTCGTCGGTCTGCCGGGGACGTTCGTCATCCTCGGCATCGCGTTGGTCTACGCGTGGGCGACCGGATTCGCGTCGGTGCAGTGGTCGACGATCGGCTGGTTGGCGCTGCTGGCGGTGCTCGGCGAGGGCATCGAGCTCGCCGCCAGCGGCGCCGGGGCGGCTGGGGCGCGCCCGTCGCGCCGGGTCACCTTCGGCGCGCTGGCCGGCGCGTTGATCGGCGGCATCGCCGGAACGCCGTTCCTCCTCGGCGTCGGCGCGCTGCTCGGTGCGCTCGCCGGGGCGTTCGTCGGCGCGGCGCTGGCGGTGCGCGCCGAGGGCGGCTCGTTCGAGGAGTCGGTCGCGACCGGCGTCGCCGCGCTCAAGGGACGCCTGCTCGGCTTCGTGCTCAAGGCCGCGCTCGCTGCCGTGATGATCGCGCTCCTCGCGGTGGCGGTGCTCTAAGGCAGGTCGACGCAGAAGGCTTCACCGCGGAGGCGCGGAGACACGGAGAGACTCTGCGACAGGAAGCGCTGTATGGTGCTTACCGCTGGTGCGTGGATGGACCGAAGTTGTTTCAGGGGCCGCGTGCCGCCACTCGGGACGACGGCTACCCCGTCCAGGTTCACGCTCCCACGACCGTCACGGATGATGGATCGTCCCTGGCCGGGGAGAGAGAAGCTGAGACTGGGAGCTACGCGAAGCGCAGGCGCGCGTGCGTCTCGCCGCAGCGGCACGGCGAGCGATCGAGGGCGGCGTGCAAGCCGGTGTCGAAACGGAGCAGGGCCAGGCTGCGGATGAGCGCGGTGAGCAGCAAGCGGCCGGCGGTCCCGTCGCGCAGCGCTGCGCCTGATCCGTCCACGACCTCCGCGAGCACGGCGTCCTCGGCCACGTGGTAGCCGTCCTGCGCGCGGCACTCGCCCGCAACGAAGGTACCCACCGGCGGGACGGAGAGGATGCGCTGCACGCCCATGCGGGGGGGCGCGGCCAGTGCGGCGGCGTCGGCGGGGGTGAGCAGCGCCGCGAACGCGCGCGGTCGAGGATACGCCGCCGCGGCGTACAGGAACGCGAGCGACGGGGCGTCGACGATCAGCATTGCGGGGCGGACGACCTCCCAGACCTCCGCGGCGCGCTGCAGCGCGGCGTCGCCGGTCACCGGGCCGACCGGCAGCGCCAGCGCGTCGAGCGCGTCGAGGGCGTCGGTGATCGCCAGCGTCCCGGGGGTGACCAGGCCGCCGTCGAGGCAGTCCGAGCTGCGCGCGTGCGGCCGCAGCCCGGCTCGCCGCAGCGCGCGCGCGCCGAGCTGCGCCTCGGCGTCGAGGTCCGCGCGCGTCCAGGCGATCGGCGTCGGATGCGGCACGGCCGCGCTCGCGAGTCCGGCGCGGATCAGCGGCGCGGCGTCGAGCTGCAGGCGGCCGAACGGCGGATGGGCGTCGACCTCGGTGGCGAGCTCCGCACCGGTGAGCACCGCGTGCGCGGCGAGCGTGCCGTTCACGCCCGCATAGCGCGAGGCGGAGGCGGCGCGGGCGCGTGCCAGCAGCGCCGTCAGGCGCGCCGCGCGCAACTCGGCGAGTGCCGCGTCGGGCAACGCCTGGACGACCGGCTCGTGCAGCGCCGCCTCGTCCTTGTCCCCCGCGGCTAACATGTGTTAGCTCGCTAACATCGTCCGTCCGCGCCCGCAAGGCGGCCGGACCGCCGCCGCATCACAAGCTCGAGAGGGAGAAGCGCAGATGTCGTACGAGACCGTCCAGTTCGAGGTACGCGACCGGATCGCGACCATCACCCTGAATCGCCCCGATCGGCTGAACGCCGTGAACCAGCAAATGAAGGACGATCTGCGCGCCTGCTGGCAGCGGGTGAAGGACGATCCGGACGTCTGGGTGGCGATCATCACCGGGGCGGGACGGGCCTTCTCGACCGGGGCTGATGTCCAGGTGCTCGATGCCCGCGGCTTCACCAAAATCGACCGCTGGCGGGAGCTGTGCATGCATGAAGGCATCCGGTTGCTGCCGACGCCGCGCCGCATGAACGTGCACAAGCCGGTGATCGCCGCCGTCAACGGCGTTGCGGGAGGAGTGTCGCTCGACCACGTGACCGAAGCCGACATCCCGATCGCCTCCGACAAAGCCTACTTCGTCGATCCGCACGTCTCGATCGGCTACGTCTCGTCGCATGAGATGGTCAACATGGCGCGCCGCGTGCCGGTGGCCGTCTGCCTGCGCATGGCGCTGCTCGGCAGCCACGAGAAGATGAGCGCGCAGCGCGCCTACGAGGTCGGCCTGGTCACCGAGGTGGTTCCCCACGACCAGCTCATGCCGCGCGCCCGCGAGCTCGCCGAGCTGCTGTGCAAGAACGCGCCGCTCGCCGTCTGGGGCACCAAGATGGGCATCCTGCGCGGCCTCGGCCTGCCGATCGAGCAGGCGGAGGAGATCGCCATCGGATATCTGGAGGTGGTCGAGCAGTCGGAGGATCACGCCGAAGGCCCGCGCTCGTTCGTCGAGAAGCGTCCGCCGGTGTGGAAGGCGCGGTGAGCGGGTGCGGGGGTGCGCCGAGGCGAGGACGCGGGTGTGCGTGTGTGCGTGTGCGTCTGTACGAGTATCGTGCTCGGCGATAGGGTGCGGCGGCGGATGGCTCGGAGCTCGTCACTGACGACACACGAAAGGGACGCTCGCCATGGATCTCAGCTACACACCTGAAGAAGAGGCCTTCCGCCTGAAAGTGCGGAAGTGGATCGCCGCGCACATGCCGAAGCGCAGCGACATGCGCGATCTCGAAGCATCGCGGGCCTGGCAGCGGACGTTGCACGCGGCGGGGTTTCTCGGCGTCGGCTGGCCGGCCGAATACGGCGGGGCCAAGCTGACCAAGATCCAGCAGGCGATCCTCAACGAGGAGCTGGCGCGCGCCAACGCGCCGGGCGTGATCAACTCGATGGCGATCTGGTGGGTCGGTCCGGCGATCATCCGCTACGGCAGCGAGGAGCAAAAGCGCCGATTCCTGCCGAAGATCCTCGACGCCGAGGAAATCTGGGCGACGGGATACTCGGAGCCCGGCTCGGGCAGCGACATGGCGGCGGCCAAGACGCGCGCCGAGCGCGACGGCGACTCCTATGTCGTCACCGGGCAGAAGGTGTGGACGACCATCGCGCACCTGTCGGACTGGTTCTTCGTGCTCGTGCGCACCTCGACCGAGGGCAAGAAGTGGGCCGGGCTCAGCCTCCTGCTCATGGATCTCAAGTCGCCCGGCGTGGAGGTGCGTCCGATCCGCCAGATCACCGGCGACAGCGAGTTCAACGAGGTGTTCATGAACGAGGTGCGCGTGCCGGTGACCAACCGGCTCGGCGCCGAAGGGCAGGGCTGGGAGATCGTCACCTCGGCGCTGATCAACGAGCGCACCGGCATCGCCGGCTCGATCCGCACCGACCAGGTGCTGGCGCGGCTGGTCGGCCTGGTGCGCCAGCGCCGCCTCGCCAACGATCCGATCTGGCGGCAGCGCGTCTCCGACCTCGCCATCCGCGCCCAGATCACCAAGGCGTCGGGCTTCCGCGCCATGACCGACGATCTGAAGGGGCGCATGAACCCGCACCTGTCGGCGGGTATGAAGCTGCTCTCCACCGAGCTGACCCAGCGCTTCTCCGAGGCCGGCGTCGACCTGCTCGGTCTCGACGGTGTCCTCTGGGACGAGGACGGGCCCGACGCTGGCAAATGGGCGTACCAGTTCCTCTACGACCGCTCGATGACCATCGCCGGCGGCACCAGCGAGGTGCAGCGCAACATCGTCGCCCAGCGCGTGCTCGGCCTCCCGCGCAATTGACTCGATCGGGCACTCGACGCGCGTTGACACAACGAGCGGTCCGGCCCTACGCTCGGTCGAATCCGCGGGGAGGCCGATCGTGATGCGTCGAACCTTTCGGGTCAGCGTCGTGGGGTTGGTGTTGCTCGCGCTGCCCCAGGCGGCGAGCGCCCTGTTCCACCTCTCGCTCATCGACGAGGTCATGACCAGCTACGGCGGCGATCCGACGGTGCAGTTCGTCGAGATCCGCATGCTCGCCGGCATCCAGAACTTCGTCGCGCACAGCGTGTTCGCAGCATTCGACAACCAAGGCGCGTACATCGGCGACATCCTCGTCGTCCCGGCCAACGTCGACAACGCCGACGTCGGCGTGCGCTGGCTGATCGGCACCGCGGCATTCCAGACGGCGACCGGTTTGGCGCCGGATTTCGTCATGCCGGCCGGGATCCTGCCGAGCGGCGGCGGCATGGTGTGCTTCGGCGGCGGCGGCGGCATCTCGCCGGCGAACCCGCCGTCGTGGGATCGCACGAAGTTCAGCACCTATGTCGACTGCGTTGCGTACGGCGACTACTCCGGCCCCAGCAATGTGAAGATCGGGACAGCGACGTCGCTGACCGGCGACGGGCACAGCCTGCAGCGCACGACCAACACCTCGAACAACGCCAAGGACTTCACCTGCGCCGATCCGGCCACGCCGCAGAACAACGCCGGTGCGACGGCGTCGATGCCCGCCACCAGCCCGTGCCCCGCGGGCGAGGCCACCGCCACGCCGACGGACACGTCGGTGGCGACGCCGACGGCAACCCCAACGGCGAGCCCGACGCCGACCGCGACGCTGCCGGTCGGCGGCGTGTGCGTGGGCGACTGCAACGGCAACGGGAGCGTGGCGATCAACGAGCTGGTGCTGGGCGTGAACATCGCCCTCGGCCTCGCGTCGGTCGACGCCTGTCCGACGTTCGCCTGTCAGGGCGCCGACGTCGCGATCAACTGCCTCGTGCAAGGGGTCAACAACGCCCTGAATGGCTGCCCGACGCCGGCGCCGACAGCGACGAAGACGGTCGCGTCGGTCCCCGGTGCGCTCGGCGTCCGGCGCTTCTCGATCAACCCCGCGAGCAGCAAGTTCATCGCCGTCCTCTCCTCCAACTTCAACGTGCCCACCTCCGGCTTCGAGGGGTTTCTCGAGCTGACCGCCGGCGTACCCGATCCCGTCACCGGCCTCGCGTCCATCGACGTCACCGATGCCTCCGACTACCTGTCCGTCTACGTCCCCACCGGCGGGGTCGCCGTGTGCGTCAAGGTGATGCGCGACCAGTTGCCGGTGCACCAGGCCGGCGTCATCGCCTGCAACGGCGGGTACCCGCTCGGCTTGCAGACCTCCCAGGATCACAACATCGGCGTGGTCGGCACCTGCTCCGGCGGCGGCGCGGCCTGCACCAGCGGCGCGGATTGCGGCGACGGGACCTGCTTCAGCGCCGACGCGTGCGCGGCCGCCGGCGGGACGGTCGAGGGCGCCAACCGGCCGCACCCGGGCGTCTGCAACGGTCCGATCGCCGGCCAGCTCGACCCCGAGATCTCGCCACCTGGCACGGTGCTGATCTCACCCGATCCGGTGAACGGGTTCACCAAGGGGCTGCCGGTGCAGGTCCTGCAGGAGCACGCCTTGCCGTGCGGTGACGAAAACGTCACCGGGCTCACCACGTCGATCGCGTTCACCACCGGCCACGCCGTCGGCACCGTGCTGGATTACAACAACCAGCCGGGCATGCTCTCGGCGGACGTGATCGGCGTTCCGTTCTCGTGCGACGCGTGGACGCAGGAAGACGGGCCCGGCACCCTGGTGCTGAGCGTTGCGAACCTCGATACACCGGTGCCGCCGGCGTCGGTGACCGACATCATCACGCAGTTCGTGCTCGCCGATTGACGGCGCACCGCCGCGGTCGGGCGCGAGAGGGGGGATTCGATGTCGCGGTTTCCGGACGGCTTTCTCTGGGGCACGGCCACCGCGGCGTACCAGATCGAGGGCGCGCATGACGCGGACGGCAAGGGCCCGTCGATCTGGGACACCTTTTCGCACACCCCGGGCACGATCGAGACCGGCGAGGTCGGCGACGTCGCGTGCGATCATTATCACCGCGCCCGCGAAGACGTCGGGTTGATGGCCGGGCTCGGCCTCAATGCCTATCGCTTCTCGATCTCGTGGCCGCGTGTGATCCCGGACGGGACGGGCGCGCCGAACCGGAAGGGGCTCGACTTTTACAGCCGCCTGGTCGACGCGCTGCTCGAGCACCGCATCCGGCCGTTCATCACCCTCTATCACTGGGACCTGCCACAGGCGCTGCAGGACCGCGGCGGCTGGGGGAACCGCGACGTCGCGGACTGGTTCGGCGCCTACGCCGGCCTCATGGGCCGCACGCTCGGCGACCGCGTCACGGATTGGATCACCTTCAACGAGCCGTTCGCGTTCATCGTCATCGGGCACGTCTTCGGCACCCACGCGCCGGGGATCACCGACCCGGGGGTGGCGTTCCAGGCGTCGCACCACCTGAACCTCGCACATGGCGAGGCGGTCCGCGCGCTGCGTGCAACGGTGCCCGGGAGCCGCGTCGGTATCACCCAGGTGTCGATGCCGAGCTATCCCGCGACCGAGCGCGACGCCGACCGCGCCGCGGCGCGCCGCATGGACGGCTTCGTGAACCGCTGGTACTGGGAGCCGCCCTTGCTCGGCCGCTACCCGGCCGACATCCTCGAGCGGCTGGGACCGATCGCCCCGCGGATCGCGCCCGGCGACCTCGAGCGCATCGCCCCGCCGATCGATTTCTTCGGCCACAACAGCTACACGCGCGCCGTGGTCCGCGACGATCCCGACTCGGCCCTGCTCGGCGCGGCCCAGATCTCCACCCCCAATCCCAAGACCGCGATGGGCTGGGAGATCTACCCCGACCACCTGTACGACGCGCTGACCCGCATCACGCGCGACTACGGCGCCCCGGACATCTACATCACCGAGAACGGCGCCGCCTTTCAGGACGCCGTGGTGAACGGCGCGGTGGACGACCCGCAGCGCGTCGACTACCTGCGCAGCCACCTCGCCGCGTGCCACCGGGCGATCGCGGATGGCGTCAAGCTGCGCGGCTACTTCTGCTGGTCGCTGCTCGACAACTTCGAGTGGGCCTACGGCTACTCGAAGCGCTTCGGGCTCATCTACGTCGACTACCCGACCCAGCGCCGCATCGTGAAGGCCAGCGGCCGCTTCTTCGGCGAGGTCGCACGCCGCAACGGGGTGTGACCCGCACCAGCGGTCGCCGCTCCCACACGCACGTGGCCCAACTCGTCGCCGCCGGTTGCCTGGTGCTTCGTGACGGACCGCGCGGGCGGGAGGTCCTGCTCGTCCACGCGCGCGGCGCCACGTTTCGCCAGCCGCGCTTCGGCATTCCCAAGGGCCTCGTCGAGTCGCGCGAGTCGCTCGCCGAGGCCGCCCAGCGCGAGACCGAGGAGGAAACCGGCTTGCGCGTGCGCATTCGCGGCGACCTCGGCAGCGTCCGCCAGAAGTCCGGAAAGCTCGTGCACGGGTTCCTGGCCAGCGTGGCGCCCGAGAGCGAAGCGGCGATCGACGAGCGCGGCCGTTGCCGGCACGGCGACGGCGAGAACGATGTGTGCGGCTTCTATCCCCTCGACCAGGCGCGCGAGATGATGATCGAGGCGCAGCGGGTGTTTCTGGACCGGCTGCCGGAGCTGACCGCGGAGTAGCCGAATCTCGGCACGGCGACCCGCACACCTACGCGCACACGTGAGCGGTTCGTGTACGGGTACGCGTACGAGTACGTGTACGGGTCGCAAGGGTGGACAGAGCCGCCCGGTTCCTTACGGTTGCGCCAGGTGCGCGACGATCGCAGCTTCCAGCTCGGCGGCGATGAAGCCGAACGGGCCGGGCGCACCGCGGTAGACGATGCGCCCGTCGCGGCCGACCAGGTACAGGCGGTCGGGCAGGGCGTAGTACTTCCAGTCGGTCGAGTCCTGCATGTCGTCGAGCAGGGTCGGCATGGAGAGATCGAGCCGAAGCGCGCACGCATCGGCGAGCGCGTGCCGTTCCGCGGCGCTTCGGGGCTGACGGAAGAACACGCCGTCGCGTTCGTTGTCCTCCACCTGCCAGCCGTCGGTCGGATGCGCCTCGCGGATGTACACCACGAAGAAGGCGACGCGATCGCCGAAGCGCCGGTAGAGGTCCTCGAGGTGCCCAGCCTGGGCACGGAAGGGCGGTCAGGTGAAGCTGCCGAAGATCAGCGCCACCGGCAGCACGCCGCGCCAGCGCGACAGCCGCACGGGCTTGCCGCCCTCGAGGCGCGGCAGCTCGAAGTCGGGCGCGAGGTCCCCCACCGCCGGGGCGTCGGTCTCGCGCGAGAAGATGAAGCGCATCATCTCGGCCTGCTGCTCCGGTTCTTGCGCCGCGATCCATTCCTGCATGCGGGCGAAGTCCTTCGGCGAGAGGTGGCGCTGCAGCTGCTCGAAGAAGTCCATCCGCCCGCACTTCTACCAGAGCCGCATCGCTGTGAGGAGTGGTTGGAGGGGAGGTTCGGGTGGGGAGGGAACAATCTGCCGTGGCCCTCGCCGCGACCGCGCGTCTGGTCTATGACTGGCTGCGGAGGGACGATCCATGCGCTTCGGTCTGAACGCCGGCTACTCCGGTGCCCGGATGTCGTTGAACATGCCGCTCATCAGCGAGGCGGACCGGCTCGGCTTCCACTCGGTCTGGACGGCGGAGGCGTACGGCTCGGACGCGGTGACCCCGGCCACCTGGATCGCGGCGCGGACCGAGCGCATCAACGTCGGCACCGGCATCATGCAGATGCCGGCACGCACGCCGGCGATGGCGGCGATGACCGCGACGACGCTCGATCAGCTCTCCGGCGGCCGCTTCCTGATGGGCATCGGCGCCTCCGGGCCGCAGGTGGTCGAGGGGTGGCACGGGGTGGCCTACGGC
>Ga0335082_10001513_pt1 | contig 24787 bp, 24 predicted proteins | sample Lox_Sample_41_FD_206718 | JGI IMG/M metagenome (GOLD analysis project Ga0335082, IMG submission 206718) | Soil microbial communities from Loxahatchee National Wildlife Refuge, Florida, United States - Lox_Sample_4.1 | ecosystem: Environmental > Terrestrial > Soil > Wetlands | place: USA... | reverse complement strand
GCCAGGGCTCGACCGCGAGCGCCGAGAGCGCGGAGATCGCGGCGGTCGCGACCAGCGCCCAGCGCCAGCCCCAATCCGCGACGATCGCCGGCAGGAGCAGCCCCGCCGCCGCGCTCCCGAGCGGCGCGCCCGCCTGCTTGATCGAGAAGATGAGCGAGCGACGCTCGCGCGGCGCGTGCCGCATGAGGATGTCGCTGCCGGCGGGCGGCGCCGGCCCATAGGCGACGCCGATCAGCAGGGACGCAGCCAGCAGCGCCGCCCAGGAGCCCGTCACGCCCAGCAGCACCGCGGCGGCGCCGAGGAGCGCCCCCGCCTGCAGCACGCCGACCGCGCCCCAGCGCGGCAGGAGCACGTGCCCGCTTGCAAGGAACCACAGCGTTCCCAGCGAGATGATCGAGGCGAGCGTGCCGATCTCCTCCGGCGGCACGCCCGCCGCCGCGGTGAGCGTCGGCCCCATCACGGGCATCGCCTGGCTCAGGAAGGAGCTCGTCGCCTGCATCAGCACGGTGACGCCGAGCGCATCGAGCCAGGCCGGCAGGCGGCGTCCGGGCATCGGCTCAGTCACGACCGGCCGCCGGCGACGCAGTTTCTCTCACGGATTACCTCAGGGGGGCCTTCTCGCGCGGCGATGTCGTGCCGCGGCGGCAGTTGAGCACGCGAAGCTCTCCGGCGCCAGCCGAGGGGACAAGGAAGCCCCTCCGGCCTCACGCCGGCGTGATCGAAGGGGTAGCCTAGGCAAGGCCCTAAGTGGTAGATGAAAGGTGAAGGTCTACCCTGTCCTAGGCCCCTAAGGAGCCGTGCCATACCGGACCATTTGAGCATCCTCGGCGAGGATCTGCTCCTGATGCTCGTCCTGGCGCTCGGCCAGTCCACGCTCGAGCGCTGGCTCGCGGGCTGGGAGCCGACAGCGCGGCAGGTCGTCAGCGGAATCTGGTTCGGGGTCAATGCCGCGCTCGCCATGCTGCTCGCGGTGAGACTCGGGATCGGCGCGCTTCTCGACGTGCGCGTCGTCGTGCTGATGGGCGCGATGGCATTCGCGGGGCCGGTGGCCGGCGTCATCGCGATGCTCTTGGCGATCGGCGTGCGCGCGGGGATCGGCGGCGAGACCATGCCTTTGGGCCTGGGGCTGATCGTCACCGCGGCGGCGCTCGGCTATGCGCTCGTGCGAGTGCGGCGCCCCGAGCGCAGCGTCCTGTGGCCGCTCGCCTACGGCCTCGCCGGGAGCCTCGCACAGATGGCCTGGCTGCTCCCGATGACGTGGAGCGATCCCGCCGGGTGGCAGAAGCTGCTCGCGACCGTCCGCGAGGGCGGGCCGGTGCTCCTCACCTCCTCCATGCTCGGCTTCGCGCTCCTCTCCTTCGTCATCTCGCGCGAGCGCGAGCGGATCGAGCGCGAGCGCAGGCTCGGCGCGATCCTCGACTGGACGCCGCTCTTCATCGGCCTCCTCGACCCCCAGGGGCGCGTGCTGCAGGCGAACCGCACGGCGCTCGATTTCGTGGGCGCCAAGGCCGCGGAGGTGGAGGGCAAGCCCATCTGGCAGACCGCCTGGTGCAGCGGCGATCCCGAGGTGGGCGAGCGCTTCCGCTCGGCGGTGGCGCAAGCCGCCGGCGGCAAGACCGCGCGCTTCGAGGTCGAGCTCGCGGGAACCGGCGGGCGCTGCCGCACCTTCGATTTCCAGCTCTATCCCGTCCGCGACAACGCCGGCCGCGTCGCAATGGTGCTTCCGGAGGGCCGCGACATCACCGCGCAGAAGGAGGCGGAGCAGCGGCTCGAGGAGACCGAGGAATCGCTGCGCCACGCGCAGAAGATGGAGGCGGTGGGACAGCTCACCGGCGGCATCGCGCACGACTTCAACAACATCCTCGCGATCGTCAGCGGCAATCTCGAGCTGATGCGGCGCCATCCGCTCGCCGAGGAGGTGCGCCGCCTCGTCGACGCGGCGCTGCGCGCCGTCTCCCGCGGCGGCACGCTCACCCAGCACCTGCTGGCCTTCTCGCGCCGGCAGCATCTGACGCCGACCGTGGTCTCCATGAACGAGATCGCCGCCGACACCGCGGCGATGCTGCGGCGCATCCTCGGCGACAGCATCGTCGTGCGCGCGGAGCTCGCGCACGACCTGCGGCTCGGCTACTTCGATCCGCATCAGCTCGAGACCGCGCTCCTCAACCTCGCGATCAACGCGCGCGACGCCATGTCCAACGGCGGCACGCTCACGATCTCGACCGGCAACGCCTGCTTCGAGTACGCGATGTCCGACGACGCCCCGCCCGGCGACTATCTCCGGCTTGCGGTGCGCGACACCGGCAGCGGCATGTCGCAGGAGACGCTGCGCCGCGCCTTCGAGCCCTTCTTCACGACGAAGCCCGTGGGACGCGGCAGCGGGCTCGGACTCAGCATGGTCTACGGCTTCATCAAGCAGTCCGGCGGCCACATCGAGCTGCAGAGCATTCCCGGCCGCGGCACGATCGTCGTGATTTACCTCCCGGCCGCGCAGGGCTTCGAGGTCGAGGAGTTCGACGACGCGGCGGCGACGCCGGTGATCTGAGAGGAAACCTAGCTCTGAGCGCGGCGCTCGCCGATCCGCTGCCGCGCGCGCGGGGGGTGGCCGGTGTCGCTGCGCTCGCTGCCGGTCATCCGATCGATGAGCTGACGCAGCAGGACCCTGAGCTGGCGCATGCTCGCCTCGCCTTGCTCGCTCACCACGGCGCTCTCCTGCGCGCGGGCCTCGGCGACCAAGGGGCCCGCGGTCTGGCGCCCTTGCTCCGTGAGGAGTACGAGGGTACGCCGCCTGTCCTGGTCGGGCGTGCGGCGCTGGACCAGGCCCGCGCGCTCCATGCGGTCGACGGCCTTCGTAAGGGTCGGCTGCTTGGTCAGCACGCGCTGCGCCAGCTCGGACATGGTGAGGCCGTCCTGATGCGTGAGGATCGCCAGCACGCGCCATTCGATGACGCCGATGCGCCGCCATCTCGCTTGCGCATAAAGGCGCTCGGTCATGAGATGGTCGGCCTGTGCCAGCAGGTCGGAGAGCCGCTCCTCGAGGAAGGGGCGGCTGTGACCGTTGCCGGCCAGCTCGAGGCCTTTTCCGTTCTTGATCATCATGTTCATTGGCTGCACACGAAGAGTTAGAATAGTGACAGAAAGGGCGAATTGCACGCGAAATAGTGCCACTCCAGGAGTAGTCGAGCGCTCGTCCGATCCCCCTAAAGACTTAAGACGAAACAGAGAGGCTCTCGGTTCAATGGACCCGTCATGCGGCAGCTCCTCCTGATCGCCGCCGCGCTCAACGGCTTGGCGGCGGTCGCAATCGGAGCGGCGGCCCAGCATCTCTGGGCGGGAGACCCGGCCGCGCGGATGCTCGCCGAGACCGGCGTTCGCTACGGTCTTCCGCATGCGGGGGTACTCATCGCGCTGGCCCTCCTTCCGGCGCCGGGCGCGGGGAGGGCGCAATGGCTCCAGCGCACGAGCGGTCTGAGCCTCGCCCTCGGGACGACCTTGTTCTCCGGGAGTCTTTATGCCCGCGCCGCCGGAGCCGGAGCCGCGGTCGCGGGTGTCGCCCCCGTCGGCGGCAGCCTCATGATCCTGGGCTGGGCGCTTCTGCTGGGGCTCGCGGCAGTCTCGCTGCGCCGGTCCTGAGTCTCACTTGAGCAGGCGGTCCGGCAGGATGTCGGCGGCGGCAAGTCCGAGCTTCAGGAGATCCGCGGGGACCGGCTCTCCCGTCGCGAATGCGGTCGCGAGACGGCCCATCGCCGGCGAGGTCATGATGCCGTAGCCGCCTTGCCCCGCGAGCCAGAGAAAGCCCGGCGCATCCGGAGCGGGGCCCACGACCGGCGTCTTGTCGCGGACGAAGCTGCGCAGGCCCGCCCATTTGCGCACGACGCGCCGCACCTCGATATCGGTCCGCGCCTCGAGCCGGTCGGCTGCCTCGGCGACGTCGAGCTCCTCGGGCTGAATGTCGCAAGGCGCAACCGGCGTCTCGTCGGCGGGCGAGACCAGCAGGCGTCCGGACTCCGGCTTGAAGTAGAGCGTCTCCTCGATGTCGATCACCATCGGCCAGCGGCTGGTGTCGTGCCGAGCGGGCGGATCGATGGTGAAGGCGGTGCGGCGCTTCGGCACGAGCCCCACGGGAGAGACGCCCGCAAGACGCGCGACCTCGTCCGCCCAGGCGCCGGCCGCGTCGATCACGATGGGCGCCTCCCAGCGTCCGGCGGAGGTCGCGGCCTCCCAGAGCGTGCCGCGCCGGGCGAGCGCGGTGACCTCCGCCGAGGTCACGATCTCGCCGCCGCGGGCGCGCAGGCCACGGAGGAATCCCTGATGGATCGCGTGCACGTCCATGTCCATGGCGTCGGGCTCGTGGATCGCATAGCCGAGCCAGTCGCGCCGCAGCGCCGGGCAGAGCGCGAGCGCCTCCTCGGCGGCGAGGCCGCGCACGCTCGCGACGTAGCGCTGGCCATCCGCGAGCGCCGCGCGGTACCTCTCCTCGGCGTCCCGCGGCGCCACGATCATGGCGCCGCGCGGCGTGAGCAGGGGATGCTCGGCGAAGCCCGGAGGCGGATCGCGCAGAAAGGGACCGCTGCAGACCGTGAGGGCGCGGATCGCGGCGTTGCCGTAGGTCTCCGTGAAGAGCGCGGCCGAGCGGCCCGTCGAGTGAAAGCCCGGCGCCTCCTCCCGCTCCAGGAGAACGACCCGTCCGCGCTCCGCGAGGAAATACCCCGCCGAGGCTCCCGCGATCCCGCCGCCCACAATCAAGAAATCGACCGCCATGCCCTCACCACGGAATTGCCGTCAACGCAGCTCGGCCGGAATCTTGACGCCGGCCTCGCGATAATAGCGCAGAGCCCCCGGATGCAGCTTCGTTCCGAGCATGGAGAGCTGCGTCGGCGTTACCGAGGTCCAGGCGGGATCGCTCCGCGCGAGGAGCGCGCGGACGGTCCAGAAGGCCTTGGTGATGCGATAGGCATCCTTGGAGCTCAGGCGCGAGGTCGTGTAGACCGCCGCCGGGAGCGCCACGGTAACGATGTCATCGTCGATGCCGGGATAGGTTCCGTGCGGGATCGTCATGGCGACGGTCGTGCCGTCGTTCGCGAGCTGCTGCGCCCGCTGCTCCGGCGTGAGCGAGAGGAGGCGGAGCGGCACCTCGCCCGCGAGCGTGCGCAGCGCGGGGATCGGGTAGGGGCCCGCGGCGGCGAAGCCGATCACCTGCTTGCTCTTGAGCGCGGCCGGGGCGGCGCTGCTGTCGATGTCGATGAGCTGGACCTTCGTGTCGATCCCCAGGAGCTTCAGGAGCGCCGCCGTCTGCCGCTCGCCGAGGCTGCCGCGCGAACCCGGGATGAAGGGACGCCCGGCGAGATCGGCGAAGGTTTTGACGCCGCTGTCCTCGCGGACGACCCAATGCATGGTCTGGAATGGGATCGGGAACAACGCCCGGATGTCCTGATAGCGCGGGTTCTTGCCATAGGGCTTGTCGCCGTGCCGCGCTTCCTTGATGACGTTGGGGGGCGCGGTGAAGAGCGCGCGCGCGCGTGCGCCCGCGGCGTCGATCACGTTCTGCACCGAGCCCTGACTCTCCTCGAGCGCGACCGCGGGAGCGCCGGTCGCGAAGCTGCCGAGGGCAGTGACGAGCTCCTTCGCAAGACCGTAATAGGGTCCGTCGGCCTTGCCCGCCCGCAGCGCGACCGGCGGAGCCGGAGCGCCCGCGGCCCCGCCCGCGGCCAGCACGGCCGCGACCGCGAGCGCCGCGCCCGCGCGGAGCCATGTTCTTCTTCTTCCTCCCGCCACCGCGCACCCCTCGAAGCGCTTTTGCCGGCGCATAGTGCAGGGAGCGGCGCCATCGCCGCAAGTCTCACCTGCACCGCTGCGATGCCACGGTGGCGCGGCCCCCGCGGGTTGTGCCAAACTCGCGGACGCTCCCGCCGCGCCTCGAGGCTCCCGTGACGACCCTGCTGCTCTCGCATCCCGCCTGCATTGCGCACGATCCCGGCGATTTCCATCCGGAATCGCCGGCGCGATTGCGCGCGGTGCTGTCGGCGCTCGAGGCCGAGGAATTCGCCCCGCTCGAGCGGCGGCAGGCGCCGCGCGCGGAGATCGAGGACATCGCGCGCGTCCATCCCCGCGACTTCGTCGAGGCCGTCCTCGCGGCGGTTCCGAAGGAGGGCCATGTCGGCGTCGATCCCGACACCATCCTCTGCCCCGCATCGGGCGAGGCGGCGCTCCGCGCGGCAGGCGCCGTCGTCGCAGCGGTCGATGCGGTGGTGACGGGAGAGGCCAAGAACGCCTTCTGCGCGGTGCGGCCGCCCGGCCATCACGCCGAGCCCGACCGCGCCATGGGCTTCTGCCTCTTCAACAGCATCGCCGTCGGCGCCGCCCGCGCCCGCGCGGTTCACGGCCTCGAGCGCGTCGCTGTCGTCGATTTCGACGTTCATCACGGCAACGGGACGCAGGCGATGTTCGAGCGCGATGCCGCGCTCTTCTACGCCTCGACGCATCAGTACCCGCTCTATCCCGGAACCGGAGCCGCGGGCGAGCGCGGCGTCGGCAACGTCGTGAACGTGCCGCTGCGCCCGGGCTCCGGCTCGGCCGAGTTCCGCCGCGCCTTCGGGACCGCGATCCTGCCGGCGCTCGACGATTTCGAGCCGTCGCTGATCCTGATCTCCGCGGGCTTCGACGCGCACCGGCGCGATCCGCTGGCACAGCTCATGCTCGTCGAGGAGGATTACCGCTGGGCGACGGAGCAGCTCCTGGCTTGCGCGGCGCGGCATGCCCAAGGGCGTCTCGTCTCGGCGCTCGAGGGCGGCTACGACCTGCAGGCGCTCGCGGCGAGTGCCGCCGCCCATGTTCGCGCGCTGATGGCGGCCTGATCCGGCGCTTGCCCGGCCCGGGTCTCCCCCATAGAGTGGCGCGCAATTTTTGGGAAGGGGAACGTGGCCGAATCGAAGGTGCCCCAGGACATCGCCAAGCTGAGCTTCGAGGAGGCGCTCGCCGAGCTCGAGCAGATCGTGCGCCGTCTCGAGGGCGGCGCCGGCAAGCTCGACGAGGCGATCCAATCCTACGAGCGCGGCGCGCTCCTGAAGCGTCACTGCGAGGCGAAGCTGCGCGAGGCGCAAGCGCGCGTCGACAAGATCGTGATCGCCGCCGACGGCAGCGCGAAGTCGGAGCCCGCCGATCTTGATTGAGCAGCTCTGGCCGCAGCGCACGGCCTTTCCCGCGGCGCTCTCCGACGCCGCGAAGCTCACGGACGAGGCGCTCGACCGCCTGATGCCGGTGCCGCAGGGGCTGGAGGCCCGGGTCGTCGAGGCCATGCGCTATGCCGCGATCGCGCCAGGCAAGCGTCTCCGCCCCTTCCTCGTCCTCGCGAGCGCGCGGCTCTTCTCGGTCGCGCAGCGCAGCGCCCTCCAGGTCGCGGCCGCGATCGAGCTCGTGCATTCCTATTCGCTCGTGCACGACGACCTCCCCGCGATGGACGACAGCGATCTCCGCCGCGGCAGGCCCACCTGCCACAAGGAATTCGACGAGGCGACGGCGGTGCTCGCGGGCGACGGGCTCCTCACCCTCGCCTTCGAGGTCCTGGCGCAGCGCGACACGCACGGCGATCCCGCCGTGCGCTGCGAGCTCGTGAGCGCGCTTGCGCAGGCCGCGGGGGCCGCGGGCATGGTGGGCGGGCAGATGATGGATCTGATCGCCGAGAACCGCAGGCTCGACATCGGCGCGATCACGCGGCTCCAGCGCCTCAAGACCGGCGCCCTCATCGCCTTCTCCTGCGAATCCGGGGCGATCCTCGGCAAGGCTCCGATGGAGATGCGCCTGGCGCTGCGCGGCTACGCGCACGATCTCGGTCTCGCCTTCCAGATCGCCGACGATCTCCTGGACGTCGAGGGCACCGCGGGCGAGACCGGCAAGCCCGTGGGCCAGGACGCCGCTGCGGGGAAGGCGACCTTCGTGTCGATTCTGGGCGTCGAGCGCGCCCGCGATCAGGCGGAGCTCCTGGTTCGCCAAGCGGTTGCGCACCTTGATTTATTCGAGGAAAGCGCCGACCTTCTTCGCCAGGCGGCGCGCTTCGTGGTCGACCGCCGCACCTGAAGGAGCATAACTAGCGTGGATCGGGAAGCGTCAGGCCCGTCGATCTCCAACCGCACGCCGTTGCTGGACCGGATACGGTATCCGGCGGATTTGCGTTTGTTGGCGGAGGGCGAGTTGGGGCAGGTAGCGGACGAGTTGCGTCAGGAGCTTGTGGACGCGGTGTCGGTGACGGGGGGGCATCTTGGGGCGGGTTTGGGGGTGGTGGAGCTGACGGTTGCGCTGCATTACGTGTTCGAGACGCCGCGGGACCGTCTCATTTGGGACGTGGGTCACCAGGCCTATCCGCACAAGATCCTGACGGGTCGCCGGGAGCGGATGCGGACGCTGCGGCAGGGCGGGGGCTTGTCGGGGTTCACGAAGCGCTCGGAGAGCGAGTACGACCCCTTTGGCGCGGCGCACAGCTCGACCTCGATCTCGTCGGCGCTGGGGATGGCGGTGGCGCGGGACCTGAAGGGTGAGGAGAGCAAGGTCATCGCGGTGATTGGGGACGGGGCGATGAGCGCGGGGATGGCCTATGAGGCGATGAACAACGCGGGCTCGATGGACGCGCGGCTCATTGTGATCCTGAATGACAACGACATGTCGATTGCGCCGCCTGTGGGAGCGATGAGCGCCTACCTGTCGCGGCTGTTGTCCTCGAAGCAGTACCGCTCATTGCGGCATCTGGCGCGGCAGGTAGCGGAGAAGTTCCCGGCGCCGCTGGAGCGGGCGGCGAAGCGGGCGGAGGAGTATGCGCGGGGGTTCGTGACGGGCGGGACGCTGTTCGAGGAGCTGGGCTTCTACTACGTGGGCCCGATCGACGGGCACAATCTCGACCATCTGCTGCCGGTCTTGAAGAACGTGCGGGAGAGCCGGGAGAAGGGTCCGGTGCTGGTGCACGTGGTGACGCAGAAGGGACACGGCTATCCGCCTGCGGAGGCGGCGGCGGACAAGTATCACGGCGTCGTCAAATTCGACGTGGCGACGGGGACGCAGGCGAAGGGGAAGGGGGGCCCGCCGAGCTATACGAGCGTGTTTGCGAAGGCGCTGATGGCGGAGGCGGCTGCGGACGATCGGATCGTGGCGATCACGGCGGCGATGCCGTCGGGGACGGGGCTGGACAAGTTCGCGGAGAGGTATCCGGAGCGCTGCTTTGACGTGGGGATCGCGGAGCAGCACGCGGTGACGTTTGCGGCGGGGCTTGCGTGCGAGGGGATGAAGCCCTTTGCGGCGATCTACTCGACCTTCCTGCAGCGGGGCTACGACCAAGTGGTGCACGACGTTGCGATCCAGCGTCTGCCGGTGCGCTTTGCGCTGGACCGGGCGGGGCTGGTGGGTGCGGACGGTCAGACGCATGCGGGGTCGTTCGATCTGGCCTATCTCGGCTGCCTGCCGGACTTCGTGCTGATGGCGGCAGCGGACGAGGCGGAGCTGATGCGGATGGTGGCGACGGCGGCGCTGATCGACGACCGGCCCTCGGCCTTCCGCTATCCCCGGGGCGAGGGCCTCGGCGTGCCGCTTCCCGAGCGGGGCGAGCCGCTGGAGATCGGGCGCGGCCGGCTGCTGCGGGAGGGGACGACGATCGCGCTCTTGAGCCTGGGGACGCGGCTTGGGGAGTGCCTGAAGGCGGCCGACGAGCTCGCGAGCTACGGGCTCTCGACGACGGTGGCGGATGCGCGGTTTGCGAAGCCCTTGGACGCCGAGCTCATCGAGCGCCTGGCGCGGGAGCACGCGGTCATGATCACGATCGAGGAGGGCTCGATCGGGGGCTTCGGGAGCCACGTGCTGCACCACCTCGCCGCCGCGGGCCTCTTGGACCATGGCTTGAAGCTGCGTCCGATGGTGCTGCCGGACCGCTTCATCGACCACGACACGCCCGCCAAGCAGTACGAGGAGGCCCACCTCACCGCGGGCCACATCGTCCGCACCGCCATGGCCGCCCTCGGGCGCGACGCGGGCGCCGCCTCGGCGCGCGCCTAAGAGGGGGCGCGGCCCCGCCGGCGATGGCAAAACGCCGGCTTGATGCGCTGCTGGTGGAGCGCGGTCTCGCGGAGACCCGTAGCAAGGCGCAGGCTCTGGTGATGGCGGGTCTCGTCGCCAGCGGAGAGCGCCGCCTCGACAAGCCCGGCGTCATGCTCGAGGCGGATACGCCTCTGGCCGTGAAGGGGCGCGAGCATCCCTGGGTCTCCCGCGGCGGCATCAAGCTCGCGCATGGGCTCGATCATTTCCACGTCGATCCCGCCGGCTGTATTTGCCTCGATATCGGTGCCTCCACCGGCGGATTCACGGATGTGCTGCTGCAGCGCGGGGCCGCGCGCGTCCATGCCGTCGATGTCGGCTACGGCCAGTTCGCTGCGAAACTGCGCGCCGACCCCCGCGTAGTCGTGCACGAGCGCGTCAACGCGCGAAATCTCAGTCGCGCGGAGGTGCCTGAGCCCGTCGATCTCATCGTCTGCGATGCGAGCTTCATCGGCCTGCGCACGGTGCTGCCGGCGCCGCGGGCGGCCGGCGCGCGGGGGGCCCTCGTAATAGCACTCGGCAACACCCAGATCGACGTCGGCAAGGGCAGGGTGGGCAAGGGCGGCGTGGTCCGCGATCCCGCGCTGCATCGCGAGGTCTGCGAGGCCATTGCGGTTTGGCTCGGCGAGCAGGCGGGCTGGCACGTCGAAGGCATTGCCGAGAGTCCGATTCGCGGTCCCGAGGGGAACCTCGAGTTCCTGATCTGCGCCCGCAAGGACGGCGCATGAGCGAGGTCGTCGAGCTGACGGTCGCGAAAGTAGGCGCCCGCGGCGACGGCATCGCCCTGCATGAGGGGAAGCCTGTCTATTTGCCATTCACCGCTCCGGGCGACCGCGTCCGCGCGCGGCTCGGAGCGCTTCGCGATGCCGGCCGCGCCGGAGCGGTGCTGGAAGTGCTGCATCAGGGTGCCCGGCGCGCGCCGGTCTGTCCGCATTTCGGAACCTGCGGTGGCTGTGCATTGCAGCATCTCGCCGAGGAGGCCTATCGCGCGTTCAAGGCGGATCTCGTGCACACCGCGCTCGGCCATCGTGGCCTCGATACCGCAGGGGTCGAAGCGCTGAGGATCTTGCCTCCGGCGACGCGGCGCCGCGCACGCCTAGCGATGCGGTGCCAGAAGGGCGGTGAGGCTCAAGTAGGATTCCATGCTCGCGACAGCCGCGAAATAGCCGACATACGCGTCTGCGCGGTGCTGCATCCGCGGCTGGTTGCGTTAGTGGCGCCGTTGCGGGAGCTTGCCGCGCTCCTTCTGCAAGCCCGCGAAAGCGGATCCGCCACCATGACCCTGCTAGACAGCGGCGTCGATCTTCTCCTGGACCTGCCGCGTGTCCCCGATCTCGCGCTGCTCGAGAGGCTCGCGGCGTTTGCGCACGCTCAGGACCTCGCGCGGCTCAGCTGGCGCGTCGGGGAGAAGGACACGCCGACCCCAGCGGCAGAGCGGCGGCCGGCGCGGGTGGTGCTCGCGGGCGTCGCGGTCGACGTACCCGCCGACAGCTTCCTCCAAGCGAGCGTCGAGGCGGAGAGAGTGCTCACGGAGCTGGTGCTCGCGGGCGTCGGGGCTGCCGAGCGCATCGCCGATCTCCACGCAGGACTCGGCACCTTCACCTTTGCGTTGGCTGCCCGCGCCGCAGTGCTCGCCGTCGATGGGTCGCGCGCGGCGATCGCGGCGCTTGCCTTGGCGGCAGCGAAGGCGCGGCTCGCCCACGCGGTCGCCACCGAGACGAGGGACCTCGATGCCCGGCCGCTTCTCGCGGACGAGCTCCGCCGTTTCGATGCCGTGGTGTTCGACCCGCCGCGCGCGGGCGCCGCGGCCCAGGCGGCGGCGCTCGCGGCCTCGGACGTACCGCGCGTGGTCGCGGTCTCCTGCAATCCCGCGACCTTCGCGCGCGACGCGCGGCTGCTCATCGACGGCGGCTATCGCCTCGCGCGGGTCGTGCCTGTGGACCAGTTCCTGTGGTCGCCCCACGTGGAGCTGGTGGCCTCCTTCGAGCGCGCCGCTAAGCGCTAGAAGCCGCTATGGCCGCGGCAAGGGCGGCATCGTGACGGAGCCAGGCGGCTGGCTCGCGAGCTCGAGCTGCCGGAACGCGAGGCGAAGCTGCGCCGCCATGCGCTCGAGAGTGCCCGGGCTCGTCTCCGCCTCGACTTCGGTGTCCCCGCCTCGGCTCGCAATGCGCGCGAGCACGTCGGTAAGTGTCTCCGGCGGAGGCACTTGCCGCAGCGTCACGTCCTGGTCCGCCGGAACATGCGCCGCCTCCTTCGCGAGGGCGAGCGCGGTCGCGAAGCCGCCGAGCGCATCGACGAGGCCGCGCTCCTTCGCCTGATCGCCGGTCCAGACGCGGCCCTTGGCGACGGCCTCGACCGCGGCCGGATCCATCTTGCGGCCCTTGGCCACTCGGTCCTTGAAGTCGGCGTAGACCGCGTCGAGGAAACTCTCGAAGCGTGCGTGCTGCGCCGGTGTGAATTCGTCGAGGGTGCTGAACATGCTGGCGTTGGCGCCCATGCTCACGGAGCCCCAGGAGACGCCGAGCAGCCTCCAGAATCCCGCGGTGACGAATTTGCCTGCGACCACGCCGATCGAGCCCGTGAGGGTTGCGGGCTCGGCGACGATCTTGTCCGCAGGCGCGGCGATGTAGTAGCCGCCGGAGCCCGCGACATCGCCCATGCTCACGATCACGGGCTTGCCGCGCTCGCGTGCGCGCAGCACCGCGCGCCAGATCGTCTCGGAAGCCACCACCGAGCCGCCGGGGCTGTCGATCCGAAACAGGATCGCCTTCACCTCGGGATCGAGCGCCGACTGGTCGAAGGCGCGCGCGACCGCATCGGCGCCCATGATTCCGCTGCCGGAGAAGGGCCCCCCGCCGCCGCCGCGCTGGATGAGGCCGGTGCCGTAGATGAGGGCGATGACCGGGCCGCTGCGGTGCGGCCGCCCCGCACGGCCGAGATAGGCCAAGCTCGGGAGAAGCTCCGCCCCCGATCCCGCGCGCTCGCGCGCCTCGGCCTCGGCTTGATCGCGATATCCGACCTTGTCGACGATATGGGCGTCGGCGGCCTCCTGGGTAAGCAGCGGGCTGCGGTCGATGACCTCGCGCACCTTGGCCTCGTCGAGCTTGCGGTCGCGGGCGATCGCGCGGACCATCTGCTCGAAGACCGAGCGCAGCAGCGCTTCCGTCTCCTCCCGCTGCGCCGCCGTCATGCCGGTCTCGGTGATCATGTTCATGGCGGTCTTGTATTCGCTGCGGTGATCGAAGCTCGGGACCACTTCGAGCTTGTCGAGCGTACCGCGAAAGAACGGCGATTCCGCGCGCAGGCCCGTGAGCCCCACGAGGCCCTGCGGCTGCAGCCAGATCCGATCGCAGGCGGAGGCGAGGTAATAGGAGTGGTTGCCGGGCCCGAACTCGCCGAAGCTGTCGGCATAGGCGATGGCGAATTTGCCCTTGGCGCGGAAGGCCGCTATGGCGTCTCGGAGCTCCTGTACCTGGGCCGCGCCGATCTGGTCGCCGCCCACGCGCACGAACAAGCCCTTGACGCGGGGATCGTCGGTGGCGCGCTCGAGCGCGTCGAGCACGTCGCGCAGCGATGGCTGTGCCTCGCCGAGGAGGCCCGAGAGGCCCTCGCCTGCGGGCCCGTCCGGGAGGGCGCGGTCGAGATTGAGCGTCAGCACCGTCGTCTGCGGCACCGGCACGGCAGCGGGTTTCACCCAGAGCAGGAGCGCAATGACGGCGGAGAGGAAGAGGGTGACGATGAAGCCGATGGTGGCGAAGATGCGTACGAACAGACGGCGCATGGCGGCTCCCCCGGGGGTCAGCGATCGAGGCGGTGGTATTCGCGGTTCGGCATCATGTCGAGCGCGAAGGCCATCCGGTTCGAGAGGTTGAAGAAGGCGACGACATCAGCGAGATCGAAGATCTCGGCGTCATCGAGGCCGGCCTGGCGGAGCGCCGCCCGGTCGGGCTCTTCGACCGCGTGTGGAGTCACCGTGAGCTTCCAGGCAAAGTCGAGCATGGCGCACTGGCGCGGGCCGAGCTTCGCCACGCGATAATTGAGTGCCATCATCTCTCCGAGCTCGGGGTCGCCGGAAAGGCGACGCACCGCCTGCCCGTGCGCGACGAGGCAGTAGTAGCAGCGGTTGGCGGAGGAGACGACAACCGCGACCATCTCGCGCTCGAGCTTGCTGAGCTTCGAGTCTCCGAGCATCAGCTCGTTGTATATCGCCATGAAGTTCCGCAGCTTCGTGGGATGGAAGCTGTAGGCGCGCAGCACGTTCGGCACGAAGCCGAACTTCTCCACGCATTTGCGGTAGACCGTCTTGATGTCATCCTCGAGGCTCTCTGCCTCGGGCACCGGCAGCGCGGAGATATGGTCGGGTTGGGGCATTGGGGGCTCCTTCGGAGCAGATGTCAGATGCAGATGTCAGATGTCAGAAACGCGCACTTGTCTCAATTCTGGCATCTGACATCTGAAATCTGACATCTGTCACCCGCACTGCGCCTTGTGCCGCAGCAGGTGATCCGCGAGCACGACGGCGACCATGGCCTCGCCGACGGGAGCGGCGCGGATGCCGACGCAGGGGTCGTGACGGCCCTTGGTCACGATATCGACCTCGTTGCCGTCGATGTCCACGGTGCGCCTCGGCGTCAGAATCGAGCTCGTGGGCTTGACCGCGAAGCGCAGCACGATGTCCTGGCCGGTGGAGATGCCCCCGAGGATGCCGCCGGCGTTGTTCGAGAGGAAGGTGACGCGGCCGTCAGCCATGCGCATCTCGTCAGCGTTCTCCTCGCCCGATAGCGCCGCCGCCGCGAAGCCCGCGCCGATCTCGACGGCCTTCACGGCGTTGATGGTCATGATCGCGCGCGCGAGGTCGCCGTCGAGCTTGTCGTAGACGGGCTCGCCGAGCCCCACGGGCACACCCTCCGCCACCACCTCGATGACGGCGCCCGCGGACGAGCCCTTCTTGCGGATCTCGTCGAGAAAGCCTTCCCAGAGCTGAGCCGTCTGGCGGTCGGGGCACCAGAAGGGATTGTCCTCGACTGCCCCCCAATCCCAGCGTACGCGGTCGATCCTGTGCGGTCCGATCTGGATGACCGCGGCGCGGATGCGGACGCTCTCGCCCAGGATCTTGCGCGCGACGGCGCCCGCGGCGACGCGGCTCGCGGTCTCGCGCGCCGAGGCGCGTCCGCCGCCGCGGTAGTCTCGGATGCCGTATTTGGCCTGGTAGGTGTAGTCGGCATGGCCTGGGCGGAAGCGGTCCTTGTTGTCGTAATAATCCTTCGAGCGCTGATCGACGTTCTCGATGATGAGCTGGATCGGCGTCCCCGTGGTCATTCCCTCGAAAACGCCGGAGAGGATCTTCACGGCATCTGGCTCGCGCCGCTGCGTGGTGAAGCGGGATTGGCCGGGCTTGCGGCGGTCGAGCCAGCGCTGGATGTCGGGCTCTGCCAGGGGAATGCGGGGCGGCACGCCGTCGACGACGACGCCGATCGCGGGCCCGTGGCTTTCGCCCCAGGTGGTGAAGCGGAACAGCGTGCCGAAGCTGTTGCCTGCCACGTGCCCCTCGCTAGACCACGGAGATGTCCGGCGCGTCCACGGCCTTCATGCCGACGACGTGATAGCCGCAATCCACGTGATGGACCTCGCCGGTCACGCCCGCGGAAAGTTCGCTGAGGAGATAGGCGCCGGCGCCGCCGACGTCCTCGATGGTGACGTTGCGCTTCAGCGGCGAGTTGTACTGGTTCCATTTGAGGATATAGCGGAAGTCGCCGATCCCCGAGGCCGCGAGCGTCTTGATCGGCCCTGCGGAAAGTGCATTGACTCGGATGTTCTGCCCGCCGAGATCGACCGCGAGATAGCGCACGCTCGCCTCGAGCGCGGCCTTTGCCACGCCCATCACGTTGTAATGCGGCATGACGCGCTCGGCGCCGTAATAGGTGAGGGTGAGGAGGCTGCCGCCGCTGCTCATGAGCGGTACCGCGCGCCGGCAGACATCCGTGAAGGAGTAGCAGGAGATGTCGAGGGTGCGCAGGAAATTGTCGCGGGTCGTCTCGACGTATTTGCCCTTGAGCTCCTCCTTGTCGGAGAAGGCGATTGCATGGACGAGGAAGTCGAGCCGGCCCCAGCGCTGCGTCAAGGTCGCGAAGACCGATGCCACACTCGCTTCGTTCGTCACGTCGCAGTCGACGAGGAGGTCGCTCCCCAGGCTTGCCGCGAGCGGACGGACCCGCTTCTCCAGGGCCTCGCCCTGGAATGTGAAGCCGAGCTCCGCGCCCTGCGTGTGCACCGCCTTGGCAATCCCCCAAGCCAGCGAGCGATCGTTGGCAACGCCCATGATCAGGCCCCGTTTCCCGGCCATGAGTGGCTTGGCGTCGGTCATACTGTGCCAACTCCTTGTTTCGAAATCGATTGGCTCCAAATGGCGCGGCATCCTACACGAAAGGCCGTGCGGGTGAAACGCAGGGGCGATCTGGCCGTCGGTCTTTGGGGGAGAGGCGCGCAGTCGCCTTGTAACCCGGGCCGAGCCGGCACATTGTGCGCCCGCAGTGATGCAGGGTTCGGGAGCGGGGTCGATGTGCGAATGCGCATTGGCGAGGCTTACGCTGGATCGGCGGCAACTCCTGGCGCTTGCCGCCGCTCTGGTGCCGATCCCCGCCATCGCCGATCCAAAGGCGCTGCGCGCGGCCGCCGCGGCTAAGGTCCCCTGGATCGACGCTCACGTCCACCCCTTGGGCGTCAAGAGCGGCGTTCGGGGCAGCCGCGGTCGCGGTGCTGCGGGCAGCGGTTCCGGAAGTGCGAGCGAGGCCGTGGAGAAGGCCGCCACCGTAATGGCGGACTCAGGGATCGCCACAATGTTCCTGCTGCCGCCACCGCAGATCAATTCCGGTCCGCCGCCGCTGGACTATCCGAGCTTCGCCGGCGCGGCGCGGGCCTATGGGGCGAAATTCCGGTTTCTCGGAGGGGGCGGGACGCTCAATCCGATGCTCCAGGAAGCCGCCCTCGGCGCGAAGGTAAGCGATGGAGCCCTCCGGCAGTTTTCCGAGGAGGCCGAAGCGATTCTGCGCGCGGGCGCGATGGGGTTCGGCGAGATGGCGGCGCACCACCTCTCGACCGTGCCCGGTCACCCCTACGAATCCGTCGCCGCGGATCATCCGCTGCTGCTATTGCTCACGGACATCGCCGCGCGCCACGACGTGCCGATCGACTTGCACTTCGACCCTGTGATTGCGCCGATGCCGCGGCCGGACTGGGCGCCCGCGACCAATCCCGCGGAGTTCGCGCCGAACTTCGAGGCCTTCGAGCGCCTGCTCGCTCACAACCGCAATTCCCGCATCGTCTGGGCGCATGCGGGATCCGACAATCTCGGCCAATGGACCGTGGCGCTAAGCCGCCGGATGCTCTCGACCCATCCCAATCTCTTCATGAGCCTCCGCATGGCGCCGGGACACGCACCCGAGAATCACCCGCTGACGCGGGAGGCCGAGATCAAGCCGGGATGGCGGCGGCTGCTCGCCGACTTTCCCGACCGCTTTGTAATCGGAGGGGATCAATTCTTCGTCGATGCCGGGACGAGCGGGCCGGCGGCGCTCTTCGCCTCGCGCGCGGCGCCGACGCGGCAACGCACCAACCTCTTTCTCTCCCTGCTGCCGGAACAACTCGCCCATCGTATCGGGCAGGAGAACGCCGCGCGCATCTATAAGCTCTGATCTTTCGGCCGGCTCTGGAAGCGTGATACTTTTTCGCGCGACGGACCCGAGACGCCCGAGGCCTCATGGCGTTCGATGCTTTCATCTCCTATGCGCACAAAGACAAGGCGATAGCGGACGCCGCCTGCGCCGCGCTCGAGGCCGCGGGGACCCGCTGCTGGATCGCGCCGCGCGACGTCGCCCCCGGCACCCAATGGGCGGCCGCGATCGTCGACGCGATCGACCATTGCCGCGTGATCGTGCTGATCTTCTCCTCCGAGGCCAATCTCTCCAGCCAGATCCACCGCGAGGTGGAGCGGGCGGTCAGCAAGGGGATTCCGATCATTCCCCTGCGCATCGAGGAGGTCCAGCCGACGAGCTCGATGGAGTATTTCCTGGGCTCGATCCATTGGCTCGACGCGCTGACGCCGCCTCTTGAGAAGCACCTCCAGCGTCTCGTCGAGGCCGTCAAAGCCTGCCTCGATCTCAGCAAGGGCTCGGCCGATGGGCCCTCGCGCTCCGAAGCGGTGCAATCCTCCGCGGGTGTCGCGACGGCGCGGGCGGCATTGCGCGATCGTCCCGGGCGGCGCGGCGGCGCGCCGGCGTCAATGCCTCTGTCGCGGAGATTGCCGCTCGCCGCGGCGCTCTGCGGCGTGCTCGCCGCCGCCGGCGCGGGCCTCGTCTATTATCGCTACCTGCAGCGCGAGGACGTGCGGCCGGCCGCTCAGGGCACGGTCACTTTGGGGCCGCAGCAAATGCCCCAGGACGTGAGGCGTTTCGATGGGATCTGGATCGCCACCCTCGTCTGCAACCGGACGCCGACTCTGCCGGGCTGGAGGAACGAATTCGTGGGAAGGGTGGAGAATGGCAGGTTTCACGGTCAGCGCGGCAAGGAGGGGCAGCCCGGCTCGGACACTTACGAGGGAACGATCAAGCCGGACGGCAGCGCCGAGATCGCCCAGAACGGGTTGACCGGCCATCCGGAAACCGATCCGTTCCGTCGCCCTGCCGGTACCGAGTATCACAACCTCTACGCCGGTATATTCGAGGCCGCGCATGGCACGCTGACCCGGCTCGACCGTGCAAGCTGCACCATCGATCTCGTGACGCAGGCGGAAGCTCAGGGTTCTCCGCAAAAGCCCGGACAGGCTCCACTGCGCTGATTTTCCTCATTCGAAGACGAGTCGAACGATGCGCCGGCTACACGTCATTCATCATGGATTGAGGAACCTCCGGTCGCATTTCTACGGCGAAGGTCTGGGATGGATTGCGGCCTGCCGTCAGCGTGGCATCGAGTTCAGGCTCTACGTGCAGGAGTCGACGCCCCCGCGCATCGTGCGGGAGCTCTCGGCGCGGGCTGCCTTCCGCCACCGCGCAGGCACCGCTTCGGTCGCCCGGCTGAAGGGCGAAAGCAACTCCGACCATGCGGTGCTTGTGCGCTTGTTCGCGGAGGATTGCGCGGCGCTCGAGACGGAGGGGATTGCCGCGGAGGATATCGTCGTCGTGACCTTTGCCTCCGAGATTGAGGTCATGGGAGCAGCGGAATGGCTCGAAAGGCTCGCACCGGCCCGGCGGCCGCGGACCGCGTTCATCTTTCATCGCGAACCCTCCCTCCATCTGGCGATTCGCGAGGACCGGACCCGCGTTACCGCGGATTTCTCGGATTTCATCGCGGCGATGAGGCGGATCAAGCCGATGGCGGCGGCCGAGCGGATCGGGCTCTTCGCGACGACACCGCACTTGGCGGGGCTCCTGCGCTCGGTAGCGCAGCATCCTTGCGCGGAGGCGCCCCATCCGAGCTTCTATCTCGGCGAGGAGGTTCTCGCGGCAAAGCCCGAGCCGCGCACGCATATCTGCGTACCGGGCCAGCTCAGGGAGGAAAAGGGCAGCGGCCTCGTGACGGAGATCCTGCTGCGCTTCGCGGAGGCGCGGCCGGGCAAGCGCTTCACCGTGCAGGCGAACGACGAGGCGGATGGGGGCGCGCTTGCAGGGAAGCTCGCCTCCTGTACTTCTCCCTATTCGATTTATTACGGCCAAATGGGCCATGCGCAGTACCAACGGCATCTCGTCGCGAGCGACATCCTGCTGCTGCCCTATGATTGGCGGCGGTACGCGCTCCGCGGTTCCGGCGTTTTTTCCGAGGCGGTCGGCTTCGGCATCGTCACCGTTGTACCCGACCGTACCTGGATGGCAGACAGCCTGCGCGCGGGCATGGGGGGAGGGACGATCTTCGGGGAGCAGTCGGTCGCGTCGATCCTCGAGGCGCTCATCGAGGCAAGCGACGATCACGCGGCGCTGCGCGAACGCGCCCGCCGCACCATGCAGGAGTGGCGGCGCAAGCATTCGACCGCGGCTCTCCTCGATACAATCCTGCGCTTCGCCTCGGCATCCTAACCCTGTAGGATCGGGCTAATTCCGCGGAGCCACGCCCATGCTGCGGCCCAAGGCGCTCGATCACGTCGGCCTCGTCGTCACGGATATGGACCGGAGCCTGCGCTTCTACGAGGCTCTCGGGCTCGAGCTATTGCGCAGAAAGGGCCCGAGCGGGGACGGTGTGAGCACGGCAGTGCTCAAGATCGGCGACCAGGAGATCAACGTCTTCTCCGATCCGGCCTTCATTCCCGCGTGCAAGGGCGAGCGAATCCATCATTTCTGCATTGCCATGGAAACCGCCGGCATCGCCGACCTCATCGCCGCGCTTGGGCGAGCGGGGATCGCGATCGCAAAGGGCCCGATCGAGCGCCGCGACGGCACGTCGCTCTTCGTGAGCGACCCCGACGGGATTCGGGTGGAGTTGATCGTCAAGAAATGAGGCGGAGCCGGCCGTCACCCTGAAACGGCCCGTGGAACGGGACAGAGCGCGGCGCCTTCCGCGTTACGAGGATCCGAGCTTCCCTCTGACGTCATAAGGATGGCGCGCTCCCCATCCCTCCAGGAACTTCACGAGCTCCGTGTCGGGCGCGTCAGGCAGCACCACGAGGAGCTTCACATACTGATCGCCGGCCATTCCGTCGCGCCCGGCATTGAGCCCCTTGCCCTTGAGGCGGAGCATCGTGCCGCTGTTGGCGCCACGCGGGACCTTGAGCGCGACGGGCCCGTGGATCGTCGGCACGTTGATCGTGGCGCCGAGCACGGCTTCCGGCAGCGTCACGGGGACCTCGATGTGGATGTCGCGGCCCTTCCGCTCGAAATGCGGATGCGGCTCGATCTCGATCTCGATATATGCGTCGCCCTCGCCGAAATTGCCTCGTCCGGGCTCGCCCTGGCCCTTGAGACGCAGCGTCTGGCCGCTCTCGATGCCCGCGGGGATCGCGAGGTCGAGGCTCCGCCCGTCGGGAAGAGTGATGCGCTTCTTGGCGCCGAGCGCCGCGTCGAGAAAGGAAATCCGCAGCCGGTGGTGCGTGTCCGCGCCGCGCTGGCGGAAAGGGCCGCCGCCAAAGCCGCGGCCGAGGATTTCCGAGAGAATGTCCTCGACCGAGAATCCCTCGGGTGCGCCGCGGCTGCGTTGCCCTCGCGCATGGGCGTAGCCGCGCGGCACCGTCTCGTTCCCGGCGGCGTCGATCTCGCCGCGGTCGAAGCGCGCGCGCTTCTCGGGGTCGGCCAAGAGCTCGTAGGCGGCCGTCACCTCCTTGAATTGCTGCTCGGTCGCCTTGTTGCCGGGATTGAGATCGGGATGCAGCTTCTTCGCGAGGCGGCGATAGGACTTCTTCAAATCCTCGGGCGACGCGGTCCGGGCGACGCCGAGAACGGTGTAGGGGTCTTTCATGGCTGCATCATCTTGAAGCGCGAAGCGGCCGGCGGCAACTCGCCGCCGGCCGCTTCAAATCCAAGCTGTTGCTCTCAGCGCGGCGGGGGTGGGTAGGGGTAGTTGGGCGGCGGTGCGAACCCCGGAACCTGATTGCCGCGAGTGTACATACACTGCGAATAGGCGATGTCGTAGCGCTGCTGCATGCTCATGCCGGAATATGCGGATTGGTTGGCGCCGTAGGCGGTGCCGGCGACCGCGCCCGAGGCAGCGCCGATCGCGGCACCGCGCCCGCCGCCGATCGCCGCGCCGAGGCCGGCGCCGAGAATCGTGCCGACCGCCGCGCTGCCGAGCTGCTGGTTGGTGAGCTCCTGCTGTGCGTTCGGTCCGCCGATGGCGTTGTATGCGTAGTTGCGGCAGAGCGCGTCGTCCTGCTGGAACACCTCCATCGGTTTGCTCGGCGCGGGCATCACCGCGACCGTGGGCCCCATGGGCGCGGGCGTACAGGCGCTCGCCACAAGAAGCGAAGCGCAAGCCACGATCGTCGCTTTCAATGAATTCACTGGATTTCCTCCGTTTTGTTTTCGGCCGTCAGCTCAGCCATGTCCCTGACCCGGAGGCGTCGCCGGCACCTCGTGCCAGCCGCCCGGACAAGATGGAATATATGGATAAAATCCTCGCGGGTCTTCGCAGCGATACCAATATTGCGGCGGCGGCGCCATCGCCTGCTGCCCCTCACCCGGAGGCGCCGGCGGAGCCGCCCCGATCGGCCCGGATGCAGGGTAGGGGTAAGGATAAGCCGGCGGATAGGGATAGGGGTAGGCATAAGGATAGGGGTAGGTGTACCAGGGATAAGGATAGTAAGGGCCCGCGAACCAGAGCGCGCCCGCGCCCCAGCCCCACCACCAGCCGCCGTGCCCGTTGTTATAGCCGTAATGCCATGAGCCATATCCGTGGCCATAGCCGTGATTCCACGAGCCGCCGGGATGTCCTCCGGAGCCGCCCCAGCCCCCGCCGTGGCCGCCCCAGCCGCCGCCGTGGCCACCCCCGCCTCCGCCGGATTGGTGAGACTGCGCGCCCGCGGGAGGGGACGCGACGGCAAGGATTGCCGCTATACCCGCGACTACGAGCAATCGATTCCACATGACCATGGTAGGAACGCTCCCGATCGATGGCCGCCGCCTCTGGCTCTGCAGCGCCGTGCCCGGAAAGCCAGAGCGGCCGAATCCTATCCCGTTCAAGGCGCTCGCCAAATTCGTGACGACCGCGAGGCCACCCCACATAGATAGGGAGCAACTCTGGCGTTCGTAACCGCCGGGATGAAAAAAACTTTTCCCGGGTCTATGGTGGCGCCGTCGCCGTCACAGGAACGAGGCAGGCGTGAGCGATATTCCCTATCAACAACCTTTCGACGAATTCGGGCGCTGGTTCGCCGAAGCGCGCGCAAGCGAGCCGCGCGATGCAAACGCCATGACCCTTGCGACCGCCACACCCGACGGCGCTCCGGCCGCACGTGTCGTCCTACTCAAGGGGGTTGACGAGCGCGGCTTCACCTTCTTCACGAATTTCGAAAGCCGCAAGGGGACGGAACTCCTCGCGAACCCGCGCGCGTCGCTCTGCTTTCACTGGAAATCGCTGCTGCGCCAGGTCCGCATCGACGGTACGGCGGAGCCTGTGAGCGACACCGAGGCGGACGCTTATTTCGCGACCCGCCCGCGCGACAGCCAGATCGGCGCCTGGGCCTCGGATCAGTCGCGGATGGTGGGGAGCCGCGAGGTGCTGGAGCGCCGCGTCGGCGAGGTGGGCGCGCGCTACGAGGGCAAGACAGTGCCGCGGCCGCCGCATTGGTCGGGCTTCCGCGTCATCCCCTCCGCGATCGAGTTCTGGCACGACCGGCCGTTCCGCCTGCACGACCGCATCCTCTACCGCCGCTTCGGCGACGGCTGGCTCAAGGAGCGCCTCTTTCCGTGACCGCGATCGGCGCAGCGGGCTCGATCGGGCGCACCGCGCGCCTGATGAAGCGCGCGACCTACGCCTCCGTCACCGTCGCGGCGCTGATGATCTCGGTCAAGTTCGCGGCCTGGGTGATGACCGACAGCGTGAGCATGCTCTCGAGCCTCCTCGATTCGCTGCTCGACGCCGCGGCCTCGCTCCTCAACCTGATCGCGGTGCGGCAGGCCGTGACCCCCGCGGACCGCGAGCATCGCTTCGGCCACGGGAAGGCGGAGCCGCTCGCGGGCCTCGGCCAGGCGGCCTTCATCGGAGGCTCGGCCGTCTTTCTCTTCATCGAGGCCGCGCATCACATCCTGCATCCGGTGCCGACGCTGAACACCGGCCTCGGCATCGGCGTCATGGTCTTCGCGATCGGGGTGACGCTGGGTCTGGTGATCTATCAGCGCTACGTGATCCGCCATACGGGCTCGCTGGTGGTGAGCGCGGACGAGCTCCACTATCGCTCCGACCTGGTGCTGAACGCGAGCGTCATCGCCGCTCTGGCGATCTCGGGCTTCCTCGGCTGGGCCTATGCGGATCCGCTCTTCGGCATCGCCATCGGCGTCTGGATCATTTGGGGCGCCTGGCACGTGGCGAAGAAGGCGCTGGTGCAGCTCATGGATCGCGAGCTCCCCGATGAGGACCGCGCGCGCATCCGCGCGATCGCGCTCGAGCATCCCGAGGTGAGGGCGGTGCACGATCTCCGCACGCGCGCCGCGGGTCCCACGGCCTTCATCCAGGTGCACATCGAAATGGATGGGCACATGCAGCTCGCCGAGGCCCATCGCGTCTCCGACGAGGTAGAGGCGGCGCTGCTCCGGGCCTTCCCCCGGGCCGAGGTCATCATTCACCAGGACCCCGCGGGAGTGGACGAGCCGCATCGTGTCTTCCCGGCTGCCTCGGAGGTGGCGCGCTAGACCCGCGTGCGGGTTGACCTAGCTCAATGTTGGAACCACCCCGGGCGGCCAGCATGCATCGAAGGCGGCGACACGCCGCAGGAGGAGTGAGCACCATGTCCTACCGCACCATCTTCATCGCCGCCAGCGGCGGCTCCGCAAGCCAAGGCGCGCTCGACCTCGCCTGCCGCCTGGCACGCCGGTTCGAATCCCATCTCGAGGCCTTCCACGTTCGCGCCGATCCCCGCGAGGCCGTGCTGGCCTACGGCGACGGCTTCGGCAGCCCCGTCGTGGGCGACCTCATGGAGCGCACGGCGCAGGAAGTGGCGGAGACCGCGACGCGCACGAAGCAGCAATTCGACAAGTCGATCGGCGAGCATGGGCTTCCGCTCAAGGCCGAGCCGCCGGCTCTC
>Ga0335082_10001512_pt1 | contig 24794 bp, 30 predicted proteins | sample Lox_Sample_41_FD_206718 | JGI IMG/M metagenome (GOLD analysis project Ga0335082, IMG submission 206718) | Soil microbial communities from Loxahatchee National Wildlife Refuge, Florida, United States - Lox_Sample_4.1 | ecosystem: Environmental > Terrestrial > Soil > Wetlands | place: USA... | reverse complement strand
TTGCCCGGTCTCGTCGCGCTGATCCAGGCGACCGAGACGATCAAGCTGGTGACCGGCGCCGGGGAGCCGCTCTACGGGCGGCTGCTGCGCGTGGATGCTCTGCGGATGGAGTTCGAAGAGTTCCGGGTGAAGAAGGATCCGGACTGCGCGCTCTGTGGCGAGTCGCCGACGATCACGCAGCTGATCGACTACGAGGGCTTCTGCGGCGTGTCGCGTCACGCGCCCGGCTATTCGGAGATCTCGGCGGCCGCATTCTCGGCGCGGCGCGCGCGCGGCGAGCGCGTGCTGCTGCTCGACGTGCGCGAGGCCGACGAGATCGCGCGCGCTCGCATCGAAGGTGCGACCTGGATCCCGCTCGGCGAGCTCGATGCACGCGCCGACGAGCTGGCCGCCTGGCGCGACGACCCCGTGGTCGTGCACTGCCACCACGGCGCGCGCAGTGCGCGCGCGTGCGCGTTGCTGGCGGAGCGCGGCTTCCGCCAGCTCCACAATCTGGAAGGCGGCATCGAGGCGTGGTCGCTCTCCGTCGACCCGTCCGTGCCGCGTTACTGAGGAGATCGTGGCTCGAAACAAGCTTCCGGATCCGCTGGCGCGCCGGCACCTCGTCGAGCGGGAGCTGCCGCCGGCGCAGGCGCTCGAGCTCGCCGAGTCCTACCTCGGGGAAGGGCGGCGCCTCGAGGCGCTCGACTTCCTCCGCAAGGCCGGCGCCTCCGATCGGCTGGCCGCGCTGCGCGCGGAGGCGATCGCCGATGGTGACGCATTCTTGCTGCGTCGCGTTGCGGACGCGATGGCGTTGGCGCCTACCCGCGAGGAATGGCAGGCGCTCGCGCAGTCTGCCGAGCGCGCCGGCAAGGATCGCTACGCTGGAGAGGCGAGGCGACAGGCCGAGCGGGGGGAGGACTGAGCGATGGCGCTGCGCTGCCGGATGTTTCGCGGACTCGCGAAGGAGGCGGAGGAGGAGATCGACAAGTTCCTCGCCACCCATCGCATTCGCGTGCTGCACATGGCCCAGAGCGAGAGCGGCGATCACATCAGCGTGACCTTGCTGTTCGAGGAGCCCGATCCGCTCGCGGGCGACGACTTCTGACCACGGCCATAGCGCCTGCACGCGCAATCGAGATCCGCGGCGCGCGCGTCCACACGCTCGCCGGCGCGAGCTGCCGCATCCCGCTCGGCTCGCTGACCGCGATCACGGGCGTCTCCGGCTCGGGCAAGTCGTCTCTCGCCTTCGACACGCTCTACGCGGAAGGCCAGCGCCGCTACGTCGCGTCGCTCTCGACCTACGCGCGGCTCTTCCTCGAGCGGCTGCCACGCCCGGAGGTCGACTCGATCTCCCACCTGCCGCCGGCCGTCGCGATCGAGCGACGCAATCGCGTGACGAACGCGCGCTCGACCGTCGGCAGCGCCACCGAGATCCTCGACCACCTGCGCCTGCTGTACGCGCATGCCGGCGTCACATGGTGCGGCCCGTGCGGGCGGCCGGCGCAGCCGGGTCGGGTCGACGCGGTCGCGGCGCGCATCGGCGAGCGCTTCGCCGGCGGACGCATCTCGCTCGGCGCGCCGCTGCCCGGTGTGCCCGCGAGCACCGCGCGAGAGCTGCGCGAGCGGCTGGTACGCGAGGGCTACACGCGCCTGCTCGACGCGACGGGCGCCGTGCACGACCTCGGCGAGCTCGGCGCGCGCGAGTTCGATGCGCTGCGCCGCGATGGCTGGCTGCTCGTCGACCGGCTCGCCGCGGCGGCCGACGAGCCGACGCGCGCGCGGCTCGCGGAGGCGGTCGTCAGCGGCTTCGAGCGCGGCGGCGGGCGGCTCGTGGTGGTGACGCCTGGAGGCGACGTCGCCGAGTACCAGAGCGGGCTGGCCTGCGACACCTGTGGGCGTCGCTTCCCCGAGCCGACCCCGGCGCTCTTCTCGTGGAGCTCGCCGCTCGGCGCGTGTCCCACCTGTCAGGGCTTCGGCCGCGTGCCGGCGCTCGACCGCGAGCGCGTGGTGCCCGATCCGCGCAAGTCGCTCGCGGGCGGCGCGATCGCGCCGTTCGCGACGCCATCGGGACGGCGCGCGCAGGCGAAGCTCCTCGCCTTCTGCGCGCGCGCGGGGATCTCGACGGACCGGCCCGTCGCAGACCTTGCGGAGGGCGATCTCGAGCGCGTCTTCCGCGGCGACGGCTCGCGCTGGAAGGGGGTCGAGGGCTACTTCGCGAAGCTCGAGCGCAAGCGATACAAGGTGCAGAACCGCATCCTGATCGCGCGCTATCGCCGCTTCGACCCTTGTCCCGACTGCGGCGGCGCGCGGCTGCGCCCCGAGGCGCTCGCGGTGCGCGTCGGCGGGCTCGATATCGCGTCGCTTTGCCGGCTCTCGCTCGCCGACTTCGCGGATTGGCTGGCGAAGCTCGAGCTCTCCGGCGCGCAGGGCGCGCGCGTGGAGCGCCTGCTCGCGGACCTGCGCGCGCGCGTCGACACCGCGAACGCCGTCGGCCTCGACTACCTGACGCTCGATCGCGCCACGCGCACGCTCTCGGGCGGCGAAGCGCAGCGGATCCAGCTCGCCGCGGCGCTCGGCGGGACGCTCTGCGCCTCGCTCTACGTGCTCGACGAGCCGTCGGCCTCGCTGCACGCGCGCGACGTCGCGCGCCTCGTCGCGATCCTCCAGCGCATTCGCGACCAGGGCAACACCGTGGTGGTGGTGGAGCACGCGGGCGCGGTGATTGCCGACTCCGACCACGTGATCGAGCTCGGCCCCGGCGCGGGACGCCACGGCGGTCGCGTGATCGCGGAGGGCGAGGTGGCGGTGCTCCGCGCGACACCCGAGTCGCCGACCGGCCGCGCGCTCGCCGGCACACTCGACGCGGCCCCGCGCGCGCGCCGACCTGCACGCGGCCGGCTCCGCATCGTCGGCGCGCGCGAGCACAACCTGCGCGATCTGACGGTCGACGTGCCCCTCGGTCAGCTCGTGGTGGTGAGCGGCGTGTCCGGCGCGGGCAAGTCCACCTTGGTGCGCTCGGTGCTCGTCGGGCAGCTGCGCCGCGACCCGGAGCGCGGGGAGTGCGACCGCATCGAGGGCGCCGAGGCGATCGAGGAGGTGGTGCTCGTCGAGGCGGCGCCGCCGGCGCGCAGCCCGCGCTCGAATCCCGCCACCGTTTCGAAGGCCTTCGAGCCGATCCGGCGCTGCTTCGCCGAGACGCGCGAGGCGCGCGCGAAGGGATTTGCGCCGGGCTGGTTCTCTTTCAACGTCCCGGGCGGTCGCTGCGAGAGCTGCGAGGGCGCAGGCGAGATCGTCGTCGACATGCACTTCCTCGACGACCTGCGCATGCCGTGCGAGGCCTGCGACGGCCGCCGCTACCGACATGAGGTGCTCGACGTCCGGGTGCGCGGCCGCTCGATTGTCGACGTGCTCGGCATGTCGGTCGAGGAGGCGCTCGAGTTCTTCGCGGGCGACGCGAAGATCGCGGCGCGGCTCGAACCGCTGCGGCGCGTCGGTCTCGACTACCTGACGCTCGGGCAGCCGCTCTCGACGCTCTCGGGCGGGGAGTCGCAGCGGCTTCGCATCGCGCAGGCGCTCCAGGAGGAGGCGTCGCGACGCCTTTTCGTGTTCGACGAGCCGAGCACGGGGCTGCACCCGGCCGACATCCGCGTGTTGATCGGCTGCCTCGACGCGCTGATCGCGGCGGGCGCGAGCGTGATCGTCGTCGAGCACGATCTCGACCTCGTCCGCGCGGCCGACTGGGTGATCGACCTCGGTCCCGACGCGGGCCCGCGGGGCGGATGCGTCGTCGCGGAGGGGCCGCCCGAGCTGATCGCGCGGGCGCCGACCTCGCACACGGGCGCGGCGCTCCGGGCACAATCCGCGCATGGCTGAGCGCGCGCAGCCGCCGGACGACATCACGCCCCGCGACTTCTTCACGCGCTGGGTTCCTGCCGCCGTGGCGGAGGACGACTCGCGGCGGCACCGCCTCGGCAACACCGACGCCTCGCTCCTCTTCGTGCTCGGCGAGGACGGCGAAGACCCCGGCTGCTACACGCTCGAGATCGCGAACGGGACGGTGTCGGGGCGAGAGGGACGCACGGACGCGCCGGACCTGACCATCCACGTGGACGTCCCGACCTGGCGCGCCCTCAACCGCGGGGAGATCTCCGCACCCGAGGCCCTGCTGCGCAGGCGCCTACGCATCTCCGGCAATCTGGTGCTGGCGCTGAAGCTGCATTTGATCCTCGGCTAAGGTCGCGCGCCGGTAGACTGGAGCCGGGAGGACGACATGCGCGCACGCAATCGGATCGGTGAGTGGTTCGTGGTGACTGCGCTGTGTAGCGGGCTCTTCGCGCTCCAGGGCTGCGGCTACAACCGCATCCAGGGAGCCGACGAGAAGGTGAAGGCGGCGTGGGCGGAGGTCGGCAACCAGTACCAGCGCCGGGCCGATCTGATCCCGAACCTCGTGGCGACGGTGCAGGGCGCGGCCAACTTCGAGCGCCAGACCCTCGAAGCGGTCGTCAACGCGCGCGCGAAGGCGACTAGCATCCAGGCCACGCCCGAGCTGCTGAACGATCCGGCCGCGTTCCAGCGCTTCGAGGCCGCGCAGGGTGAGGTGTCGAGCGCGCTCTCGCGCCTGCTCGTCACGGTCGAGCGCTATCCCGATCTCAAGGCAAACCAGAACTTCCGCGACCTCCAGGCGCAGCTCGAAGGCACGGAGAACCGCATCGCGGTCGCGCGCAAGCGCTACATCGACAGCGTCGCCGAGTACAACCAGCTCGTGCGTTACTTCCCGACCAACCTGACCGCGCGCTTCCTGCTCGGCGCGCAGGTCCGCCCGACCTTCGAGGCGCGCGAGGGCACCGCCGAGCCTCCGAAGGTCCAGTTCTGACCGCGCGCCGCGCCGGGCTGCGCGTCGCTCGGCTCGCCGCGTGCGCCGTGGCTCTCGTCGCCGCCGCGGGACTCGCGGCCGCGGAGGTCGCGGTGCCCGCGCTGACGGCGCGCGTCACCGATCTCGCGGATCTCCTCCCGCCCGCGCGCGAGCAGGCGCTCGAGGCGAAGCTCGCGCGCTTCGAGCGCGAGACCTCGCACCAGCTCGCCGTGCTGATCGTGCCGACGCTCGAAGGCGAGGCGATCGAGTCCTTCTCGATGCGCGCCGCCGAGAAGTGGCAGCTCGGCCAGCATGGTCTCGACAACGGCATGCTGCTCGTCGTCTCGAGCCAGGATCGCCAGGCGCGCGTCGAGGTCGGCTACGGGCTGGAGGGCGTCGTGCCGGATGTCGTCGCCAAGCGCGTGCTCGAAGACGTGCTCTTCCCACGCCTTCGCGCCGGCGACTTCGCGGGCGGGCTCGACGCCGCGACCGATGCGCTGATGCAGGCAGCGCGCGGCGAGGTGATCCCCGCGGAGCGGCGGCCGTCGGCGCAGCTGCGCGCGCGCGGCGAGGTCGACCCGCTGCCAACCGTGTTCTTCGTCGCGCTGCTCGCATCGTTCCTCGCGACTCCGTTCCGGCGCGGTGCGCGGCAACTCGGTGCGCTCGTCGGTGGCGGTGCGAGCGGGCTGATCGTCTATCTGCTGCTTGCGAGCCTCGGCTGGGCGGCGCTCGCGGCGCTGCTCGGCGGCTTCTTTGGCGCGGCGGGGGGACTCGGCGGCGGACGCCGCGGCGGCTTCGGATACCCCGGCGGCTTCGGCGGGGGTGGATTCGGGGGCGGCTTCGGTGGAGGAGGATTCGGTGGCGGAGGCGGCGGTTTCGGAGGCGGCGGCGCCTCCGGGAGGTGGTGACGTGCGGCCGTCGCGACTCCTGGACGTGTCGGCGCGCGAGCGGCTCGCGGCCGCGGTGCGCGACGCGGAGCGGCGCACGCGCGGCGAGATCGTGCTGGTGGTCGTGCGCGCCTGCGACGAGTACGGAGCTGCGCCGTGGCGACTCGGCGTGCTGCTGGCCGCCCTCGTCTACTGCGGCCTGCAGGCCTTCGCGGCGCCGCTCCCGTGGTGGTGGTATCTCGGGGCGCAGGCGCTGACACTCCTGGCGGGCCACGCGCTCATGCGGATCGACGCGTTGCGGCGCCTGCTCCTCGGTCCGCACCTCGCGCGCGAGCGCGTGCACGAGCGCGCGGAGCGCGCCTTCTTCGAGAACGGGCTGACGCGCACCCACGGCCGCACCGGGATCCTGATCTTCGTGGCCTGGCTCGAGCGCCGCGTGGTGGTGCTCGGCGACGAGGGCATCCACGGCGCGCTCGACCCGGGCGAGAGCTGGGAGGAGGTGGTCGACCTCGCGGTCGCGGGTCTGCGCGAGGGCAGGGCGCTCGACGGGCTCGAGGCCGCGGTCCGCCGCTGCGGAGAGATCCTCGCGCGCCACTTCCCGGTTTCACCCGAGCGCAACGTGGACGAGCTGCCGAACGCGGTAGTGATCGAGGACTGATTGCCGCGAGGGATCCATACCGTCGTGCGTGTCACACGGCGCGACGCGGAAGGGAGCCGGCTCGACGCGACTTCGTCTCGGGCGATTCGGCTCACGACGACGGGCGGAAGCGGACGGGAATCGAACCCGCCGGCCCCGCGTCGCCGCGGGGCCCATCGGATTTGAAGTCCGAGCCGGGCACCAGCACCGGGAACGCTTCCGCGATGGATTCTAGAGCAGTGCCGGAGTCTCACGTCGTCGGCGGAGGCTTCGCGCACCTCGCGCGGAAGTCTTCCAACGCGGTCGCGTACCGGACGTGATAGGTCTCGTCGATCCTGTGGCCGGCCCTCGTCACGAGCGAGACGATGAAGTAGCGCAGAGACGCCGACTCCGTCTCGCAGATGACGACCCACGGAGCCTCGCTGTCGCGGCTCTCCGCAGATCGCAGCACACGCGCGCCGTTGATCTCGTCCGGCAACATCAGTCGAGCCGTAGCACCTGAGCAGACGATCGAACGTGTGGAGATCACCGCGTCTGTCGTGAGCGCAGGAGACGGCGCGCCCTTGGGATTCACCCGAGGGCGGCCTCGCAGATTCGCGTAGAGATGACGAGCGCGACAAACATCGTGCTCGTCCACGCGACGCGGGCGCGTGTCACTAGTGAGGGGAGGGCGCCCGATCACAGCCATCTTACGTCCGAGCCGCCGGTTCTGTGGTTGCGTCGGCATGCCTCAGCACGCCTGCCCCGCGATCCGAGCCACGAGTCGCGCGCCAGCGCGCGCGGCGTGTAGGCTGGGCCTTCCGGAAATCCGCGGGCAGCTCACCTGCTTCCGAGGTCACGTCCGGTCGCCTAGCGTTCGCGAGGCCTGTATGCGGCTCGTCATCGTCAGCGAAACCCATGGGCGACACGCCTGGCCGAACGAGTGAAGACGGTGAAACCCTCTCTTCACTGCTTCGGGCACGTCCACGCGAGCGCGGGCACACTGCTCCGAGATGGGGTTCGCTACCTCAACGCGTCGATGGTGAACAGTCGGTATCAGATCGCCCGTTCCCCGCTGGTCTACGACCTCGATCCGAGGAGGTCGTGACAACCAGGCCGAGCAGCCCGATCGCGACGAGCGAAGCGGTCGCCGGCTCGGGAATGATCGTGACCGAGTAACCGGCGGCGCTGCTCACGCCGAAGAAGTCGATGAACCCCGCCAGCCAGGGGAAATCGATCGCGCCGAGGGGACTCGTGTTGCGAACGGTGAACGTCAGGGTTGCGAGCTGGAAGTCGTGCTCGTACTCGGAGCGACGGAACCGTTCGGATAGGTGATGTCCCCGGAGATCGCGTTGTCCGTCTCGCCGGCGTTCGCCGTCGCGCGAATCGTGAGCGTGATCGTCTCACCCGGGAAGTAGATGGCATCCGGGTCCGACGACCCGAGCACCAGGCTCACCGTCGCAGCGGCCGAGGACGTCAGGCCGAGCCAGAGCAGAGCCACAACGACAGCACCGCGCCGCAGCATGGCGGACCCTTCCGGGCGGCCATCCTACACCGAATTGGAACTCGGCGAGGCGCGAAGTGCGGCCGGTCAGGCCCGCAGCACGCCCTTCGCCTTCGCCGTGTGCGTCGCGATCGCATCCATCAGCGGCGGCGAGAGGGCGTCGTAGGGCTCGAGGCCGAGCTCCTTCAGGCGCGCGCGCACGGCGCCCATCTGCGCGGGGTCGGCCCCCGACTCGATGATCGACGACACGAAGGCCGCGAACTCCGGCGCGGACCAGCCCTTGTCCTTCGAGAGCTCGACGTGCACGAAGTCGAGCCCGTAGAAGGGATGATTCTTGTTCTCGATGCGGCCATAGAGGTGGACGCCGCACTCCTTGCAGGCGTGTCGCTGGATCGGCGCCGACGCATCGACGACCGCGAGCTTCTGCTCGTTCGCGCTGACGCGCAGCTTGTCGCGCGGCACCACCGCGACCAGCGAGAAGAGGGCGCCTTTCGGCTTCCAGCACTTCGTGCAGCCGCAGGCGTGGTTGTGCGCGACGTTGCTCGCGAGCGTCACCGTCACCGGCTGCTTCGCGCACTGACATGTGAGCGTCCCGCCCTGGAACGACGGCGAGCCCTTCCACACCCCGCGATCGACGAGCGGATGGATCGGGACAGCCATGGTTTTCCTCTCGGTGGTGGTGACGCGCAGGCTATCACGCGCGGGTCCTCAATAGCGCCGCGCCTCCTTCAGCTCCTCCTCGATCGGGCGCACCTCGATGCTGCCGAGGCGCGCGGACGGCCAGCGCGACGCGAGCTCGACGGCCTGGCGCATGTCCCGCGCCTCGATGAGGAAGAAGCCGCCGAGCTGCTCCTTCGTCTCGGCGTAGGGGCCATCGACCACGCGCGGCGAGCCGTCGCGCACGCGCACCGTCTCGGCGGTGCGCGCGCTCTGGAGCGCATGCGTCAGGATCAGGTGGCCGCTGTTCCGCAGCACCTCGACGTAGGCGAGCGTCTCGGCTCGCAGAGCCTGCCACTGGTCGTGTGAGAGATCGTCGAGCGTCTTCTGCTCTTCGTAGGCGAGGCACAGGAATTTCATCGCGAGACTCCGTTCGGCGGGCGTCCTCGGGATGTAAATCAATGAAAAGACGCGCGCGAACTCTTCCAGTCGACAGAGCACCGAGGTAAGCTGCGCGCGCGGTGACCGCTTACACCCTGGGCGACGTCGCCCGCATCTGCGGTGTCTCGCCTCGGCGCCTGCGTTACTGGGAGCGCACGGCCCTCGTGAACGCGTCGACTCGCGACGGCTCTAGAACCGCGTTCGACTTCCGCGCTCTGGTCGGCGTCCGCTCCTTGGTCGGATTGCTGCAGGGCGGACTCCCGCTGCGGCGGATCCGCAAGGGCATGGACCTCGTGCGCGAGCGGCTGCCGCAGGTCGATCCGCTCGCCGCGCTGCGCGCTTGGGGCAGCCCGCCGCGGGTGGTGGTGCGCTGCGAAGGCCGGCTGATGGAGCCCGACGGTCAATTGCTGCTCGACTTCCAGGCCGCGCCGGTCGCCGCCGTGGCCGAGCTGCCGCCGGCCGGTGAGTTTTCCCAGCGGCTCGCCGCGCAGTGGTTCGAGCGCGGCTGCGAGCTCGACGGCGAGCGAGCCAACTACGCGGAGGCGGCGCGCGCCTACGAGCGCGCGCTCGAGCTCGATCCCCATTTCGCCGACGCCCACTGCAACCTCGGCGCGGTCCGCTACAACCAGAGCCGCCGCGACGACGCGCGCCGCTGCTTCGAGCGCGCGGTGGCGCTCCTGCCCGGACACGTCGAGGCGAATCTCAACCTCGGGGCCCTGTGCGAGGAGGATGGCCGCGACGAGCGGGCGCTCGGCTACTACCGCGCGGCGCTCGAGGCGAATCCGCTCGTGCCCGACACGCACGTGAGCCTCGCGCTCGTCTACGAGAAGCTCGGGCTGCGCCGCACGGCGCTGGCGCACTGGAAGCGGCTGCTCCAGCTCGCGCCGAACGGCCACTGGGCGGACGTCGCCCGCCGCCGCCTCTCGGCGCAGCCCAACTAGCAAGCGACCGCGACGCGGTCGCGCGCAGCGAGCCGCAAGCGAGCGAAGATCAGAGCTAACCTCCGACCGGCACGCTCCGTTTCATCAGCGTGTCGCCCTCGAAGCGGATCTCGAGGGTCCAGCTCCCGGCCTTGGCTCCCGGCGCGGGCACGTCCAGGGTGCTCGTGATCATCGAGCCGTCGACGGAGAGCTTCTTCTCCTCGGCCGCCGACTCGCCGGGCGCCAGCCAGCGCGCGCGCATCTCCTTCGCGCGCTTCACGTAGCGCGGGCCGAGGCGTCCCCACCAGGTGAGCTTGCGCGCGCCTTCCGGATAGCGCTCGACCGCCACGCCGAGCTCGTCCTTTCCCGATCGCGTCGCACCGGTCAGCCCCGACTCGGTGACCAGCGGGAAGGTCAACGTCACGACGCGCCAGTCCGAGCGCGCGCGCAAGGTGCCGGCCGCGCCGGCGCGACGCGCCGCCTGCTCGAAGGCGTACACCGCGCGCTGTGCGTCGCCCTGCTCGCGCGTCACCTCGCCGAGCCGGTAGAAGACCAACGCGCGCGTGGGGTCGAGCTCGATCGTGCGCCGGAAGGCGTCGGCGGCCTCGTCCAGATGACCCGCCTGCGCCTCGATCTCGCCCATGCGGAATGTGACCGCCGGGTCGGACGGCGCCTGCTCCTGCGCCTCGCGCAGCAGCGCGAGCGCGTGCTCGGGGTCCTCCGTCTGCACCGCCGCGTCGGCCGCCGCGAGCAGCGCCTGCGCCTCCGGACCGCCGGGTTTCGCGGTGATGACGGGCGCGCCCTGGCTCGCGAGCAGGTCCGGTAGCCGCGCCTTCGCCGCCTCGAAGCTCGCGCGCAGCGCGTCGTTCGAGCGCGGGACCACCTGCTCGCGGCGCGCCATCACCTCCACGGTGTCGATGCGCTTGTCGGGATCGGGGTGGCTGTAGAGATAGGGCGGCACGTGCTGCGGGTCCGCGTGCTCCTCGGCGACGATGCGCTGGAGGAAGTGCGAGAGCGCATCGGGCCGGAAGCCGGACGCCGCCGCCAGGGTCACGCCTTCGCGGTCCGCTTCCGACTCGAACTCGCGACTGAAGCGCAGCTCGAGCGCGACGTTGATGCCCTGGCTCGCGACCAGGATGCCGGGCTGGCCCGTGACGACCGCGCCGGCGAGCCCGGCGAGCGTCGAGAGGATCTTCGGGAGCTGACCCTCCTCCTGCATGCGCGCGAAGTGGCGCAGCTTCACGTGCCCGATCTCGTGGCCCATCACGCCGGCGAGCTCGTCGAGGCTGCCGGCCTCGAGCAAGGTGCCGGAGTGGATGTAGATGTACCCGCCCGGCAACGCGAAGGCGTTGAGCGTCGGGTCCGGAATCACGCGGAAGTGGTAGACGAAGGGCTGGTGTCCGGCCTGCGCGAGCAGGGTGCGGCCAAGATCGTTCGCGAAGCCGGCGACCACGGGGTCGTCGATCATGTGCACCTGCTTCTGGAGCGACTGATCGGCCTCGTACCCGAGCTCGCGCTCGTGATCGGAGTCGAGCTGCTGCGGGACCACGCCGAGCGGGTCGAGCTGGCGGGCCTGCTCGCAGGCGGTCGCGATCGCGGCGGCGAGGACGAGCGCGAGCACGCGCGCGAGGCGCGTGCGGGGCCGCCCGGACTCAGTCACTGCGCTCGGCCACGTGCTTGCGATAGGTCATCGGTCGCAGCAGCTGCGCCTCTTCGTCGTCGCGATCGCTCACGACCACGGCGATCCAGCCGTCGCCGTAGCAGTCCTCGTTCAGGAGCTCGGGATTCTCGACGAGCGCCTCGTTCGCTTCGACCACCTCGCCCGAGATCGGCGCGTAGAGCTCGGCGACCGCCTTCACGGAGTCGATCGAGCCGAACTCGTCGCCGCGCTCGATGCGCGTGCCGACGGCGGGCAGCTCGACGTGCACGATCTCGCCGAGCTGCTGCTGGGCGTAGTCGGTGATGCCGATGACGACGCGCTGGCCTTCGAAGCGCGCCCACTCGTCTTCCTGCGTGTAGAGCAGATCATCGGGAATGTCGTAGTCGGCCACGGATGCCTCGCTGCGTGGTGGCTTCAAGCGGTCCCGCGCCGCCCGGCGCGCGGCCCGCGAACGAACGGCGTCTCTACGATCCGTGCGGGTGCGGCGCGGCCGCGGATCACGATCTGGATCTCGCTGCCGACGGCCGCCAACGGCGGAGGAACGTAGGCCAGCCCGATCGATTTTCCGAGGGTAGGGGAGGGGCCACCCGACGTGACGACACCGATCTCGCGGCCGCCATGCGCGACGGCGCAGCCCGCGCGCGCCACGCCGCGCTCCTCGAGCACGAAGCCCGCGAGCGCGCGCCGATGTCCGGCGCGCGCGCGCTCGCGGATCGCGGTCGCGCCGATGAAGTCGCCGTCGGATTCCACGAAGCGCCCGAGTCCGGCCTCGAGCGGAGAGGTGGTGTCGTCGAGCTCGTGGCCGTAGAGCGGCAGCGCGGCCTCGAGTCGCAAGGTGTCGCGCGCGCCGAGCCCGCACGGACGACACCCGAATGCGGCGCCCTTGTCGAGCAGCGCCTCGAAGATCGCCTCGGCGTCGGCCGCGCCGCAGTAGATCTCGAAGCCGTCCGCGCCGGTGTAGCCGGTGCGCGAGACCATCGCGCCGCGCCCGGCGACCTCGCCCCGCGCGAAGGTGAAGCGGCGCAGCGAGACGAGCGCGGCGTCCGCGACGGCCCCGAGCACCGCGGCTGCGGCCGGCCCCTGGAGCGCGAGCAGCGCCGTGTCGTCGCTCGCGTCGCGCAGCTCCGCGCCGTCGGCGAGGTGGTCGCGGACCCACTCGAAGTCCTTCTGGATGTTGGCGGCATTCACGCACAGCATCAGGCCGCTCTCGCGCCGGTAGGCGGTCACGTCGTCGACGACGCCGCCGCGCTCGTTGCACAGCAGCGCGTAGCGGACCTGGCCGGGCACGGCGGTGGAGATGCGCCGCGAGAGCAGGTGGTCGCCGGCCGCGAGCGGGCACGGCCCCGAGAGCTCGAGCTGACCCATGTGCGAGACGTCGAAGAGTCCCGCCGCCTCGCGCACCGCCGCGTGCTCTTCGAGGATCGAGGTGTACTGGACGGGCAGCGAGAAGCCCGCGAACTCGACCATGCGTGCCCCGCGCCGCACGTGCGCGGCGTGGAGCGGTGTCCGCCGCCCGCCGCTCATGAACCTTGGCGTCGTTCGTACGCTTGCAGCGTGTTCTGGAGCAGCATCGTGATCGTCATCGGGCCGACGCCGCGGCGGTGCGGAGTCACGATGCGCGCGATGCCCTGCACGCTCTCGGTGTCGACGTCGCCCGTCAGCACGCCGTCGACCTCGCTGACCCCGACATCGATCACGGCCGCGCCGGGCTTTACCCAGTCGCCGCGCACGAGCCGCGGCACGCCGGCCGCCGCCACCAGCACGTCGGCCTCGCGGCAGAGCGCCCGCAGATCGCGCGATCGCGAGTGGCACATCGTCACGGTCGCATGCGCGCGCTGGAGCAGCAGCGAGATCGGCTTGCCGACGATGTTGCTGCGACCGATCACGACGGCGTGCGCGCCTTCGAGCGGGATCTCGTGGCGCTCGAGGATCTTCAGGATGCCGAGCGGCGTGCAGGGGACGAGCGACGGCAGTCCCAGCAGCAGGCAGCCGGCGCTCCACGGTGTCAGTCCGTCGACGTCCTTGGCCGGGTCGATGCGCGACGTGACCTCGTTCGGGTCGAGGCCCTTCGGCAGCGGGAGCTGCACCAGGATGCCGTCGACGCCGGGGTCGGCGTTGCAGCGCGCGACGACCTCCTGCACCTGCGCCAGGCTGGCCGTCGCGGGCAGCTCGTGCTGCGTCGACGCCATGCCGACGCGCTCGCAGGCGCGGCGCTTGCCCTTGATGTACGAGGCGCTGGCTGGGTCGTCGCCGACGAGCACGACGGCGAGGCAGGGCGCGCGCCGTCCGGCGGCGCGCAGCGCGGCCACCTTCTCGGCGAGGTCCTTCCGGATCTCCTCGGCGAGCGCGAGGCCGTCGACCACCACGGTTCGCACGGGGGACCCCGCCGCCATCTCAAGCGGCCGCCTTCGACGACTTCTTGCCCTTTCCCTTGCCTTTGCCCTTGCTCGTGTCCTTCGGCTTGCTCGACGTGTCGTCGCTCTGGCTCTCGGAGGTCGCGGCGCTCGTCGAGGTCGTGTCGCTGGAGCTGTCGGAGTCGGGCTTCTCCTTCTTGTCCTTGCCCTTCGAGCTGTAGAGGTCCGAGTACCAGCCGCTGCCCTTCAGAACGAACGAGGTCTGGGAGATCAGGCGCTTCACGCGGCGCGCGCGACACTTCGGACAGACCTTGATGGGCTCGTCCGTAATCCGCTGCGAGGCCTCGAATTCGTGGCCGCATTTCTCGCAGGCGTACTCGTAGACGGGCATCGTCGGGACCTCGCGTCGGGAGGGGTCGAGCTCGCGTTTTCGAGGGGCGGGACGGAGGAGGGGGATCGAGGTCGCGAGAAGCTACCCGCCGAGGCCCTCACGGGCAAAGGCGCCCGGCTACGAGCTCCGGCGACGCCCGCTCTGCGACAGCACCGCGATGCGCTGCTCGAGCGCCGCGTCCTCGGGCACTGGCTCTGCCGAGAGATGGTCGACCTGCGCGAGGTGGCGATCGATCGTGGCGCGCAGCGCGGCCGAGAGATCGGCGCGCAGGCGCCGCATCGCGCGGATGTCCTCCGCGAGCTGCGCCGCACGGCGGTGCGCCGCGTCGAGCACCTTCTCGCCCTGGAGCTCCGCCTCGCCGACGATCACCTCGGCCTCCTTCATCGCCGTCTGCTTCAGGTCGTCCGCGAGCTGCTGCGCCGTGGTCAAGGTCGACTGGAGCAAGGTCTCGTTCGCCGACAGCTCGCGCACGCGATCCTCGAGCTCGCGCACCTTGTCGCGCAGCCCCGCGGCGTGGCGAAGCGAGGTCTCGTAGTCCTCGGAGACCATGCGCAGGAAGGAGTCGACCTCGTCGCGGTCGTAGCCGGAGACGCGCCGCGAGAAGGTATGGTTGCGGATGTCGAGGGGTGTGATGCGCAAGCGGACTCCTTCCTGCGGCAGGAGATCGACCGAAGGCCGCGAAATCTTGAGGCGGGCAGGGCGGGCGCGACAGCGGCGCAGGGATTCGAGTGGCGCCTTCTAGAGAATGGGGCAAGTCACCGGTTACACGGAGCTAACCGCCGCCCGAGAGTTCGCGCGAGCGCCGGGTCGCGGCGGCGACCGCGTCGTAGAGCGCGGCGCGAAGGCCGCCGGCCTCGAGCCGCTCGAGCCCGGCGATCGTCGTGCCGCCCGGCGAGGTGACCTGGTCCTTCAGCTCAGCCGGATGGCGACCGGTCTCCTCCGCCAGCCGCGCCGCGCCGAGCACCGTCTGTCGCGCGAGCAGGCTGGCGGCGTCGCGCGGCAGGCCGACGCGCACACCCGCGTCCGCGAGCGCCTCGAGAAACACGAACACGTAGGCCGGCCCGCTGCCCGAGAGCCCGGTGACCGCGTCGAGCAGCGACTCGTCGGGCGCCGGCCAGCAGACGCCGACGCTCTCGAAGAGAGCGCGCGCGAGCGCGAGATCTTCGCGGCTAGCGCGCTCGTTGCCGCAGATCGCGGTCGCGCCGCACCCCACTTGCGCGGGCGTGTTGGGCATCGCGCGCACGATGCGCGCGCCGCGCGGCAGCGACTCGGCCAGGGTCGAGAGCCGCACGCCCGCGGCGATCGAGATCCAGAGCGGCGCGTCGGCGCCAGGCAGCTCGCGCAGCGCGGAGAGCGCCTTCGCGACCACAGACGGCTTCACCGCCACGACCACGACGTCGCTGCCCGCGAGCGCCTCGCGGTTGTCCGCGAAGACCTCGATGCCGAGCCGCTCAGCCACGAGCTTTCGCCGCGCCGCGTCCGGGTCGGCCGCGCGGAGCTGAGTCGCGGGCACGCCCGCGGCGATCAGCCCTCCGCACAGCGCCTCGGCCATCGCGCCGCCTCCCACGAATCCCACGCGTCGACTCCGAAGGTCCGTCATGCTGCGGGTCTCCTCGCTCCGAAGATCGCCGTGCCGATGCGGAGGATCGTGGCTCCCTCCTCGATCGCAACCTCGAAGTCGGCCGTCATGCCCATCGAGAGCTCGCGCAGCCCGGCGCCCTCCGGCGTCGCGCGCAGCGTATCGCGGAGCGTCCGCAGCGCCGCGAAGACCGGGCGCGAGCGCTCGGGGTCGGGGTCGGCGGGCGGGATCGTCATCAGGCCGACCGCGCGCAGCGCCGGCCAGCGGCGGCAGGCGCGCAGCAGGGCGCCAACGGCTGCCGGTGCCGTCCCGCCCTTCTGCGCCTCGCCGGCGACATTGACCTGCACGAGCACCTCGAGCGTGCGTCCGGCCGCCGAGGCGTGACGCCCGAGCGCGTCGCAGAGCTCCGGGCGGTCGAGCGAGTGGAGGCAGTCGAATCCCTCGGCGACCGCGCGCGCCTTGTTCCGCTGGAGGCGCCCGACGAAGTGCCAGCGCGGAGGCGCGATGCCGCGTGCCGCGAGCGTCGCGAGGAGCGCCGGCCGCTTGGCCTTCGCCTCCGACACGTAGTTCTCGCCGACGTGCGCGAGCCCCGCCTCGACCGCCTGCGCGATCATCTCGGCGGGCATCTGCTTCGCCACGCCGCAGAGCGCGATCTCCGCCGGATCGCGGCCCACGCGCTTCGCCGCCGCCGCGACGCGCACGAGAGTCGCGCGCAGCCGCTCCGAGACGTCGTCCGTCACTGCGCGAGCCCCTGGTCGCGCAGCAGCGCCAGCGTCTCGTCGAGCGGCAGCCCGATCACGTTGCTGCGCGAGCCCTCCACGCGCAGCACGAAGCGCGCGCCTTCGCCCTGCAAGGCGTAGGCGCCGGCCTTGTCGAGCGGCTCGCCCGTCGCCACGTAGGCCCGGATCTCCGGGTCGCTCGCTTCGCGGAGCGTGACGCGGCTCTCGACTCGGAGTTCGCGCAGAAAAGCGCCGTCGGAGCGCGCGAGCGCGACGGCGGTCAGCACGCGGTGCGTGAGGCCGCGCAGCTCGCGCAGGATGCGGATCGCGTCCTCGGCGTCGACCGGCTTGCCGTAGATGCGGTCTCCGACCACGACGACCGTGTCGGCGCCGAGCACGAAGCGGGACTCGGATCCGGCACGGCCCGCGATCGCGAGCGCCTTCTCGCGCGCGATCCGCGCGGCGTACGACTCGGGCTCCTCGCCCGCGAGCGCGCGCTCGTCGACGTCGGCCGGAGACACCTCGAAGGCGACACCGGCGCGGCGCAGCAGCTCGTGACGGCGCGGCGAGGCGCTCGCGAGCAGCAGCGGTGCGGGCGGGGACGACATGGGGCGGCAGAGTAGCCGTCGCGCCGCGTGCTGCGCGCCGTGACGCGAATCCGTTAGGCTCGATTCGAATGGTCGGGCGCGGAAGGGTCGGGACGCTGGCTGCAGCGCTGGTCGGAGCCCTGCTCTCGGTGGCCTGTGCGAGCGATCTCGTGCTCGTGAGCGGGCGCTACGTGCAGCGCAAGGACGGCCTCTCGTTCGCCGAGCCCGAGCCCGGCACCCCGCCGTGGCAGCGCGTCGAGATCGACGACACGCTCGCTGCTTGGGAGCGTCCGGGTGGCGCGCGCATCACGGTGCAGGCGGAGTGCCACCGCAAGCCCCCGAGCCCGCAGGTGCAGGCGCGCAGCCTGCTGATCGGTGTCGAGCGCAAGGAGCTGCGGCAGTCGGGCCCGGTCGCGGTGGGACCCTGGCCGGGCTGGTCGCAGGAGTTCGACGTCGGCGAGCCGGAGCGGCCGCTCCACCTGAAGACCGTGACCCTGGTCGCGCAGGACTGCACCGTCGACTTCCTGCTGCTGGCGGGCGACGACTTCGAGGCGGCCCTGCCGGGCTTCGATGCGTGGTGGAAGAGCTTCGAGAAGAGCGGCGCGCCCGCCGAGGCCGAATCGTGAGCGCCCCGGACGAGCGGCCTCGTCGGCGCGTGCTGGAGGAGGTCGGCGACCAGGCCCTCGGACTGCTCGACGCGAGCGGCGAGTTCGCACTGCTGGTCGTCGCCACCGCGCGCGCGGCGCTGCGCTCGCGCTTCCCGGCGCTCGAAGTGTTGCGGCAGCTCGAGGCGATCGGCGCGCGCTCGACCACGATCGTGCTGATCACCGCGCTCTTCACGGGCATGGTGCTCGCGCTCCAGACCGGCATCGCGCTCGCGCGCTTCGGCGCCAAGCCCTACGTCGGCAGCGTGGTCGGGCTCTCGCTGGCGCGTGAGCTCGGCCCGGTGCTGACCGCCCTGATGGTCGGAGGACGTGTCGGCGCGGGCATCACCGCGGAGCTCGGCTCGATGCGCGTCACCGAGCAGATCGACGCGATCCGCTCGATGGGCGCAGACCCGGTGCAAAAGCTCGTGCTGCCGCGCGTGCTCGCCGCGACCTTGGCGCTGCCGATCCTCACGGTGCTCGCCAACGTGCTCGGCATCGTGGGCGGCATGCTGCTCGCTCAGGCGCAGTTCTCGATCGACCCGAGCTTCTACCTCCAGACCATCACGAGCACCGTGCAGATGGACGACTTCGTGTCGGGCATCTTCAAGACCTTCTTCTTCGGCGCGCTGATCGCGTGGGTCGGCTGCTTCGCGGGGCTGCGCACCACGGGCGGCACGGTCGGCGTCGGGCGCGCGACCACGCGCGCGGTGGTCGGCGCGTCGATCGGCATCCTGATCGTCGACTTCTTCCTGACGCAGCTCTGGGTGCTGCTGTGAGCGAGCCGCAGGCGCTGATCGAGCTCGCGGGGGTGGAGAAGAGCTTCGGAAGGCTCCAGGTTCTGCGCGGTGTCGACCTCGCGATCCGCCCCGGCGAGACCTTCACGATCCTCGGCGGCTCCGGCAGTGGCAAGTCGGTCTGCCTGAAGCACATGATCGGACTCCTGCGCGCCGACCGCGGCGCCGTGCGCGTCTTCGGCGAGGAGATCACGCACGCGCCGGAAAGCCGCCTGATCCCGATCCGCACCGCGATCGCGATGATCTTCCAGAGCGCGGCGCTCTTCGACTCGCTCTCGAGCTACGAGAACGTCGCCTATCCGCTGCGCGAGCACCGCGACTGGGACGAGGCGCGCGTCGCCGCGCGCGTTGCGGAGTGTCTCGCCGCGGTGGGGCTCGAGGGCATCGAGCGCAAGATGCCCGCCGAGCTCTCCGGCGGCATGCGCAAGCGCCTCGGCGTTGCGCGCGGCATCGCACTCGAGCCGCGCGCGATCCTCTACGACGAGCCGACCACGGGGCTCGACCCCGCGAACCAGCGGCGCATCGCCGAGCTGATCTGCAGCCTCCAGCAGAAGCACGGCATCACCTCCGTCGTGGTCACGCACGAGCTCGAGCTCTGCTTCTCCGTCTCGGATCGGGTTGCGCTACTCAAGCAGGGTCGCATCGCGGCGCAGGGCAGCGCCGAGTCGATGCAGCACTCCGATCACCCGGACGTGCGAGCCTTCCTGTCGGGAGAGCGCGACGCGGCCGGGCCAGAGCCGTGAGGAGGTCGCCATGGAAGGCAACCGGCGCATCGCCATCGTGGTCGGCGCATTCGTGCTCGCGGGCCTCGCCGCGCTCGCGCTGACCATCCTCTCGCTCTCGTCGCAGCACGGCGTGTTCCGCGACCGCTACCGGCTCGTCGCGTACTTCGATAACGTGCAGGGCCTGCTCGCCAACGCGCCGGTGTGGCTCGCCGGGCGGCAGGTCGGCCGCGTGCAGAGCATCGGCTTCTCGCCGCGCGGCAGCGGCCGGCCGGCGCTGCGCGTGATCCTCCAGATCGACCTCGACGTCCAGGATCGCATCCGCGCGGACTCGATCGCGTCGATCGGGACGATCGGGCTGCTCGGCGACCGCTACGTGGAAGTGTCGATCGGCAGCGAGCCGTCGCCGCCGATTACCAACGGTGGCGAGATCCCCACGGTCACGCCGACAAACATCAACCTCGTGATCGACCGCGGGGCGCAGGCGCTCGAGAACGTCGCGAAGCTGACCAGCAACCTGAACTCGGTGGTCGAGGAGTTCGGGCAGGCGACGGGCGGCCGCCGCCTCGCCGAGTCGGTCGGCGCGCTCGCGGACGTGGTGCAGCAGATCCAGGAAGGGAAGGGCCTGCTGCACACGCTGATCTACGACCAGTACGAGGGCGGCGGTGTCGCGAGCGTCGAGCGCTCGCTCGTCACCTTCCAGGGCATCCTCGATCAGATCGCGAGCGGCGACGGCATCCTCCACTCGCTGATCTACGACAAGCCGACCGATCAGGACATCGTGCTCGAGGCGATCGAGGCGGGCTCGCGACTCAACAGCATCCTGGCGAAGGTCGACCGCGGTGAGGGCACGATGGGCCTGCTGCTGAACGACCCGACGCTCTACGAGGACCTGAAGCGGCTGGTCGGCGGGGCGGAGCGCAGCCGCACGGTGCGGACCTTGATCAAGCTGTCGACGAGCGGCGACGGCCAGTGAGCGCCTCGCAGCCCGTGGCCTGGAGCCTCACCGCCGCGCGCGAGATGCTGCCCGACGTACGGCGCCGCACGGCGCAGGCCGTCGCTGAGGTGGAGGCGCTCGTCCCGCAGCGCGGCACCAGCCCGGAGGGCACGCCGGCGCGGGTGGAGCTCGAGCAGCGCATCCAGGCCGCGGTCTCGCGCTGGATCCGCTCGATGGAGGCGCTCGGCGTGGAGGTGAAGGGGGCCTGGCTCGTCGATTTCGACAACGGCCGCGGGTACTACTGCTGGCGCTGGCCGGAGGAGCGGCTGGAGTACTACCACGGGTACGACGAGGGCTTTGCAGGGAGAGTGCGCATTCAATGAGGTGCGGGCCTCAGATGCGATGGACCACGATGGACGTGATGACGCAATTCCGAGTCAGCGCGTAGCGTCCCTCGATGCGCGCTCCGGACGGCAGCGCGCCTTCGCCGCCGGCTCGCAGGGCCACGCGGAAGAGTTCCGCGCCGGGATCGATCTCGATCGCCGCGTCGCGGAAGCCGAGACGGCGCCCGCTGAGCGGGAAGAGCGCCTTGAAGACGCTCTCCTTGGCGGAGAAGGCCAGCGTCGCGAAGTCGCAGCCCTTGGCTGCGCCGAGCGACTCGATGCGCGCCCGCTCCTCGTCGTCGAGTACGCGGCGCGCGGCGCGCGGCGAGATCGGCGCGCTCTCCGCGTCGAGCCCGAGCGCGAGCAGCTCGCCCCGACGCGCGACCGCCGCAGCGCAGAAGCCGTCCGTGTGGGTCAGGCTGCCGATCACGCCGGGCGGCCACTGCGGATCTCGGCCTTCACCGCGGAGCAGCGGCTTGCCCTCGAAGCCGAGCTGCGAGAGCGCGCGGCGCGCGCAGGCGCGGCCGAGCGCGAACTCGGCGCGGCGCATGGCTCCCATGCGCGCCGCCTGCGCGGCCTCGGCCGGGTGCAGGGACCCCTGCGCGAACGACGCGTCGGCCTCGACGTAGACCACCGACCCGGGAAAGAGCGGCTTCACCGCTCCTCCCGCACGGCGGCGCGCCGCCGCTTGCGCTCGCCCTGGCCGCGTTTGGCGCGCAGGCGCCGCTCCTTCGACGCGCGCGTCGGGCGCGTGTCGATGCGCGGCGCCGGCCGCTCGAGCGCGGCCCGCACGAGCTCCGCGAGCCGCTCGCGCGCGAGCGCGCGGTTGCGCGCGCGGGAGCGCTCGCGGTCGGAGCGCACGATCAGCTCGCCGTCGCGGGTGAGTCGCCGGCCGAGCGCGCGCAACAGCAGCGCGCGCGCATCCGGGGAGAGCGCCCGCGTGCGCGCCGCGTCCCAGCGGAGCGTCACGCGCGTCTCGGTCTTGTTGACGTTCTGACCGCCGGGCCCGCGCGAGCGGCTCGCGCTTTCGTGGATCTCGGGCTCGGGGATCGCGATCCCCGGCGCGACGCGCAGGTCCGTACGGGCCATGCTCGGAGGAAATCGGCTGGCGCAGGCCGGCGCAAGCGCGCGGGCCCTGGCGCTGCGACGGAGATCACTTCTCGCCGTAGAAGCGCAGCATCGCCCCGAACGAGATCGTCACGTTGTCGTAGTCGTTCACGCCCCCGGACGGCCACACGTAGCTGAGCTCGGTCATGAGTCCGAGGTTGTCGGTCACGTAGTAGTCGGCGCCGACGCCGAACTGCGCCACGAACCCGCCGCTCTTGTCCTTGCTGCCCTCGCCCGACGGATCGAGCACCGCGTAGCCGTAGCCCGCGCCGCCGAGCACGTAGGGCTGGAAGCGCTCCGTCATCAGGTAGCCCTTCGCGTTGGCCATCGCGGTGAAGAAGGTGGCCTTCGATCGGCTGTCGGTGCCGTTTGCCTGATCGTGCAGCTTGATCTTGATGCTGTTCAGCACCTTGGCCTGGGCCTCGACCGCCAGCCAGTCGAGGAAGCGATAGCCGATGCGCCCGCCGTAGCCCCAGCTGTCCTCCACGTGGCCGTTGGTCGAGCCGAGCTCGGAAGCGTCGCGCGCCTTGTCCTCGAGGTCGCTGTCGGCGGTCATGAAGCTGTAGCTGCCCTGACCGATCAGGTAGAGGCCCTTGTGCGTGATCGTCCAGTCGCTCGACTTCTCCGCTTCCCCTCCTTCTTCCTCGTCCGCATCCTTGGCGTCCGACTTCGACGCGGAGCCCTTGTCGGCATGCACGTCGGCCTGCTCGTCGTCGTCCGAGTCGCCGCTGTCGGCGGCCGCGGCGGCGAGCGGCAGCCAGAGCGCGAGCGCGAGCGCCAGCCAGACCGCGATCCTTCGCATCCGGGTGCGCTGCGACATCGCCTCTCCTCCTGGTCCGCCCGGCCATCGGTCCGGGAGGGCGACCGCAGTGGAACCCGAGCGCCCGCCGCGGCGGCCGCCGAGCTTACCACCGGCTCCCCGCGCGCCGCGCGCTTTTTCTCGGGCGCGCGGCCCCGCCTAACGGCGCGAGCCGGGCGACACGCGCCAGCACAGGGGGGCATCGCCGCCCGCCGCGATCGCCTCCACCCGCGCGCTGCCCGCGCGCTCCTCGACGTGATGCAGCGCTCGGCGCAGCGCCTGCTCGAGCGTGGCGCCGAAGTCGACGTCGCCGCGGACCCAGGCCGACGCGGAGACGCCGGGCGCGGTCACGAGCAGGTCGGTCTCGCGCCCGGCGTGCGCGACCACGCGCAGCCGGCCGACCTCGAAGAGGATCGCGTCCTCGCGCGCGCCGGCGCGCCTGAAGGCCAGGAGCGCCGGCGGATCCGACGTGAGCCCGGCGACGAGGCTCTCGCGCAGCGCGCCCACGAGCGCCGCGTCGCAGCGGTAGTTCGGGTGGTCGATCTCGATCGCGGCCGGCACGGCGGGATCGGCGAGTCGCCGCGCCGCGTCGGGGTCGAGCGAGAAGCGGATGTACTGGACCGCGGAGATGCGGTCCTGCTCGCGCTGCTTCGGATCGAAGCGGGCCGCGATGCGCGTCTCGCCGCCGTCCGCGCCGAGTCGCAGCGCCACGTGCTCGTCGATCCCGACGAGGCGGTCGAGCTCCGAGCGGATGCGCGAGAGCTCCTCGATCTCGACGAAGAGCGTCGCCGAGAGCTCGCGCTCGCCGGGCATCAGCTCGTTGTAGACGTCGAGCTCGTGCTGCACCTGCGCGGGCGCGTCGATTCGCTCGACCTGGAGCATCTCCTGGACCTGGAAGCGCAAGGTCTCGCGGTCCTCGAAGAGCAGGCTGACGCGCTCGCCGACGGCGAGCCGGCGCGCGCCCTTGTGCTCGATCACGCGGCGCCGGTACTCGTCGCGCAGCCCCGCGTAGGTCTCGCGGTCGACGATCTCCTCGAGGCGCAGCGGCCTCACTCGGCGGAGAGCCCGTAGGCGTGGCGCAGCAGCACCACCGGGTGTACGGCCTTGCGCCCGCTGCCTTCCTCGATGCGGAGCGCGGCGAGGGGACAGTCCGTCGCGACGTGGTCGGCGCCTGCCTCTCCGATCCGCTGCAGCATCCCCTGCGCGACCTGCATCGAGGCGTCGTGGAAGCGGGCCTGCATGCCCCAGGTGCCGTCGACCCCGGAGCAGGCGTCCACCAGCGTCACCTCGGCGCCCGCGAACCGCAGCAGGTCGCGCGCGCGGAAGCCGATCTTCTGGTGGCGCAGGTGGCAGGGCGCGTGGTAGGCAACGCGTCCGAGCGGCTGGGCGAACTCGCGCGGCAGGCGCTTCTCGCGCGCGAGCTCGTAGAGGTATTCCATCAGGTCACGCGTGGCCGCGGCCACGCGGCGCGCGTCCTCGCTGCCGAGCAGGCGCGGGTACTCCTCCTTCAGCATCAGCGAGCAGGAGGGGCCGGGGACCAGCACGCGCGCGCCGGCCTCGACGTGCGGCAGCAGAGCCGCCACGTTGCGCTCGGCGTGGCGTGCGGCGGTGTCGAGGTCGCCCGTGTCGGTGAAGGGCATCCCGCAGCAGCGGTCGTAGCAGAGCGAGACTGCGACGCTGGCGTGCTCGAGCACGCGCACGGCCGAGCGCCCGGCGATCGGGTCGTTGTACTCGACGCTGCACGTGGTGAAGAGCACGGCGCGGCCGTTCTCGCCGTCGCCGCGCGCGCCGCCGCGCCGCGCGAACCAGCGCTCGACGGTGTCGGCGTAATAGGAGGGCTGCACCCAGTGGCGGTCGATGCCGACCGTCTTCTCCATCAGCCAGCGCGACAGCCGGTTGCGGTTGGCGAAGTTCATCAGCGCCGGCGCCGCGGCGCCGATGCGGCCGAGGAGATCGGTGCGCGTGGTGAGCCGGCGCGCGAACGGGATGCCGTCGCGGCGGGCGCGCGCGAGCTGCTGGCGCCGCATCAGCGCGGGGAAGTCGACGTCCCACTCGTGCGGCGGCGTGTAGGGGCAGTGGTTGTAGCAGAGCTTGCAGTGGTAACAGAGCTCGTTCGCGGCATCGAAGCTCGCGCGCGAGACACCGGCCACCTCGTGCTCGCTCGCGTCGATCAGGTCGAAGAGCTTCGGAAAAGTCGGGCACAGCGGCAGGCAGCGCCGGCACTGGTGGCAGATGTCTCCGACGCGCCGGAGCTCC
>Ga0335082_10001510_pt1 | contig 24822 bp, 18 predicted proteins | sample Lox_Sample_41_FD_206718 | JGI IMG/M metagenome (GOLD analysis project Ga0335082, IMG submission 206718) | Soil microbial communities from Loxahatchee National Wildlife Refuge, Florida, United States - Lox_Sample_4.1 | ecosystem: Environmental > Terrestrial > Soil > Wetlands | place: USA... | reverse complement strand
AAGGCGAGCGCGACGAGGCGCCCATGCTGTACATCGGCGAGCAGGTGGGTCGCAGTCAACCCGAGGATCCCGAGGTGAGCATCGCGGTCGATCCGCTCGAAGGGACCAACCTCTGTGCGACCGGCTCGCCCGGGGCGATCGCTGTGCTGGCGGCGTCCAATCGCGGCGGGCTGTTGCATGCGCCCGACTGCTACATGGAGAAGATCGTGGTCGGACCCGCGGCGCGCGGCGCCGTGCACCTCGATGCGCCGGTGGCGGACAACTTGAAGGCCATCGCCAAGCGGCTCGACCGTGCCGTCACGGATCTGGTGATCATCGTCCTCGACCGGCCACGCCACGAGAAGCTCATCGAAGAGATCCGCAGCGCCGGAGCGCGCATTCGCCTGATCAGCGACGGTGATCTGTCCGCCGGCATCTCGGCCGCCGTCAGGCGCACCAACGTGCACGCGGTGATGGGCATCGGCGGAGCGCCCGAGGGGGTGCTCACCGGCGCCGCGCTGCGCTGCCTCAACGGCGGGATGCAAGGCCGCCTCGTGCCCTTCAAACCCGGCGACGACGAACGCAAGAAGTTCGAAGAGCGCCTGAAAGGCATGGGCATCCTCGACCCGAATCGTATCTACACCGAGCGCGATCTCGCGCCCGGTCCAGAGATTCTCTTCGCCGCCAGCGGCGTCACCGACGGCAACCTGCTGCACGGCGTGCGCTTCTTCGGGCACGGCGCGCGCACCAGCTCCGTGGTGATGAGCATGCGCGAGCACATCATCCGTTTCATCGAAACCGTCCACCTCGACGGCTCGCCGGACGTGGTGGTGGAATTCTGAGCGCCGCTGAGGCGACTGTCGATCTTCTCGCGCGACGCCCCCTCGATACGCCGCCAAGGGAAGGCGGCTCCTCGGGACGAACGGATCGAAAGCTTGATCGTCAAGGCTCTTCTCCGTTCGTCCCGAGTAGGTCGCATCGTTTCAGCGGCCGTATCGAGGGACGGGTCGCGATTATCGACAGTCCCCTAGTCAGGGAGGGCCCGTGCCGATCAGCGTGTGCGCGGTGCTGTCTGTAATGCGTACCCGCCCGATGTCGCCGACGCGATAGCCGTTCGCCGGAAAGACCGCCGTTTTGAACTGCGGCGTCTTGCCCACCATCCAGCCCTCGCGCCGACGGGCCGGCCCCTCGACCAGCACCTCGGCCGTCGACCCGATCAGCGCTCGGTTGATCGCGGCGGAGCGCGCCTCTTGCAACGCGATGATGGTTTGCAGCCGCTGCGCCTTTTCTTCTTCCGCAACCGTCTCCGGCCACTTGAAGGACTTCGTGCCGCTGCGTGCCGAGTACTTGAACATGAAAGCGCTGTCGTAGCCGACGCTGCGCATCAGCTCGCAGGTGGCGAGGAAGTCCGCCTCCTCCTCGCCGGGGAAGCCGACGATGATGTCGGTGGTCAACGCAAGGTCGGGGATGGCGCGGCGCAGGCGGCCGACGAGAGCGAGATACTGCGCCACAGTGTAGCCACGCTCCATCTTCTCGAGGACGCGATCGGACCCCGATTGCACCGGGAGATGCAGCTGGGGACAGACCTTGTGGCAGGTGGCCATCGCCTCGATGACGCGCTCGCTCATGTCTGAAGGATGCGGTGAAGTGAAACGGATGCGCTCGATGCCGTCGATCGCATCGGTGCGGCGCAAGAGCGCGGCGAAATCGGTGGCGCCATCGTCGTACGCGTTCACCGTCTGTCCGAGATAGACCACCTCGCGATAGCCATCGCTCGCGAGCTGACGCACCTGTTCGATAATGGCATCGGCGGGCAGGCTGCGCTCGCGCCCGCGCACGTACGGCACGACGCAGAAGGTGCAGAACTTGTCGCAGCCGCGCATGATGGTCACCCAGGCGCGCACACCGCCTTCGCGTTGCGGCGCCAGGTCGGCATAGGTCTCGGTGCGATCGAGCCGCACGTCGACGAAGGGATCGCCGGCCGGGCTCCCCAGCATCTCCGGCAAGCGGCGGTAGGCATCCGGACCGACGATGAAGTCGACGAACGGCAGCTTCGCCATGAGGGTGTCGCGCAGATGTTGCGCCATGCAGCCGGCAACGCCGAGCTGGACATCCGGTCGCCGCGCCTTGTGGCGCACCAGATCGCCGAGGCGGCCGACGACGCGCTCTTCGGCGTGCTCGCGGATGGCGCAGGTGTTGATCAGGATCACGTCGGCGCCGGCGGGGTCGTCGGTGCGCCGGTACCCGTGCCGGCCGAGGTGGCCGAACAGCAGCTCCGTATCCGCCAGATTCATCTGGCAACCGTAGGTCTCGATGTAGACGCTGCGCATGTTGAACCGATCCGCAGAGGTTTATATATCTATCCGCGACGACGCTGACAACGCGAGGGAGATCATGGCGGGTGATGCCTTCGAACAGCTGGAAGCTACCTTGTTGCTGTGCCCGCAGTGCCGGGTCGCGGTGCCGGTGCGCAAGCGCCTCTTGCTCATTCTGCCCCAGGGGAACAAGTTCGAATACATTTGTACCCGCTGCGCCTCGATTTGCGGCGACAAGATCGAACCGGATTTGCCGCCGCCGGAGCGGCGGTATATGTGACAAAGATCCTGAATTCGCGGGGCGCTGAGCCTGCCCGAGTGCAAATCAAGGGATCCTGAGTCCAGATGAGAATCGCTTCCCTACTGCCCAGTGCGACCGAGATTGTGTGCGCGCTGGGGCTGGGCGACGCGCTCGTCGGCGTCTCGCACGAATGTGATTTCCCCGCGGAGATCGTCGGGCGGCCAGTCCTGACGGAGCCCAAGATTGACCGGTCGGGTGATTCCGCCGCGATCGACGACGCAGTCCGCCGGTTGGTGGCTGATGGGCTGAGCGTGTACCGCATCAAGACGGACATCCTGGCCCAAGTGCGGCCCGACCTGATTGTGACCCAGGAGCAATGCGACGTGTGCGCCGTTTCGTACAGCGAGGTCGTCGAAGCGACACGGCAGGTGCTCTCGCAGCCCGCGACCATTGTCTCCTTGAAGCCGCTGCGTTTGGACGACATCTTCGACGACATGCAACGGGTGGCAGACGCGGCGGGCTGCGGGGTGGCGGGCTTGTCGCTGACGCAGCGCCTGCGGGTGCGGCTCGATGCGCTGCGCCGCCGCGCAGCGGTAGTCCACAGCCGGCCACGCGTCGCGTGCATCGAATGGATCGAGCCGCTGATGGCGGCGGGCAACTGGGTGCCTGAGCTGGTCGTCTTGTGTGGCGGCACCTACGAGATGGTTTCTCCCGGTGCGCGCAGCACCGCGCTGAGCTGGGACGACCTGCTACGCTACGAGCCCGATGTGATCATCATTGTGCCGTGCGGCTTCGAGTTGCCGCAGACGCAGCGCGAGCTGCCTCGCCTGACGCAACGTCCCGAGTGGAAGCAGTTGCCGGCGGTGCGCAATCGCCGCGTCTATGCCGTCGACGGCAACGCCTATCTCAATCGCCCGGGGCCGCGCATCGTCGAGAGCGCCGAGTTGCTGGCCGGGTTGATTCAACCGGGCTTCTTTGCCGCGAAGATCCCGCCGGATAGCTATGCCCGCGTCGAGACGCGAAGCCTGAAGCCCGAAGTCTGAAGCCTGAGAGAAGGGATTTCTACTCGCGTTCCGCTTTGCTGCCAACCATGTAGCGCATGAATTCGTGCATGAACGACAGCGACTCCATCGACTGCATGCGGTCGAGGAAGACCTTGCCGATCAGGTGGTCGCACTCGTGTTGCGCGACGCGGGCGTGGAAATCCTTGGCGATGTAGTTCAGTCGCTTGCCGCGGCGGTCGTAGGCTTCGATGCGCACCTGCGTGTAGCGTGGCACCTTGCCGCGCAGGTCGGGGACACTCAGGCAGCCTTCCCAGTCTTCCTCAATGTGCTGCGTAGTCGGCGTGATCTTGGGGTTGATGAGGACCGTGAGCGGGACCGATTCGGCGTCGGGGTAGCGCGGGTTCCCCTCCACTTCGAAGACGACAATCTGTTGCGACACGTGGACTTGCGGCGCCGCCAGCCCGGCGCCGTCGTACTCGACCATCGTCTCGATGAGATCGTCGATGAGCTGCTGAATCGCCGGTGCGCCGATGCCTTCGGGCGAGACGGGTTCTGCGATTTTGCGCAGGACGGGATTGCCCAGACGGGCGACCTTGAGAATTGCCATACAACTCGATCTTACCTTTGCCTTTTGACTTTTGCCTCTCCCTTATCCCTCGTCCACTTCGCCGAAGCTGATGTCGTCTTCGGCGCGATTCTCGAAGCGGGTGTACTCCGACAAGAACGTCAGCGGCACGATGCCGATGGGGCCGTTGCGTTGCTTGGCGACGATCACCTCGGCCGCACGTTCCTCGGCGTTCTTGTCGTAGACGATCGGGCGGAAGAGGAACGCGATGACGTCGGCGTCTTGTTCGATGGCGCCGGACTCGCGCAGGTCGGCCATGACCGGCTTCTTCTCGGCGCGGGTTTCGACCTGCCGGTTGAGCTGGGACAGAGCGACAACCGGAACGTTCAGCTCTTTCGCCAGCGCTTTGAGTGAGCGCGAGATGCTGGAGATTTCCTGCTCGCGATTGTCGGCGCCGTCGTGGCCGCGCATGAGCTGCAGGTAGTCGACGATGATCATGCCGAGCTTGGCCTCGCGCTCGCGCTTCAAGCGGCGCGCCTTGGCGCGCAGCTCGAGCACGCTGAGCGCCGGCGTGTCGTCGATATAGATCGGCGCGTCAGACAAGCGGCTGGCCGCCATTGCCAGCTTCGGGAAGTCACGCTCGGCGGCGAACCCGGCGCGCACCTTCGACTGGTCGACGCGCGCTTCGGAGCACAGGAGGCGCAGGACCAACTGCTCCTTCGACATCTCGAGCGAAAAGATGGCGACGCCGACCTTCGTGGACAGGGCAGCGTACTGTGCGATGTTGAGTGCGAACGCCGTCTTCCCCATGCTCGGGCGGCCGGCGATGACGATGAGGTCTGCGGGCTGCAGGCCGGCGGTCATGCGGTCGAGATCGATGAACCCGGTGGGGACACCGGTCACCAGCTCCTTGCGTTCGTAGAGCTGCTCGACGGCCTTCATCGAGTCGACCATGATGTCGCGAATGCGGAAGAACGTGGGCCGCACCTTGCGTTCGGAGATCTCGAAGATCTTGTGCTCCGCCTGGTCGAGGAACTCGTCGATGTCGGCCTTCGATTCGTATCCCATGGTGGCGATTTCGGTCGCCGTCTGAATGAGGCCTCGCAGGGTGGCCTTCTGCCGGACGATACGGGCGTAGTAGCTGACGTTGGCGGCGGTCGGCACTTTCTCGGCCAGCTCCGCCAGGTAGACAGCGCCGCCGACGTCGGTCAGGTCGCCGCGTGTCTTCAGGGTGTCGGCGAGTGTGACGAGGTCAACGGGTTCGCCGCGCTGGTTCAGCTCGATCATGGCGCGCATGATCTTGCGGTGCACCTCACGGTAGAAGTCCTCCGCCGTCACGAACTCCAGCGCGCGGTCAAGCGCGGTGTTGTCGAGCAGCACCCCGCCCAGCACCGACTCTTCCGCCTCGATGCTCTGCGGCGGCAGCTTGCGGTGGGTGTCTTCGATCGCGACCATCGGGGAGGGCGACGATAGCAGAACCTTGCGCCGCCGTCATCTTGAGAATCCACCACTGGGGCGGTCACGCCAATGGCGATCCGCGCCACTATCGACTTGCCCTCTGCAGAAGACCGGAGTGGGGACGTCACGCCCGTAGGGCGCTAGGCTGCCGGATCGTCGAAGAAAATGGAAAACCGGAAACAGGAAACGGAAAAACCGGAAATGAACAATGAGTAGGAGGCGACCGTTCGAATGAAGGGAGACGATATCGCTGCCTCACCTCAAGGATTGGCAACGAATAACCGTGCGTCCTTGACGAGGAGCGCGAGACGAAGGGGATCGCCCGGAAAGGACTCGAAGCCGTATCGTTGATAGAAACGTCTTGCCGGTTCGTCCTTTGCGTCGACGATCACTGCACGCAAGCCGGCTATGTCGGCCGCAGCAAATGTACGTATAAGGGCATCGCGCAAGAGTTCGCCGCCGAAGCTGCGGCCCTGAAAGCGCCGATCGACGGCCAGCCGCGCCAGGAGCATCACGGGAACGGGATGGCGAGCAAGTCCTTTGGTCAAACGCGGCGGCGCCTTCTCCGGTTTTCCACCGATCCATAGGCAAGGGTGTAGTACCCGGCAAGCAAATCCTCGCACAAGCTGACGTACGTTCGCGCGCCTTCTCCACGCTGAGTCTGCAACGCGTGCTTCTGAAGATAGCGGTTGAGTGCCTCCACGCCGCAATCGAAAGCGGCGACGGGGTCCGCCGCGGCCGACAGTCGGGGCCGGGCAAAAGCGAACGCCGCCTCAGGTATCCCGGAAACGGCTCGGACGTTCCAGGAGCCGGCGCAGTTCCGGAATGTCGCGTGGCGGCTCATCGAGCTGCTCACAGAAACGCTGCCAATCACGCGGAGAGAGACGGAGCCGGGTCTCGTCTGCGACTCGTTGCTGTGCGTCGGGCCATACGAGAGCGAGGACGTATTGAGTACCTCGACCCCGGCGCCGACTGGATCCGCGACTGAGACCACCCACATCCTCGGTTGCGGCGTCTCACGGCGTCCCAATCCATCCGCTACCTCCACCTCACCGCGCGCTTCTTTCAGATTGACGGAGGCCAGACCAACGAGACGAACGCGCGGCGCTTTATTTGCGCCCGCCGCCCGGGTATCCTGCGCGCGCTGCGCTTGTCGGACTTTGCTGCTATGCTGGCCCTCTGTTTCAGAGTGATGCCGTGGTGAACCTCGATTTCATCAACCGGGCCAACGCCGAGTACGTCGACGGTCTCTATCAGCAGTACATGCGCGATCCGCAGTCCGTCGATCCGCAGTGGGCGCTGTTTTTCGCGGGCTTCGAAGCCGGACGCGGCGCACTGCCGAGCGGCAATGGCGCCGGTGCGCCGGCGGTGCAAACCGCGCAGCCAACCGTCGAGCGCAACATCGGAGTGTTCGACCTGATCCACTCCTATCGCGAGCTGGGCCACCTGATTGCCGACCTGGATCCGCTGGGCCACAACCAGACGCGCCACCCGCTGCTCGAGCCCGACGAGTTTGGCTTCGGCGACGCCGACCTCGACCGCGTCGTCGAGTGCCCGACCTTCAAGGGCTGCAGCACCGCGGTGCTGCGCGACCTCATTGCCTGGTTGCGCGCCACCTACTGCGGCACGCTCGGCGTGGAGTACATGAACATCGCCGACAAGGAGCAGCGCCTGTGGTTGCAGGAGCGCATGGAGCCGACACGCAACCAACCACCGCTGAGTGTCGACGACCGCAAGCACATCCTCAATACGCTCACCGCCGCCGAGGGCTTCGAGCAATTTCTCCAGACGAAGTACGTAGGGCAGAAGCGCTTCTCACTGGAGGGCGGCGAGTCGCTGATTCCGTTGTTGGCGACGCTCATCGAGGATGCCGGCAACGGCGGCGTGCAAGAGATCATCATGGGCATGGCGCACCGCGGCCGTCTCAACGTGCTCGCCAACATCCTGCGCAAGCCCTACGAGATGATCTTCGCTGAGTTCGAGGGCACCTTCCTGCGTGCGGACATCCAAGGCGATGGCGACGTCAAGTACCACCTCGGCTACGCTCGCGACCACACCACACGCAACGGCCACAGAGTGCACGTCTCACTGTGCTCGAATCCCAGCCACCTCGAGGCCGTCGATCCGGTCGTCGAGGGCATCGTGCGTGCCAAGCAGTACTATCATCACGACGCTGAGCGCACGCAGGTCGTGCCCGTGCTCATTCACGGTGATGCGGCGTTCACTGGGCAGGGACTCGTGGCGGAGACTCTCGCACTGTCGGAGCTCGAGGCCTACCGCACCGGCGGCACCATTCACATCATCGTCAACAACCAGATCGGCTTCACCACCTCGCCGCCGGACTACCGCTTCACACGCTACCCCAGCGACGTGGCGAGCATCATTCAGGCCCCCGTGTTTCATGTGAATGGCGATGATCCCGAGGCGGCGGTGCAGGCGGCACGGCTGGCGATCGCGTTCCGGAACAAGTTCAAGAAGGATGTCATCATCGACCTGGTGTGCTACCGCCGTCACGGTCACAACGAAGCCGACGATCCGACGTTCACGCAGCCGGTGATGTATAAGGAGATCGAGGCGCATCCGACGGTACGCCAGTTCTATGCCGAGCGACTCAGTGCGGAGGGTGCGGTCAGTGCGGCCGATGCCGCCAAGATGGCGGCGGACTGGCGCGAGATCTTCGGCGACGCGCTCAACTACGCGCGTGACTTCATGCCACGGCAGCAGGTCTTTGCCCTCGGTGGTGTATGGAAAGGCATGCAATGGGCGGGCGATGACTGGAGCGCGCACACCGCCGTGCCGATGGAGGTGTTGCAGCGCGTCATGCATGGCGTGCGCACGCTGCCGGCCGACTTTGCCGTCCACCCGAAGGTGCAACGCCTGCTCGAGCAACGCGCCGACATGCTGCAACCGGATGGCAAGATCGATTGGGGCTGTGCCGAGATGCTGGCCTTCGGGACGTTGCTCCTCGAAGGCACGAAGATCCGGCTCGCCGGCCAGGACACGGGACGCGGCACGTTCAGCCATCGGCATGCCGTCCTGCGCGACGTGAAGACTGGTGAGCGCTACGTTCCGCTCGATCATCTCAACGGGGATCAAGGCCTCTTCCGCATCATCGACACGATGCTCTCCGAGGCGGCGGTGCTGGGCTTCGAGTATGGCTTCAGCTCGGCGGACCCGCGCAACCTGGTGATCTGGGAGGCGCAGTTCGGCGACTTCGCCAACGGGGCGCAGGTGATCATCGACCAGTTCATCGCCTCGGCCGAGTCGAAGTGGCAGCGCATGAGCGGCCTGGTGATGCTGTTGCCGCACGGCTACGAGGGCCAGGGGCCGGAGCACTCCAGCGCCCGCTTGGAGCGCTACCTGCAGCTGTGTGCCGAGAACAACATGCAGGTGTGCAACCTGACGACGCCGGCGCAGTACTTCCACGCGCTGCGCCGGCAGATGCATCGCAACTTCCGCAAGCCGCTGATCATCATGAGCCCCAAGAGCCTGCTGCGCCACAAGCTGTGTGTGTCGTCGCCGCGCGATCTCACTGAAGGGACCTTCCAGCCCGTGCTGGGTGAGATCGATCCGCTCGAGCCGACGTCGGTGCGCCGCATGCTCTTCTGCAGCGGCAAGGTGTATTACGACCTCCTGGCGGCGCGGCGCGAGCGCGACATCGGCGACATCGCCATCGTTCGCGTCGAGCAGCTCTACCCGTTTCCCGAGAAGGAGATCGCGGCGGCGTTGAGCCCGTACACTGCGGCACGCGAGATCCTCTGGGTGCAGGAAGAGCCGTGGAACATGGGAGCATGGCACGACATGTACCGGCGCTTGCGGCGGGTCATCGGCGACGGCCGCGCGCTGGGGTACGCCGGCCGGCCGGCAGCGGCGAGCCCGGCGGTCGGCTCGTACAAGATGCATCAAGCCGAGGCGGCGGAGCTGCTCGACACTGCACTGAGGAAGGGCCATGCCGGTTGAGGTGCGCATCCCGACGCTTGGAGAGTCGGTGAGCGAAGGGGTGATCGTGCGTTGGATCAAGGCCGACGGCGCCACGGTACAGGTGGACGAGCCGTTACTGGAGTTGGAGACGGACAAGGCCAGCGTGGAGATTCCGGCAGTCGGCGCCGGCGTGTTGAAGATCCTCAAGGCGGAGGGCGAGACCGTGCAGGTGGGTGACGTCGTGGCACGCATCGAGGAGAGCGCTGCGCGGGAGAAAGCTGCGTCGGTATCTACCAAACCAATACCGCCGCAGCCGGCGCAGCCAAAGGCGACGCCGCCGGAGTCGCCGGCGCTTCCCGCCGGCGTGCTGAGCCCCGCGGTGCGGCGCCTCGTCGAAGAGCACGGCCTCGACCCACGCGCCATCAAGGCCACCGGACGTGGGGGACGGCTGACCAAGGAAGACGTACTGGCTCACGTGGAGCAGGCCGCTGCGGCAAAGGCACCAGCTCCCGACACGCCGGAGGTACTCAAGCCTCAGGATGCCCAGCCGCCGCGCCCCCAACTCACCCTTGCCCCGCGGTCGGTGCCCGCCGCGCCGTCGCGCGACACGGAAGACGAACGCGTGCCGATGACGCATCTGCGCCAGCGCATCGCGGAACGCCTGGTGCAGGCGCAACACACCGCCGCGATCCTAACGACCTTCAACGAGGTCGATATGAGCGCGGTGATGGAGTTGCGCGCGCGCCACAAAGCGCGCTTCGCTGAGGTCCATGGCGTCTCGCTCGGCTTCATGTCGTTTTTTGCCCGCGCCTGCATCGGCGCGATCAAGGACCTGCCGATCATCAATGCGCAGATCGATGCCACCGACATCGTGTACAAGAAGCACGTACACCTGGGGATCGCCGTCGGCACGGACCGTGGCCTTGTGGTGCCGGTGGTGCACAACGCGGACGAGTTGTCCTTCGCGGAAATCGAAAAGGAGATCGAACGGCTCGCCGGGCTGGCGCGGCAGAACAAGCTGGGCATCCCCGAACTCAGTGGTGGGACGTTCACGATCTCCAACGGCGGCGTCTACGGTTCGCTGCTGTCGACACCGATTCTCAATCCGCCGCAAAGCGCCATCCTCGGCATGCACAAGATCGAGAAGCGGCCGGTGGTAGTGAACGACGCGGTCGTCATCCGGCCGATGATGTATCTCGCGGTGTCCTACGACCACCGCCTGATCGACGGCGAGCAGGCGGTGACGTTCTTGGTGCGCGTGAAGGAACGCCTCGAAGATCCGACACGTCTAATGTTCGAAATCTAGTGCGATGACCTCCCAACACCTGCGATGACCTCCCAACACCCAACACCCGACACCCAACACCCATTCGACCTGATCGTCATCGGTTCGGGGCCGGGCGGGTACATCGCGGCGATCCGGGCGGCGCAGCTGGGCATGCGCGTCGCCTGTGTCGAAAAGGACAAGACGCTCGGCGGCACCTGTCTCAACGTCGGCTGCATTCCGAGCAAGGCGTTGCTCGATTCGAGTGAGCGCTACTACGCGGCGCGCGCCGGGCTGGCGGCGCACGGCATAAAGGTGGGCAGCGTCGAACTCGATCTCGCGGCGATGTTGGCGCGCAAGGACAAGGTCGTCAAGACGCTCACCCAGGGTGTCACCGGGTTGTTCAAGAAGCACAAGATAGAGCGCATTGTGGGTACTGGTCGGCTAACGGCTGCGGACACCGTCGAAGTGTTGAACGGGTCGGAGGTACGTCCCATCACGGCACGCCGTATCTTGATCGCCACTGGTAGCGCACCGATCGAGCTGCCGGGCTTGCCGTTCGACGGCACGCGCATCGTGTCTTCGACCGAGGCGCTGACCTTCACAGCGGTGCCGGAGCGCTTGCTGGTGATTGGTGGCGGCGCCATCGGGTTGGAGCTGGGATCGGTTTGGAACCGGCTCGGCTCACGTGTGCATATCGTCGAGTTCATGGATCGCATCGTCCCCGGCATGGACCGCAAGATGGGCCAGCAGCTCCAGAAGGTGCTGGAGAAGCAGGGCGTGACCTTTCAGCTGCAGACGAGTGCGCAAGGGGCGGTGGTTGAGAACGGGGGCGTGCGTGTCACGCTCGAATCACAAGGCAAGGCGAGCGAAACGCAGTGCGATGTTGTGCTCGTCGCGGTCGGGCGGCGGCCGTTCGCCGATGGCCTGGGGGCGCGCGAGATCGGTGTCGCCTTCGACGACCGTGGCCGCATCACGGTCGACGGGCAGTATGCGACCAACGTGCCGGGCGTTTACGCCATCGGTGACGTCATCGCCGGGGCGATGCTGGCGCACAAGGCCGAAGAGGAAGGAGTGGCGGCCGTCGAGCTGATGGCTGGCCAGGCGGGGCATGTGAACTACGACGCGGTCCCCAACATCGTCTACACGTGGCCCGAGTTCGCCAGTGTGGGAATGTCGGAGGAGCAGGCGCAAAGCCAGGAGATCCAGTTCCGCGTCGGCAGTTTTCCGTTCATCGCCAACGGCCGCGCGCGCTGCATGAACGAGATCGAAGGTGGTGTCAAGATCCTCGCCGATGCCAAGAGCGATCGGATACTCGGAGTCCATATCCTCGGTGCAAACGCCTCCGACCTGATTGCCGAGGCTGCGTTGGCCATGGAGTTCGGCGCCAGCGCCGAGGACATCGCGCGCTCCGTGCATGCGCATCCGACGTTGCCTGAGGCGATGAAGGAAGCTGCCCTCGCGGTAGCGCAGCGGACGCTGAACATCTAGGGCCTGCGGCCGGCGTCCTTTCTATGGCCCGCTCCCGCCCGCACTCCGGAGGCCTCCGCCTGCGGCTCCGCACTCCTGAGCCCTGCGGCGGACGTGCCGAAGCCTTCGGCGGACGGGTCCGGCGGACGCGTTGGTCGCTGTGGGCTTCCAAGTCCGACACCTGAAAGGATCCCGCAGCGCACTCGGTAGCAGCGAATTTCAACCCGCTTGGTGCCAGCCGTCAGTGGATGGCGCGCGGCACCTTGAGGCCGAGGTTCTTCATCAGTCTTGCCAGGTTGTTCGCGGACATTCCTAGCAAACGGGCGGCGGCCGCTTGGTTGCCGCCGGTTTGCGCGAGCGCGCGTTCGACGCGGCGGAGCTTCTCTTCGCGCAGCGCCAGGCGGAAGGACGGTGTGCTGGGCCGCGTCGCGGCGAGGTCTCCGAGGTGCTCCGGTTTCACCGTATCCGAGGCGCACAGGAGCACCGCGCGTTCGATGACGTTCTGCAACTCGCGGATGTTGCCGGGCCAGTTGTAGCGGCTGAGCAGATCGAGGGTCTCGGCGGAAAAGCCGGTGACGGGCTTCTGGTGCACGGTGCTGGCGCGTTCGAGGAAGTAGCTGGCGAGCATGGGAATGTCGTCGGGGCGCTCGCGCAACGCCGGGACGTTCACCACGAAGGCGGCCAGGCGGTAGTAGAGATCCTCGCGGAAGTGGCCGGCGAGCATCTCTTCTTTGAGGGACCGGTTGGTAGCGGCGACCACGCGCAGGTCGAGCTTGCGCACGCGGCTGCTGCCGACACGTTGTGTTTCGTGCTCCTGCAGGACGCGCAGCAGCTTGACCTGGAGATCCGGTGAGAGATCGGCCACCTCGTCGAGGAAGATGGTCCCGCCGTCGGCGAGTTCGAATTTCCCGGGGCGTGCCCCGACGGCGTCGGTGAAGGCGCCGCGTTCGTGGCCGAACAGCTCGCTCTCCGCCAGCCCGGCTGGGATTGCGGGGCAATTGACGCTGATCAGCGGGCCACTGCGGCGCGGGCTCAGGTCGTGGATGGCCCGAGCAATCAGCTCCTTCCCGGTGCCGGTCTCGCCGAGGATCAGGACCGGCGCGGTGGTGGGTGCGACCTTCTCGACCAGCAGCAGGGTACGCTGTAGCGGCGGGCTGGCGCCGATGATCTCCTTGAACTGGGAGACCGAGCGCACTTCGGCGCGCAGCGAGACATTCTCAGCCTCGAGGCGCTTGCGCAGTTCTTCGATCTCGGCCTTCTGTGTTTCGATCAGGCGGACGTAGTCAGCGTTCTGCAAGGCGATGGCCAGCTGCGCGGCGACCACTTTCAGGAGCGTTGTGTCAGAGTCATCGATGCAAGCGCCCGAGTCCTTCGGGCCGAGCGCGATGAAGCCGAGATCGGTGCCGTTTGTGCAGACCGGCACCTGCGCCTCCCATTGCGGCGCGTCGGGTGCCGCAAGCGTCGGCGCGTCCTCAGTGTCGCCAGCCGGCCGCGCGGCGCGGTGTGATGACGTATTCCCAAGGTGGACGGACACTGGGGCGGCAATATTCCCTTCGGCGTGTGCCAGCGCGAACACGGCGCGCTTGTGTGTGTTACGGTATATGGCTACCCCACTGACCCCCAAGCCCCGCACCAGAGAAGCTGCGATGCGGGCATGAAGGTCGCTAATAGGGGGAAGCTTGACGAGATCCGCCGTCAGGCTGCGAATAGCGTCACGCGCCGCGTGCCGCTTCGGGAACAAAGAACTTTCTACCGCCTCTTCCAAGTAGGAGCGGAACCGCGAGAACACCAAGAGGCTTACGAGGGCTGCAAGCAGCAGACATCCTAAGACCAGCGAAGCGGAAAGCCCCGCGGGGAGATCGTGCATCCAGATAAGGATCCCTGCGATCGGCAACACCAGTGCGATGCTTGCCAGCAGCGTTGCGGCGGCCCGCATAATGAATGCATCGATGTCCATCAAGCGATAGCGTACTGCGGCATAGACAAGGACGACCACCAGCGCGATGTTTCCCAAGCTGCCAAGCGGCAGGGAGGGGAGTCCACAGTTCGCGGCGATGTTCGTAATGCCTAACGGAAATGCAGCGGCATTTGCGAAGAGCCAATACTTGACTCGCAGTTGAACTGCGGGGCTTGCTGGAGCGGAAAGACTTCGCAAGCAGTAAACTACCCCAACTGCCTCGGACGCGATCAGGAACAATGAGAATGCTGGATACAGCGGACCGACGTGTCCCATGACGCCCCACCGGAGGGTCACGAACCCGTCAAACACCAGCCCGCGCAGCTCCAATACGGAAAATAGGAACGCGATGACCCAGGTCACGCGAACCACCGTTCCAATGCGCCCTCCCGACCAGATCGCCGCGGTGTAGACAATGGCGGCGGGAATTAGCATCAGGCCTAGACTTAGCAGCCGCAAGAAGGTCGCGTGCTTCTCGGGCATGCCGGGTAAAGATTCTGCCGCGACCAAGGCGCTCCAGAAGAACGCGCAGCTCGCCAATGCAACGAAAGAGTGGCCTACTCGCCGGTCCTTGGCCCCGAGAAGCACTACGGCGATCGCGATGAGGTCCGCGACGGCGGCGGTAATCGGCAGGGCAATGAATGTAGCGCGCAGTGAAGTCAAGATAGCGCAGATTCTTCTGTAAACTCATGCCAGAAGTCAAGTGGAAATCTGGCAACGGAAGATGTAAGTAAACCCACCTATTATGATGCCGCCGCTCTGCGCGCGCGCTCGTAAGGCTGCCGCAACGGCGGCGCGTCTGCGCCTTGCTCATCGGAGTCATTCGATACGTCAATGTGCTCGCTCGTTGGAAGCTCTACGAGGAAACTCGTGCCGACGCCTAGCCGGCTGTCGACCGAGATGCATCCACCGTGTTCCATGACAATCTGGTGGACAATTGCCAGTCCCAGGCCAGTCCCTTTGTCCTTGGTTGTAAAAAACGGGTCGAAGATGTGGTCGAGTTCGTCTTGCGGGATGCCTGCTCCCGTGTCCGACACGCTGAATTGCCCCACCATCATGTTGCCACGCCGCGCGGCGCGAGTGGTGACTGTAACCACTCCTCCCGGTCGGGTTGCCTGAATCGCGTTGAGAACGAGGTTGATCAGGACCTGCTTGACCTGATCATTGTCGGCCCGCACTAACGGAACGCTATCAGGCAATTCACGCACTAGCTCTAGATGGTGCTTGTGGGCCTCGGGCTCGAGCAGGGTAGCGACGCGATCAACGACATCGTTGAGGTCGACGGGCCCAAGGGTGCGCGTTGGCGAGCGCGCGAAAGACAGCAACTCGGTGATTAGATCGGAGATGCGTGTCACTTCCTTCGCCGTCATTCCTAGGAACGTGGTAAAGAACTCCTCGTCGTGTAGCCGATCGGGGGCCAGTTGAAAAAACGTCTGAATCGATACGAGAGGGTTGCGCACCTCGTGTGCTATACCGGCTGCGAGTGTTCCCAGTGCAGACAGACGGTCCGCACGACGGATGATGTCCTGCGATTTCTTCAGTTCGTCATACAAGCGTGCGTTTTCAAGTGCTACTGATGCCTGGGCGGCGAGCGTACCAAGCACTTGCAGATCTTCCGCGGAGAACGCATCGAGGTTGCGCTTATGACCAAGCCCGATGAAGCCAATGGGTTTGTTGCCCAACGCTAGTGGAATGCAGACTTCCCAACCGTTGCGTACGCACGTCTCCGTTATCGCGCTACGTTCCACGAGGGTAGCGGTAGCTTCGAGTTCTCCGCGTAACGCGGCGTCCTGTTGTCGGGTCAAGACCGCGATGAATCCACTTCTCTCCTCAATTTCTCGGTCGGAAGGCGGGGGGCCAACAGAGTAGCACACAACAAAGGCACGCTTCGCGTCGTCGAACAACGCGACAGCTATGCGGTCCAACTGCACAGTGTCCCTGAGCGTCGTCGCGAGTTCGCGCACAAGCCGGCCTCGATCAAGGATACGCACGATCGAACGCGTGAACGCAACTAACGCCGAACGGTGCTCATGCTTTTCACGGAAGAGAGAACGGGCAATGCGGGACTCAGCCCGAAGGCGCAGCGTCGGAAAGAGCACCGCAATCGCCACGAACATTGCCAAAATAGCTAGCGAAAAGTCGGTGTGGATCAGACCAAAAGAGAGTCTCTGCAGCCACAGTGCGATCGCGAATGCAGGCGCAATGAGCAAGAAAGACACGGCCGCGTAAGCCATGCCTTTGGTCACAACAAGGTCGATGTCCATCAAGCGGTGGCGTACGATTCCGTATGCGATCACGGCGATGTAGACGGTGTTGGCCAGATTCCCCAAAGGCGGGAAGTGTATGCCAGGCTGAGTGATTAGATTCGTCAGCCCGAACGGCATGGCAACGGAAGTGCCCAGTAACCACAGTCGTGCTTGAAACCGCTTGTGCGGTGAAGGTCCGATGCATTCAGATACGAGGAGATAAAATGTGACTGCGGCACAAGCGAACGCCAGCAGCGTGAATGTGCGATAGAGAGGCGTGCCGACATAGTAGAAGCCCATCGGATAACGCCGCACATCAGAAACCAGCAGGTCAATAGAATTAGCGATGATCAACGCTTCGGACGTTGCATATGCGAGTATTAGGAAGCGGAAGACCCAACGTGGCCGGCGCTCGGAGAACACGTAGAAGAAGTGTGCAATGGCTGCCGGCATGAGAAGGGTGCCCACGCGAAAGAACCTCGACCAGTAAAAGGCCGTGTGGGCATCTGCAGAAGCGTAGAACACAAATATGTTCAGATTCCACAACATTATCATGGTGGTGGCGAAGCTGAACGCTTGGTTTAGTTCGTTGTGCCGGTCCCGTCGGAGCACGATGGCAGCGAGGGTGAGGTTGCCGATCGCTGCCAGAAGCGGGATTATGAAGTAATAGTTTCCACTCATCCGTGCCTCGTGGTGTTGGGGTCCCTCTCACTCGATCTCTGAGGATACAGTACGTGGCCCCCCAAACAGTAGGTTGTAGAGCGGGTGTCGCCGCTTGCGATAGTCTTCTTCCAAGCCATGCAAATCGACCCTCAATACCTGGTAGGGTCTGTTGGCAAATAACGGATGCTGGAAGACCATGCCCGACACCTTACTAAACCCGAGATATTCGTACGCCCTTGCCAGAGACGGCGGTGCCCAAATCCAGAACTCCGCAACATCGTAACGAAGGGCGTAATCGTAAGCGAGCTTCCACATGCCGGCATGCACGAACTGCGTCCGCGTGAGGTTTCGGTATTTCTCAAGGATGCAGAGTCTACTGATCTCGCCCGCTCGGCTCTCGTCGGTGAGAAAGGAAGTCATATCGAGGAACGATTCCACCTCAAACGGGCGTGCATCCCAACGGATTATTCGCATCGCGGCAACTGCGCTGCCATCGTGGGTGGTACCAAGAAAATGCTGGGCGCGGTCATCGAGTGGGTCGCCAAGCACGCCCGCGGCATCATACGCGAGTTCGTCAACGTAGACCGCCTTCCTGATTTGCAGTGCCAAAGGCAGTTCTTTTGGGTCAAGTGCGCGAAAGATGAAGTCGCGTGTGATCGCCTCGCTCAACGCCACGCCTCAGGCACCGGCGAGCGAGGTGCTAGCCCACCGGTGCGCGCTTTTTGCCGCGAGTTCCAGTGTTGGCTTGACTTTGCGATCATACCTCCCTCATACTCGCTTGGAGCTTTGGGGCCTGTCAAGGGCGACGAGCGGTTGAGCTGGGGGAAGTAATGGAAATGAGCCTCGAGGATGTGAAGCAGACGCTCCGCGTCTTGATTGCGGAAGCATGTGGAATCGACTCCGAAAAAATCCGAGACGAAACAACGATTGATGAGGATCTTCAGTTGCCGTCCATCGCTTTTGTGGAGCTTCAGGTGGCGGCGGAGGAAGCGTTCGACACGATCTTGGACCCGGTCGAGGTAGTGGAGCTGAACAAGTTCGGACTCATTGCTGAATCCATTTACCAAAAGATGGCCGCAAGCACTGGTCGATAGCTAAGGATGGCACTCTTCGGACCCGACCACAACGCATTTCGCGCGCACTTTCGTGCGTATGTCGAATCGGAAATCACTCCGCATGCAGACGAGTGGGAGGAGCATGCCTACTTCCCTCGCCAATTGTTCCCGGAGTTCGGTTCAAAAGGGTTCTTTGGCCTAAATCGGGATCCGGCGTTCGGAGGGCAGGGGTTGGACTTTGGTTTCAATGCGGTCTTGGCGGAGGAGTTGCCACGTTCGAAGATGATGGGACTAACCCTGAGTCTTCTCGGCCAAACGAACATCTATACGCCGCTTCTTGAGCGCTTAGGGACCCGCGAGCAGAAGACTCAGTTTCTTGAGCCAACTATCCGCGGGCAGATGATCGGGGCACTGGGGGTCACGGAACCCTCAGGTGGTTCGGATATCATCGGGATGGTCAATACACGCGCACGTGACGAAGGCGATTTCTGGGTCGTCTCCGGCGAGAAGAAATTCATTACAAACGGGCCCGTTGCCGACTACGTGATTACGTTAGTTCGCACACGCTCAGAAGGTGGACCATACAGCCTTTCTCTCATGGTCATTCCGACGGCACTGCCGGGCTTTCGCGTCAAGGCAGAGCTAAAAAAGCTAGGCCTGCGAACTTCTCCAACGGGCTGGCTTGAGTTCGAGGAGTGCCACGTACCGAAGCGAATGACCCTCGGAAAGCCGCATCTTGGCCACTTCTACTTGCTGCAGAATATTCTCGAAGAGCGGCTTGTGGGTGCCTTGGCGGCTCTCTCTAGCGCAAAGTTGGTGTTCGACGATACCGTGAAGCACCTGCAGACTAGACATGCATTTCGGCAGCCCCTTTCTAAGTTGCAGGCTGTACGCCATCGAATGAGCGAGCTCGCTGCGTGTTATGAGTCATGCCGCCGGTTTACGTATTCGGTATGCGAGAGTTTTCGCGACGGGAAAGTGGAAGCCAAGGAAATATGCATGATCAAGTTTCTCGTCTACGAAACGGTGCAGAACATCATTGAGCGGTGTCTCCAGTTTCACGGTGGGCACGGATTCTTGGAGGAGAATTGGATTGCGCGAGTGTACCGTGACGCGCGGGCGTTAACGATCGGAGGTGGTAACTCAGAGCTTATGAAGGATCTTGTAGCAAGCTACCTAAAGTTGTAGTACGAGAGGGGGGGGCACGTGCGACCGGTAGTGATTAGCGGAATTGGCCTGATCGGCCCTACGGGGAACGGGACGCAGGTATTTTGGCAATCCCTGCTCGACGGGCGCTCCAACATCCGCCGCATCACCCGCTTCGACCCGACTTCCTACGCCTGCCAGATCGGCGCAGAAGTCGGTGACCGCAGCTACGAGGAGCTGCTCGATCCCCGCAAGCTGCGCACCACGACCCATGTGACGCAACTCGCCCTGGCCGCAGCGGAGTTGGCCCTGCGCGATGCACGCCTCACGGCGAAGGGGGACGCGCCGGACACGGTCGGTGTCGTTCTGGGTACCGCCCTGGGAGGATGGCGCGAGGCCGAGCAGCAACACAGCATCCTGCTCGAGCGCGGCGTGCGTCGCGTCAACCCATTCATCGCCAACGGGACGCCGAACCATGCAACCGCCGCGGAGCTGGCTAGCGCCGTCGGCGCCGGCGGGACGCACGTAACGTTTTCGAGCGGCTGTCCGGCCAGCACGCAGGCGATCGGGCACGCCGCGGCCCTGGTCGCGAGCGGAGATCTGGAAGTTTGCGTCGCCGGTGGGGCCGAGAGCCCGCTTATCCCGATGGTCGTTGCCGGCATGGGTCGGACTCAGGAACTCTCAACCCGCAATGATGATCCGGAGCATGCCTCCCGCCCCTTCGACCGCGCACATAACGGGCTGGTGCTCAGTGAAGGCAGCTGCGTCTTCGTCCTCGAAACAGCCGAGCGCGCCCTCCGCCGCGGCGTGCAGCCCTACGCCGAGGTGCGCGGCGCGGCCACTTCCTGTGACGCGAGCGGCCTTTACGGAATTGATCCAACCGGGGAACCAGGCGCCCGGGCAATCCACCGGGCACTACAGCGCAGCGCCATAGCAATCGACGACATTGACTACGTATGCGCACACGCCAACTCCTCGCCCGCCTTCGACCGCAAGGAAACCCTTGTCATCAACAAGGCGTTCGGTGAATGGGCGGCGCGACTCCCGGTCAGCTCCATCAAGGGCGTGATCGGACATCCCTTCGGCGCATCGGGGGCGTTCCAGGTGGCCGCTGCCAGTCTGGCGATTCGCCATCAGCTCATACCACCCACACATAATCTCGAGGACCCAGACCCGGAGTGCAACCTGGACTATGTCCCCCGCCACCCGCGGCCCGCCCGCGTACGGAACGTGCTCGTCACCAGCTACGGCTATGGGGGACTGAACGCCTACCTGGTCCTCGCCGAACCCCGCGTGTAGCCTCACCGCCGGACCAACAGCATCGACCTCATCCGGTCTTTGCCACGGGCACCGGATGCACATGTAGCGCGGGGTCAGCCGGTGCCGCCGTGCGTGCCAGAAAGCGCGGCTTGACCAGCACAGCCAACGATGGGAGCACCGTTAGCGTTGCCAACGCACTGACGCTCACGATCAACGCGGTCAAGACCCCCAAGCGGGTCCAGATGCTGAAACCCGAAAAGGGCAGCACCATGTAGCCGAGCGCGACGGCCGAGGAAACGAAGAGAATTGCCTTGCCCGAGGTCTGCAGACTGGCGCGCACGGCGGCCTCCAGCGGCGCCCCACCCTGCACTTCTTCGCGAATGCGAAAGATCAGGTAGATGGCGAAATCGGCACCGATGCTCACACCCATCGCCGTGATCGCCGCGGTCGTCATGTCCAGCCACGTGCGTGACCATCCCATTACCCCAAGGTTCACCACGACGGCGAGGGCGAGAGGAATCAAGACGAAGATGCCGCCGACTACGGAACGGAACACCAACGCCGACAGCACGAAAATGATGCTCCCGACCTGAATCATGTTGATGATCTTCTCATGCACCACCACGTCGTTCATCGCCGTCTGTACGCCCAGGGTACCGCCCGCAATCTCTACGGACACCGGCAGGCTGTGGAAGCGCAGGTCGGCGTAGCGCTGGATGTGACGCAGCAGGTCGCGTGAGAATGCGGCGCTGTCGCTCTTGCTCAGAGCCCGAATGACACTGCGCTGATAGTTGGCGTCGACGAAGGCGCTCAAACCGTCTGGACCCGCACCGATGCTGTACAGCAGCAGATATTGGCTGATGAGGCGCGAATTGTCGGGAATCGCATAGAATGCCGGGTCGCCGTTGTTCATTGCCTGGTGCATGCGCTTGATCTGGTCGGCGATCGAGTTCACACCGGCTACGTGCGGATCGCTCTCGATGAAGGCCTCCAGGTCGCTCATCGCCTTGAGTACGGCGGGATCCTGGAAGGTGTTCTCGTGTTGGCCTTCGACCAAGATACGCAACGATGCGGTACCCGGCAGCCGCTCGTTCAGTAGAGCATCATCGTGACGCACGACGGTTGAGGGCGCAAACCACAAGCGGAAACTGTTGTCGACGTCGATGTCAAAGATCCCCCTGGCCGCGATTGCCGCAATGAGTAGCGCGCCGAGCAAGACCTGCCGTGGCCGTCGCACGACCAGGTTCGCCAGGGCGTCCAGAGCCGGGTTGAGCCAACGCGATTCCCTTTCGCGGAGCGTTTCGCGCCCCTTCGGCGCCGGGAGCAGGCAGCGACAGGCAGGCGTAAACGTCATCTCGATGATCAGCGCGCTCAAGATGCCCGACGCCAGCAGCAAACCGAACACCCGCACGCTGGTTACGCCGAAGCTCATCAACGATCCGAAACCTGCCGAGGCAATGAGCCCAGCGGTGAGCATGACTGGCCCGACAGCAGTCACCGAGCGGATCACCGCTTCTTCGCTATCTCCGACGACGGCGTATTCCTCGTAGTACCGTTTCAGGATTTGCACGGCGTGGCCGGCGGCGACGGCGAGGATGACCACCGGCGTGATGGCGCTCCAGGTGTCCATCGGCTGGCCCAGCATACCCATGATCCCCAGCGCCCACACCACACTGAGCAGCGCCGTTACCAGCGGCAGGAACATCGCCTGCATGGTGCGGAAGGCTTCGTAATGAATCAGACCAATCACAAGTACGGCAAGCGGAAAGAGGATCTTGATGAGTGCCGTGTAACGCGTCAGCCACGCGCGCAGAATCGGTGCGCCGGCCAGCGCGATTGATACGGAGACATCGCGCTCGGGGGCAACGATCTCGTCGATGCGGTCGAAGATGGCAACGTCGTTCAGCCGATCGTCGAACTCCGCCACGATGACGGTGGCCGTCCCATCGGCGGACACCAGATTGCCCTGAAAGAGCTTGTCGTTGCGGACGGTGTCGCGCAGGTGCTGAATTTCTTCCTTGCTCACGAGCGGACCGTCCATCAACTGATGGATATCCATCAGTCCGTCCGTACCCGCCACCACCGCCTTCACATACGGCGCCGCCAGGCTGAACAAGCTGGTCTCGATAACCCCCGGCGTACGGCGCAGCCCTTGTGTGATCCGATAGACCTTGCCCAAGATTTCGGGCGTGAAGATGTCGCCGTTGTTGGCCACCACACCGATCACCACCACCGCCTCGCCGCCGAAGAGATCGGAGATGCGGTTCTGGATCTGCACGTACGGGTGCTGCTGCGGCAGGGAGGCGCGGCGGCGGATCTCCAGGTGCACCTTGCGGAGTTGCGTTCCGAGCAGGACAGTTATCAGCAGGACGGCCACGACCACGCCGACACGATGGCGCACCACGAACCGGATGTATCGCTCCATGCTCTGCTCGTCCGCCGCCAACGACTACTGACTGTCCCGCCGGTATAGGGGCATTTGCGCCAATGAATCAAGCAGAAAAAGTTGGTCCTCCTTGTGGTTTCGGTAGACCGCGGCTTGTCGGGCACCCACTACCCGACCCGGCAGCGCAACCGGGTGCGAATCACGGGTCATGGTGTCTGACCAAAAACGTCCCGCGGTGCGGTGAGGCATGGATTTCCCGAATTGCTGGTCGGCGGATGTTGCAGGAAAGTTAATTTGACGATCCGATGGAGCCGTGCGATAATCTTCCACTTTCGGGGCCAGGGAGGAACGGACGATGTTTAAGGTTGGCGAGAAGGTCGTCTACCCGGCTCACGGGGTCGGCGTTATTCAGAGCGTCCAGACCAGGGTGATATCCGGGACCGAGAAGACATTTTACATGCTCCGGATCCTGGAGAACGATATGACCATCATGATCCCGACGGAGAATGTGGCGTCGGTGGGGCTGCGGCGGATCATCGGGAAGGACATGGTCAGCAAGGTCTACAAGATCTTGCGGGAGCGGCGCGTCGAGATCGATCAGCAAACCTGGAATCGCCGATACCGGGAGTACACTGAAAAGATCAAGACGGGCTCAGTCCTGGAGATCGCCACCGTGTTGCGGGACCTGTTTGTCCTCAAAGGGGACAAGGAGCTGTCTTTCGGCGAGCGCAAGATGTTGGATACCGCGCGCAACCTCCTCGTCAAGGAGTTGTCGATCGCGCGTGCGCATCCAGAAGAAAAGATCATCGAAGAGCTGAGCGACATCTTCGCTCACTAATAGCTAGACGACCGCCTAGGGACCGCCGGCCACGCGCCGGCGGTCGCTGCATCTGTGCGTACGGCAGCAATCGTTGTGGCCGCGGGACGAGGGACCCGCATGAGGGCGGCCACCGCCAAGGCATTCCTCGATCTTGCTGGCACGCCGATGGCCATCTACGCGCTGCGGACGCTGACGCGCGTACCCGAGGTCGCGTCAATTCTGCTGGTTATCAGCCCCGATCAGGAAGCACGGGCGCGCCAGGTGATCAATCGATTCGGCCCGTGGCGGCTTCCCGTACAGCTCGTGCACGGCGGCGCCGAGCGTCAGGATTCCGTAGCGGCGGGGCTGGCGGCCGTGCAGGCTGCCGCCGCGCTCGTGCTGGTTCACGACGCGGCGCGACCCTTCGTCTCAGCTACCTGCGTCCGAGTCTGTCTCGACACCGCCGCGATGCATGGTGCTGCCATCGCTGCCGTTGCAGCGCACGACACCGTCAAACTGGCCGGTCCGGACGGCGTGATCGTTGAGACGTTGGACCGCGGCCGGATCTGGCTCGCGCAGACGCCGCAAGTCTTCCGCACCGTGCTGCTGCGTGAGGCGTACGCGAAAGCACGCCGTGATGGCTACGTCGGCACCGACGACGCAGCGCTCGTCGAACGCCTCGGTCACCCTGTGCGCATCGTTCCCGGCGACTCCATCAACCGCAAGATTACCACGCCTGACGACTTGCAGTGGGCGGAATGGTACATCCAGGCCCACGGTTTACCCACCGCCGACTCGCACTGACCGTCTGCGAACTACCGCGACTGACACGTGGTGCCGGCCGGGGGCAAGGCTTCGTTCAAGCTGCCGCTGCGGAAGCCCTGGAGGTCCAGCGTCACATACAAAAACCCAATAGCCTTGAACTCTTTCACCAGTGTGCTGCGCACCTCCGGCGTGACGACGCGGGGCAGCAGGTCGGGGGAGACTTCGATGCGGGCGACCTTGTCGTGGTAGCGCACGCGGCATTCGCGGAACCCGAGGCGCCGCAGGATGCGCTCGCCTGCCGCGACTTGCTGCAAGCCTTCCGGCGTGA
>Ga0335082_10001509_pt1 | contig 24846 bp, 6 predicted proteins | sample Lox_Sample_41_FD_206718 | JGI IMG/M metagenome (GOLD analysis project Ga0335082, IMG submission 206718) | Soil microbial communities from Loxahatchee National Wildlife Refuge, Florida, United States - Lox_Sample_4.1 | ecosystem: Environmental > Terrestrial > Soil > Wetlands | place: USA: Florida... | reverse complement strand
GGAAGTGTGACGTCGCCGATCACGCTTCAGGGAGTTCGCGTTCCGAAAGAGAACATCCTTGGGCAGGATGGACGTGGTTTCCTGATTGCCATGAAGACGCTCGACGCAGGTCGGCTCGGTCTGGGCGCTGCATGCCTTGGCGCATCGAAAGAGCTTTTGGAGCTTTCCGCGAAGTATGCAAAGGAACGGAAACAGTTCGATATGCCGATTGCACAATTCGAGGCAATACAGTTCATGCTGGCCGAGATGGCGACAACAATTTTTGCTATGGAATCGATAGTGTACCGCACCGCGGCGGCGTATGACCAGGGAAAAGCGATTTCCCGGCAGTCGGCATCGGTGAAATTGTTCTGTTCGGAAGGTCTCGATAAGGTCGCCGACCTCGCTGTTCAGATTCACGGAGGGATGGGATATTCGAGAGAACTTCCGATCGAACGTTTCTACCGCGATTCGCGGATCAACAGGATCTTCGAAGGTACGAATGAAATCCAGAAAATCGTGATCGCGCGCGAAGTCCTCAAGAAGAACGGCGTTATTTGAAGGCAGAAATCCGCGTCAGCGTATCTCTTCGGCAGCTGTATAATTGATTTTTCGGGCTCATTTTCGTATATTCTTTCTCACAAGCTGATCATTTCTTCGGCCTCGTTGTTCGACAATCAACAAAAAACCGTTGCACATCTGTGCAAGAGGAGCGCGTATGGTTCAAAAAGCTAAGAAGAAAATCTCACCGGCAAAGCGTCCGGTGAGTCCGCACATGGATCTCAAGCAGTTCTCGGTGAACGAGCTCGTTCGAGAACTTAACTCGTTCAGCGTGGACAATTACTGGGACCTCGGAAGATTTTTGGTGGATAAAGTGATGCCCGCGGCACGCAAAGCCGGGATGTTTGAAGACCAGGTGCTGAAAATGGTCTCTTCACATCCCGGTGTGAAGTTTCCATTCACCATGTTGAAGCAGTGCGAGCAGTATTATACCTATTATCCGGATGTCAAGAAGCGTCAGCTGCCCGAGGTATTTTACTTTGATCTTGCGACAAAGGTCGATGAAACCAGGCGCCGCGACCATTACGAGAAACAAGCTCTCGATTTTAAGTGGACGATCTCCGATCTTCGGAAAAAAATCCATGACGATGATCTCGCACGCCGTATCGATGAGCGCACGAAGTATGGGTTTGATTTGCGGGAACGCAACGTCTGGACGTTCGACGCTCCCGATCCTCGATTCGGTAAACCGAACTACAAAGGGCGCATTCCGGGACAGATCGTCGCAAACGCGCTCTATTACTATTCGAAACCGGGAGATTACATTGTCGACCCCTTTGCAGGAAGCGGAACACTCGGTGATCTGGTTGAATCGCTTCCGTATTTCAAAGACAGAAAGTACAAGTTGTATGATGCGAATCCGATCGAAGAACGAGTTGCGCGAAATAATGTCCTCTTGACCGGCATTCCCGAGCAAACCGGTTCGGTGGATTACATTTTTCTTGACCCGCCGACGGATTTCGTCCAGCGTGACGGTGCCAGTGATTTTGCCGTCAGCTTGGATGCTTCACGAGCGGATTTTGCGTTGAAATTTAAGGGCATCATTCGGGAATGTGCCCGGATCCTCAAAGCCGGAGGGAAGGTCTCCATTGTCATCGAGCCAGCATTTTCCATAACGGAATTCATCGATTTTCCTCAGGAGGTAACTCAACTCTTCAAGGACGCGGGATTCAGGCACGTCGGCAAGGTCTACCTTCCAAGAAAAAGCGGCGAAGCGGTGAACCGCGTGAACCAGAACGTTGCCGAAGTTCGCGGAATTCGTGCTCTCGCTTCGGACTGTAGGGAATTGTTGACGTTCCAGAAAAACTGAATCGGTGCGTTGAAACGTGTGGTGTTTATCGTAGCGGCGATGGCACGCCGCGTGAGATGCTTTGATTAAATGCTGCGCTGTGAAAATTGTATTCCGCAAAGGGAGGGGGATCATCTCGCGCGCTTGATCAATTCGGAGCTGAAAGGTGGTAGTATTTTGAATTTGGGCTCCCGCAAAATGAACGGGATCCTCAAATATTCATCGGATTTATCTGCACTCGGTTCCACCTCGTTTGATAAGTCCGGAAAATTTGGGACAGGTAGCTCAGTCGGTAGAGCAACGGCCTGAAAAGCCGTGTGTCGCCAGTTCGATTCTGGCCCTGTCCACTTCGAACATGACATGACTTACCGAGCGCAGTGAAGGTAGGTCATTCGTCATGTTCCGAATCCCGCTTCAGAGAGTGAAGCGGGATAGCCGATATTCTTCCTCAGTGTTGGTAGCTGCTTTCAGGGCTGCCGACACTTTTTTGTTTCAGCAGATTGTCTGCATGCTAAGAGAGCGACATACCCATTGGGTTGAGTTGATTACGGCCGAGTCGGCGGATTCTCGTTACGTACGATATCGCCGGATCATTCGCTTTCCACAGTTGACAATGCCTCTGCTTGCGGCATATACACCTTCGCATTGGCGTGTGACGCATACGGACGAAATCGTCCGGCGTGTTCGGTTCCATCGACCCTTCTCCCTGGTCGCAATTACCGCTAATACGGCTGCGGCTCCCCATGCCTACCGGTTAGCAGAACGGTATCGTAAGGAGGGGATACCGGTCGTCATCGGTGGACCACATGCAACCCTCATGCCCGACGAAGTAGCCCTTCATGCCGATGCGGTGGCGGTTGGCGAAGGCGAGCTCGTGTGGCCTTCAATTCTTCGGGATTGTGAGGAGGGCCGCCTTTCTGGGATATACTCCAGCGAACGACTACCGGATCTCGAACGCATGCCGGCCCCTCGTTGGGATCTCATAAAGGGGAGGGTATATGGGAAAGGAGTGACTATTGCTACCCGGGGTTGCCCGTTTGCCTGTGATTATTGCTCGATTCCGGCAATGTATCAGCGGCGAATGCGTTATCGTCCTATCGGCGAGGTCGTAGACGAGATCCGACGGATGCCCGGCCGTGCGCTCATATTCTGGGATGACAATATTGGCGCAAATCCCAACTACGCAAAAGCCCTGTTCGAGGCGATCGCGCCTTTGAATCGGTGGTGGACCAGCCAGGCGACGCTTGAAGGTGTTCTTGACGAGGAGTTTCTGGATCTCGCTGCCAGAAGCGGGTGCAAGGCCATGTTCATTGGCCTGGAATCCATCTCTCAGGACTCGCTGAACGGAGCGAACAAGAAACACAATCACGTCCACGCGTACCGGGAGGCGGTAGACCGGCTTCATACGCATGGCATCGCCATCCAAGCAGGTACCATTTTCGGGTTTGATCATGATGACCGGTCGATCTTCCGAAACACGGTGAACTGTTTCCGCGAGATCGCAATTGATTCCGCTACCATCGGCATACTCGTTCCCTATCCCAACACACCACTTTTCCGACGGCTGGATGCCGAAGGGAGAATCCTCACACGTGACTGGTCAAAGTACGACGGAAAGAAGCACGTCGTATTTCAGCCGGCGCTCATGTCTGCAGAAGAGCTGCTCATGGGAACTGAGTGGGCGGCCCGCCAGTTCTACTCGATCAATTCGATCATGTATCGCATGCGCAAGTCGAGAACAGGACTCTGGTGGAACGTGATTCGCAATCTCGGATATCATCTGGCACTTCGAAAGTTCGGAGAGATCGGATACTCACCTGACACGAGTGTAACGTGTGAATCGGCGGTCCGATCATAAGCAGCCGTTTCCGTCGAGCCTGCAACTCAAATGTACCTGATACAGAAGCGGAAGAACACACGTTCCTTACAAGATAACTTCCACTCTGAATTTTCCCCGTCTCGTATGCTCCAACAATATGACCGCCGCATGACACTGGAAGGAGCGTGTCGTGTAGTTCTGTTGAAGATCAATGAATCTCGTCGAACGAAAATGTCGTACGCGTCGAATTTGAGAAGACGAATTATCGCAGATTTTTATTTTTGAGAAAGTCGGAGCACTGTTTGGAATCCGTTTTGATACCCAATGCGCTTGATTCTCATTCATAAGATTTTCTTCAAGAAACTTTTTTTCGAATTCAATATTCATCGAAAATCATCTTGACACTTCTGTAGCTTTATGCTATATTCCCTTCAGATTTCGCCTGCGTCATTTCACTTTCTCAAACTATCGTGTTCGCTCAGAGCACGATAAGTTCCGTCCTCAGGTAAATCAATATTCTGGTTTTGGTTGTCGAAGCGGACGTTCCTTTTGTGCGCTCTCGTGACATGATAGGCGGAGAATAGCACGCTGTGAATTTTCTTCACCCCTCTTTTTCCCTACCAGGCCACCTTCGCATTTAAGTGAAACACCCAGCCATTCTCCTTGAATGGCGGGGAGGACGTTTTGTCTGCATTCCAGAGTGACAGATGCCGCTTCAAAAAAGGAGGCAATTTCCCTGTGACAAAGTCAGTCAATGGGTTCTTTTGAACTCGATTCGCAATGAATCGAGTTTGGAAAACCCGTTTCGTATGGATATTTCTTTTTTCCTCTCCGTGAGGAGGGGATCGCGCAGATCCGCGTCTTCATTGGGCGGGTATCTCATTCCGTTCGGACCATCAAAGTAGTTCTTGACCCGATGAATTTGCCATCAAGAAGAAGCTCTGCATCGTTTCAAGCATCATTCACGATTCTCATCTGTTCAATGACGGGCTGCATGGAGAGAATTGTGCAACGCGATTTGTCGCTGGCAGGCGTGAACGTCGGTGAGGGCACCGAAAAAAGTGTATCAACAAACATCCAGAAGTGCAAAAATTGGAGGGGGTTGTTATGAAGGAACATTTACCAATTCGACTGCTCGTTGCGATTACACTTCTCTTCTCAGCGGAACTTGCGACCGCACAGGGCTGGTTCAATATAAATTACCTGTACAGGACGAGCGTGATAATAGCGAATCCCGGATCAACGACGTTGACGGGTTTCCAGACGCAAATCTCTCTCACCAGCGGGAATTTTGATTTCACAAAAGCGAGAAGCGATGGAGCGGATGTCATCGTAACGGGAAGTGACGGTGTTACGCTCATTCCGTTCTGGCGGGAAAGCTGGAACTCTGCTGGTCAACAGGGGAGCGTGTGGGTAAAACTCTACACCTTGCCGGGTTCCGGAAGCGATACGGTCTATGTGTATTACGGCAATCCCTCAGGCACTCTCCCCGCAGTAGAAGTTCCTCCGACAGGGCCGTTCACGCGAGCTGCGGATAATCCCATTCCGGGAAGCAGTGGCCTGCTGGCAGAAAACATGGTCTTTGATACTACGACGGGGCATTACTGGCTTCTTTACTCCACGACAGCAACCAGAGTAGGGCTCATGTATTCGGACAATCCCACGACTGCGGCTTCGTGGCATGTTTCAGGCGGAGGTGCGGGCATCGTCATCGATTCTGCCTTTGCACCGCATATTCTCAAATACAACGGGACGTGGTATATCTTCTACGCAGAACGGAAATGGAACAACGGACACCATTTTGATATTTCCGTCGCAACCGCATCGTCCATTACCGGTCCCTATACATATCAGGGAAGCCCGGTAACGAAAGGCGGTTCGGGTTCATGGGAATCGTACCGTGCCGACGAGCCGTACGTGTTTCAACGCGAAGACGGCAAATGGATGATCGTCTATATGGGTGAGACAGGATTGACCGACGAGCAAACGGGGTATGCAACCGCCGATAACATTCTTGGGCCTTATACCAAGTATGCCGCCAATCCGCTTATTCGATTTGGAAATCCGGGCTCCTATGATGCGGGTACGTGCGCCGATCCATGGGTCTACGATTTTCATGGAGTTTATTACATCGGTTATACGGTGAGTTCCACTAACGCCTCACCATGGCAGACTGCCTGTGCCGTGACCACCGACTGGGTGAATATTTCGAAAGTGGGCGTCATTCTTCCGCTCGGTACAGGCGCCGACGCATCGAATTCTTTTCGCGGGGCAGTGAGTCGTTTCGGCTCCACCTACCTTTTCCCGTATACCAACGATAGCTACCAAATGGCAATTGCAACACAGCCGGTCAACGGGGTGCCCGCAGTAAACGACTCGACGGCAATATTTGATTTTTACGATGATTTTATCGGCACATCGCTCAATACCAACAAATGGAGTTACGCAAGTGGTGGCTCGTCTCAGGTCAGCCTCTCCGGCGGTGTGGCCACACTTACGGCCAGTTCGAGCACATACATCAAGCTGAACGCCACCACCGCTTTCGGCACCGGATACGTCGTCGAGACGAGAGCTCGGCACCCCCAGGCGGGCCAGACGAATGATATCGCAGAATGGGGGTGGACAGCAGCTGCCAATTTCAATGATTGCGCAAGAATGTTCGACGACTTTCCGAGTCTGACCAACTGGGAGAAGATTACAAACTCCACCAAACAAGTCGGCATCACGTCGAATATGACGCAGTTGTCAGACGTGAACTATCATATTTTCCGGGTATATCGAACTCCGATCGCGATGGATACCTCTTCAAGTTATCAGGTTGACAATAATGCGGTACAGACAGACCGGGGGTCAGTTTCGCCCACAATTAATTTGTACCCGTTTCTCATGGCGTACTGGGCGAGCCCCGCATCCACCTGTACGATGCTGACAGATTGGGTGAGAGTGCGCAAATGGGCTGGCACAAATCCTACCATTACCGTCGGGACGGGACAGAATGAATCTCCTCCACCCGCACCCCTGGCAACCTCCGCAACGAATATCACCACAAGCGGTTTCACAGCGAATTGGAATTCTTCCACGGGGGCAACAAGCTACGCCCTGGACGTTGCCACGGACATTGGCTTTACAAGCATGGTCTCGGGATACTCAAACCTCTCTGTAGCTGGGCTTACTCAAGCGGTGACCGGATTGTCTCAAAATACAGACTACTATTACCGCGTGCGTGCTGTGAATGTAGCGGGTTCGAGCAGTAATTCAAATACCATTACCGTTACTACAATTGGCAGCCACATCATCACGGCCACGGCAGGAAGTCATGGCGCGATTACACCAAATGGTTCTGTGGTTGTTGCGTATGGGGCCGACACAACATTCACTATCACCCCGAATTCCGGGTGTCATATCGTGAGCGTGCTTGTCGATGGTGTACCGCAGGGAGTTATCACTTCCTACACATTTCATAACGTGATCATGGCTCATACGATGAGCGCCACATTTGCACTTAATCAGTTTACTCTGACCGTTTCAGCGACGGGCGCAGGGACGGTTGGATTATCTCCGAATCAGACACTCTACGACAGCGGTTCTGTCGTCCAACTGACGGCAACAGCATCCGCGGGGTATCGTTTCCTGAATTGGAGCGGTGCGGTTAGCGGATCTGTTAACCCGCTCTCCGTAACCATGAACAGCAACAAGAGCATCACCGCGAATTTTGTAATATTTGTGATGTCCATTGGGATTGAGGAGGGGGTCAATGACCTGAGTGCCGGTATCAATGCTGCGGCGGTCGATGGAGTCGGCCTCGAAGACACGGTCTCACCACCCCCGAGGCCGAGTGATTATGTCTACGTGTATTTTCCGCTCGCACCCGGTGCGCCTCTTCCAAATTACAGTGTCGACGTTAAGAAAGACGAGGCGAGTTTGTCAGGTCATGCAAAACGCTGGCCGTTGGTAACCATCTCGGATATCCTCAGTACTCCCGATACGCTGCAGTTTATGGGCGCCACTCTCCCCCCGGGATTTGTTCCGGTCTTGTTTGATTTGCAATCCGGCAAATACCAGGATGTGAGAACATATCCCGCATTTACGTATACCTCGCCATCCAGCCAGACAGCATACAATTTCATGTTGCTGATCGGCGACAGCACAAAGCCGGTTGTCACGCTCACAGCTCCCATCGGAGGGGAAAGTCTGGTTGCCAATACTCCCGACACGATTCGGTGGATATCGAGTGATGGCACAGGACTCTTGCGGCATTACATCTACTGCTCTCTTACCGGAGCTCCGCCGTACACATTAATTGATTCCACAAACGGTAATGTGGATTCGCTGATCTGGATACCCGCGACCGGAGCAGGTTCTGCCAGAATCAGAGTGGTGGCGATGGATTCTGTCATGAACCAGCAAACCGACAGCAGTCACTCTGTGTTCAGCATTGGCCACATGATCACCTCGACAGCAGGCAACCACGGCTTGATATCACCATCGGGGTCCATGGTCGTCGCTCATGGGGCGGATCAATCCTACACGATTACTCCGGATCTGGGTTACCACGTCGATAGTCTTATTGTCGACGGCGCGAGCCAGCCGCCTGCTCTCATTTACGCATTCCATGGTGTGTCGGCGAGTCACACAATCAGAGTCACATTTGCAATCACAACGTATCAGTTGACGGTAGCCGCGACATCTGGAGGGAGCATTAGTGCTCCGGTCACTTCACCGGCTACCGTGAACTACGGGAATGCAACTCCCCTCACTGCCTCGCCGAACAGGGGGTATCACTTCACCAGCTGGACCCTCGTCGCGGGTAGCGCGGCAATTGCAGATACATCCGCGATGAGCACCACTGCGATTCTTACTATCGGTGATGCAGCAATCCGTGCGAACTTTGTCATCAATACGTATGTCCTCACTGTCAACGCTGGAACGAATGGATCGGTGACATTAACCCCGCCAGGTGGAACCTACACGTTTGGTACGATTGTACACCTTGCTGCAAACCCAAATACCTGGTTCCATTTTGTGAATTGGAGCGGATCTCTGACCAGCCCAGACAATCCGGATTCGATCATCCTGGATACTAATGAGGCCGTGATCGCCAACTTTGCAGTCAACCAATACGCCCTTACGACGGTAGCGAACGCTGGATGGAATTTACTCAGTCTCCCGGTCCAGCAGCCCGATATGACACCGGCGGGTGTGTTCGGAAGCGCATATGGCACGACGCCGTACTACGTGTTTCAATACGGGAACAGCAGTTTCTACACGATCCCATCGACAATGAACATGGGTCAGGGTTACTGGCTCGGTTCGACGAGCGGGCCTTCTATCACTGCAACTGGCATGCCGCTGACAAGTGCGACAGTTCCCCTCGGACAGGGATATAACATCGTCGGAGATCCTTTTCTGACAAACGAACCATTGGATAGTCTACGCTTCAGCAATGGCATTCAGTCATTGACTCTGACGGCTGCATCCGATTCGGGATGGCTCTCCCCAGTGCTCTACAAATATACTGGCAGCGGCTACGCATACGAATCGACTGACCTGGCGGTCTGGGAAGGTTGCTGGATACCGATACTTCTTCCTGGCATTTCGATCGACTACGCTCCTGTTGTTGCTGCCCCGGGAATGATGCCGAAGCAGCGGACGCCGGTGCCCGAACAGACAGTCTCCACGCGCTGGAATGTGGATCTCACGGCAACGCTTGTGTCTTCGAATGGCAAGAAGTGCAACGATGAAATTGCCTCGTTTGGTGTCAGAAAAGATGCGACAAGCGGGTTTGACAGCCGGTACGACGTTCCCCGGCCGCCCCGAAGTCCCAACGAGCAGTACGTCGAAGTGGGGTTCCCCGAAACAGGTGCAAGCTATCCGAAGCTCTTCGGAACAACGTCCTATGTCAGGGATTTCAAGAGCCCTGAGACGCCGAGTTGGGAATTTGTCGTAAGCGTTTCGGGCCGGGGAGGTGATGTGACGCTGAGCTGGTCCAAGGATGCCGTTAGTACACTGGGACCTGACGTCAGGATAATCCTCTGCGACATGGTACAGCACAAGCTGGTCGATATGAAAAAAGTGAATTCCTATACGTACGTGCAAACAGAGCCAACCAGAAAATTTACGGTCAATGGCGGCAAGAATCTCATTCCGACCTCGTATCGTCTGGAGCAGAACTTTCCGAATCCGTTCAATCCGACCACGGTGATTAACTACGAGCTACCTCGGGTTTCCCCCGTGCTCCTGGAGATCTACAACATCGTGGGGGAACGAGTCGCAACGCTCGTCAGTGAGAAGGAGGATGCGGGCTATCACAGTGTGTCATGGAATGGACGTGACGAGAAGAACACCCCCGTCAGTTCAGGCATCTATATCTACCGCCTCAATGCGGGAAACTTCACCAGCATCAAGAAGATGTTATTGCTGAAATAGAATCGACGGTCTTCAGCTAACGACGTTAACAGGAGGAGTGAAGAAACCATGAAAAGACGTCAATCATTAAAAACCACAATTGTAGCGGCGTCAGCGGCCATTTTGCTGATAATTCAAGGTGGAAATGCTCAGGGGTGGTATGATCCGGGGTACCTGTGCCGGTGCCCGGTAGCGATAACGAATCCGGGAAACAGTTCACTCACGAACTACCAGGTGCAGGTATTGCTCGGAAGCTCATTCGGTTTTTCGAAGGCGAAAAGTGATGGGAGTGATTTACGAATCACATCTCATGATGGGACGACACTTATTCCGTTCTGGATCGAAAATTGGAATCCCTCGGGCCATCAAGCCAGCATTTGGGTGAAGCTGCCGTTGCTGCCGATTGCAGGCGATTCGATTTACGTCTATTACGGAAATCCTTCCCCATCACTTCCCGCTCCGCAAGTCATCGAGGTTCCGCCGACGGGCCCTTTCACAAAAGCGATTGATAACCCCGTCGTGCCCATTGGAGATCCGGGATCCGGCGCGAGTCTTCCGGCAGAAAATATTGTGTTCGACAGCGTGACCTCACATTATTGGTGGGTCTTTGCGGACTATCGTGATAATTCCGTGGGGCTTGTGTGGTCGGACACGCCAACCAGCGCTTCGAGTTGGCACTGGCTGGGGGATGTCATTAGTTATGCAAATGCGCCGCACATCATTCAGTGGAAAGGATTGTGGTACATTTTCTATGCGGACCGGCAGTCGGGCACGTGGGGAGATATATCCGTCGATACGTCCTCATCGGTCAGCGGCCCCTATTCCTACTGCGCGACCGTTTTATACAAGAGACCATCGAGTTGGGAGTCGTATCGTGTCGATGAGCCGTATGTCTTCAAACGCGAAGATGGCAAGTGGATGCTCATGTACATGGCAGAGACGGGAAGCACAGACGAGCAGGTTGGCTACGCCATTGCCGACAGCATACTCGGGCCTTATACCAAGTACGCGGGGAATCCTTGTCTCCCGTTCGGACCCTCGGGCAGCTACGATGCGGGGACAGTTGCAGACCCCTTTGTGGTCGATTATCACGGGACGTACTATATCGGCTATGCATGTAGTCCCACTTCAAGTTCACCATGGCAAACGGGGTACGCCACCACAACCGATTGGGTCACCTTCACGAAGCATGGAATTCTCCTGCCTCTCGCCTCAGCAGGATGGGATGCGGTCAATAGTTTTCGTGGGGCTATAACTCGAATCAATAATACCTACGTTTATTCATATACCGGAGATTCATACAAGATGGGAATTGCGACGGAGCCGATTTACCAGACTCTGGGGTATTCGATCAACAATGCGGATTCCGTTTTTGATTTTTATGATGATTTTTCGGGAACGACGATTGATGGCTCAAAGTGGAGTGGATGGAAAGCACTGGGAGACGGTGGATCAGTAACAGTATCGAATGGAATTGCCACCATCTCTGCTTCCGGTGGTCAGAATGGTCAGGGACTTGTCGGAACCGGCCAGTTCGGTCCGGGGAATCTCTTTGAGTGCTCGGCGAGGCACGCCACGGCAGATGGTTCGGGTACTACTGCCGGTGAGCTCGGACTCGGACAGGATTTCTCAAGTTCGCTTCGGATTTTGGATTACAACAGTCCGAATTTCGAGATCGTGGCGAGTTCCTCCGGAACCGGAGGCAATACGTTTGTCCCTCTGCAACGATCGCTCGACAATGCTGACTTTCTGCTCCATCGCATATATTGGAAAAGTTCCAGCGAAGCGGATTATGCGCTGGGGAGTGATTCCTGGACAGCTCTGACGTCGAATATTCCGCCGACAACCCTGAGTCCCTGGATGCTGGCGCTCGCGTACCCCAATGCGGCATCACTTCAAGTCGATTGGGTTCGCATTCGCAAGTGGGTAGGAGTCGATCCGGTTGTCACAGTCGGACCGGAGTACTCACAGCTGATTTCCTCAATTTCAATCCAGTCGGCGGATACGCTGATTGCAGGCATTAACAGCGCCGCACTGGATACCGTCGATACGCAGGACATCGCCGCGCCGCCGGCGCCTCCTTCGGACTATCTCTATCTCTACTTCTTGCTTGCCCCCGGTGCCCCACTCCAGAACTATAGCGTTGATATCAAGCGAGATGAGGCGGCGCTTGCAACGAAGGCAAAGTATTGGGCACTCTGCGCAATGTCAGATCGCGTGGACTCAACAGTGACAATGCAATTTGGAAATTGTACGCTCCCTCCGGGTTACAGGCCCATCGTTTACGACCTCCAGACCGGTCGGTATCAGGACGTTAGGGCACAAGGGTCGTTTGCATTTGTTCTCCCGCATGTCTCCAATCAAGTGATGAGATTCCATCTGTTCATTGGGGATAGTGCGAAGCCGGTTGTCAGCCTGCTGCACCCGAATGGAGGAGAGATATTGACAGGTGGTTCGCGAGATACTATACGCTGGACTTCCAGCGATGGATCCGGTGTCTTACGGCACTACATCTACTACTCCATTACCGGGGCTCCACCCTATATGCTGATCGACTCTACGAACGGCATGACTGACTCACTTATCTGGACTCCGACGTATGGTACCGCGAGCGCACGGATCAAAATCGTTGCCCGAGATTCTGTTCTGAACGAGCAATCCGATAGCAGCAAGCAGACGTTCACCGTCCAATCCCAAAGCTCGTTCGCAGCACAAGCCGGCTGGAACATGGTGAGCGTACCGTTGCAGCAGGCGGATATGACACCGGGGGGAGTTTTCGGAGACAATTATGGGGCGGTGCCATTCTATGTCTATGAATACAATAGTACCGGCCGATATGGGGTGCCGGCACTCCTGGTCCCGGGTCAGGGATATTGGTTGGGATCAAATTCAGCTCAAACCGTCGATGCAATCGGTATTACCCCCGGTAGTTTTGTCAAAACCCTGAGTGCCGGATTCAACATGATCGGCAATCCGTTTCCTGTACCGGAGCCGCGGGAGAGCCTCCAATTTACACTCACCTCTCAATCGAAAAGCTGGACAGATGCGGTAAATGCCGGCTGGTTGAGCAGCGCGCTCTGGGGATATTCCCAATTTGGATACGTCAGCGGTGGGTCATCGCTTAATGTGTGGCAGGGCTATTGGATTGCCGCACTTGTCGACGGGCTTGCCATTCAGTTTGCGTCTCCCGGTACCGGCACATTGCCCAAACACCCCGTGTCTCCGAAAGAACCGGTAAGCGCGACAACCTGGGATCTCGATCTCAAAGCCACGCTCGTGACCTCAGAGGGAAAGGCCTGTACCGATGCCATCGCAGGATTTGGGGTGAAGCCGAATATCAAAACGGGTTTTGATAATCGGTACGATCTGCCTCGTCCGCCGAGAGGCCCTGAACAGACCTTCGTTGAAGTCTGCTTCTCGGGAATGAACGGTGAATTTCCGAAAGCGCTCGGAAACTCCTATGCCCGGATATATGTCGGAAAAGATGAAATAGCTGCGTGGGGATTCGAAGTCAACACTTCAGCGGCCGGAGGAAAGGTCACGCTGACGTGGAATAAAGATGATATCAAAGCTCTCGATGTTAATGTGAAGCTCATCCTTCGCGACTTGTCTGCAAATGCCAGAACTGACATGAGGAAGGTTGGTTCCTATACGTACACTCAGTCGGAACAATCCAGGGAGTTTGCGATAGATAACGGTGAAGTGAAGATGCCGACATCATTCCAGCTTGATCAGAACTATCCCAATCCCTTCAATCCGTCGACGGTCATTAGCTATCAGATTGTGCATGCATCTCATGTTCGGCTCGAAATCTTCAATGTCCTTGGAGAAAAGGTCGCCGAGCTGGTTGAGTGTCTTCAGTCCCCAGGATATTATCATGTGACGTGGAATGGACGCGACGGACTGGGCAATCCGGTAAGTTCGGGCATTTACATCTATCGTTTGAAGGCAGGATCTTTTACAAGTGTGAAGAAGATGATGTTCGTGAAATAGCAACGCTAATGATTTCCGTGGAGGCAGAGAAAAGGGCCATGAAAAAATCTCTCATACTGTCTGCTCTCTTGACCATGATACTCATGTGCATCGGTCTCCTGAGCACTCGAAGCGTGAATTCACAGGGGTGGTATGATCCAAACTGGGCATATCGGCGCGCATTCAATGTCGCAAATCCAGGTGGGACAATCCTCACGAACTATTGTGTAAAAGTCACTCTTGATAATTCGTTCGACTTTGTACATGCCAGGAACGATGGGGGCGATATTCGCTGCACCGCAGGGGATGGCATCACACAGCTTTCGTTCTGGAGGGAGACCTGGAATTCCGGGTCCTCAAGTGCAACCCTCTGGGTTAAATTGCCCTCCGTGCCAATCGGCGGAACCAGCATATATCTCTACTACGGCAATTCTGGTGCTGCTGACAGCAGCGATGGTCTGACGACATTTACGTTTTTTGATGATTTTGCGCAGACGAGTCAGTCGGTTCTCCAAGGGAACTGGCCGCGCATCGTCGTTGACAGTACTCTTGATGGCGCTCATAATGTTGTGATGGAAGATGTCGACGGTGACGGCAAGAAGGATCTGGTCGCCACTGCGTACAGGGCGGCGTGTTGTGTATGGTACAAGCAGCCGCCCGATCCCATCAACGGAAAATGGACCAAATATGTGGTGGACGCGAATCTCCATAATGCCCATGATTTTCAGCTCGGAGACATCGATGGGGATGGTTTGAAGGATATTGTCGGTCTCGGTCTTTCCGATACCTGGGAGGATTATAATCTCGGCAATGGAACACTCGCTTGGTATAAAAAACCTGCAAATCCACTCGGGAATGGCTCGGGAGCCGGCTGGACGTCAAAGACGTCCATCCCATATTCTGAGGCCGATGGCTCAGCGGCTCTGTATAACAATCAGCTGTACCTTTTCGGGGGCCATCATCTTGGCGGGGCAGATCCCCAAAATCAAGCGTACAAGTATGATCCGCCGACGGATTCATGGACCAAACTTGCCGACATGCCGACTGAACGGTGGGGGCAAATTGCCGTGGAGCTGAACGGAAAGATACATGTTTTCGCCGGCAATACGGGAAGTGCTGCTACTGGAATCCACGAAATCTACGATCCTTCCTCGGACTCATGGGAAACTCCCACGCCCGGAAATCCACTGGCAATTCCCAGTTACGGAGCCAGCGGTGTTGTTCACCCCGACGTGATCTACTTTCAGGGCCAGAAAAACGGATACGAATACTGGATGGTCTATACGCCTTACCCGGGAAATGCCAATGAGAATCCGAGCATACTCAGAAGTCACGATGGGGTGACCTGGACAGATGCGGGGGTATCAAACCCGGTAATCCCCGTAGGCCGAGCAGGAGCGTGGAATGCCGTCGCTAATATGGACCCCGATTTCATGTACGTGGCCGACCTGAATACATGGTTCATGGTATGGGGTGGCGAGGATTCGACCACTGCGGAGCGGCTTGCATTCGCTTATTCCTCCGACGGGTTAAACTGGACTGAGTACGATGGTGCAGCAGTGAATGGCAATACCGACCCGGTTATCATGGGAAGCGATGACAGCTTCGGGGCAGAATGGGAAACAGGGGGGAGCGGCGTATCAAAGCTCCAGTGCCCGACAATGCTTTACGAGAACGGCACCTTCTATCTCTACTATGTGGAAGACGGCTCCGGTCTTAATCGCGGGAAAGTCGGAAGCGCTACATTTACCTGGAATCGCACGACGCACAGCATCCAAAATCTGGTCCGAAATTCCGGGAATCCGGTTATGGATCTTCCGGCCGATTCCCAATTCATGGCGGGATGCGGTCACTTGAATATTTCCAGGCATCCCTCCGACGGGCTCTATTATATGCATGCCCCTCGACAATTGCAGGGTACGTCCTCCTTCGCGCTGGATCTCCTTACCTCTGCAGATAAGACTACATGGACGAACCAGGGAAAAGTTCTCGACCGCGGTGCGACGGGGCAATGGGATGAAACCCATATCTACCGATCCTGTCCGGTTGTGGATAGTTCCGGGACCATTGTCCTTTCCAACGGGGGGTTCCGACTCTTCTATAGCGCCTATTCCGGAAGTACTCCAAACATCGGCATCGCGGATTTTCCAGCAGTGGGACCGCCGGTAAAATTAGAGGGCGACGGACCCAGAGACGTTCCCGTCGAAATTGCAAACCAGGGGCTGATGGGAGTCGCGTTCAATAATAAAATTCAGCTTTTCTATCAGCAGTACCATTATGAATACGACCCGGTGTCTGATACCTATACGAGCAAGGCGGATGTCCCCACTCCACGTACATGGGCGACCTGCGCATTAGTAAACGGAAAAATCTATCTGATCGGTGGCTACTCATACGGCTCTCCCACCGGGGCAACAAATGTGAACGAAGCATATGATCCTTCGTCAGACAGTTGGACAACGCTGACGCCGATGCCAGTCAGCAAGTATGGCGTCACCCGAGAGAACCCGGTCATCAATGGAACCATCTTCGTCACACATGGAATGGATGGAGGATTCCATTCGGATAACTATGCGTACACCCCGGCATCGGATTCGTGGCAAGCAATGACCTCGGGTATTAACCCGAGAGATGGCGTTGCTTGTGGTGTCGTAAACAACAAACTGTATGTTATGGGTGGCAGAGGGGATTACCTCAACGGCGGCACAGGAACAAATTTCATCGAAGAGTACAGCCCTGCCGCTGATACCCAATTATGGGTGAAGACGGTGATCAAGAGCAGCGGTCACCCCGGTCTTCTTGGGGCGCGCTCGTGCGGTTTGGGAGACGTCGATCTCGACGGCAATCTTGACATAGTTGTTGCCATCGACGGCCAGACATACGGCACGTTGGGCGGACTCTATTGGTACAGAAATCCGGGAGGCGCAAACGCACTGAACCCTTCGCTGTGGACAGAATATCAAATCGATATTACGCAAGGGTGCGGCGCTGACGCACAGGTGGTCGATGTCGATGAGGATGGCCATCCCGATATTGTATACGCCGGTAACACGGGGAGCCCGGATAGCACCTTCATCTATTTCGCCCCCGCTGACCCCACGAATATTCCCGGATGGAAGCGGGTTGGAATTGCCGGAAATGCCTATCACTTATATCCGGTCGATTTCGATGGTGATGGACACCTCGATCTCATCAGAGCAAGTGCCGGATCCTCCCTGGTCTCATGGCTGAAGAATCCCGGCGGCGCCGCAGCCCGCAATCCTGCAAACTGGCGTGAATACGTCATCGAACAGAACAGCACAATCCCCAGCCCTAACAGAGCAATGGCGGTGGATATCGACGGCGATGGCAAGCTCGATATCGGCATGGATGCGACGGATGGGGGAAGAAGCATGGGAATCTTCAAGTGGTATCGACGACCGGCAGACCCAACAAATGTCAGCGGCTACCAGATTTATACGATTGACAATAATCCGACCTACACAATTTGGGCGCATGATTCGTATGTCGGTGATCTCAACGGTGACGGCCGGCCCGATATGGCGGGCGTAGGTTGCAACGCCAATACGGTCCTGTGGTGGCTCAACAATCCAGGAGCGGCTCCCCCCTCAATTGACCAAATGAAGTGGACATTCGCATTGGGAGCATCCACCCAGGCCGCTCTTTCCGGCGGACTGGTAACTCTCACAGCAACCAATGGTGTGCCGGTCCTCATCCACGGAACGACGGGTTACGGAATGGACTGCGCCGTTGAATTTCGCGCCCGTCACCCCCAGGCAGGAATGATAAATGAAATTGTCGAAGGCGGTTTCATCGGAGACGATTTTTATCACTGTGCTCGACTTCTGGATGATTTTCCTGATGTGAGCCATTGGGAGAGGATAACAACCAACGGAACCGGATATGTAGGGAACGTGGTGAGCATGGGGACGACATCTGATACGAACTGGCACACGTTCCATGTCTATCGCCGGAGTCCCAACAAATCGATATTTCAGGTCGACAACAATCAGTCCGAGACTGATTCTTCAAACACTTCCACAGCCGCAAATTTGTATCCCTTCCTGATGTCGTACACAACAGGTAGTACGAACCAGATTCTTGCAGACTGGATCCGGGTACGGAATTACACCTCGCCTGAACCAGTTGTGAGCTGTGGTCCAGGTCAGTTTTCCATTACAGTCGGCGCGCAGCATGGCACTGTAAGGAGAAGTCCCGACCAGCCGCTTTACGACAGCAATGCAGTGGTGCAGTTTACCGCAACGGCCGTAACGGGATATCACTTTGTGAGTTGGTCGGGAGATGCAAGCGGATCACTCAACCCCCTGAATGTGACGATGGATGCAAACAAAAACATCGTCGCTAACTTTGCGATGAACAATATCACTGTCACTTCCGGAGCAGCTGCCGGCTGGAACCTCATCTCGGTACCACTCCAGCAATCAGATATGACGCCGGCGGGAGTCTTCGGCGACAACTACGGTGTGCAACCATACTACGTCTACCAGTATGCCAGCAGCGGGCGGTATCTCTCGCCTCCTGAGTTGGCAATGGGCGAAGGTTACTGGCTCGGTTCAAACATTCCCGCTGCTGTCGATGCTGTCGGAATACCGACTGGCACCTTCGGAAGATCGCTATTTGCCGGATTCGATCTCATTGGAAATCCGTTTCCGACCAATGAGCCTCTCGACAGTCTCAAGTTTACGGACGGTGTATCGACCTTTAGCATGGCACAGGCGTCGGCGCACGGGTGGTTATCTCCCATCCTCTATAAGTATACCGGCACGGGGTATGCGTTTGAAAGCGATACAATGGAGGTGTGGCGAGGTTATTGGATCCCGATGCTGGTGGGTGGAAAGACCATAGAGTATGCACCGCTTCAGGCGGGCACAGCACCAAAGGCGGTCCCTGTGATTGCAGAACCGATGGACTCAAAACACTGGGATGTTGAATTGAACGCACTCCTCGAGTTGCCGCAAGGGGAGAAGTACACTGATGCAATTGCATCTTTCGGAGTACGGGAAGACGCCAAGGATTCGCTTGACACCCGGTACGATATGCCGCGTCCGCCGAGGGGTCCCGGGAGTGGTTTCATCGAAGTGAACTTCCCCATGAATGATGTAAAAACTCCCGAACTCTTTGGAGGGAATTGTGCCAGACTCTACCACAGTCCGGAAAACGCAACCTGGAACTTCGAGGTGAAGGCGTCGATCGCGGGAAAGGTGACGCTGAAATGGAATAAGTCTGGGATTTCAACACTCGGCGCAAACGTGAAGGTGATTCTGTTTGACCGGGCAGCTGGCAAAAGCATAGACATGAAGCAGTTGGACAGCTACACCTACAAAGAAGGAGGAACAAGCCGCCGGTTCACGGTGAACAATAAGGCTGGTGAAATGCCGAGGGGATTCGAACTGCGCCAAAACTATCCGAACCCTTTCAATCCTCAAACGGAGATCACGTTCGGTATTCCAACTGCCGGACCGGTGAGAGTTGAGGTGTTCAATGTCCTCGGCGAGAAAGTGGTGACATTGGCGGATGAAGAGAAGCCGGCGGGATACTACACGATACGATGGGACGGAAGAGACAGGAACAGCATGAGAGCGACGTCGGGTGTCTATCTCTGCCGAATGACTGCAGGTAATGTTGCAACGGTCATAAAGATGCTCTTGCTGAAATAACTTCGTGATGCCACCATTGGATTTCTCGAACGACTCGAAGCGTGAATCAGTTAATGACACTGTCAAGGAGGAGAGGTCATGAACAAACTTAGCGTCGTCGTTTCGTACCTTATTGGAATGATGATTCTCAGCGGGGCAATGGCCAGTGCCCGGCCGGAAACGAAAGCTGTCCATTCCGGAGGCAAATCACCGAGCTCCGTTACTGTCATTACGAACAGGGTGGTTGCCGGCATCAATGCCGCCGCATCTGATGGGGTCGACAGCTGGGATACTGCTGCACCTCCTCCCCCACCGATCAACTATCTCTACGACTACTTTCTCCTCGATTCAGGGAGCGCATTGTCGAACTATTCCGCTGATATCAGGAAGGATGAGCCGACTCTTGCAATGAAGGCCAAGGAGTGGAAGCTCAGAGCCATCACCGATCAGCTCAGCACACAGGTGACGCTCAATCTGCCATTCGCCGAATCACTCCCGAGCGGATTCAATCCCGTGTTGTATGATCTTGCGATGGGGGTGTATCAGAATCTCAGAAGCAACCCAAATTATTCATATGCCTCTCCGGCGTCTGAAACTGTCTCGAGCTTTAAGATCCTGATCGGTGACAGTACAAATCCTGCGGTTACCGTTACCTATCCCGTCGGCGGGGAACAGCTGGTTGTTGGAATTCCTGTTACTGTTACGTGGGGCTCATCGGACGGATCGGGAATACTGAACCACGATGTCTACTACTCGGTCGGAGGTGTCTGGACCCATATCGCGAGCCTCGGAGGATCAGTGCAATCGACGGTATGGACATTGCCGGCAGGAGTCAATACTGCCCGAATTGTGGTTGTCGCAAGGGACTCTGTTTTGAATACGGGAGTGGATAGCAGCGGCACCTTGAGTATTGGCCATACGATTACTGCCTCGGCCGGACCCAATGGATCGATCAGTCCATCCGGCGCCGTCTTCGTCAGTGACGGATCTGACCAGGTGTTCACGATCACGCCGAACTCACTCTTCCAAATCGATAGCGTTCTGGTAGATGGCCTCGCAGCCCCGAAAGGCAATTACACCTTCAGTCACGTGACCGCGAATCATATCATTCGGGTAGTGTTTGCCAATGCCGCACATACAATAAGCGCCTCGGCTGGCCCGAACGGTGCGATCGCGCCATCGGGAAGTGTGACGGTAAACGATGGCGCCAATCAGGGGTTCACCTTTACACCGAACGCCGGGTATCACATCGACAGCATAGTTGTGGATGGGGCGTACTGGGGGAATACGTCCCCCTACCAGTTCTCAAGCGTCACGGCGAATCATACGATCAGCGTGAAGTTTGCGATCAACACGTATTCGATCACCTCCAGTGTGATAGGGGGAAACGGGACGATTGCCCCATTGGGTGTAACAACGGTGAATTACGGGCAGAATCAATCGTACACGATGATGCCTGCGACGGGGTATCACATTGACAGCATCTTCGTGAACGGGGTGTATGCGGGAAAGACAACCCCGTACGTGTTCACGAATGTTCAGGCGAACTACACGATCAGTGTGAAGTTTGCGATCAACACGTACACGATCACGGCAACGGTGATTGGAGGAATCGGAACCATCAATCCGCCGGGCAGCACGACAGTCACATATGGCGCAAATCAGACGTATACCATAACCCCGTCAACCGGCTATCATATTGATACACTCATTGTTGATGGGTCGTACGCAGGGTATTCATCCCCATATATCTTCTTGAATGATACCGCAAACCACACGATATCTGTGAAGTTTGCGATTAATACGTTTGCCGTTACCATCAATGTCAGCGGGAGCGGGAGTGTAAGCCGTCTGCCGAACCAGTCGCTGTATAATTATGGAACGAGCGTTCTCCTGACAGCAACCCCTGCGGATTACACCTGGTTATTCACGGGATGGACGGGGAGTGTGAGCAGCACTTCCAATCCGATCATCATTGTGACGGACTCTGCAATGAATGTGACGGCAAATTTTGTCCGGGATTCGTCATACCTGACTTCATATCGCACCTTCACGATGGACAGCATAGTCTACGATCGCGATAACTTCGGGAAACTCGAGCGAATGGTCCTGCTGAAACCCCTCTTTGCAGAGTTTACCATATCTCTCCAGAACCGGTTTGACAATATCAGCGGTATCCATGTGGAATTCGGCTCTTCCGTCGACTCGATTCATTTTATACTCAGCGTCGTGCCTTCCGCCGCAAAAATTTCTACCGACGGAAGATACAAACGCTGGGATTTTCTCTTTTCCGCGCCTCTGCACGCAGGGGACTCGGTTTTCATACATGGCTATGCAGCTGCGACCAACGGACAAAAAGTCGCCGACTACAACTGGACGCACTTTGGAACACGATTTGGTCCACTCCTCCGCGACGCACGAGTTTCCAACATTCTCCACATGCCAATGCCCAACCGCATTAACGCTCTGGCAACCGCGTATCAGCAGGGAGGGTTCTGGAGAACAAAGGGCCTCCTCGTCGGGTACACCTGCTATGACAGTGCAAAGGCGTATGGATGGCTGCTGATGCCCAACTATCGCGAGGTGCTGGAGACATTACACGATCGCACGGGCATTCAAAACGGCACCCCGAGAAATTTCGATTACTTCCGGAATACTCTCAGGCCTCTGGTGAAGCAGCAAAGCCATCTTGAACCCTCGAGGTATAACAACAAACTTCTGGGGGATATTATTGCGCTGAATATTAATATCGCCGCGAGCATGCTGTCGATCACTCCACATGGTTTTGGAGAACTCGTTTACAACGACGGATCGGCAAATCCGCTGAACGGGCTGATGGTGCGTCAGATCGATTCGCTTGCCGACTCGATGATGATGGCGCGCGAGAGTCACGCGAGATTCCGAAGCCGTTCGTGTTTCGATTCAACCTACGGCTATGTGAACGTTGATACCACCATTGCGCGGATCAATGCGGCATTCGAAGGGAAGATTGACACCATCAGCTTTATCACGGGCCTGAAGTTTAAGGGAACGAGGACGCTCTCCGCAGTTCCGTATCTCAAGAAACGTCCCAGCGGAATCATTCCTGACGTGATCGAGCCGGGCCAGTACGATGTGGTAATGCTCCCGCAACATTTTGAAGTCTATCAAAATTATCCAAACCCCTTCAACCCTGTGACAAGGATTCGGTTTGATGTTCCAGTCGATGCGACCTTGACGTTGAAGGTTTACAACATCCTGGGTCAGGAGGTTGCGGTCCTCTTAAGGAACGAATTGCTGACAGCGGGGGCGAAGTCGGCTGAATTTAACGCCGGCAACCTCGCATCTGGCATCTACTTCTATCGGGTCACCGCCCAGAGCATCGGTGACCCCGGAACAGTGTCGACGAAATTTGAGAGTGTCAGAAAGATGCTTCTTCTAAAATGATCGGATTTCGTCTCCCGCAAATGCGGGGGGCCAAAGGTCACGAACGGTATTGTAAAGAAATCGATATGTAACAATCTAGTCCACAACTAAATCCACCATTTCACTATGGAGGCGAAATTATGAAACATATTTCGATTGTCATTTTGTTGCTGGCCCTCATGGTGATCCTGACAGGTTCAACATACGCTCAGATCGCAAAGAGCGGTCAGGGTACCATGAATCCACTGAAGTCGACGACTCTCATCACCAATAAGGTTATTGCCGGAATCAACACGGCGGCATTGGATGGCGTCGATCCGCGGGATACCGTAGCCCCGCCGCCGCCGCCGAATGGATATCTCTATCTCTACTTCCTTCTCGATTCCGGAAGTACGCTCCCGAACTATTCAGTGGATATCAAAAAGGATGAGTCAAGTCTCGCGACGGTAGCAAAAGAATGGAAACTGAGGGCGCTTACAGATCAGGAAAGCGCCCTGACAACGCTCAATCTTCCGTTTTCTGCATCACTCCCAGCCGGATTCAAGCCGGTGCTGTACGACCTCACCTCCGGCGCCTACCAGAATCTGAGGGATAACCCTAACTACAGCTATACTTCGCCATCTGATGGATCGGTATCGTCGTTCAGGGTACTCATCGGCGACAGCACGAAGCCGAGTGTCGGCGTGACATACCCTGCGGGGGGTGAACATCTCCTGGTTGGTGTGCCGCAGACAATAACATGGACTTCTTCGGATGGGTCTGGAGTGCTGACGCAGGATGTGTACTACTCCGTCGGAGGACTGAGGACGCTCATCGGAACTGTCGGCGGTTCAATCCACTCGCTTGGCTGGACTCCGCCCGGTGGTGTGAGCGCGGCGAGAATTGTTGTGGTTGCGAAGGATTCGGTAATGAATGTTGGGACAGACAGCAGCGGAATATTCAATATTGGCCACACGATCAGTGCGTCGGTAGCGGGCTCAAACGGCTCGATAAGCCCGACGGGATCTGTATTTGTGAACGACGCAGCGGATCAGACATTCACCTTCACTCCCGATGCCCACTACCAGGTCGCAGATGTTGTCGTTGACGGAATTTCCAGGGGAGCGAGTCCGAGCTATCAATTCACCGGAGTGACTGGAAATCATACCATTACCGTCAGCTTCACACATATTACGCATACGATCACGGTGACGCAGAGTGCGAATGGTACGATCAGCCCGGGCGGTACTGTATCGGTCAACGACGGTGCTGACCAGACATTTACAATTACGCCGGCTGACCATTACCAAATTGCTACGTTGGTTGTCGACGGATCACCAGTCACGATAGCATCCAGTTATACATTCCCTAACGTGACAGCAAACCACACGATTACTGCTACGTACTCGATGATTACGCACACAATCACGGTGACGCAGAGTGCGAATGGAACGATCGCTCCGGGGGGAACGGTGACTGTCAATGATGGTGCCGATCAGACATTCACCATCACGCCGGACACTCATTATCAAATTGCCACTTTGACGGTGGATGGTTCAGCTGTTACCGTCGCTCCAAGTTATACGTTTTCCGGAGTCACGGCCAACCATACCATTACCGCCACGTATTCGATGATTACGCACACGATCACGGTGAAGCAGAGTGCGAAAGGTACGATAGCTCCGGGGGGAACGGTGACTGTCAATGATGGTGCCGATCAGACATTCACCATCACGCCGGACACTCATTATCAAATTGCCACTTTGACGGTGGATGGTTCA
>Ga0335082_10001508_pt1 | contig 24852 bp, 17 predicted proteins | sample Lox_Sample_41_FD_206718 | JGI IMG/M metagenome (GOLD analysis project Ga0335082, IMG submission 206718) | Soil microbial communities from Loxahatchee National Wildlife Refuge, Florida, United States - Lox_Sample_4.1 | ecosystem: Environmental > Terrestrial > Soil > Wetlands | place: USA... | reverse complement strand
TATCGCTGAGCAACCGCTACCTAACAGAAAGATACCCCACCTGTCGGGAACATACCCCACATACATACCCCGCTGCAAAACGCGGTGCCCAAAGACGGCTCTGAACGCCGACAGACGAAGAAACAGCACAAATTACGGCGATTTCAGCGATTTGCGGGCGCCCCGCGTACCGGGACGTACTGGAAGGTACGTCGCGATACAGCGGATTTTAGGCTAGGGTCGGAATCGAACCGGCGTAGACGGCTTTGCAGGCCGCTGCATGACCACTCTGCCACCTAGCCGAAGGTGAATTGAAGCCAGGCTCGCCCGAGGGCGAAATAACCGCAATCCATGCGGGACGGGCTTCAGTGCGGTGGAACGAAGCCTAACAAAAAGGTAAGAATGCGTCGATGCGCCGGAGCCGGGGGGCGCCGGCACCGCGATCTCCCGGGTCCAACAACAAGCAAGAGGAGCGCCGCATGTCTGCTGCTACCGTGGCCCCCTTGGGACTTCTGGCGCGCGAGCGCACCATCGCCAGTCCTGCCTTCAACCGCTGGCTCGTGCCCCCGGCTGCCCTCGCGATCCATCTGTGCATCGGCATGGCGTATGGGTTCTCCGTGTTCTGGCTGCCGCTGTCCAAGGCCATCGGCATCACCAAGCCCCTCGCCTGCGCCGCAAGCGCCGGTCTTCTCGACTACCTCACCACCACCACGTGCGACTGGAAGGTACCGCTGCTGCAGTCCTGGATCTACGGGCTGTTCTTCGTGTTCCTCGGCTCGTCGGCGGCGATCTGGGGCGGATGGCTCGAGCGCGTCGGGCCGCGCAAGGCCGGCGTGGTGGCCGCGCTGTGCTGGTGCGGCGGCATCCTCGTCATGGCCTTCGGGGTCTCCCGCCACCAGCTGTGGATCATCTGGCTGGGCGCCGCTCTGGGTGGCATTGGTCTCGGCATCGGCTACATCTCCCCGGTCTCGACCCTGATCAAGTGGTTCCCGGACCGGCGCGGCATGGCGACCGGCATGGCCATCATGGGTTTTGGCGGCGGCGCGATGATCGGGGCGCCGCTGGCGGATCGCCTCATGAAGCACTTCGCCTCGGCCACCTCCGTGGGGGTTACCGAGGCGCTGCTGGTGCTGGCACTCATCTATTTCTTCTTCATGATGGGCGGCGCCTTCGGCTACCGCCTGCCGCCGCCGGAGTGGCGGCCGGCCGGCTGGGATCCCTCCAGCGTCCGCAAGCCACTGGTCACCCAGCAGCACGTACACCTGAATGTGGCCTGGCGCACACCGCAGTTCTGGCTGGTGTGGGCGGTGCTGATGCTCAACGTCTCGGCCGGGATCGGCATCCTCAGCATGGCCTCCCCGCTGCTGCAGGAGGTGTTTGGCGGGCGCCTGATCGGCACCAGCGCCTCGTACGATCAGCTCACCCCGGCACAGCTCGGCGCAGTCGCGGCGCTGGCTGCTGGTTTTACCGGACTGCTGTCGCTCTTTAACATCCTGGGAAGGATCTTCTGGGCGTCATTGTCCGATCGCCTCGGGCGCAAACCCACCTACAGCGTCTTCTTCCTGCTGGGGATTGCGCTGTACGCCTCGATTCCGTGGACGGCGGCGAACGGCACGCTAGCTCTGTTCGTGCTGTTCTTCGGCATCATTCTCTCCATGTATGGCGGTGGCTTCGCCACCGTGCCGGCCTACCTCTCGGATCTGTTCGGCACCAAGATGGTCGGGGCCATCCACGGACGTCTGCTGACGGCCTGGTCGACGGCGGGCGTGCTGGGTCCGCCGCTGGTCGGCTACATTCGCCAGTACCAGCTCGACCACGGCGTGCCGAAGTCCCAGGTCTACAACATCACCATGTACGTTCTCGCCGGGCTGCTCGTCCTCGGCCTGGTCTGCAACCTGCTGGTGCGTCCCGTCGATCCGAAATACACCATGACGCCGGCGCAGCTGGCGCAACTGGATGCCGAGCAGCACGTGAGTGCCGCGCCGGCGTCGGTGGCGACCGGAAGGGCTGCGGCTTCGCCGCTGTGGCTGGTGGCGCTCGCGTGGGCCGCGGTCGGGATCCCGATTGCCTGGGGCGTGTGGGTCACGCTGCAGAAGGCGGCCACGCTGTTCGGTCTCTAGCCACGCGCCTTGGCAGTCGTGGCCGCCGGCTGCGGCTTCAGATCTGGTGTGCGCCAACGCCAGCGGCGGCAATCCATACACGTCGCACGTGCGCGTACAGGAACGCGGTCGTGAGACCGAAGAGCAGCAGCCCATTAAGTGCCTCCAGCGCACCCATGAGTTGCCAGTGACGCGCCAGGTAAAGCTCGGCATGCCCGTAGGTGGTTAATGCGCTCAGTGAATAGATGAGCGCGGTGCGGATGTCCTGCATGGCGCCGAGCGCGCAATAGGCGTACGCCCAGATCACGGCCTCCGCGCCGTGCAGCAGCGTCGCGAGCAGCGTCGTCATCCCCATGACGCCGACGAACAGCACCATGAAGCGGCGATGCCCATGCAAGCGCGTGAGCACGGTGACCACCTGGGCGTTGATGCCCCCGAGCGCGATCACGTGCAGCATGACCGTGCACACGATGAGCGGCAGCGCCCACGCCCAGTTACTGTTCCAGATCACATCTTCCACCCTCACCTCCCGCTGTGCGAAACGCGCTCGCCGCGCGCCGGCGATGAGCTAGGACTCAAGGTACTGGAATGCGCCGGCATGGCAAAGCCTACGGCCAGACGGCCGGCGCCTACGCATGCTGTAGGGCAGAAGGGACTGCACGCCATGGACCCGATCGCCATCCTTACGGTTTTCGCCGGAGGACAGCCATGAAAGCCCGCATCCTCAGCTATGCCCTGATCGTTCCCGTGCTGCTCGCCGCCCCCATGAGTGTCAGCCGGGCCGACAACCCCGCGTACGGAACCCGCGTCGACAGCGACCCGAGCGTCAGTGAGGCGGTGCGTGCAAAGATCACCGCGCAGAGCGAACCCGGCGTGACGGACCTGAAGGTGCTCACCGACCGCGATGGCACGGTGCATCTATCGGGACGTGCCGGTTCGGCGGCCGCCGCCGAACGCGCGGTGCAGCTTGCGCGCTCGACGATGGGTGTACGCCACGTACGAAACGAAATCGTGATTTCGGCTGATCCGCACGGCTGAGGCATCGCGGTCGGCGCGTGGCGCAGCGCAGGGCACCGTTGAGCTCAGGGGGCGCGCGCCAGCAACGTGTCCGGATCGGATGCGCGATCGTCAGCGGCTTGTAGCGGCTATACCTAACAATGGCAAGTTGGCTGGCTCAGGCCGCACAGCTTGCGGTCGCGTCATGGGGCGGTTGGTAGCACCGCGGCGAGCGCTATGCTCGGGCGCGCGGCGCTCAGGGCGGGCGGCCCGCGCCGCAGTCAGCAGCGGCTGCAGCCCGCCGTGAGACTGCGAGGCCAATTTGACTGCGCCCGGGACGGGCCGCGCGCAGCAGCGAGGAGAGTGGAGCGGGAAACGAGACTCGAACTCGCGACCCCGACCTTGGCAAGGTCGTGCTCTACCAACTGAGCTATTCCCGCACCGGAGAGCGCGAGATTCTATGGCCCGCAACTCGGAAGTCAAGGTAAAGGCGCGTACTCCCGCTCCCGACCCTGCCCGCGGGGGGACTTATGGTTCAAAGACTTAAGGCCATATCTAGCGTCGCAGCTCCGGCCACGCCGCTCGCAGATACAGGGCCATCGAGATGAGGGTCGCGGCGGCGGCCACCTCGGTGAGCGCAACGCCCAGCCAGTAGATCGGCAGCCCGAAGAGCGGAATGCGATACAGCATCATCGAGAGGCCGGTGATCTGCAGAATGGTCTTGTACTTGCCCAGCTGCGAGACGGCCACGCGGCGGCGCTGCCCGATCTCGGCCATCCATTCGCGCAGCGCAGAGATCGTGATCTCGCGCCCGATGATCACCGCCGCGGTGAGTACGATCAGTGCGCGCGGGTCCTTGCTCACCAGCAGCACGAGCGCCACCGCCACAATGAGCTTGTCGGCCACCGGGTCGAGGAAAGCGCCGAGGCGGGAGATCTGGTTCAGGCGGCGCGCGAAATAACCATCGAGCGAGTCGGTCACGCCGGCCGCAGCAAACAGCAGGCCGGCAGCCGGGTCTGCCCAGGGATAGGGCATATAGAAGAGAAGCACGATCAGCGGGATGGCCGCGATCCGCGCCCAGGTGAGTGTGTTAGGCAGGCTCCAGCTCATCGGCCGCGTCTGAGCAAGCGGTTGGTGCGCGCCATCATAAATGAGACGCGTTCGCACGTGACGCCGCCGAGGCGACACCGTCGGGTGTGAAGAGGCCTGTACAGAACGACAGAATTGCCCCCGGAATCTTAAGAATCCTCAATGTGGGCACAGGATACAGTGGCCGGATCGAATTTAACCGTTAGCCTTGACTACAACGCGCGCGAGGCTCTGGAGGATGCTCTGAAACGGCCCCCGCGCGGTGAGCGCGCATGAACGACGTCCACAGCACCCCTCCCCTGGGCACCGAGCAACCCGCGGTGCAGGCCGAAGCCGCCGCCCCGCGCGGCTGGCGCCGCCTCCTCAGCCGGCGCTGGCTCATCGTCATCGCCGCGATCGCCGGGCTGATCCTGCTCGGCTGGCTGCTCAAGCCGCACGCGACCAGGACCCCGGGCGGCCGTTTCGGCCCCGCCGGTGCGCCGATGCCGGTGGCCACGGCGGCCGCGGTGGCGGGCGCCATGCCGATCATCCTCAACGGCCTCGGCACGGTCACACCGATCACCACGGTCACCGTGCAAAGTCAGATCAGCGGCCAGATCACGCAGATCGCCTTCAAGGAGGGCCAGGAGGTCAGGAAGGGCGAGCTGCTGATCCAGATCGATCCACGCCCCTACCAGGTCGCGCTCGAGCAGGCCGAGGGCGCGCTGGCGCGCGACAAGGCGCTGCTCGCCAACGCGCGCACCGACCTCGAGCGCTACACCACGCTCTTCGCCCAGGACTCCATTGCCGAGCAGCAGCTGGCGACGCAGCGCGCGCTGGTGCAGCAGGACATCGGCACGGTCAAGGCCGACCAGGGCCAGATCGATGCCGCGAAACTCAACCTCATTTACTGCCGCATCACCTCACCGATCGATGGCCGTGCCGGGCTGCAGCAGGTGACGCTCGGCAACTACGTCACACCCGCCGAGCCGAACGGACTCGTGGTGGTTACCCAGCGCAAGCCGATCACCGTGGTATTCGCGCTGCCGGAGGATTCGATTCCGCCCATCCTCGAGCAGCTGCACGCCAATCAGAGCCTGCCGGTCAGCGCCTTTGACCGCAGCCACACCCAGCGGCTGGCGAGCGGGGTGCTGCAGAGCGTCGACAGCCAGATCGACACCACCACCGGCACGGTCAAGCTCAAAGCCGTCTTCGACAACGCCGACGAGAAGCTCTTCCCCAACCAGTTCGTGAACGTCGATCTGCTGGTGACCACGCTCGAGGGCGCAACGCTCATTCCGCAGGCGGCGGTGCAGCGCGGCGCGCCTGGCACGTACGTGTACGTGGTCAACGCCGATCACACCGTGAACGTGCGCAAGGTGACCCTCGGCGCCGGGGATGCGAACCGCATCGTCGTCAGCGCCGGTCTCGCCGCGGGCGAGGTGGTGGTAATCGACGGCGCCGATCGCCTCAAGGATGGGGCGAAGATCCTGCTGCGCGAGGGCGGCGCTGCCGCGGGCTCGTCCGCAGGCGGCACGCAGCCCGGGAGCCGCGCCCAGCACCCGCATCGGGGCAACCAGGGGACCGAGCCAGGCGCTCAGCCGAGCGCGCACTAGGGTTCGCGCGTGAATCCGTCCCGCATCTTCATCCTGCGCCCGGTGGGCACCTCGCTCCTCATGGTTGCGATCCTGCTCGTCGGCATCGTGGCCTTCGGCTTCCTGCCGCTCTCGGCCCTGCCGCAGGTCGACTACCCGACCATCCAGGTTCAGACCTTCTACCCGGGGGCGAGCCCGGAGGTCATGACCTCCTCGGTGACCGCACCGCTGGAAGTGCAGTTCGGGCAGATGCCGGGCCTGAACCAGATGTCCTCCACCAGCTCCGGCGGCGCCTCGGTCATCACGCTGCAATTCACGCTCGAGCTGAGCCTGGATGTGGCCGAGCAGGAGGTGCAGGCGGCCATCAACGCCGCCGGCAACCTTCTGCCCTCGGACCTGCCCGCGCCGCCGATCTACGCCAAGGTCAACCCCGCGGATGCCCCGATCCTCACCCTCGGGATCACCTCCAGGACACTGCCCCTCACGCAGCTGGAGGACCTGGCCGACACGCGCGTGGCGCAGAAGATCTCCCAGGTCCAGGGCGTGGGGCTGGTGAGCCTGAGCGGCGGCCAGCGCCCGGCGGTGCGCGTGGTGGCAAACGTGCGCGCGCTCGCGGCCTACGGCCTCAACATCGATGACCTGCGCACCACCATCGCCAACGCCAACGTCAACTCGCCCAAGGGGACGCTGGATGGCCCGGCGCGCTCCTGGACCCTGAATGCCAATGACCAGATCCAGGATCCGCAGACCTACAAGAACATCATCATCGCCTACAAGAACGGCAACCCGGTGCGCCTGCGCGACGTGGCCGACGTCATCGCCGGCGCCCAGAACGCCTACCTCGCCGGCTGGGTGAACAGCAGCCCGGGGATCATCCTCAACATCCAACGCCAGCCGGGTGCCAACGTCATCCAGGTCGTCGACCGCATCAAGGCGCTGCTGCCGGCACTCACCGGATCGCTGCCGGCGGCGGTGGACGTGACCGTGCTCACCGACCGCACCAACACCATCCGCGCCTCGGTGCACGATGTGGAGTTCGAGCTGAGCCTCGCGGTCGCCCTCGTGGTGATGGTGATCTTCCTGTTTCTGCGCAGCATCCCGGCCACCATCATCCCGAGCACCAGCGTGCCGCTGTCGCTGGTCGGCACGCTCGCCGTCATGTACCTGTGCGGGTTCAGCCTCGACAACCTCTCGCTCATGGCGCTCACCATCGCGACCGGCTTCGTGGTCGATGACGCCATCGTCATGATCGAGAACATCTCGCGCTACATCGAGCAGGGACAGCCGCCGCTGCAAGCCGCGCTCAAGGGCGCCGGCGAGATCGGTTTCACCATCGTCTCCCTCACGGTGTCGCTGATCGCGGTGCTCATTCCGCTCTTGTTCATGGGTGATGTGGTCGGGCGGCTGTTCCACGAGTTCGCCATCACGCTCGCGGTCACGATCGTGATCTCGGCGGTGGTCTCGCTCACCCTGGTGCCGATGATGTGCGCCAAGCTGCTGCACCAGGGCGAGCCGGGCAGCGAGTCGGCGCTGGCGCGCTGGTCGAACGAGAAGTTCCAGGCCCTCATCGACCGCTACGGTGAGGCGCTGCGCTGGGTGCTCGCCCGGCAGCCGCTGACGCTGGCAGTGGCGCTGGCGACCCTGGCGCTCACCATAGCCCTGTACGTCTTCATCCCCAAGGGCTTCTTCCCGGTGCAGGACACCGGGGTGATCCAGGCCATCACCGAGGCGCCGCAGTCGGTGTCCTTCGCCGAGATGGCCCGCCGCCAGAGCTCGCTCGCCCGCGTGCTGCTCAAGGACCCGGACGTGGTCAGCCTGTCTTCCTTCATCGGCGTGGACGGCACCAACATCACGCTCAACAGCGGGCGCATGCTCATCAACCTGAAGCCCGTGAGCGCGCGCTCGAGGAACGCCAGCCAGATCATCCGCCGCCTGCAGCGCGCCACCGCCGACATCAGTGGCATCAGTCTCTACATGCAGCCGGTCCAGGACCTCTCGATCGCCGCCACGGTCAGCCGCACGCAGTACCAGTTCGTGCTCGAGGACGCCAACCCGCAGGACTTTGAGCTCTGGGTGCCGAAGCTGGTGGCGAGACTGCAGACCCTGCCCGAGCTTGAGGACGTGGCGAGCGACCAGGAGAACGAGGGCCTGTCGGCCTACCTCACCATCGACCGCGACACCGCCGGGCGCTTCGGCATCACCCCGGCCACGGTCGACAACGCGCTCTACGATGCCTTCGGGCAGCGCATCGTCTCCACCATCTTCACCCAGTCGAACCAGTACCGCGTGATCCTGCAGGCGGACGACTCGCTCATGGCCTCGCTCGATGCGCTCGGCACGATCTACCTGCCCTCCGCCACCGCCATCGGCGGGGAGGTGCCGCTGTCGGCGCTGGTGCAGGTGTCCGAGCGCACCGCGCCGCTCTCGATCGGGCACCTCGGGCAGTTCCCCGCCATCACCGTGTCCTTCAATCTCGCCCCGGGCGTGGCGCTCGGCAGCGCGGTGGATGCCATCACGCGCGCCGAGAAGGAGCTCGGCCTGCCGCCGGCGCTCATGACCAGCTTCCAGGGCGCAGCGCTCGCCTTCCAGGCCACGCTCGGCAACGAGCTGTTCCTGATCCTGGCGGCGCTGGTGACGGTGTACATCGTGCTCGGTGTGCTGTACGAGAGCTTCATCCATCCGATCACCATCCTCTCGACGCTGCCCTCCGCCGGGGTGGGCGCGCTGCTGGCGCTGCTACTGGCGGGGAGCGACCTGGGCGTGGTCGGCATCATCGGCATCGTGCTGCTCATCGGCATCGTGAAGAAGAACGCGATCATGATGATCGACTTCGCGCTGGTGGCCGAGCGTGAGCAGGGCATGAGCGCCGAGGAGGCGATCTACCACGCATCGCTCCTGCGCTTCCGGCCGATCCTCATGACGACCATGGCGGCACTGCTCGGTGCGTTGCCGCTCATGCTCGGCACCGGCACGGGCTCCGAGCTGCGCCACCCGCTCGGACTGACCATCGTCGGCGGCCTGATCGTGAGCCAGCTGCTGACGCTCTTCACCACCCCGGTCATCTACCTGTACTTCGACCGCCTCGAGCGGCGCATCACCGGGCGTACCGGGCCCCAGGCGCTGCCCAGCGGCGCGGGCTCGCGATGAACCTTTCCGAGCCCTTCATCCGCCGCCCGGTGGCGACGACGCTGCTCACCCTGGGCATTGCCCTCGCCGGCGCCCTCGCCTACACGCGCCTGCCGGTCTCGCCGTTGCCGCAGGTGGACTTCCCGACCATCGCGGTCTCGGCCAGCATGGCCGGCGCGAGCCCGGATGTCATGGCCGCGACGGTCGCGACGCCACTCGAGCGCCACCTGGGGCAGATCGCGGACGTCACCGAGCTCACCTCCTCCAGCTCGACCGGCTCGAGCCGCCTGGTGCTGCAGTTCGGCCTCAACCGCAACATCGACGGCGCCGCGCGCGACGTCGAGGCGGCCATCAACGCCGCGCGCGCCGACCTGCCTACCGCGCTGCGCAGCAACCCGACCTACCACAAGGTGAACCCGGCCGATGCGCCGATCCTGATCCTCACCCTCACCTCCGGTGTCCACAGCCCGGGGCAGCTCTATGACGCGGCCGATACCATCCTGGCGCAGAAGCTCGCGCAGGTGAGCGGCATCGGCCAGGTGCAGATCGGCGGCAGCTCGCTGCCCGCGGTACGCGTGGAGCTCAATCCGAACGCGCTGTTCAAGTACGGCATAGGGCTCGAGGACGTGCGCGCCGCGCTCGCCTCCGCCAACGCCAACACCCCCAAGGGCTCGATCGATGTCGGCGGCCGGCGCTACCAGATCTACGTCAACGACCAGGCGAGCCAGGCCGCCGAGTACCGCCACCTGGTGATCGCCTGGCGCAACGGCGCGGCGGTGCGCCTGAGCGATGTGGGCGAGGTGCTGGACTCGGTGGAGAACGTGCGCAACCTCGGGCTCGCCAACGGCAAGCCGGCGGTGCTCATCATCCTCTACCGCCAGCCCGGCGCGAACATCATCGCCACCGTCGATCGCGTGCGCGCCCTGCTGCCGGCGCTGCGCGCCTCGATCCCGAGCGATGTCGAGCTCAACGTCGCCATCGACCGCACCACCACCATCCGCGCCTCGCTGCACGACGTCGAGCGCACGCTCGTCATCGCCGTCACGCTGGTGGTGCTGGTGGTGTTCCTGTTCCTGCGCAACGGCCGTGCCACGCTGGTGCCGGCGGTGGCGGTGCCGATCTCGATCCTCGGCACCTTCGGCGGCATGTACCTGCTCGGCTACAGCCTCGATAACCTCTCGCTCATGGCGCTCATCATCGCCACCGGCTTCGTGGTCGATGATGCCATCGTGGTCCTGGAGAACATCACGCGCCACCTGGAGGCGGGCACGCCGCGCCTGGAGGCGGCGCTGCGCGGCGCGCGCGAGGTGGGCTTCACGGTGCTCTCCATGAGCCTGTCACTGGTGGCGGTGTTCATCCCTATCCTGCTCATGGGGGGCATCGTCGGGCGGTTGTTCCGCGAGTTCTCGGTCACGCTCTCGATCGCGGTGCTGATCTCGCTCCTGGTGTCGCTCACCACGACGCCCATGCTGTGCGCCCGCTTCATCGGCCGCGTGCCGGCCGAGCGCCGCGGCCGCCTCTACCAGGCGAGCGAGCGGCTGTTCGGGAGCGTGCTGGGCGCCTACGCGCGCACGCTGCGCTGGGCGCTGCGCAACGGCGCGCTCGTCATGGTGTTGCTGCTTGCCGTGGTGGGCTTCAACGTCTATCTCTACTGGAAGATCCCCAAGGGCTTCTTCCCGCAGCAGGACACCGGGCGGCTGATCGGCGGCATCCAGGCGGACCAGTCGATCTCCTTCCAGTCGATGGAGAAGAAGCTGCGCCAGTTCATCGCGCTGCTGCAGGCTGACTCCGCCATCGACACCGTGGTGGGCTTCACCGGCGGCGGCTCGCAGGGCGGCGGCCAGACCAACAGCGGCTTCGTGTTCCTGTCGCTGAAGCCGAAGAAGGAGCGGCAGCTCTCGGCGGATGAGGTGATCGCGCGCCTGCGCCCGAAGCTGAGCCAGGTGGCCGGCGCGCGGCTGTTCCTGCAGGCGGTGCAGGACATCCGCGTCGGCGGCCGCCAGAGCAACGCCCAGTACCAGTACACGCTGCAGGGCAACGACGTGCAGGAGCTCTACACCTGGGCGCCGCGGCTCGCCGAGGCGCTCGGCCACAACCCGCTGCTCACCGATGTCAACTCCGACCAGCAGCAGAACGGACTGCAGATCACCGTGCAGCTCGACCGCGACACCGCCTCGCGCCTGGGGCTGAACCCTGCCACCGTCGACAACACGCTCTACGATGCCTTCGGCCAGCGCGACGTCTCCACCATCTTCAATGCGCTGAATCAATACCACGTGGTCATGGAGGTCGCGCCGCAGTACTGGCAGAGCCCGGAGGCACTCGAGAACCTGTGGGTGAGCACGGCCGGCGGCACCGTGAGCGGCACGCAGGCCACCAACGCGGTGGCACGCACCGTGAGCTCGGTACACACCGCGAGCCTCAACACCGCCGCCTCGCTGGCGGCCGACACCGCCATCAACCAGGCAACCAATGCGCTCGCCAACACCGGCCACGGCAGCGTCTCCACCGGGGCCGCCGTGAGCACTGCCGCCGAGGCCATGGTGCCGCTCGCCGCCGTCAGCAGCCACGGCCCGAGTACCACGCCCCTGGCGGTGAACCACCAGGGCACCTTCGTCGCCAGTACCCTCTCCTTCAACCTGGCCGCGAACGCCTCGCTCAGCCAGGCCACCGCGGCGATCGCGCGCGCGAGCGCCGAGATCGGCCTGCCGGCCGATATCCACGGCAGCTTTGCCGGCACCGCCGCCACCTACGAGAGCTCGCTGCGCAACGAGCCGGTGCTGATCCTCGCGGCGCTGGCCGCGGTCTACATCGTGCTCGGGGTCCTGTACGAGAGCTACATCCACCCCCTCACGATCCTCTCGACGCTGCCCTCGGCCGGCACGGGCGCGGTGCTGGCGCTGCGCCTGTTCAACGCCGAGTTCAGCATCATCGCGCTGATTGGCGTAATCCTCCTGATCGGCATCGTGAAGAAGAACGCCATCATGATGATCGACTTCGCGCTCGAGCGGCAGCGCCAGCAGCAGGCGCAGCCGCAGGCCGCCATCTTCGAGGCGTCGCTCCTGCGCTTCCGGCCGATCATGATGACCACCATGGCCGCGCTGTTCGGTGCGCTGCCGCTCGCCTTCGGCAACGGCGACGGCGCCGAGATCCGCCAGCCACTCGGGATCGCCATCGTCGGCGGCCTGATCGTGAGCCAGGTGCTCACGCTCTACACCACCCCCGTGATCTACGTTTATCTCGACCGCTTCGGCCACTGGTACCGCGCCCGCTGGGCACGGCTGTCCGCTCCGCGGCGGCCGACGCCGCTGCAGCCGGCCGCGGACAGGCACTGAAGGCACTCCCATGCGTACCGCGCTACTGATCCTCACCACCGCGAGCACGCTCGGCGCCTGCGCGGTCGGCCCCAACTACCACCGTCCCGCCGCCGCCGTGCCGGCGCACTTCAAGGAGGCCGACGGCTGGAAGCCGGCCGAGCCGCGCGAGGCGGCGAGCGGCACCCAGTGGTGGCTGGTGTACGACGATGCGCTGCTGAACGAGCTCGAGCAGCAGGTGGAGGTCTCCAACCAGACGCTCAAGGCCTCCGAGGCGGCATGGCGCCAGGCGGTGGCGCTGGCGCAGGCGGCCGGCGCGCAGCTGTACCCGGCGGTCGGCGTCACCGCGAGCGCGCAGCGCTCGCGCGGCACGGCCAGCAACTTCACCAACACCACCAGCCCGACGCTGGTGCGCCCGCCGGTCACCAACGAGTTCTCCCTGCTCGGCTCGGCCTCCTGGGAGCTGGACGTCTGGGGCAAGATCCGCCGCACCATCGAGAGCGACGTCGCCGGCGCCAAGGCGAGCGAGGCGGAGCTGGCCGCGGCGCGGCTCTCCGCCCAGGCCACCCTCGCCGTCGACTACGTGCAGCTGCGCGTCGCGGATGAGCAGATCCAGCTGCTCGCCGACACGATCAAGGGCTACCAGCGCTCGCTCGAGATCACGCAGAACCAGTACAAGGTGGGGGTCGCCGCCAAGGCCGACGTCATCACCGCGCAGACGCAGCTGGATGGCGCGCAGTCGCAGCAGGTCGGGCTCGGGGTGGCACGCGCGCAGCTCGAGCATGCCATCGCGGTGCTCATCGGCAAGCCGCCGGCGGAGTTCACCCTCGCCCCCGCGAACCTCGGCGCCACCATCCCCGTGGTGCCGGTGGGGGTGCCGTCGGCCCTCCTCGAGCGCCGCCCCGACATCGCGGACGCCGAGCGCAAGATGGCCGCCGCGAATGCCCAGATCGGCGTGGCGGTCGCGGCCTACTTCCCCGATCTCACGCTGAGCGGCACCTTCGGGTTCGCCAGCAACGTGGCTTCGGGCCTGCTGCATACGCCCAACAACGTGTGGTCCGTGGGCGCGAGCGCCAACGAGGCGCTGCTCGACTTCGGCGCGCGGCGCTACCAGGTGCACGCGGCGCGCGCCTCCTACGATGCCACGGTCGCCACCTATCGCCAGACCGTGCTTACCGCCTTCCAGCAGGTGGAGGATCAGCTCGCGGCGCTGCGCATCCTCGAGCAGCAGTACCAGGTCGCCGACCAGACCGTGAAGGACGCCAACCAGGCGGTGAGCCTGACGCTCAACCAGTACCGCGCCGGCATCGTGGCCTATACCGCGGTGGTCACCGCGCAGGCCACGGCCCTCACCGACTCGCAGACGCTGCTCGGCATCCGCCAGAGCCGCCTGCTGGCCAGCATCTCGCTGATCCAGGCGCTCGGCGGCGGCTGGAGCACGCAGGATCTGTCGGCGGTGCACACCGCGCTGCCGACGCCACTCTAAAGCGGGCTCAGGCGCCGGGGTGCAGGTGCTCGTAGACACTGCGGGCGAGCGTCGCGCCGATGCCCGTCACCTGCGTAAGGTCGGCGATACCGGCACGCATCACGCCCTGCAGGCCGCCGAAGTGGCGCAGCAGCGCGCGCCGCTTGGCAGGACCCAGACCCGGCACGGCCTCCAGCACCGACTCGTGGTAGCGGCGGGCGCGCCGGCGGCGGTGGCCGCTGATGGCGAAGCGGTGCGCCTCGTTGCGGATGCGCTGGATCAGCCGTGAGGCGGGCCCGTGGGCCGGAGGCACCAGCGCGTGCCCGATGCCGTAGACAAACAGCCGCTCCTGCCCGGCACGCCGCTCCGGGCCCTTGGCGACGCCGACCAGGGTGAGGTCGGCGAAGCCCAGCGCCGCGAGCTCGTCGTGCACCTCGTTGATCTGACCCACGCCGCCATCGATCAGCAGCACGTCCGGTGCCGGCACTTCGCCCTGGCGCACGTGCCGGTAGCGCCGCGCCAGCGCCTGCCGCAGCGCGCCGTAATCATCGCCGGGGGTCACCCCGGTTATGTTGAAGCGCCGGTACTCCTTCTTTAAGGGGCCCTCGGGCCCGAACACCACGCACGAGGCCACCGTACCCTCGCCCCCCGTGTGGCTGATGTCGAAGCACTCCAGGCGCTGCGGAGGCTCCGGCAGGTCGAGCTCGCGCGCGAGGTCGGCGAGCATCTCGTCCATCCCCTGGCGTTGCGCGAAGCGCATGCGCAAGGCCTGGGCGGCATTCTCCTGCGTGAGCTCGACCCAGCGGGCCCCGAGACCGCGCACCGGATGGCGCACCTGCACCGCGTGCCCGCTGCGCTCGCTCAAGAGCTCGGCCAGGGCACTGGCCTCGGTGACGCGCGCGCCCAGCAGGACCTCGGGCGGCACGTCGGTGTCGTAGTACTGCAGCAGGAAGGAGGCGAGTGCCTCGTGCGGCTCGGCGAGCGCCGCGCGCGGGAAGTAGCTGGTGGTGCCGAGGTTGCGCCCGCCGCGCACCAGCATGACGCTGACGGCGAACTCGCCCGCCTCACCCACGATCGCGAACACGTCGACGTCGCGCTCGCCCTCGGCGGTCATGAACTGCTGCGACTGGAGGCGCTGCAGCGCGGCCAGCTGGTCGCGGATCTGCGCGGCACGCTCGAACTGCAGCTGCGCCGCCGCCGCGTCCATGCGCGCGCGCAGTTCCGCCGTCACCTCCTCGGCACGCCCCTCGAGCACCTTGACCGCGGCACCGAAGTCCTGGGCGTAGGCCTCGGCATGGATCAAGCCGACGCACGGCGCCGAGCAGCGCCCGATCTGGTGCTGCAGACACGGCCGGCTGCGGTTGGCGAAGAAGCTGTCGCGGCAATTGCGGATGCGGAACAGCTTCTGCAGCTGATTGAGCGTGTCGCGCACCGCACCGGCATTCGGGAAGGGGCCGAAGTAGCGCCGCCCGGCGCTGCGCGCGCCGCGATAGAACGCCAGGCGCGGGAAGCGATGCTCGTCGCACAGCTCGATGTAGGGGAAGCTCTTGTCATCGCGCAGCACGATGTTGAAGCGCGGCTTGTGCGCCTTGATGAGGTTGTACTCAAGCAGCAGCGCCTCGGTCTCGGAGTTGGTCACCGTGACCTCGATGCCGGTGATCTGCTGCACCAGGGCCTGTACCTTCGGGTCGACGTTGCTGGCGGCGAAGTAGGTGCCGACGCGGTCGCGCAGGTTGCGCGCCTTGCCGACGTAGAGCAGCTCCTGGTCGGCGCCGAACATGCGGTAGACGCCCGGGCGCTTCGGCAGCGCCGCCAGATAGGCCTTGTGATCGAAGCCACCGGCGCTCAAGGGCCAGGGCCCTGCGGTGGCAGCGTCAGCCCGGCCAGCGTAGCGGCCCGGCGCAGCACCGCGCGGAACATCTCCCGCGTCAGGCGCCGTGTCTGGGTGTTGTAGCGGCTGCAGTGGTAGGAATCGATCATCCAGTGGGTGGCCGAGAGGCTGTGCTCGCGGCCGTGCGCGAAAGCATAGCGGCTGCGCGGCAGGCCGAGGGCATGCAGCACCGCCTCGTGCGCCACGCGGCCGAGGGCAAGAAACACGCGTACCTGCGGCGAGTCGGCGATCTCGGCCGCGAGGTAGGCGTTGCACGTGCGCACTTCCTCGGGCAGCGGTTTGTTCTGCGGCGGCACGCACTTGACCGCATTCGCAATGCGGGCCCGCTCGAGGGTGAGGCCGTCCTCGGCGCTCACGGAGGCGGCCGCGCTCGCAAGCCCGAGCTCATGCAGGCTCTCGTAGAGCAGGATGCCGGCGTGATCGCCGGTGAAGGGCCGCCCGGTGCGGTTGGCGCCGTGCAGTCCCGGGGCGAGGCCCACGAGCAGGAGCGGCGCCTGCGGGTCGCCGAAGGATGGCACGGGGTGCGCCCAGTAGTCCGGGTAGCGCGCGCGGGTCTCCTCGAGGAAGGTCGCCAGGCGCGTGCAGCGCGTGCAATCCGGATCGTAGGAGGCGCGCTTCATGGCACCGCCGTGCGCGCTTGCGCGCGCGCCGCGCTTCAGGACTTGGGGGCCGCGGCCGCGGCGCGCTTGTCGGCGCGGCGCTTGTGGCTGTGCTCGGCGATCAGCATCGCCAGCTCCAGCGCCTGCTCATGGTTCAGGCGGGGATCGACGCTCGAGCGGTAGGCGCGCTGCAGGTCCTGGTCGGTGAGCCCGCGCGCCCCGCCGGTGCACTCGGTGACGTCATCGCCCGTGAGCTCGATGTGCACCCCGCCGAGGGTGGATCCCAGGTCGGCGTGGATGCGGAAGGCGAGATCGAGCTCCTTGAGGATGTTCTCGAAGCGGCGCGTCTTCAGGCCGCCGGTGGTGGTCTCGGTGTTGCCGTGCATGGGATCGCAGATCCACAGCACCGTCTGCCCGGTCTGCCGCACGGCCTCGATCGCCTTCGGCAAGGCGCCCTCGATCTCCTTGGCGCCGAAGCGGTGGATAAAGGTGAGGCGCCCCGGCTGGGCCTGGGGATTGAGCGCGGCCACCAGGCCCTGCAGCCACGCGGCATCCATCCCCGAGCCCACCTTGACCGCCACCGGGTTGGCGATGCCGCGGAAGAACTCGACGTGTGCCCCCTCGAGCGCGGCGGTGCGCATGCCGATCCAGGGCATGTGGGTGGAGAGGTTGTACCAGCGGTTCTGGCGCGGGATGAAGCGCGTCTGCGCCTGCTCGTAGTGCAGGTGCAGCCCCTCGTGGCTGGCATAGAAATCCACCAGCGTCGCCTCGTGCACCTGCCGGCCGCTCATGCCCTCGAAGAAATCCAGGGCATCGGCGATCGAGCGCACGATGCGCTCGTAGGCATCCTTCAGCGGCGCGTGGTGCACGAAGCCGAGATCCCAGTACTCCGGGTGATGCAGGTCGGCAAAGCCGCCCTCGACCAGCGCCCGCACGAAGTTCAGGGTCAGCGCCGCGCGCTCGTAGCCACGCAGCAGCAGCTCCGGGTCCGGCGCGCGCGCCGCGGCGGTGAACTCCGGCCGGTTGACCAGATCACCGCGGTAGCTCGGCAGCGTCACGCCGTTGCGTGTCTCGGTGTCGGCCGAGCGCGGCTTGGCGTACTGGCCGGCCATGCGGCCGATGCGCACGATCGGCTTCTTCAGCCCGTGCAGCAGCACCAGGCTCATCTGCAGCAGGATCTTCAGCTTCTTGGTGATGACGTCGGACTCGCACTCGGCGAACACCTCGGCGCAGTCCCCACCCTGCAGCACGAAGGCTTCACCGCGCTGGGCGGCGGCCAGCCGCGCGCGCAGCGCCTCGATCTCCCAGGACACCACGATCGGCGGCAGCCGCGAGATCTGCGCCACGATGCGCTCGAGCGCCTGCGGGTCGGCATAGACCGGCTGCTGCTGGGCCGATCGGCTCTGCCAGCTGGCGGCGTGCCAGGAGGTGGTTTCGGGGGAGCGCATGGCTCGAGGATGCTAGCACGCAGCCCCGGAGGGCCCCTTTTCCCGGGCCATTCTCAGGGCGACCGGGCTCTCTGGCGCCGCGGGCGCTTCGAAGGCAGAATGCGCCCCTTTTCGAGGGGTGGTTATGCACCGTGTATTGATTCTCGGCGCCGGCAAGATCGGGGCACTGATCTCGGGATTGCTAGCCGAATCCGGCAGTTACAGAGTGAGCCTCGCGGACGTCGACGGCGCTGCGGCGGAGGCGGTGGTGCGTGCACACGGCGGCACCCACCTCACCCCCTACGCCCTGGATGCGAGGGATCCGGCGGTTCTGGCGCAGCACCTCGGCAAGCACCCGGTCGATGCGGTCATCTCCGGACTCCCCTACTACTGCAACGTGAAGGTCGCCGAGGCGGCGCGCAAGGCGCACACCCACTACTTCGACCTGACCGAGGACGTCGAGGTGACGCGTGCCGTGCGCGCCATCGCCGTCGGGGCGGAGCAGGCCTTCGTGCCACAGTGCGGGCTGGCGCCGGGCTTCATCAGCATCGCGGCCGCCGAGCTCATCACCCACTTCGACACGCTGCGCGCGGTGAAGCTGCGCGTCGGTGCCCTGCCGCAGCACCCGAACAACGTGCTCAAGTACTCCCTCACCTGGTCGACCGACGGCCTGATCAACGAGTACGGCAATCCGTGCCAGGCCATCAGCGACGGCCGCCTGGTCGAGCTCGCCCCGCTCGAGGGCCTGGAGGAGATCGAGCTCGACGGCACGCTCTACGAGGCCTTCAACACCTCCGGGGGCCTTGGCTCTCTCGCCGAGACCCATGGCGCGCAGCTCGAGTCGATGAACTACAAGACCATCCGCTATCCGGGCCACTGCGAGCAGATGCGCCTGCTCATGAACGACCTGAAGCTCAACCAGGATCGCGGCACGCTCAAGCGTATTCTCGAGAACGCCGTGCCGCAGACGCTGCAGGACGTGGTGATCGTCTACGCGGCGGTGACTGGCACGCAGGACGGCGAGCTGCGCGAGGAGAACTACGTCAACAAGATTTACCCGCAGATGATCGGCGGGCGGTTGTGGTCGGCCATCCAGGTGTCCACCGCCTCCGGGATCACCGCCGTGGTCGACCTCGTGCTCGAGCACAAGGGCCGTTACCGCGGTTTCGTCGCGCAGGAGCAGTTCCGCCTGCCCGACATCCTCGCCAACCGCTTCGGCCGCTACTACGCCCCCGGCGGCACCAAGCACGTCTCCGGCGAGGTCGTGGTGGCCGGCAAGACCGGGCACCAGCGGCGCCGGAAGGCGGCACACGCATGAGCCAGCTGGACCTGAATGCGCTCCTCGGGCGTCTGGGACTGAGTGCCATGAATCCGGGCGCCTGGTCCGGGGCGGGCGGCTGGTCGAAGAGTACGGCGGATGCGCTCCTCAACGTGCGCAATCCCGCCAACGGCGCGCTCATCGCCCAGGTGCGCCCGGCGAGCGCCCAGGACTACGAGGCGGTGATGAGCTCGGCGGTCACCGCGGCGCGCGCCTGGCGCGAGGTGCCCGCGCCCAAGCGCGGCGAGGTGGTGCGCCAGCTCGGCGAGGAGCTGCGCGAGCACAAGCAGGACCTGGGGACCGTGATTTCGCTCGAGAACGGCAAGATCCTCGCCGAGGGCCTGGGCGAGGTGCAGGAGATGATCGACATCGCCGACTTCGCGCTCGGCCAGTCGCGCATGCTGTACGGCCTGTCGATGCACTCGGAGCGGCCGCAGCACCGCATGTTCGAGCAATGGCACCCGCTCGGGGTGGTCGGCATCATCTCGGCCTTCAATTTCCCGGTCGCGGTGTGGTCGTGGAACGCCTTCCTCGGCGCGGTGTGCGGCAACGCCTGCGTGTGGAAGCCCTCGCCGAAGACGCCGCTGAGCGCACTGGCGGTGCAGGGGCTGTGCAACCGCGTGATGGAGCGCGCGCAGCTGCCGCCGATCTTCCAGCTCTTCATCGACGTGGGGACCGAGCTCGCCACGCGCTTCGTCGAGGACCGCCGCGTGGCGCTGGTCTCGTTCACCGGCTCGACCGAGGTCGGGCGCAAAGTGGGCGAGCGGGTCGCGGCCCGCCTGGGCAAGAGCCTGCTGGAGCTCGGTGGCAACAACGCCGTCATCGTCGATGAGACCGCGAACCTGGACCTCGCCGTGCCCGCCATCGTCTTCGGCGCGGTCGGCACGGCCGGGCAGCGCTGCACCAGCACGCGGCGCGTCTTCGCCCACAAGGCGATCGCCGCCGAGCTTGAGCGGCGCCTGGTGCATGCGTACCGACAGGTCCGAATCGGCGACCCCCTCGAGAGCGGCACGCTCATGGGGCCGCTGATCGATGCGGGTGCGGTCGAGCGCTACAGCCTCGCCATTGGGCTCGCGCAGCAGGCCGGCGGGGAGCTGCTCACCGGTGGCCGGGTGCTCAAGCGCGCCGGGCATTTCGTCGAGCCGGCGATCATGCGCGCCCGCAACGAGTGGCCGATCGTACAGACCGAGACCTTCGCCCCGATCCTGTACCTGATCCCGGTCGATTCCCTCGAGGAAGCCATCACCGCGCAGAACGCCTCCCAGCACGGGCTTTCCTCGGCACTGTTCACCGATCGGCTGCAGAGCGCCGAGGCCTTCCTGTCCGACGGCGGCAGCGACTGCGGGATCGCCAACGTCAATCTCGGCACCTCGGGGGCCGAAATTGGCGGCGCTTTCGGCGGGGAAAAGGACACCGGCGGCGGGCGTGAGTCCGGCTCGGATGCCTGGAAGGCCTACATGCGCCGCCAGACCAACACGGTCAACTGGAGCCGGATGCTTCCCCTGGCACAAGGCATCCAATTCGACATCGCCCCCTGAGCCGCGCTGCGCCCTGGAGTGCCGGTGCGACCGCGCCCGCGGTTCCGCTGGCACCGCCGGGTCGCGATCTTCAGCCCACGAACGCGTTGCCAAGGCCGGGCGGCCGCCCGATACTGACGCGCGTGAATCCCCATCCCTTAAGCGCCCCGGCGCCGCTGCACGCAGCCGTCCCGGGCGAGGTGCGTGACGACTACTTTGGCGATGCGCCGCTGCCGGCGGCATTCCTGGCGGCCATCGTCGCCTCCTCCGACGATGCCATCGTGACCAAGAACCTCGAGGGCATCATCCTCTCGTGGAATCGCGCCGCCGAGCGCATCTTCGGCTACCGCGCCGAGGAAGTGCTCGGCAAGCCGATCAACGTCATCATTCCGCCGGAGCTGTTCGAGGAGGAACGACAGATCCTCGCGCGCCTGCGCCGCGGCGAGCGCGTCGAGCACTTCGAGACGACGCGGCTGCACAAGGACGGCGCGCGCCTGACGATCTCCCTGTCGGTCTCGCCGGTGCGCGACGCCACCGGCACGATCGTCGCCGCGGCCAAGATCGCCCGCGACGTCACCGAGCAGAAGCTCGCCGAGCGCCTGCGCGCCCACTGGGCGGCGATCGTGGAATCGACCGACGACGCCGTCATGAGCAAGTCGCTGTCCGGGGTGATCCAGTCCTGGAACCCCGGCGCCACGCAGCTGTTCGGCTACCGTGCCGAGGAGGTGCTCGGCCGGCCGGTGGAGATGCTCATCCCCGCGGACCTGCAGCCGCAGGAGCGCCTGATCCGCGAGCGCATCCAGAACGGGGAGCGCCTCGAGCACTTCGACACGGTACGTATCGCCAAGGACGGCAAGCGCCTGAACGTGTCGCTGACCGTCTCGCCGCTGCGCGATGCGAACGGCACGGTGATCGGCGCTTCCACGATCGCGCGCGACGTCACGCAGCGCAAGCTGCAGGAGGAGGCGCTGCGGGAGGCGCAGCGGGCGCTGCTCGAGGCGGACACCCGCAAGGACCGCTTCCTCGCTTACCTGTCGCACGAGCTGCGCAATCCCCTGGCGCCGCTCGGCTACGCGCTGGAGATGCTCAAGAGCCGGCCGGAGAGCGCCGAGTGGCATGCGCGTGCCGTGGACATCATCGGTCGCCAGGTGCGCCAGCTGAGCGCGCTGCTGGATGAAATGCGCGATCTCGCCACGGTCAAGCAGGGGCTCATCCGCCTGGAACGCCAGCGCTGCCAGCTGCAGGAACTGCTGCACGCCGCGCTCGAGGCGGTGAAGCCAAAGATCGAGGAGAAGCACCACGCCCTCGCCTGCGTCCTGCCGCAGGAGAACATCGAGGTCGACGCCGATCCGGTGCGCATGGTGCAGGTGTTCTCCAATTTGCTGCGCAACGCGAGCAAGTACACCCCGGCCGGCGGGCGCATCGAGATCGAGGTGCGCACCCGGGCGCGCGAGGTGACGGTGGTGGTGCGCGACAACGGGATCGGCATCGCCCCGGAGGCGCTGCCGCGCATCTTCCAGCTCTTCGGGCAGGCACCGGAGGCGATGTCCCGGGCCGAGGGCGGCCTCGGCATCGGCCTGGCGCTGGTGCAGGCCCTCGTGCAGCTGCACGAGGGCTCCGTGGAGGCCTACAGCGCCGGCCCCGGTCTCGGCGCCGAATTCACGGTGCGCCTGCCGCGACCTCTCTAACGCGCCGGCAAGCGCAGCGTGAAGCGCGCGCCCCCGAGCGCTGAGGCATCGATCGTCAGCGTCCCGCCGTAGAGCTCCACGGTGTCCTGCACCATGGCGAGCCCGATGCCGTGACCGGGGACGCGCTCATCGGTGCGCACGCCGCGGCCGAGAACCCGGTCGCGATCCTGCGAGGCAATGCCCGGCCCATCATCCTCGATCATGAGGGCGAGGCGCCGGCGCCCCATTGCGGCCGGGTCCGTGACCGCGCTCAGGCGGACGTGGCCGCGGCACCACTTGCAGGCGTTGTCCAGCAAGTTGCCGAGCATCTCGGTGAGGTCGCCGCGGTCTCCGAGGAAGGCGGTGCCGGCCGGAACGGCGAGCTCGAGCGCGAGATCCTTGCCCGCATACACCTTGAGCAGCGCGCCGCGCAGCTCGGCGGCGACCTGGGCCACGTCGACGGGCGCCGCCCCGAGCAGTGCGCCGCCGGAGGCGGCGGCGCGCTTCAGCTGGTGCTCGATGATGGCGTTCATGCGATCGATCTCGCGCGCGAGCGCCGCCGCGGCCGCCTCGGCAGGCAGGCTGGCACGCATCACGGCTAGCGGCGTCTTCAGACTGTGGGCCAGGTTGCCGAGGGTGTCGCGGTAGCGGGCCACGCGCTTGCGCTCCCCGAGCAGCAGCGCATTCAGGTTGCGCGCGACGCCGGCCACCTCGCGCGGGTAGCCCTCGCCGAGCTTCTCGAGCGCACCCTCCTCCACCGCGTGGATCTCCCGTTCCATGCGCCGCAGCGGCGCGAGCACCCATCGCAGCAGCACGGCCAGTGCCACGAGCAGCCCGAGCATCAGGCTGAGGAACCAGCCGAGCAGCTGGCGACGAAACTGCCACAGCTGCTGCTCATAAGGGCTCAGCGACACCGCCACGCTGAAGGTGAACGTGCCGGCCTCGGCGGCGCCTTCGGCGAACTGAATGGCGCGGCTCTCGATCGCGACCTGGTCGTGGGCGAAGTCGCTGTAGAAGAAGCTGCGCTCCCCCTGGCGCAGCAGCGGCCCGAAGTCCGCGGCGGTTCCGGCGGTGGAAGGCGAGCGCCACTCGTGCAAACGCGAGCGGATCTGCGCGTACACCCCGGAGCGCGGTGTGGCCAGCTGCGCCTCGAGCGCCTGGGGCGCGGGAGCATAGCCGCCGTCGGGTTGCGGGTCGGCGGCCGCGATCAGCGCGATCATCTGCGTGTCCAGCAGCTCCTGCAGGGAGCGCTCCGAGAGCGCGCGGAAGCCGCGATCGAGCACCAGCATCATGACGGCCGAGAACAGCGCCAGCGCCACCGCCACCGCCACGAGCAGCCGCCGGCTAAGTGAATGCACGCGCGGTCCGTGAGCCTTAGGTGCCCGCCTCGCGCGCGAGCGCGAAGCGATAGCCCCGACCCCGCAGTGTCTCGATCGGCCGCAGCTCATCGCCCGGGTCGAGCTTGCGGCGCAGTCTCCCCACCAGGACCTCGATCACGTTACTGTCGCGCTCGAAGTCCTGGTCGTAGAGCCGTTCGGTGAGCTCGCTCTTGGAGATCACCTCCCCGGCGCGCAGCATCAGGTGCTCGAGGATGCGGTACTCGAAAGTCGTGAGCTCGACCGGCGTGCCGCGCACCTGCACGGTCTGGGCGCGCGTATCCAGCACCACCGGGCCGCACTTCAGCTGGGGCGTCGCCCAGCCGCCCGCCCGGCGCAGCAGGGCGTGCACCCGCGCCAGCACCTCCTCGAACTGGAAGGGCTTGGCGACGTAGTCATCCGCGCCGGCCTGCAGCCCCTCGACCTTCTCCTGCCAGTTGTCGCGCGCGGTGAGAATCAGGATCGGGTAGGTCTTGCCCGCGGCACGCACGCGCCGGATGACCTCCATGCCCGGCAGCGCCGGGAGCCCCAGGTCGACGACCGCCACATCCAGGGGATACTCGAGCGCGGCGAACAGTCCCTCGTTGCCATCACGCGCCTGATCGACCGTGAACCCGGCCTGCGCAAAGCGCTCCCTGAGCGTCGCCAGCAGCGCCGCCTCGTCCTCGATCAGCAGGATGCGCATGAGCTCCCCTAAGGCTGTCTACTGCACCGCGCCGCTGGCCGCATCGACACGCACCGTCCACACCTTGCCCGCCTCATCGAGCAACCTCAGCACGTACGTGGTGCGCTCCCCCTCGTGCTGCGTCTCGGCCTTGACCACGCGCGCATGGTACTGGCGCTCCACGTTCTTGACCGCCTGGTCCATCGACAGCTCGTGGGCCGGCGGCGGCGCAGCGCCGCAGGTGCCGGCGCAGCAAACGAGCCAGGAAAGCAACAGAGTGCGGCGCAGGCTTTGCATCTGGGCAAGCGTAGCCCAACTGCGTGTTAGGTGGCGAACGCAGCGCGCTTCAGCCGCCGTTCAGCTTGGCCTCCGTCCACAGCGCATCCCATTCGACGGCACTCAGGGACGCAAGCGGCAGCGCCCGTGCGCGTGCCACCTCCTCCATGCGCGTGAAGCGCCGCTCGAACTTGCGATTCGCCTGCCGCAGCGCCTCCTCCGCATCCACTTCCAGGTGGCGGCCCCAGTTCACGAGCGCAAACAACAGGTCCCCCAGCTCCTCGGTGAGGGCGGCGCGACGCGCTTCGGCGGGCGCAGCGGCACGCACTTCCGCGTCCACCTCCGCGAGCTCCTCGAGCACCTTGGCGCGCACCGCCGCCGGCTCGCTCCAGTCGAAACCGACCCGCGCCGCGCGGCGCCCCAGCTTCAGCGCCCGGGTCAGGGCCGGCAGCGCCCGCGGCACGCCGGCGAGTGC
>Ga0335082_10001507_pt1 | contig 24852 bp, 18 predicted proteins | sample Lox_Sample_41_FD_206718 | JGI IMG/M metagenome (GOLD analysis project Ga0335082, IMG submission 206718) | Soil microbial communities from Loxahatchee National Wildlife Refuge, Florida, United States - Lox_Sample_4.1 | ecosystem: Environmental > Terrestrial > Soil > Wetlands | place: USA... | reverse complement strand
GGGTGACCCCGGCCCAGTACCGCGCCTCTTTGTCGGTGGGATCCTTCCGCACCCGCGCCTCGGCCAGGCTTTGGGCCCGGTTCAGGACGTCGAACAGCCGCTTCTCGAATTCCGGGGACACCGGCTTCCTGGCGGGCTCGAAGGCTTCGCCCCTCTTGCCATAGAGCTGCGAATCCAGCAGGCCGCGCTGGAACATCTCGCGGTAGAGGACCACCGTGCCCATGACATTGAGGGCGTGCAGGTCTTCGGGACGGTCCTTGAGCACGCCGTCCAGCACCGACTGCGCCTGGTCGTATTCCAGACTGCGGTAGTGGTCGACGGCCACCGCGATCGGGTCCTGAGGCGGCGCCGGGTGCTCCTGGGCCGGCTTGCGCGGACCGGCGGCAACGGCGACGGGCATCAGCAGGGTTGCAAGAAGGACCAGGGCCGCTGCAAAGGCATTCCCCATGCGCTTCATGATGGGGAGTGTCCGCGCCCCGCCGCCCCCAGGCAATACACCGGTGCTCATCTCGCCCTCAATCCGGATGACCTTACGATCCAGTGACTTAGATGCCTCCCTCGCCACGTTCGAAGGCCCGCGCTGTGCGATTCCTTGGGTATGCTTGCCAGTCCGATGTTGGCACTTACCCTGGGACGCAACATTCGGTAAGCTGCACGTTCTAGCTCCATGAGGCTTCTGCGCCAACTCGGCTGGATATTGCTGTTCTCTTCCTTCGTGCTGGCGGCCGACAACGACCGCCCGGCCCTGACCATCTACAACCAGAACTTCGCCACCGTCCGGCAGATCGTGGTTCTCGACCTCAAGTCAGGCACCACCTCGGTCCGCTTCTCGGATGCTACCGCGCAGGTCGAGCCGGATTCGGTGATCTTGCGCGATTTCGGTGACAAGCGGGCGCTCCAGGTGCTGGAGCAGAACTATCGCAACGATCCGGTCAGCCAGGGCCGGATGCTCTCGCTCTACGAGGGCAAGACCATCGAGTTCCTGCTGGCGGACGGGAAGACGGTCTCCGGCAAGGTGGTGCGCAGCGGCTACGTGCCCGGGGCCGAGCAGCTACAGCAACCGATCGTCGAAGTGGACGGCAGGCTGCGCTTCTCGCTTCCCGGCGAGCCTTTGTTCCCCGCCTTGGCCGACGACACCATCCTGCGCCCGACGTTCTACTGGCTGATCCGCACGGACCAGCCCGGCCGCAGCGACGCGGAGCTCTCCTACATCACCGGCGGGCTGAAGTGGGAGGCCGACTACAACCTGGTGGCGCCGGAGAACGGCGACGTGCTCGACGTGGTGGGATGGATCACCATGAGCAACGGATCCGGCAAAACCTTCGAGAACGCCGACATCAAGCTGATGGCGGGCGACGTGCACAAACTGCCGCCGCCGCAGCAGGAGACTCCCTATTGCCCGACTTGCTCGGTGGTCACCGTCTCCGCAGAGGTCGCGCGAGTCAAAGAGAAAGCTTTCGACGAGTTCCACCTGTACACGCTGCCGCTGCCCACCACGCTGCACGACGCCGAGACCAAGCAGGTCGAGTTCCTGCGCGCGTCGGGGGTGCGATCCAAGCGCAGCTACGTGTATGACGGCGCGGACATCGGGGACGATTGGGAGTACCAGGAATCGCAGAGCGACCGCGGGTACGGGACCAAGAGCAAGGGAAAGGTCGCCATCTACCGCGAGTTCATGAATTCCAAGGCGAACCACCTGGGCATGCCGCTGCCGCACGGGCGCATCCGCTTCTACCGCCGCGACGACGACGGACGCCTGGAGTTCACCGGGGAGAACACCATCGACCACACGCCCAAGGACGAGCGGGTGAGGATCTACACCGGCGACGCCTTCGACCTGGTCGGCGAGCGCAAGCAGACCGACTTCAAGACCTGGACGCGCGAGGCCGCCAGGAAGGGCGGCTCCGAAACCATCGACAACACCGATGAGACCTTCGAGATCAAGCTGCGCAACCACAAGAAGTCGGCGGTGGAGGTAAAGGTGGTCGAGCACCTGTACCGCTCGGCGACGTGGAAGATCGCGGAGAGCTCGCAGGCGTTCAAGAAGACTGATTCACGCACCATCGAATTCATGGTCACGGTCCCGCCCGATGGCGAGAAGACCGTCACTTACCGGGTGCACTACGAATGGTAAAGACACTCCGATTCGCGGCAGTGGTGGCAGTGCTGGCGTCGATGCTGTCAGCCCAGACCGCGTCCGAGCCCAACAGCGGCGCGGCCATCACCATCTACAACCAGAACTTCGCGGTGGTGCGCGAGAACATCGCGCTCGACCTCAAGCCGGGCCAGAACCGCACCAGCTTCTCGGGCGTGACCTCGCGCCTGGAACCGGATTCGGTGGTGCTGCGCGATCCCGGCGGCAAGTCGAATCTTCAGATACTGGAGCAGAACTACCGTTCCGACACGGTCTCGGAGAAGTTGTTGCTGTCGCAGTACGAGGGCCAGACCATCGAGTTCGTGGTCATTCGCGGCGGCAAGGAAGAGATCGTCAAGGGCAAGGTGATCCGCAGCGGCTACGTGCCGCCGATGCTGAACCCATACGACGGCAGCGCGCGGCCCGCCGATGAGCCCATCGTCGAAGTGAGCGGCAAGGTGCAGTTCGGACTGCCGGGCAAGCCGATCTTCCCGCCGCTCTCCGGCGACGCCATCCTGAAGCCGACACTGAACTGGCTGCTGCACAGCGACGCCGCCGCGCATACGAATGCTGAACTGTCGTATATCACCGGCGGCATGACGTGGTCCGCCGACTACAACGTGGTCATGCCGGAGAAGGGTGACCTGCTCGACATCGTGGGCTGGATCACGCTCAGCAACCAGAGCGGCACCGCCTTCAGCGACGCGCACATCAAGCTGCTGGCCGGGGACGTAAACAAGTTCGCGCAGCAGCAGGGATACCAGGTCTATGCCTCCTTCGGTCGGGCAAGCGGTGGCGTCGCTGCTGGCGTCACTGAGAAGACCTTCGACGAATATCACCTCTACAGTCTTGCGCGGCCGACCACGCTGCACGACCGCGAGACCAAGCAGGTGGAGTTCGTCAACGCCACCGGCGTCCAATCCAGCACCAAGTACTATTTTTCGCCCACGCTGTCGCTCCAACCTATGCAAGGGCAGATCAACTACGACGCGAACTTCGGCACGCAGGTCAGCAACAAGGTCTCGGTGATACGCGAGTTCAAGAACTCCGAGGCCAACCACCTCGGCATCCCGCTGCCCAAGGGACGGCTGCGTTTCTATCGCCGCGACGACGACGGACACCTGGAGTTCACCGGCGAGGCCCTCATCGATCACACGCCGAAAGACGAACTGGTGAAGGCCTACGTCGGCAATGCCTTCGACATCGTGGGAGAACGCAAGCGGACCGACTTCTCGCTGGGCGAGCGCGACCAGTTCGGCCAGCCCAAATACGTCGAGGAGAGCTTTCGGATCACGCTCCGCAACCACAAGGCCGAAGCGGTGGACGTGATCGTCCCCGAGCGGCTCTACCGCTGGTGGAACTGGCAGATCGTGAAGGCCAGCGCGGACTACCGCAAGACCGAAAGCGCGAACATCGAGTTCACGGTGCACGTGCCCGCCAACGGCGAGGCCAAACTCACTTACACCGTGCGCTATTTGCGCTAGCTCGCGTCGGAGACGTGCTCCTCGGCGTAGATGCGGATACGGTCCAGCGTCGCCTGCATCTCCGCGTGATAACGCTGCTGCCCCTGGTCATCCGCATCGGGCGGCACGTGGATCAGCTTGCCCACCCGCAGCAGCACCCTCGAGAACGGCATAGGGATCATGAACTGGTCCCAGCTGTTGAGCGTCCACGCCCGCTCCGGCGCGAAGTGGAAGGTCGCGATCGGGTATCCGGTCTTCTGCGCCAGCAGCACCGGGCCGGGCTTGGCTAGATACTTCGGGCCGCGCGGGCCGTCGATGGTGAAGGCTGCGGTGCGGCCCTCATCCAGCTCCTTCCGCATGCCGATCAGCGCTCCCACGGCGCCTCGCGAGCTGGAGCCTCGCACCGGCCGGTACCCGAACCTGGAAATGATGCGCGCGATGTATTCGCCGTCGAAGCTGCGGCTGGTCATCACCGCGACGTCGAGCTGGCGGTATTTCCACGTCGCCATGAAGACGCAGCGATGCCAGAAGGCATACACCGCGGGACGAATGAAGAACTCGGGCGGGCCACCCTCTTCGATGGAGACCGTGACTCTCAGCGTCGGCCCGATCAGATGGATGGCGAGATAACCGGCCCAGGTCACCAGCCAGAGAGAAAGGCGCTGGCGCAGGGTGAATCGCGGGGCATCTTCGTCCGGCGGCGCCAGCGTGGGCGTGGTGGGGGCGGGTGTCTCCACCAAGCGATTGTAAAAGCAAACCACGGATTCTCACGGATCAACTCGGATTCATCCGATCCGTGTCGTCCGCCCTAGGAGACCTCGACGGAACTCGCCTGTGCCTGTGCTCGGACCACGACTCCGGCGCCGACCCGCTGGATCTGGTCGGCCAGCAGCTTGCGGAGCTTGGCGCGGTCGTCCAGTTCGATGTCGACGATCTCGAAGCTGACGTTGCGCGAATCCACCTCGCGGATCCAGACCTGGGGCCGCATGTGACGCATGCCGATGGTGAAGTCGAGGACAGCTTCCATGCCGAGTTGGGTGCGGGCGTCACGCGAGCCTAGTCCGCCGCCCATGCTCAGGGTCTTGATCTGCAAGGGATAGCGCCCGCGCTGGGTCAGAGCCATCGCGTTCAGATTCATCTCGGGCATGATGCGCGGGTAGCGGCGTTGCCGGACCCACCCGGTCAGGGGCTCGGGATCGAGCGGAGCGACCTCCAGATCCTGGGCGCTGATGCCGCTCTTCGGCAGAAACCCTTTCACGAAGTCGGGATCGAGTTTGGCCAGCGCCTGGGCGGCAACCACGCGGATCTCGCGAGGCTCCTTCCAGCCCAGCAGGCTGCGGGATTGCAAGAGGACGCGCAGCAGCGGGATCGCATTCACATCCCGCAGGCGTGCCAGCCCTTCGATGGCCTTCACTTGCAGGTACGAAGAGGCGCTCGCCGGCAGGTCTCCTTCCGCCAGGCGCAGCAGGTGAGCGCCGGCCGATAAGTCGCCGCTCATCCCGATCTCGTCGATGACCTCGGGCATGACCGCGCTGTCGAGCTGTTCGAGGATGCTCATCAGCAGGCGCGCGCGGTCGGCGATGCCGCTGGCCGCGATGTGACGCACCACCAAGTCATGTTGCGAGCGCGACCACTCCGGCAGCCGCTTGGGGAGCCACTCCAGCAGCGCGGTCGCATCCAGGTGGGCCAGCAGGCCGACCGTCAGAATGGCTTCGTGCGCTGGACGCGCCCGCAGCAGCTCGCGCAGGCGGCCCGTGGCTTCCGGTCCCAATTGCTGGGCCATCTCCACCAGGCGTTCACACTCGCTGCGCCGCACGCTGCGCGAGAACAGGGCCGCCATCTCCTCGGCGGCGGCGCGACGGTTCTGCTGCAAGAGTTGGATCAGGTCGTTGGGAACATGGGTCTGCCTGGCCGCGTCGGCGATGAACTTACGCAGCCGGGACTCGACCGCGATGCGCCGGCGGACGTCGCGCGCCAGCGACGGGCGCGTGCTCTCGACCTTCTCCACGCATTCGGTGGCGCGCCGCAGCGCGGCAAAATCGGGCCGCGTGCCCGCTTCCTGCGCCAGCCGCACCAGCGCCGCTCCCAGCAGCGTCTGCAGGTCGAGCGCCGATTCCACCTGGAGCTGCTCGCCGCACAACTGGATGGCGTGCTCCAGCAGCTTCTGTCCTGCGCGGCCGTACATCTCCGCCAGGTCGCTCAGGCCCGAGGCCGTCTTGCGCCGCGCCTCAGGGTCCCCATGCTTGATCCCCTTTGCGTAGTTGCGGAGAACCGATGCCACCGTCTCGATGTCGCGCCGCTCCAGCAGTTCCTCCAGGAACGACCGGATGTTGCGCGGCGGGATGCAGAACGCGTCCTCGGAGAGCAGCACCGTCTTCTTGCCCTGCTCCGGGATCTGCGCCCAGAACGCACGGTCCAGGATGTCGGAGTGGGTTTCCGCCAGGATCCCCGCCTTGCCCATCTTCTCTTCGTGCGACCCGATGATCTTGCGCAGCCCTTCGATCTCTTTTCCCATGCGGTCGAGCATCTCGCGGACCGCGTTCACCCGGACTTCTCCGCGGGAGTACTGGTCGAGCGCGAAGCGGATGGCCAGGTGCTCGGCGACCTTCAGCATCAGGGCTGCGTCCATCTCCTTGTCGGTGCTAGCGGCCACATTGGCCAGGACCTGGTGCAGCGCCTGCTGGGCCGGCACCGGGACCGCCGCCATGCCTATCTGGATCGCCTTCTTCTGTTCGGCTTCGCCGCTGGGCTTGGCTTCGGCGATGTGCGCCAGCATGCGCACCACTTTCTCGAAATCCGATTCCTGCAGCGGCGCCATGGTCACTACGCCCGGGCCGGTCGATCCGATGGAGAAATTGTTCCCGCTCCCACCGCCATTCCCGTAGCCGGTTCCCGCACCGCTTCCGCCGCCGGTCCCAACTCCGTTTCCGTTCCCGGTTCCGCCGCCCGATCCCTGGCCGGTGCCGCCGGCGCCACCGGTCCCAGTCCCGTTCCCTCCGCCGCTTTGCGCCCCTTGGGCCGCCGCGATCAACTGCAGCAGCTTCTGCGGATCATTCAACCAATCCTTCACCTGGCCGGCCTGGTTCCCGAAGGCACGCGCCGTCAGGGCCGTGGCCAGCGGTTCTCCGCCCGCCGTGTCATGCGCGACGTATTTCACCTCGTTCACGCGGACGCCGCTGCCCTCGGGCAGCGCCTTTTTCAGTTCCGCCGCGACCGCGGATGCCTTGGTGCCCCCCTTGGCGAATGCATGCACGATCCCCAGGAATTCCCCCTCGCTCATCTTGCCGGTGAACTGGATGCTCGCCACTCCGGCCGCCGACAGCAGTTGCGCAAAGCCGCGCTCGGCCGGACCGCACTCCAGCGGAACGCCATCCACCAGCAGCTTGCCGCCGGAGACGCCCAGCAGGAACCCGACGTTCGGGTCCATGGGCAGCGCCGCCCGTAGTTCGCCCCACGCGGTAGTGAACTGGGCGTTGGTGAGCTTGTGGTCCGCGCCGTAGAGGCGGACGCACTTCAGCAGGATGTTCAGGCTGCGGGCAAACGCGCGCGCCGCAGCCATGCGGTTGTCGTGAAACGCTTGCGGGGAGTGCACGAGGCACCTCTTTCAACTCAAAAGGCTACCCCTCAGTGACTTCCCGCGAAAGTAACGAAGGACGATGGACGAGGCGGGTTACTGGCGGACAATGGCCTGAAGAATTGAAAAATTGGGAAATCGGGTGATCGGGTAATTGAGCCATCGCACACATCCAGGCCAATTACCCAGTTGCCCGATTCCTCGATTCCCCAGATTGCTACGAAAGCTTTTCTTTCAAGCGCTTATAGGTGGTTTCCAGCGCCTCCGGCAGCACCCGGCTCTCCCCGATGGTCCCCATGAAGTTGGAATCCGCGGTCCACCGGGGCAGGATGTGCATGTGGACGTGTCCGGCGACCCCCGCCCCGGCCGCCTTGCCCATGTTCATCCCCAGGTTCAGGCCCTCGGGGTGATACACCTCGCGCAGGACCCCTTCCATCCGCCGGCACAGTTCCATCATTTCGCCGCTCGCCTCAGGGCCCAGTTTCTGCAGCTGATCGAGATGCTCAAAAGGGACCACCATCACGTGCCCGGAGGTATAGGGGAAGGCGTTGAGGATGATGAAGTTGTGGCGCGCGCGGTGGACGATCCAGGCCTCGGCGTCCGGCTTCTCTTGCACCTCGCAGAACACGCAGCCAGGGGTCTTGTCGGCGGTGGTCACGTAGGCGTAGCGCCACGGCGTCCACAGGTAGTCCATGGGCGGCAGGGTAGCATTTCCGTCTGCGCGGCACCACCGTACGCGTGATGCCCCAAACCCCGCGTGGGACGCCGTTCCCGATTGTTACACCCCGCTAAATTTCCACTTTGGGCGTTTGACACTGTTCGGAAGCGGTTGCTACACTCGAAGAGTCTTTGGCGCGGACTCGCGTCAAGATCCGGCCTCTGGTGTTTCGAGCCCGCTGCAACGGACTTTCACTCCAGAAGATCTTAGAGCCGCTCTCAGTCCGCCCATCGACACGTCATCCCCCTGCCCGGCAAGAACGGGTGGACGAACAGCAATGGCAACCGTGAACGAAGACACCAACCGCATCGACCACCCTTCGACCGTCACCACCGAGCAGTCCGAAACGCACGCCCCGCAGCCTTCTGCGACCAGCACTCAAATCCCAAGCGCCGAGCGGCCCGCCGAGGGTCCTACTCGGAAAGAAAAAGAGACCATGGAAGACTTCGCGACCGCACTGGAAACCTTCGAGGCCGAAACCGAGGCCCTCGAGCACGATAACCGCGTTCATAAAGGCACTGTTATCTCTCTTACTCCGAACCACGTCATGGTGGACATCGGGTCCAAGACCGAAGGCGTGGTCCGCATCGACGAGGTGAAGGATCACGAGGGCAACGTCACCGTGAAGCCGGGCGACGAGATCGCCGTCATGATCTCTCATGGCGAGCGCGAGGAGGGCTACCTCGTCCTCTCCCACGAGCGCGCCAAGCGTCTCCGCGTGTGGGACGACATCGAGAAGGCCTACAACGACAAGACGCCCATCAAGGGACGTGTGGTGGAGCGGGTGAAGGGCGGCCTGTCGGTCGACATCGGCGCGCGCGCCTTCCTGCCCGGCTCGCAGGTGGACCTCAAGTCGGTCCGCAACCTCGATGGCATGAAAGGCACCGAGATCGAAGTCCGCGTCATCAAGCTCAACAAGAAGCGCGGCAACATCGTGGTCTCGCGCAAGGCCATCCTGGAAGAGGAAACGGCCGAGAAGCGCACCAAGACCCTGGAGCACCTGCACGAGGGCGCGGTCCTGACCGGCATCGTGAAGAACCTGACCGACTACGGCGCGTTCGTGGACCTGGGCGGCATTGACGGCCTGCTGCACATCACTGACATGTCCTGGGGCCGCCTGACTCATCCGCGCGACCTGGTGCAGGTGGGCGACGAGATCCACGTCAAGGTGCTCAAGTACGACAAGGATAAGCAACGCGTCTCGCTGGGCTTCAAGCAGCTGACGCCGGACCCGTGGACCGATGCGGCGCAGCGCTACCCGGTCAGCGCGCACGTCAAGGGACGCATCATCAGCGTCACCGACTACGGCGCGTTCGTCGAGCTGGAGCAGGGCATCGAGGGCCTGGTCCACGTCAGCGAGATGACCTGGTCCAAGCGCATGAAGCACCCGTCGAAGATCGTCAACGTCGGCCAGGAAGTCGAGTGCGTGGTGCTGAACGTGAACCCCGCCGACCGCCGCATCTCGCTGGGCATGAAGCAACTGGAGACCAATCCCTGGGAGACCCTGCACGAGAAGTACCCCATCAACTCGACGGTGGAAGGCCGGGTCCGCAACCTGACCGACTTCGGCGCTTTCATCGAGATCGAGGACGGCATCGACGGCCTGGTCCACGTCAGCAACCTGAGCTGGACCAAGCGCGTCAAGCATCCTTCCGAGGTCATCAAGAAGGGCGACAAGGTGAAAGCTATCGTCCTCGGCATCGAGCCGGAGCAGCGCCGCCTGTCGCTGGGCATCAAGCAGCTCCAGCCCGACGTCTGGGAGACGTTCTTCGCCCAGCACCGCGTCGGCGACGTGCTCAAGGGCAAGGTGCTGCGGGTCGCGACCTTCGGCGCATTCGTCGAGATCGCGGATGGGGTCGAAGGCCTCTGCCACAACTCCGAGGCCACCGACGCCAACGGCGCCGCCATCCACCTCGAGCCCGGACAGGAGTTCGACTTCAAGATCATCAAGATGAATCCCGAAGAGAAGAAGGTCGGACTCTCCATCCGCGCCGTGGGCGAGGAAGCCAGCCGCCAGGAGGTCGAGAGCTACAAGCACCCGACTTCGTCATCGTCCCCGGGCAGCGCCACGCTCGGCGAGATCATGAACTGGAAGCGCGCCGGCAACGAGTAGGCGGTCGCCGGTCGTCAGGCGTCAAGCAAGATCAAGGCCGCTCACCCGAGCGGCCTTTTTCTTGGTACCGCCGGCGCTCGCCGGCTTACCGACGGCGCCCCTCGGCTCATTTCTTGATCTTCAGATGGATGGTCAGGTTCGTCCGGCTGTCGAACTGGCTGATGGTCTTGTTGTCGCTCTTCTGGCCGTTCATTTCGGCGTGCAGGTCGTAATCCACGTTCGGCGACAGGCCATTGAAGGTGTAGGTGCCGTCGTTCTGGGAGATGAATGTCTTCACTGCCAGCGTCTTGGTGTTCTTCAGATACACGATGGCGTTGGCCAGGGGCTGGCCCGCGTTGTCCGTCACCTGCCCGGTGACCGACTTCACCTGCGGCTCGCCCTTCGAGCTGGCGGAGGCCAGGGCGGACATCCACGCGCTCGCCAGCAGCACGACCACCAGCACACGCAGTGCGTTTCTCACGGCCACCTCCTCGCCTGCCTACTCGGTTAGATGCAATCCGACGTCGACGCGTTCGTCGTTATTGACGTGTACCTTGGACTCGGCGGTCAACCTTTTCTTGCCCACCTTGAACTCGGCGCGGATGACGTAATCGGCGCCGCCGGCCGGCACGCGGATGGCGAACTCTCCCCGGTGGTCGGAGTGCATTTCGGAGTCCTTGAGCTTCTTGCCGTCCGCCCGGCGCACCCGCACGGTGGCGCCATAGACCGGAGCATCGTTGGAAGCGTACACCGTCCCAAAGATCAGGGCGTACGGTGGAGGCGTCTTCTTCTCGCCGGCCCGGGCCGCCACCGCCAGCAGCGCGGCGCATACGATGCCGGCAGCGCCCAGGGGTATGCGGCGGCTCACTCCTCTTCCTCCTCCTCGACTTCCTCCTCCTCCTCTTCTTCCTCCTCGACGCGCGTCAGCTCCAGGGGTTCGGTCGTGACCACCTCGAAGTCGGTGCCGCACTCCGGACAGGAGACGACCTCGCCTTCGTCGACCTCGTCTTCCGCGATATCCAGGTCGGTTTCACATTCGGGACAAAGGACCATTGACTGCCTCCGTGCTGGTTACTCCGGCTTGTTTGAGAGCTGGATGATGGAATTACCGCCAAATCGTCAAAACTATATTTAGAATCTCTTGCTGTCAGCGTCAATAGCCAGCTCAGAGAGAACGTATGAATCTGGTAAAAGTTGCGGTCGTGACCTTGCTTGGGATGGCCTTGGCCTCCCCATCGGTCGCTCAGCGCACGCGCACGTCCAGGAAGCCGGACATGGACGCACAGATCGCCGCGGCCCTGAAAGACGTGTCCGCCGCGCACCTTCGCGCTACCGTCGAGAAGCTGGTCAGCTTCGGCAACCGCAGCACGCTCTCGGCGAACGATCCCGCTCTCGCCCCCAAGGGCAAGGGCGTACTGGCCGCCCGCGACTGGATCCGCTCCGAATTCGAGCGCTACTCCAAGGACTGCGGCGGCTGCCTCGACGTCCAGTTGGATACGTTCACGGAAGCGCCGGCCGACCGCATCCCTCAGCCCACCGAGATCTCCAACGTCTTTGCGGTCCTGAAAGGGACCACCGATCCCGACCGCATCTACCTGGTGACCGGGCACTACGATTCGCGAAACGGCGATAACGCCAACATCCACGATCCAGCTCCTGGCGCCAACGACGACGGCAGTGGCACCGCCGTTTCCATGGAATGCGCGCGCGTGCTCAGCAAGCACAAGTTTCCGGCGACCATCATTTTTCTCACCGTCGCCGGCGAGGAGCAGGGCCTGAACGGCAGCCGCCACTTCGCCAAGATGGCCCGGGAGAAGGGTTGGAAGATCGATGCCGTGCTCAACAACGACATCGTCGGCGGTGACAGGAACAAGGGCCAGGACCCGACCATCGTGCGCGTCTTTTCCGAAGGCATTCCCGCCGCGGCGACCGAGAAGGACATCCGCATGATCCGCGCGCTGGGCGGCGAGAACGACTCCTCGTCCCGCCAGCTTGCACGCTACATCCGCGAAACGGCGAAGACCTACATCGGCGGGCAGTTCGGGCCCAAGCTGGTCTTCCGCCGCGACCGCTACCTGCGCGGAGGCGACCACACCGCCTTCAACCAAGAGGGCTTCGCCGCCGTCCGCTTCACGGAATACCGCGAGGATTTCAACCATCAACATCAGAACCCTCGGACCGAAAACGGCATCGAATATGGTGATCTGCCGAAATTCGTGGACTTCGACTACGTGGCCAACGTGGCGCGGCTGAACGCGTCCGTGCTGGCGTCTCTGGCATCGGCGCCCGCGGCCCCCGGCAAGGTCCGGCTCCTGACCAGGAATCTGGAGAACGACTCGACCATCGAGTGGGAGGCCTCGCCCGCCGCCACCGCCTACGAGGTGCTGTGGCGTCCGACCACCGCCCCGGAATGGGAGAATGTGATCCCCGTGGGAAACGTGACCCACGTCTCGCTTCCCCGTTCCAAGGACAACGTGATCTTTGCCGTGCGCGCGCTGGACAAGCAGGGACACCGCAGCTTGCCGGTCGCGCCCGAGCCGGAACGATAGAGAATGGCCATACGTCCAAGACGGACTTTCGGCGGCGGAGGCCGCGGCCTCAGCATGCCCATCAGTTTCCCGCCCTTCACCAAGGCGGTGAAGTGGCTGATCATCCTCAACACCGTCATATTCGTGCTGCAACGCTTCCTGGAAGCAGTGCGGTTGCCCCAGCTCGCCGGCCTCTTCGACTACCTCGCGCTGGTCCCGGTCGCCGTCCTCCATGGCCACGTCTACCAGCTGGTCACCTACGCCTTCCTGCACACCGGGCTGGGCCACATCTTCTTCAACATGCTGACCCTGTGGTTCCTGGGTTCGCTGCTGGAGTCCGACCGAGGCACCCGCTGGTTCCTCCAGCTCTACTTCGTAGGCGCGGTGGGCGCAGCTCTGACCACCATCGCTCTTTCCTACGCCGGCTTTCTGCGGCTCACCCCGTACACCGCGACCGAGGGCGCATCCGGCGCCATCTTTGCCCTGCTGATCGGCATCGCCGTGCTGATGGGCGAGATGGAATTCTGGATGTTCCCCCTGCCCTTCCAGATCAAGGCCAAGTGGATGGCCGCCATCTGGATCATCATCGCGCTGCTGGGCTCGATCAGCGGCGGCGGCAGCATCGCCTACGTCGCCCACCTGGGTGGAATCTTCTTCGGCTACGCCTTCGTGAAAATGTTCCCGCACCGGGCCCCAGTGGGCCGCGCCTCCGAGAAGTACTACGGCGTGCGCAACTGGTATTACCGATGGAAGCGCAAGCGGGCCGCCCGCAAGTTCGAGGTCTATATGCGCAAGCATGACCGCACCGTCTACTTCGACGAGTACGGCAATTACATCGGCCCGGAGAAAGATAAGGACGACAAGGGCAACGGCGAGCACCGCGGCCCCTGGATCAATTGAACCCGCCTGTGTGGGACAGCCGCCCTCGGCTGTCCAGAGACGGTCATGCCGATTCCTCCGCCGCGACCCTCGGCGCCGCCGGCTTCTTCACTCCGCCCGTGGTGATCAGCACCACGCTGACCAGGACGCACCCGGCTCCCAGGATCGTGCGCAGGCCCAGGCTTTCGCCGCCCAGGAAGTATCCGATCACCACGGCTACCAGCGGATTGACGTACGCGTAGGTCCCCACCTTGGTCGGCGATTCGTGGTGGATCAGCCAGACGTAGGCGGTGTACGCGACGATGGAGCCGGCCACGATCAGGTAAAGCAACGAGAACCACACCCCGCGGGAGACGGTCATGGGATGGAAGTCGCGGAATTCTCCCAGCGCGGCCGCCGCAACGGTCAGCAGCACGCCGCCGGCGAGCATCTGCGTTCCCGAGCTCATGACCTTGGACTGCGGCAGTGGCAGCTTGCGGCTCAGCGCCGACGCGATTGACCAGCTCATGGAGGCGATGATCAGGGCCACCGCGCCCGCACGGTCGATGGGCGCCCCGCCCAGGTCCAGGGAGCGGCTCATCAGCACCGCCACTCCTCCCATCCCGATCAGCAGTGCCAGCGCCAGGCCCAGGGTGAGCCGCTGTGTTCGCAGGAGCGTGATCTCCGACAGCGCCATGAATACCGGGATGGTGGCCATCATGACCGCGGCAATGCCGGAAGGGACACGCTGCTCGGCCCAGAATAACAAACCGTAATCGAAGACGAAGATCAGCAGGGCGAGCAGGAAGGCCGACATCCACTGGCGCGCGCTGGGCGAGCGTTCGCCCTGCGCGAGCATCCAGACATAGAGGACGATCCCCGCCACCAGGAAACGCATCGCCGCCAGCAGGAACGGTGGGACCTCGCGGACCCCGATGCGGATGGCGAGGAACGTCGAGCCCCAGACAAAGTAGATGATGGCGAAAGCCAGCAGGGTCTTCCACGCCGGACGGGAGGCCGGGGCTTGCATGGCAGATTCTACAGCGCCGGGACTGGCAGCCCGGCGTGCCGTCCCTATAAAAATATCTTCTTACAGGTATTTGATGAGCACGACTGGACGATGAGGGTGATCCAGAAAGCGCGTGTCAAAGGTCGGAGGCGTTGGATCAATTGGGGCGTTGCTGAAATCTCGCCTTTTCCTGCTTCGCCTTTTTCACCTTCATTGTCATCTCGACCCAACTGTCTGCGATGGCGAGGTCATCGGCGTGCGCGCGGGGATGTCCGCATTGCAGATCCGCTCGCTCACGGTACAACAGATTCAAGTAGGCCATTGCGTCATCGTAATCGGGACGCAGCTCGATGGCGCGAATCAGAGCCTTGATCCCGTCATCGACCCTGGACCAGTTTCTTGCATACAATTCACTGCACTCTGGCATTGAGATTAACGGCTGCGCCAATTGCAGTCCAAGTCGTGCTCTCAACTCCATGCGGGCTGACAAGGTCTCTGTCCATCGGATTACGCCAATGCTGTAATACGCCTCGGGATCGTTCGGATCCAGTGTGGTCACCCGTTCGTAAGATTCTCTGGCGAGTTCGAGCTCCTTCATTTGAAAGTACAGCTTTGCCATCTCTCTTATTGCAACCACATTCCGGGGTTCCAATTCGATCACTTTCTGGAAAGCTTCTATGGCACGTTTGCCATACGCCTCGTTGGCGGGATCTTGCACACCCGGAATGTACATAGCCACTAGAGCAGCGCCGAGGTAAGAGTGCGCGGAAACGAGGTAAGGATCGAGGACGACCGCACTTTCAAAATGCCGAATCGCCTCATCAAATCTAGCTTGCCGGTAGGCCTGCAATCCGAGATTGAGCTCCGAATCAGCTCGCTGGGTTTGAGGCCAGCCGCCAACCGCAGCAAGGAACAAGACTAACAGGACCAGGATGGGTCGGGACACTTAGCCCTCCTGCAAGAATAGACACCGAGTCGGCCTAGGTTTCATCGATCGTCAGAGGTATTTGATGAGTACGACTTCGTTGTGCTTCTCGTTGTAGATGAGCTCGTCGACGATGCTGCTGGCCAGCAGGATGCCGAAGCCGCCGGGCCGCAGTCCTTTTTCCTCGCGGATCCTCATGTGGGCGATGGGGTCGCCGGGATGGGCGACCGCGGCATGCTCGAGTTCCTTGAAAGTGAAGCCGGCGCCCGGGTCGGCGATGCGGTACATCAGCATCTTGTTGGCGTGCAGGTAGGCGATGCGCACGCGGCGCGTGGGGTCGAAGCGCCCGCCCCACTCCACCGCGTTGAGCAGCATCTCGCGGAAGGCCTGCCCGACCGCTTCCCGCACCTCCTGCGGCAGGTCGCCCTTGATCTGGCCCATGAAAGCGGTGATGCGCTCCACCGTCTCTCGATGGCAGGGGACCAGCAGCTCCACCCAGTGCGGCTTGGCCGACACCACCTCGATGGGCGGGACGTTCTCGTGCAGCGCACTGCCGACCAGCTGCACCAGCGCCCGCAGCGAAAATGGCTTGGGAACGAACTGGTAGACCTGCTCCTTCATGGCCTGGAGCACGGTCTCCTGCGTGGTGTCGGCGGTGATGACGATGACCTTGGGCGGCCGGGTGTTGCGCTGCAGCCGCTCCATGACCTCGAAGCCGTCCATCACCGGCATGCGGATGTCGAGCACCAGCAAGTCGTAGCGCTGCCGTTCCAATTCTTCCAGCGCTTCCTTGCCGTTGAAGGCCGTGCTGGTCTCGAATCCCGCCTGTTCCACCAGCTTGGCCAGAGAAGTGGCAAGAGTGACGTCGTCCTCGGCGATCAGCACCCGTTTGGTCTGGCTCGCGGTCTCGGATTGCGTCACGGAACCCATATAGCGCGCATTGTGCTCTGAAACACGGTCGGGCCGCAAGCTGCGGGTTACTTTCGTGCAGCCCTCGATGTTCGCGCCCCCGCCAGGCAATCGCCCAGCCCCCGGGGCAGCTTCTCAGGGGGGACCCCGCTGGCCGCTTTCGCGATCCTACTTCAGGCCGGCAGCCTCCCAGTCCACTTGCTCCAGCCTTTCCGTCACCGATTCCATGTCGCAGATCAGCCCCATGCGCTGCCAGAAGCGGTGCACGTCAGGGTCCTCGTGGGCCTCGGCGCGCGCCTCCTCCGATCTCCAGTAGCGCAGGTGGATGAATCGGCGAGGGTCTTTGCCGTCACGGTAGAGGACGTCCCGGCTGTAGTTCTTGTGGCGCAGCATGCCGTAGAACTGGCGCACGGTCGCCAGCAACTCTTCCTCTTTGCCGTCGTGGGCCACGAACGTGGCGATTGCCAGGATCTCCATGCTCCTCCTAGTGGTTCCGCGGGTCGCGGGCAGGGCGCAGGCGGGGCACGCGCCGCCGGTCCTTGAGCGCCGTGTCGGTCGCCCCAACCATGTGCAGGCGCATGAAATTCGTCGAGCCTGACGATCGCTGCGTGCCCGCCACGATCCCCATCACGTCACCGGCATGCACCGCGCCCAGTGCCTGCAGCTCCGTTTCCGCCACCCGCAGCATGTCCTCCGCCGAGGGCGCCATCTCGCATCGAGTGGGGTGGACGCCCCACAGCAGGTTCATCCGGTTGCACACCTGATGGTTCGATGTGAAGGCGAAGATGTGCGCCTTGGGCCGGTACTTCGAGATGAGCCTGGCGGTGGTGCCGGTCTCGGTGAACACGGCGATGGCCCCCATCTCCAGGTCCTGCGCCGCGTGCGCCACCGACTCGCAGATGGTCTCCTGGATGCTGAGCTTGCGGGCGTCCCGCCGGCTGCGGTGCGGCACCAGCTCCAGGACCCTGCTCTCGGCTTCGCGGATGATCTTGGACATCATGACCACCGCCTCGCGCGGGTACTTGCCGCTGGCCGATTCCGCCGACAGCATCACCGCGTCCGAGCCGTCGAAGATCGCGTTGGCCACGTCGCTGACCTCGGCCCTCGTCGGCCGCGGGTTCTCGATCATGCTCTCCAGCATCTGGGTCGCGGTGATCACCGGCTTGCGCCACTCTGCGGCCCGCCGGATGATGTGCTTCTGGATCACCGGCACCTTCTCCGGAGGCACCTCCACGCCCAGGTCTCCACGCGCCACCATCACCCCGTCGGAGACGTCGAAGATCTCCTCCAGGTGATCGATGGCCTGCGGTTTCTCCAGCTTCGCGATCACCGGCACGTTGCCCTGCTTGGAAATGATGAAGCGCTTGGCCGCCAGTACGTCCTCGGCGGTCCGGATGAACGAAGCCGCGATCACGTCCACCTCGTGCTTCAGGCCGAAGGCGATGTCGGCCATGTCCTTCTCGCTGATCGCGGGCACACTGAGCGCGGTGCCCGGCAGGTTGATGCCCTTGTGCTCGCCCAGCATGCCGCCGTTCACCACCTCGCACTCCACGTCGCCCCCATGGACGGCGCGTACGCGCAGTTCGATCAGCCCGTCGGAGAGCAGGATCCTCGACCCCGGCTCCACATCCTGCGCCAGCTGCGGGTAGGTGGTCCCCAGCAGGTTGGCGGTGCCGGGGACGTCGTGCGGCGTGATCACCAGCTTCGATCCCGCCTTCAACTTGACCGGCGTACGGCGCTTCAGTCGTCCGGTGCGGATCTTCGGCCCTTGCAGGTCCTGGAGGATGCAGATCGGCCGCCCCTCCTTCTGCGCCGCCTTGCGCACTCGCTCGATGACCCGGGCGTGCTCCTCGTGCGTGCCGTGGGAGAAATTCAGGCGGGCAACGTCCATGCCCAGGCGCATCAGCTCGCGCAGCATCTGCTCCGAGTTGCTGGCCGGACCGATGGTGCACACGATCTTCGCCTTCCGCCAGCTGCGCGGCTGCGGGCCTGCGGAGGTCGTTTGGTCTTGGGTCTCGGCCAGTGCCATCGTCGGTCTAGCGTACCTGAAGTTCTCGCTTTTGTGCGGGCGCCGGCGCGCTCGACATCACGGTCTTGGGGAAGACCTGGGCGTTGAACTCCGCCCCCAGCAGGATGATGACCGAGATGATGTACATCCAGACCAGTAGCGCGATCGCCGTCGCCAGCGAACCGTAGATGATGCTGTAGGTGGAGAAGTGTCGCACGTACCAGCCGAACAGGTAGGTCGCGGGGAACCATAGTCCGGTGGCCAGCCCCGCCCCGGGCAGCGCATTGTGCCAGGGTTCGGTCCGCGGGACCGCCCAGTGGTAGATGAGCTGCAGCACCATCACGCTGGTCGCCATGGCGATCACCCACCGCACCATTCCCCAGAACGCCAGGATCACAAACCCCAGCTCGTGACCGCTATGGAACACCATCCAGGTCTCGAACTGGTTGCCAAACACCACCAGCACGGTGGCGAAGACCATGGGAACGAAGGTCAGGAACACCAGGAAAAAGGCCACCAGGCGCTCCTTCAGCAGCCCCCAGGTCTTGGGCAGCCCGAAGGCGCGGCGAAAACCGTCCATCCAGGAGACGAAGATGCCGGAGGCCGTCCACAGGGTGACCAGCGACATGAGCACCAGCGTCCCGATCGGCTTGCGCTGTGCGGTCTCGAAGTAACTGGTGGCGGTGCCGCTGCCGGAAGGCAGGATGTTCCCGATCGCGTCCCCGATCTGGTCGAGGTACTCGCGTGTGCCCTCAGTCGTCGCCAGGATGGAAGCCACCGCCAGCAGCGCCGGGAAGAACGTCAGGATGGAGGAGAACGCAGCGGCCTTGGCGATGGCGAAAACGTCGTGCTCAAAGCCCCGCCATAGGGCCCGCCGCAACGGTCCCAGGATCCTTACCATAAGCCGCCCTAGGGTACCGAAACACTTACCCGCTTGTCAGTCACTGAATTGTGGTCGCAGCGTCGGTGCGTTGCCCTCAAATGAACGCGGGCGCATTGGCCCCCGCGCTGACGACTGACGACTGCCGGCTACTCCGCTGCCATTTCCTCGGTCTCGCCTTCGTGCCGCAGCATTTCCAGCGCGCGTTCGGCTTCCTCGTACTCGCGCGAGACCTGCTCCTGCACCTTGGCGGCCTGTTCCTCGAGCTCGGGCGATAGCTTCACGTTGCGGTAGTACTCCATGCCCGTGCCCGCCGGGATCAGGCGTCCCACGATCACGTTCTCCTTCAGGCCGCGCAGATGGTCCACCGCCCCCTGGATGGAGGCTTCGGTGAGCACGCGCGTGGTCTCCTGGAACGAGGCCGCGGAGATGAACGAGTCCGTCGAGAGCGAAGCCTTGGTGATGCCCAGCAGCAGCGGACGGCCGGTGGCCGGCTTGCCGCCCTTGGCGATCACGTCCTCGTTCTCCTGACGGAAGCGGAACTTGTCCACCTGCTGCTCCAGCAGGAACTGGGTGTCGCCCACGTCCTCGACCTTCACCCAGCGCATCATCTGGCGGACGATCACCTCGATGTGCTTGTCCGAGATGTTGACGCCCTGCAGGCGATAGACCTCCTGGATCTCGTTCACCAGGTACGACTGGAGTTCCTTCTCGCCCAGCACCGCCAGGATATCGTGCGGGTTGAGCGGGCCGTCCATGAGCGGCTCGCCCGCCCGGACGCGCTCGCCTTCCTGCACGTTGACGTGCACGCCGCGCGGTACCTGGTATTCCTTCTCCGTGCCGTTGTCGGCCACCACGTAGATCTTGCGGTAGCCCTTGGTGATCTCGCCGAACTTGACCGCGCCGTCGATCTCGCTGATGACCGCGGTCTCGCGCGGCTTGCGGGCCTCGAACAGTTCCACCACGCGCGGCAGGCCGCCCGTGATGTCCTTGGTCTTGGTGGTCTCGCGCGGGATCTTGGCCAGCACGTCGCCCGGCGACACCGCGTCGCCGTCCTGGATCATGAGGTGGGCGCGCGACGGCATCAGGTAGCGCTTGTTGGTCTTGCCCTTCACCACGATGGCCGGCTGCCGCTTCTCATCCGGCGACTCGGCCACCACGTGCCGCGACAGGCCCGTGACCTCGTCCACTTCCTCGTGCAGCGTGATGCCTTCCTGCAGGTCCTTGAAGGTGGCGGTGCCCGCGATCTCGGTGAGGATCGAGAAAGTGTACGGGTCCCATTCGACCAGCGCCTGGCCCATCTGCACCGGCGCTCCCTCTTCGACCCTGACCTTGGCGCCGTACACCACTGAGTAGCGCTCCTTCTCGCGACCCTTGTCGTCCACCACCGTGATGGACCCGTTGCGGTTCATCACCACCAGGTGGCCTTCCTTGGCGCGCACCGTCTGCATGTTCACGAAGCGGACGGTGCCGTTGTTCTTGGCTTCCAGGCGCGACTGTTCCGACACCCGCGACGCCGTACCGCCGATGTGGAAGGTGCGCATGGTGAGCTGCGTTCCCGGTTCGCCGATAGACTGCGCCGCGATGACGCCGGTGGCCTCGCCCAGTTCCACCAGGCGTCCCGAAGCCAGGTTGCGCCCGTAGCAGGCGACGCAAACGCCGCGCTTCGACTCGCAGGTCAGCACGGAACGGATCTTCACCCGCTCGATGCCGGCCGACTGGATGGCGCCCGCCAGGTCTTCGGTGATCTCCTGGTTGACGTCCACGATCACGTTGCCTTCGTAGTCCTTGATCTTCTCCAGCGAGACGCGGCCCACGATACGGTCGCGCATCGGCTCGATGATTTCGCCGGATTCTACGATGCTGCCCACGTAGATGCCGTCCAGCGTGCCGCAATCGTTCTCGCTGACGATCACGTCCTGGGCGACGTCCACCAGGCGCCGGGTCAGGTAGCCGGAGTCGGCGGTCTTGAGCGCCGTGTCAGCCAGGCCCTTGCGCGCGCCGTGGGTCGAGATGAAGTACTCCAGCACCGTCAACCCTTCGCGGAAGTTCGCCGTGATGGGGGTCTCGATGATCTCGCCCGACGGCTTGGCCATCAAGCCGCGCATGCCCGAGAGCTGGCGGATCTGTTGCTTCGATCCGCGAGCGCCGGAGTCGGCCATGACGTAGATGGGGTTGATCTGCCCCGTCTTGTCCTGCTCCTGCATGACGCTGAACATCTCGTCGGCGACCTTCTCGGTCACGTTCGACCAGATCTCGATGACCTTGTTGTAGCGTTCGCCGTTGGTGATGGCGCCGTCCAGGTACTGCTGCTGGACGTTGGTCTGGAGCTTCTCGGCGTCGCGCACCAGGGCTTTCTTGTCGCCCGGGATGAGCATGTCGTCGATGCCGATCGACAGGCCCGCGCGGGTGGCGAAGCGGAAGCCCAGGTCCTTGATGTGGTCCAGCATCCGCACCGTGGTCTCCAGCCCGAAGCGCAGGTAGCAGTAGTTCACCAGGGCGCCGATGCCCTTCTTCTTGAGCAGGCCGTTGATGTAGGGGAAGCCCTCCGGCAGGTGGTCGTTCAGGATGACGCGCCCCACCGTCGTGTTGACGAAGTTGCGGTCGAACTTCACCGGCTCGGTGTGCACCACGTCCTGGTCGTCATACGCCGTGGTGAGGTCGATGACCTCGCCGGTGTAGCGCAGGCGGATGGGCGTGAGCGTCTCCACTTCCTTGGCTTCGAGCGCCAGCAGCACTTCGTCGATGTTGGCGAACGCGCGGCCCTCGCCCTTGGCCCCCGGCCTGGACTTGGTCAGGTAGTAGAGCCCGAGCACCATGTCCTGCGTGGGCACGGTGATGGGGTGGCCCGACGCCGGTGACAGGATGTTGTGCGAGCTCAGCATGAGCACGCTGGCCTCGATCTGCGCCTCCGGCGACAGCGGGATGTGCACCGCCATCTGGTCGCCGTCGAAGTCGGCGTTGAACGCCGTGCAGACCAGCGGGTGGATCTTGATGGCCTTGCCTTCCACCAGCACCGGCTCGAAGGCCTGGATGCCCAACCGGTGCAGCGTGGGAGCGCGGTTCAGCAGCACCGGGTGGTCCTTGATGACTTCTTCCAGGATGTCCCAGACCACGGGCACCTGCTGCTCCACCATCTCCTTCGCCTGCTTGATGGTGGTGCACTGGCCGGTCTGCTCCAGGCGGTGATAGATGAACGGCTTGAACAGCTCCAGCGCCATCTTTTTGGGCAGGCCGCACTGGTGCAGCTTGAGCTCGGGGCCCACTACGATGACGCTGCGTCCGGAGTAGTCCACGCGCTTGCCCAGCAGGTTCTGGCGGAAGCGTCCCTGCTTGCCCTTCAGGGTGTCGGAGAGCGACTTGAGCGGGCGGTTGTTGGCGCCACGCAGCACGCGGCCACGGCGCCCGTTATCGAACAGCGCGTCCACCGCCTCCTGCAGCATGCGCTTCTCGTTGCGCACGATGACCTCGGGGGCGTGCAGGTCCATCAGTTTCTTCAACCGGTTGTTGCGGTTGATGACCCGGCGATACAGATCGTTCAGGTCCGAAGTCGCGAACCGGCCCCCGTCCAGAGGGACCAGCGGGCGCAGCTCCGGCGGGATGACCGGGACCACGTCCAGGATCATCCACTGCGGCTTGTTGCCGCTCTTGCGGAATGCCTCCACCACCTTCAGGCGCTTGGCGTACTTCAGGCGCTTCTGCACCGAGGTCTCGTGCTTCATCTTCTCGCGCAGCTCGGTGGAGAGCGTGTCCACCTCGACGCGCTTGAGCAGTTCCTTGATCGCTTCCGCGCCCATCATGGCCTTGAAGCCGGTGGGGCGGTACTGCTGGTCGAGCTCGCGGAAGCGCGCCTCTTCCTTGATGACCTCGCGCTCTTTCACCGGAGCGTCGCCCGGCTCCACCGTCACGTAGGCCTCGAAGTACAGCACCGACTCGAGGTCGCGCAGCGAGATGTCGAGCAGGTGCCCGATGCGGCTGGGCAGCCCCTTGAAGAACCACACGTGCGAGCACGGCGAGGCCAGCTCGATGTGCCCCAGCCGCTCGCGACGCACCTTCGACAAAGTGACCTCGACGCCGCACTTGTCGCAGATCACGCCCCGGTGCTTCATCCGCTTGTACTTGCCGCACAAGCACTCCCAGTCGGTGACCGGGCCGAAGATGCGGGCGCAGAACAGCCCGTCGCGCTCCGGCTTGAAGGTGCGGTAGTTGATCGTTTCCGGCTTGGTGACTTCACCGTGCGACCAGCTCCGGATCTTTTCCGGCGAGGCCAGGCTGATGCGGATGGAGTCGAAGTCCGTGATGTTGTTCCCGAGATCGAACGGGCTCGTGCGGTACAAATTGTCCTCCGATGCCCCAGTGGGGCCTGCGGCCTTACGCGGCCGCCTCGGCTCCTGTGCCAGAAGTACTCAGTACCCGGTACTCAGTACTCAGAACCAGCGGTTCGCCGTCCAGGAGCGGATCCAGCGAGCGCTTCGATTTCAAGACTCTTGCGGTTGCCCCACCCTTGGCTCGCCCGGTCTTGGCGAGACAGGATGGGGTGAACCGACTAATCCGCCGCCGCCGGCGCCACCTGCTTCTTCTGGGTGACGATCAGCTCCACGTCCAGGCACAGCGACTGCAGCTCCCGGATGAGCACGTTGAACGACTCCGGCACCCCCGGCTCGATGGCCGCTTCGCCCTTGACGATGGCCTCGTAGATCTTGGTGCGGCCGTAGACGTCGTCGGACTTCGCGGTCAGCAGCTCTTGCAGGATGTAGGCCGCGCCGTAGGCTTCCAGCGCCCACACTTCCATCTCTCCGAAGCGCTGTCCGCCGAACTGCGCCTTGCCGCCCAGCGGCTGCTGCGTGATCAGCGAGTACGGCCCGATCGACCGCGCGTGGATCTTGTCGTCCACCAGGTGCGACAGCTTCAGCATGTAGATGTAGCCCACCGTGACCGGCTGTTCGAACTTCTCTCCGGTCATGCCGTCGAACAGGTCGGTCTTGCCCGAGGTGGGGAGCCCGGCCTCGTTCAGCAGCGCCTTGATCTCCTCTTCTTTCGACCCGTCAAACACGGGCGAGGCGAAGAACGCGCCCTTCTCCATACCGCGGGCGATGGATTCCAGCTGCTCGTCATCGAGGTCCGAGATCTCGTCGACGAACGGCGTGCCCTTGAAGATGGTCTTCAGCTCGCGCCGGATCGCTTCCGCGCGCGACGCTTCCTTCAGCAGCGCGCTGATGCGGGTTCCCAGCTCGTGGCCCGCCCACCCCAGGTGCGTCTCCAGGATCTGGCCGACGTTCATGCGGCTGGGCACGCCCAGCGGGTTCAGCACGATCTCCACCGGCGTCCCGTCGGCCAGGTACGGCATGTCCTCGTCGGGCAGGATGCGCGCGATCACGCCCTTGTTCCCGTGCCGGCCCGCCATCTTGTCGCCCACGCTCAGCTTGCGCTTCATGGCGATGTACACCTTCACCAGCTTGATGACCCCCGGCGGCAGCTCATCGCCCTTCTGCAGCTTCGCGATCTTCTCGTTGACGATCTTGCGCAGCACGTCGATCTGCCGCGAGGTCATCTCCTCGATCTCGTCGATCTGCTCGTTGACCCGCGGGTCCTTGTCGGGGAACTTGATGCGCTTCAGGTTGCGTGTCGAAATGCGCTCGATGGTCTCCCGGTCCAGGATGGTGCCCTTGGTCAGCAGGCGCTTGTTGGTGCGCTCGTCGTGCAGGTCGGCCTGGACTTCCTTGTTGCCCAGGATCGCCTCCAGCCGCTTCAGGC
>Ga0335082_10001506_pt1 | contig 24859 bp, 14 predicted proteins | sample Lox_Sample_41_FD_206718 | JGI IMG/M metagenome (GOLD analysis project Ga0335082, IMG submission 206718) | Soil microbial communities from Loxahatchee National Wildlife Refuge, Florida, United States - Lox_Sample_4.1 | ecosystem: Environmental > Terrestrial > Soil > Wetlands | place: USA... | reverse complement strand
ATCGTTCAATATCGGCCGTTGCACTCACGACCTGCTGATCGAAGCGGGCTTTCCCGGCCTCGGAGGTTCTCTCGGCCTGAGTCAGCTGTTTGCGCGCCGAAACCCAGAATCCCCCCAACAGCGGCTGCCTTATGTTCAACGATCCGGAAAGATCATATTCGGGATTGAGGAATGCGAGTGTCGAATTCGTGTGAAGCGAAAGCGTCGTGAGCGCGAGATCGAGCTGTGTGCCGGTTGGGAGATTTAGCCGGAGACCGGACTGGGTATTTGTCTGCTGCGTGGCAAGGACTGGCGCGCCCGAAAAGAACGATGCGGTCGGTTGGTTCTGATCGAGATAATTGAGATTGAAGTAGAGTTGCGGATCGAATGCGCCGGCTTCCCTGCGCTCAGCTCCGGACGCCGCAAGATATTCGGCTTCGGCCTTCCTTACCGAAGTAGCGTTTTTCAATCCAATCTGAACTGCCTGCTGAAGTGAAAGCGGGGTGCCCTGGATCCCGTTCAGGATCGCCTGCAACGCGCTGTCAGGATTGGCCGGTTCCTGACCCTGCGAGACCGAAGGGATGGCGAGAACAAAAATAGCAGCTAAAAAGAACGCAATATACTTCATTATTGACCATTTTGCTGATGTGCTGAAATGGGTGTACTAGATCAGTGTGCCGAGGGACGAACATTTGAAATTACGATTTTGCTTCCAAAGACGCAAGAAGAATTCCTCCAGCCGACCTGCGGGATATCATGGAATTCATATCCGGACATCTACTGTTCATTTCCGGACAGCTGCCGTCTCAAATTCTCGATTTTCGATTAGAAATTTTGAATTTTTTCATGGCACAGCATTTGACATAGTTCATCGCATGATCCAATCTTCCAATACCATGGACCGGCCTCTCGATCAGACCGTAATCCGGCAACGAAAGCGAAAACTCATCATCCAGGTTAGTGGTGGGACCTGTGTCGTGATCATTGCATACCTCCTGCTCCGCAACTGGATATCACCTTCCGTCAACCGGGCCGATGTCAGAACAGCCATCGTCGATTCGGGTCTCGTGGAAGCTGCGATCTCCGCAACTGGAATCATTGTCCCAAAGTTCGAAGAGGTAGTTTCGAGTCCCGCCGATACACGCGTCCTTCAGGTCCTCAGAAAGCCGGGCGAGAAACTACGGAAGGGTGATCAGTTCCTTGTTCTGGATGTGAGCGAGTCCAAACTGGCGCTCGAACGAACCAAGGACCAGATTTCCCTCGAAGCGAACAAGTCGGCTCAGCTCAAGATTGACCAGGAACGAACCCTTTCCGATTTGAAGAATCAGCTTCACATCAAGGAACTTAACGTCACGTTTCTCAAATCGAAAGTTTCACAACAGGAACGGCTCCACGATCTCGGTGCAAGTTCGAAGGACCAGCTCGACCAGGCGATGCTCGAGGAGGATATCGCAGCAAGCGAGTACGATGCCTTGAAACAAAGCATCTCCACAACGGAACAGTCGCTCCACAATCAACTCGAAGGCCTCGCAACGGAGCTCGAAACACTGAAGAAGGAAAAGGCCGATACGGAACGGCAGCTCGACATACTTTCCTGCCGGGCTTCCCGCGACGGCGTTCTCACGATGGTGAATCAGGATATCGGGTCAACAATACATAAGGGTGACATCGTCGCCAGAATCGCTGATCTGAACTCCTATCGCGTCGATGCAGAGGCATCGGATATCCATTCTGCCTCACTCGCTGTCGGGATGCCTGCGCATATCATCACCAGTGTGGATACGATTGAAGGCAATGTATCCAACATCAATCCGGCGATCGAGAACGGAACGATGAAATTCTCCGTTGCGCTCTCCGGGGACGTGCATGCATCGCTTCGGTCAAATCTCCGCGTGGATGTGGCGGTGGTTACAGCAGAAAAAGGAAGAGCTCTTCGTCTCGCCTCCGGCCCGTTCCTCAACGGCAACGGGGGGCAGAATGTTTTCGTCGTCCATGGCGATCACGCAGACCGCGTCTCCACCCGCATCGGCGTATCCGGTTTCAATTACGTGGAAATTCTCGACGGATTAAAGCAGGGTGATGAGGTCATCATCTCCGATATGCGTGATTATCTCCATTTGAAAGAGCTCCGATTGAAATGAAGAGAGAATCTCTCCGGAACAATTGCACAACATCATAAGAAAGGATGGTTCATGCTGACACTCGAGCGGATCGAAAAGATCTATCGCACAGACAAAGTGGAGACTGTAGCGCTTCACAACATCAACCTGGAAATCGACAACGGTGAGTTCATCTCCATTATGGGCCCATCGGGTTCGGGGAAGAGCACGCTCCTCAATATCATGGGCCTGCTCGACGTACCGACGAACGGCGAGATGCGGCTGGAAGAGACGGGTATCACCTCATTCGGCGATCGCGATCTCGCCCGCCTGCGCAATGAAAGATTCGGATTTGTCTTCCAGACATTTCACCTTATCAACGATCTCAGCGTTGTCGACAATGTCGAGATCCCGCTCCTCTACAGGAAGATGAGCGGTGCGGAACGCCGGAAGCGGGCACTCCAGGCACTGGACCGCGTCGGTTTGGCGTCGCGTGTTCATCACTACCCTTCCCAGCTCTCCGGCGGACAGCAGCAGCGGGTCGCCATTGCCAGGGCCATTGTGGGCAAACCGAAGCTCCTGTTAGCGGACGAACCGACAGGGAATCTCGACAGCCAAATGGGTGAAGAGATCATGGATATCCTCATGGGCCTGAACACCGAAGAGAAAACGACCGTCATCATGGTCACACATGATTCCCGTCTCGCAGAAAAAACTCACAGAACGGTTCGTTTGTTCGACGGCCGTCAGGTGAATTAAGCCATCCATCTTCCACTAGCTATTGAGCATTCACGTTCATCACGAGGACGCACATGATTAAGAACTATGTCAAAATCGCTTTCAAAGTCTTCATGCGCCGCAAGTTCTTCACAGCCATCAGTCTCTTTGCGATCAGTTTTACGCTCGTCGTCCTGATGGTGGCTGTTTCCATACTCGATCAGCTCTTCGCACCCATGTCGCCCGAAACGAAGCAGGATCGTACACTCGGAGTTTTTGCCGCATTGATGATGGGAAAACAGGATATCAATGTGGGAGACGTCGGGTACGCATTTCTCACAAAATTTGTGAAGACGCTTCCGGATGTTGAGGCAGTGGGAATGTATTCGGTGAGTTCAACTGTGACATCCTTTAAGGACGGATTCGAAATAAAATCCCAGATGAAACGAACCGACGGAGAATACTGGAAAATTCTGGATTTCAAATTTCTTGAAGGCGGGCCGATAACCGATGCTGATGAAGACAAGGCGAATTTCGTGGCGGTGATCAACGAGGCAACACGTGAGAAGTTTTTTGGAAATGAACCTGCGCTGGGCAAGTTCATCGAAGCAGACCGTCAGCGCTTCCGGGTGGTCGGAGTTGTACCCAACGTCCCCGTCTACCGGGATATTCCCTCTGCAGACATCTGGGTCCCTATCAGTACATCGCAGGATATCGGATATCGCCAAAATTATGTTGGCGGATTCAAAGGGCTCATTCTCGCGCATGATCGATCAGATTTTGATCGCATCAAACATGACCTTACCTCCCGCCTTCACAGCGTTCCTCTGCCAAGCTCGTTATTCGATACCTTTGATTGCGTTGCGGAAACAGAATTTGAACGAAGTACGCGTGAGTTCATGGGTGAAAGCTACAGCACCGATGCAGGCCCGGGAGGGAATGCTATCCGGTCGTATGCCACAGAGGTCATCGGATTGATTATTCTCGGCGCAATTCTGTTCATGCTTCTCCCGACGCTGAATCTCGTGAACATCAATGTCAGCCGGATCATTGAACGCGCCTCGGAAATCGGTGTGAGAAAATCGTTTGGAGCTTCTTCCCGCACACTTATCGGTCAATTCCTGGTTGAGAATATGCTCATCACCTGCATCGGCGGCATCATCGGCTTCCTCTTGTCGATCATGATTCTCACTCTTCTCACGAATAGCGGCCTGATCCAGTATGCAGAATTTCACCTGAATGTGAGAATATTTCTCTACGCCCTTGGACTCACATTCGTTTTCGGAATCATCTCGGGAGTCTATCCTGCATGGAGAATGTCCCGTATGCACCCGGTCAATGCCCTGAAAGGAGTCGTACGATGATCAAACACTACCTTAAGATGGTCTGGAACAGAAAACGCATTAACGGCCTCATTCTTCTTGAAATCTTCTTTTCGTTCATCGTGTTGTTCGTTGTCCTGGCTGCTACGACCCTCTTCACCATCAATTTCCATAAGCCCCTCGGTTTCGCAATCGACCGTGCCTGGGTCATTGATCCGGACACCAAACTTCCATTTCGGTCTCACATGGACGAAAAAGTGGAGGGCATGAAGCAGATCATGCTTGCTCTCCGGGCTCTTCCGGAAATCGAATCCTTCGGAGGCATCCAGCTCACACCTTACGACAATTCGACGAGCATTCATCAATTTGAGTATAATGGAAGACGCATTCAGATGTACGTCAATTCCGCGACCGACGGACTGAAAGATGCTCTCTCCGTCTCGCTGACCGCAGGAAGATGGTTTTCACCTGAAGACGATGCCTCAACGACAAGGGCGATGATCATCAATGAACAGCTGGCGAAAGATCTGTTTGGATCTGAAAACCCGCTTGGTAAAGAACTGCCGAGGAACATCGGCCGGGTCATCGGTGTTGTGAAAGATTTCCGAAAAGCGGGTGAATTTTCGCAGCTGGTGAATTATGCTCTCTTTCGCATCCGCACCAATGACACTGCCGAATATGCAATACCATATTCGATTCTTATTAAAGTGAAGCCGGGGGTAACCGCTGCATTTGAAGAAAAGCTGATGGCAACACTGGAAGGAGTGGAAAAAGGCTGGACCTTCGATGTCCGAATCCTCCAGCATGACCGTGAGAAATACATCAAAGAAAACCTCATCCCCCTGCTGGTGGGAGGAATCATCGCGGCCTTTTTGCTCTTCATGGTAGCGCTCGGCCTGGTCGGCGTGCTTTGGCAAAACGTTACACAGCGTACGAAGGAGATGGGATTGCGCAGGGCACTCGGGGGCTCCGCGAAAAGCGTTGCAGGACAGATTCACGGAGAACAATTTATCATCAGCACGATCGGCATGGCCGCTGCCTGCATCCTCATTCTCCAGGTACCCCTCCTCGGCCTGATCAGTTTCATGGGACCCGAAGTGTACGTCATCGCACTCATATTGGCTGTCACATTGATGTACGGGATCACGCACCTCTGCAGTTTGATCCCGGGATGGCTGGCAATGGACATCGAGCCAGCTGAAGCGCTCCATTACGAATGATTGCTTCTCACACCTCAAAGGATTACCTTGCGATGTCCTATGAGCGCATTGGTTCTGCTTGTCGACGACGATAGCTCCGTTCTTGCTTCACTCGCCCTCCTGCTGAAGCAGGCGGGCTATCGTTCTCATGCCGTCTCCTCGCCGAAGGAGGCAATGCTCTTCCTTTCATCGAACCACGCAGATATCGTGATACAGGATATGAATTTTTCCCGCACCACGACGGGACAGGAAGGTCTCCGGCTTCTCAAGGATATCAAGCTCTCGCATCCTCTTATCCCCGTTATCCTGATGACCGGCTGGGGATCGATCTCACTTGCAGTGGAAGGCGTCAAAGCGGGCGCGTCTGATTTCATTACAAAACCCTGGACGAACGAACAATTGCTCCAATCGGTGAAGACGGCACTCGGTCTTGCACTCGTCGGTGCACGGAGCGAATACCGGAAAGTCACCACGCGGGAGGAGGTCGACACACAGTATGACTTTTCCGCAATCATCGGAAGCGATCCGAAACTTGTTGCATCGCTCGAGATTGCCGGGAGGGTGAGCAGCACGGATGCCTCAGTGCTCATCTCCGGGGAGAGCGGGACCGGGAAAGAACTCGTTGCCGAAGCGATCCACCGGAACAGCCAGCGAAAGAACGGACCATTTCTCAAAGTGAATATCGGGGGTATCGCATCATCGTTGTTTGACAGCGAGATGTTTGGACACGTGAAGGGAGCGTTCACCGATGCCCGGCAGGACCGCCAGGGAAGATTCGCAGCGGCAGGCGGCGGCACAATATTTCTCGACGAGATCGGAGACCTTGATTCTTCAGGCCAGGTCAAAATGCTGCGCGTCCTGCAGGACCGGACATTTGAACCGGTCGGATCGAATGAAGCAACGGTGGTGGATGTACGCGTCATTTCTGCATCAAACGTGGATCTCGGCAAAGCCGTAGCGGATGGACGGTTTCGGGAAGACCTGCTCTATCGCATCAACCTGATTTCCATTCATCTCCCCTCGTTGCGGGAACGGCGGGATGATATCCTCTCGCTTGCAAATCACTTTCTCCAACGAGCCGGCAACATCTACCGCAAAACGCATCCCTCCTTCACTCCCGAAGCAATACAGTGGATGAAGAATCAGCCCTGGCCGGGTAATATCCGGCAACTCAAACAGGTTGTCGAACGAGCCGTCATATTAGGAAAGACGGAAATCTTTGGAATCGATGAGCTTTCGGGCCCGGTTTCAAAAGAGCGTGAGACGGTGAATGTCCTGCCGCCAGTGGGTGGCATGACGCTCGAGGAAATCGAGCGGGCGGTGATCGTCAAGACAATAGACCATTTTCAGGGAAATGTGTCCAAAGTCGCAGAATCTCTCGGTCTGAGCCGGGCCGCATTGTACCGGCGGATGGAGAAGTTTGGTATCAAGACGTGACACTCCGCCGGCGATTCATCACTTATCTCCTTTTCCTCCATCTCGTCCTTGCTGCGACTGTGGTGGCCCTTTTGTGGGAGCACCGGGTATGGCTTATTGCCGTTGAGCTCTTTCTCATCCTTTCCGGTCTGTTCGCCATGAAACTCTTTCGCTCACTCTTCCAGCCGCTCGAAAGTCTCGTGGCCGGTGCAGAATGGCTGAGAGAACGTGATTTCTCAACACGCCTGCGACTTTCAGGACAGGAGGAAATGGATACACTCATCGGCGTGTACAACAAGATGATCGATACGCTTCGCGACGAGCGGTTAAACCTTCAGGAACAACAGTATTTTCTGGAAAAAGTCATTCGTGCCTCCCCGGCCGGAATCATCACGCTCGACTACGATAATCGTATCGTTCTGGTAAATCCCGCAACCGAACGGATGCTGCAGGTGACCGGTTCTCATCTTGCGGGAATGCCTCTTCGTGAAATGCCGTCACCGATTTCCGAAGTATTGGCTGAAATGCATCTCGGAGAATCGAAGATCCTCACGGTGCACGGCGTCCAGAAAATCAAATGCACACGATCTCAGTTCATCGACCGTGGTTTTCCCCGGAGCTTTTTCATCCTCGAAGAACTTACGGAAGAACTGCGCCAGTCGGAAAAATCGGCGTACGAAAAACTCATCAGACTGATGACGCATGAAGTGAACAATTCGATCGGGGCAGCCAACTCACTCCTCCACTCCACCCTTCTCTACAAGAATCAGCTGCGGGAAGAGGACCGCAACGATTTCGTTTCCGCCATCTCGATCGCCATCTCGCGGGCGGAACATTTGAACGCATTCATGAAGAATTTCGCCGACATCGTCCGTCTTCCAAAACCCGCGAGGAAATCCGTAAATCTCCGCCAGCTCCTCGAGCAGATCTGCACGTTGATGAGACCGGAGTGCGAGAAACGACGTATCGAATTACGCCGGGACTTCGCAGGCGCGGCAGGAATAACAATGGAAATCGACCGTGATCAAATGGAACAGGCGCTCGTCAATATTCTCAAGAACGCTATCGAGTCCATCCAGAACAACGGGGTGATCACCGTGCGGGCCGGGAAAACAAACGGTAACACCGTCATCTGCATCGAAGACAATGGCGTTGGAATTTCCCCCGAAGCAAAGAATCTCCTGTTTACTCCCTTTTACAGCACAAAGGAAAACGGTCAGGGGATCGGGCTTACTCTCGTGCAGGAAATACTCACACAGCATCAGTTCAGATACTCGCTCGAGACGGTTACCGGTGGACTTACGCGCTTTTCTATCTACTCAGGATGATGGACACAGGGCCGGTCGCGACCTAACATCCTCCCAGGATTTTCTTTTCCTTCTTCACCACTGATTCCCGCTTGTGCTTTTCCCCTCCGTCGTGCCAACAGTTTCATCATCACCGATCCGCGACATTTCGTCACATCGAGCCTCATCCGAACACGCGTGGATCAAGAAGGGAGCTTGAAAATCGTTCATTTTCTGAGTATCTTGAAGCCAGACAGCGTACCGCAATTTCCGAATAATGACATCAGATCATAGAATCTCCGATGGCGAGCTGAGCATCGGAATTGCCTGGCGAAGTGGCAAATCAATCAGTGAGGCGATCGCTCATTTCCCTTCTCTCCCATTCCCCGAACCGAGTCGATGAGGAAACTCGTTATCCTTGGCGCCGGTACCGCGGGAACCATTATGTCTCATAAATTCAGTTCCGCCCTCGATCACAATGAATGGCACATCACGATCATCGATGAGGACGAGAACCACTATTTCCAGCCGGGCTTCCTGTTCATTCCCTTTGACATTTACAGCAGGCAGGATGTCAGCAAGCCGAAGAGGAAGTTCTTACCACGGGGACTGAACGTCATCATGTCCGCCGTAAACAGAATTGAGCCGGAAAAGAACCGTGTTCTGCTCGCAAACGACGTCGTTGTCCCATACGACTATCTCATTATTGCTACAGGGGCAAAGATCGCTCCGGAACAAACCGAGGGAATGCTTGCGGCTGAATGGCGCAGAAGTGTATTCGATTTTTACACGCTTGATGGTGCTGCTGTATTGGCCGAGTTCTTTAACGCCTGGCAAGGAGGGCGCCTTGTCATCAATATTACCGAAATGCCGATCAAGTGCCCTGTGGCGCCATTAGAATTCGCATTCCTCGCCGACTGGTATTTCACCAAGCGTGGTATCCGGAACAAGGTCGATATCCATTTCGTCACACCTCTTCCCGGCGCCTTCACAAAGCCTCGGGCCTCGGCTCTCCTCGGTGATTTTCTTCTAAAGAAAAACATCCAAGTGACTCCGGAATTCGCAATCGCTCGCGTCGACAACGAGGAAAAGAAGATCGTCTCGTGGGACGAAGAACAAATTCCATTCGACGTCCTTGTCACTATTCCAACCAATATGGGAGACGACGCGATTGCCCGGAGCGGGCTCGGCGATGAGCTTCATTACGTTCCCACCGACAAGCAAACTCTCCGCTCCGAGAGCTTCGAGAATGTCTTCGTTATCGGGGATGCAACAAATCTTCCGAGTTCGAAAGCCGGCTCGGTTGCACATTTCCAGTCGGATATTCTCATGGAGAATTTCACGTCCGTTGTGCAAGGTCGCGAACCTCGGGCGCAGTTTGACGGGCATACGAACTGCTTTATCGAATCGGGATTCGGCAAGGGGGTTCTCATTGATTTCAATTATGACATGGAGCCTCTCCCGGGCAAATATCCGCTTGCGGGCATCGGACCATTTTCGCTTCTTGGAGAAACACGGATAAACCATTATGGCAAACTTCTTTCCCGATGGATGTATTGGAATCTCCTTCTAAGAGGAATAGAAATCCCTCTCGATTCCAAAATGTCCATGGATGGAAAGAGATTATGACTCGGAAAACCACCGTGTTGTGGGGAAAAGTGACGCAGTTACCTACAATCGTGCTACAATTCGGCGCAGAAGAATACTTGAAGTTCACCACCGTCCTGCTGATATGCGTCGCAACACGGGATCGATCACTGATCATTCAATCATAGGAAAACGCGATGACCATGAAGCAATTCGGAGCTGTAACCGTCCAGGTTGATGACGATGGACACCTCGCAAACGGTTCAATGTGGAATGAAAATCTCGCAAAGGAAATTGCGAAGGAAGAAGGGATCGAATCACTTACCGACCGCCACTGGCTGGTTATTAATTATATGCGGAAAGAGTATGAGGCCAAGGGCGATGCCCCCTCGCTGAGAAAGCTCACAAAAGAGAGCGGCGTCGACACGAAGGAATTATACGCCCTCTTCCCGAAGGGACCCGCGAAGAAAGCTGCAAAGATCGCCGGCCTCCCAAAACCGAAAGGATGTATTTGATCAACATGTCCTGCTGTCACCGAAAGACATGGTCAAACCGACAGACAGAGAAAGAGAGTACACTATGTCATCCACGAACGTTGTACCGATAACAAAGGTCTCAATCATCGTATCACATGGTTCCCTCGAGGGCGTCTATCCGGGACTCATCATGGCGAACGGAGCACGAATGGAAGGGATCGACGCCTCGGTCTTTTTCACCTTCTTCGGATTGTATGCGATCATGGAAAAGACGATGGATCACCTGCGCGTCGCAACCGTCGGCAACCCCGCGATGCATGTTCCCGACGCCAAGGGTGTGCCAATGCCGACTATTCTCGGGGCGATCCCGGGGATGTCTGCATTCGCAACGAGCATGATGAAGAAAGAGATGGAAAAACTTGACATCCCCCCTGTCCGCGAATTCCTCCAGATGATCAAAGATGCGGGAGGAGAGCTCTACGCATGCAAAGCCACGGTCGATATGTTCCACCTCACGAAGAGCGACTTTTTCGAGGGAATTGATGGCATCATATCGGTCGGAGAATTCTACGAAAAGGCAGCCGGCGGTCAAATCATTTTCACATGAGCTGCCGTCGATCGTCTTGATGCCTTGATTTCCAATCGGGAGCGGATATCCTCCGTGCATTCACCTGATACACGTCCCGTCTTTCAGAAGCTGGCCCGAACTTCCTCCGTATTTTACGCGCTATTTTCGCTCAATTCCCGAGTGACTCCGGGGCGTCCTCCGCTCTTTGTTGTGCAATAGAAGAGCGAATTCCCCAGTACTCCTGACCTTGAGTATGATCTCTCCGTCCTTCAATATTCCTGGAAGCCCGCGAAGCTTGATCGGAAGCAACATTGAAGACGGAGCTCACGTGAGTGGATAGGGTTGCTCATTGAGCCCCCGCAAGTGCATCCAATATGTATCACTTACGAAGGGCGGATAGATTCTGCATGAAGCAATATTGACATTGACCAATAATCTCACTACCATTTATGCGATAAGGGCAGTTTTTTCCCCCATCCTCTGACGGCAATCCATCCGATGCCGCTGACGCCGTTCTTCCCTTAAGAACTTTTCTGTTTTTCGAACTGGGCGATTGCTGTGCGCTTCCGTGGAGGCAATACCGTACGGTTCTCGCTGTCAAGCTTCATTTCCTTCCACATCGATGTGGCGCACGGCCCACGAAAACTTCTTTGCTTCTTTCGAAAGGGAGTGCCATGAAGCACATTTGCTATCTCTTCCTCTTCGCATCATTTCTCGTCAGCGCCAGTCCTCTTCTCCATGCACAGTCCCGTACCGTTTCAAGGACCCGCACACGTGTCAGCCAAAGCGTCCAGCGTGCTACCGCTTTAAGAAAATTCTCGGCGCAGCACCAGATGGAACGATACAAGCGACAACTGCAACACGCGCCTGCTAAGACTTCTTCGGGTACAACACAGTTTATCCGTTCGGGGGCGAGAGTTTCCATAAGCCAGAGCTTTCTGCAGTCTTCCAGCTTCGAATTTTGGGACGATATGGAGAACGGAACAAACGGATGGACAACGGATCCGTCGACCGGCGCGCTCTGGCATTTGACAACAAGTGACTACAGCTCGCCTACACACAGCTGGTGGGCTGGTGATGAGAATTCAGGGACTTATGATAACGGAAACCGGGTAGACCAGTCACTCATTTCTCCTGCAATAGACCTTTCCAACGTCACCGCCCCGATTGCGCTGACGTTTCTGGAGGAATTCATTACTGAATCCGGGAAGGACCGTTGCATGGTTGATGCTACAACAGACGGGGGGTCAAGCTGGGTACACCTCCGCGATAGTGCTTCCGGTAATAGCGGCGGGTGGATATACTCCACGCTCAGTCTGAATGCATTTGCAGGAAAGACAATCCGGATTCGTTTTCATTTCGATACCGATGATGAGCTCTTCAATGATTTCCCCGGCTGGTTCATCGATGACGTTGATGTTCTGGGAGAGCCGGGGTATGTCGACGGTAGCGTTTATTTCGATGAGAACCGAGACCAATCCTATGACAACGGTGACAGTCCGCTTTTCGGTTGGATCGTGACTGCGACTGCGGTTGGAATCGCTGAGACCACGATGACCGATGGGAATGGATCTTACAGTTTTGTCCTCCCCGCGGGCAACTACACGATTGCCGAGAATCTCCCCTCCGATTGGTCACAGGTTATGCCGGCTTCCGGCTCGTATACAATTGCTATTGTCGGACCCGGCGATGATTTCTCAGGTCTGGATTTTGGCGACTGGCATCCGGACGTGACAATCTCGGGATATGCCTTTGCAGATGATAACAGAAACGGGATTCAGGATGGCTCAGAAGTGCTCGTCCCAAATCAGTGGATTGAGATTACGGGTGGGCCAGGTAATTCGATTGATGATGAAGTGCACACTGATCAGACCGGGCACTTTTCGTACCTGATCTCTGATCTCGGAACATACACCTTCACACAAGAAGCATACGCCCCCTATGATTTTCAAACGCTCCCTGCAAACGGCCAACCCTACACTATTGCGGTTTCCACATTCGCCGAAAACATTCCCCCTCTTGCATTTGGCAACGTGTATCCTGCCAGAGCCCCATGGGTGATCTCAGGCGTGATTTTCGCCGATGATAACAAAAACGCGATTCGCGATAATGGGGAGATAGCAGTATCAGGACAGGCTGTCGAAATAAGCGGCGGGGCGGATACCAAGATCGACGTCGAGACCAGCACGGACGCAGGCGGTCATTTTAGCTATGCTGTCTTCGATACCGGAACATATCACGTTTCTCAAGACCTGAATCAGGGCGATTTTCAAACTCTTCCGGCCCGTGGAAGCGAATGTACGATAGATGTTCGAGTCTCTGACGACACCTTACAGGGAATGGTATTTGGAATTTTTTCATCATCCCGAGTTCCATGGATCATCTCAGGATCGGTATTTGCCGACAATAACCGGAACGGCATTCGTGACAGTGGAGAGGTTCCGATTCCGAATCATTCTGTGGAAATCAGCGGCGGGCATGATTTTTATGTTGATGACCAGGTACAGACGGATGCTGCCGGCCACTTTACGTATGCAGCACATGACACGGGGATTTTTCATGTGCTACAGCATCTCAATGGGGGTGAAATTCAAACTCTTCCTGCAAATGGAAGTGGATATACACCAGATGTTCATTTTATGGACGACACTCTGTCAGGCAACATCTTTGGGACTTTTTCTCCCATCTATGCCTCAAGTGTCATCTCGGGATATGTATTTGCCGATAACAACCACAATGGGATCCTGGACAATGGTGAAGTGTTGATGGCAAACCAGCTCATCAGCATCAGGGGAGGAAGGGAATTTCCAGTCGATGATGAGATAGCCACAGATCGAACCGGTCACTTCAGTTATTCCGTTGTCGATACTGGAATTTATATACTTGCACAGGAACTGGATGAAGGGAATTTTCAATCCCTTCCTTCGGGCGGCGGAAGTTATTCCATAGATATCCCCTGGTACAGAGATTCAATAAGAGGCATTGCATTCGGTACGATCGATCCTTCCCGCGCGCCATGGATCCTTTCCGGCCGTGTATTTGAAGATGGCAACCGGAATGGCACCCAGGATGCGGGGGAAAACCTGGTATCTCGTCAAGGAATAAGAATTACGGGTACGACAAAATATAGCGGTGGGGATACTTGGACAGATGCATCCGGGCACTTCAGCTATGCGGTAACCGATACTGGTATGTTCTATGTCTCTCAAATCTTGAGTGCTGATGCATTGCAGACATTTCCTCCTAGCGACAGTGAATACACGATCCACGTTCAGATCTACCCCGATTCGACACAAGGAATCGTCTTCGGTACATTCTTCCCATCTCGTTCGACTTCCGTAATTTCTGGCTATGTATTTGCCGATGATAATCGTAATGGGAACCTTGATAATGGCGAAGTGTTCATGGCGCGCCAGTCAATCATAATCAAAGGCGGAAAAGACAACCCCGTCAACGATGAGATCAGTACTGATGCATCCGGTCACTTTAGCTATACAGTCATCGACACAGGGATCTACACTCTTTCACAGGATCTTCAGGAGGGCGACATCCAGACATTTCCACCGGCCGGAAGTTCCAATCTGGTTGATATCCCTTCTTACCGTGACACCCTATCTGGAATAGCATTTGGCACATTTTATCCCTCTCATGCCGCCTCGGTCATCTCCGGATATGTCTTTGCCGATGACAATCGGAACGGCATCCAGGATAACGGAGAAGTCCTCATGCCAAATCAATCCATCACCATTACGGGTGGAAACGATTATCCTGTCAATGCGAATATTAAGACCCGCGTCGACGGCCGCTTCAGCTATTCTGTCGTCGATACGGGAGTCTATACCGTCTCTCAGAATCTTCAATCGGGCAGCTTCCAATCACATCCACCGAACGGAAACCCGTATCTCATTCACGTCCAATCCTACCGGGACAGCATCTCCGGAATTGCTTTTGGGAACGTTTTCACATCACGCGTTCCGTGGATCATTTCGGGATACGTATTCGCGGATGATAACCATAATGGTATTCAGGATGGAGGAGAGATACTTTTGCCCAACATGTCCATTCGTATCAGGCATCCGTACATTAATACCTACGTAACCACAGATTCAACCGGGCACTTCAGTTTTACGGCGACCGATACCGGAAGATATATCGTTTCCCAGATTCTGAGTCCGGGGAACTTTCAATCGTTCCCTGCGGGGAAGGACGGAGATACACTCCAGATTCAACTTCTTACGGATACGTTGCCGCGGATCATTTTCGGGACGATCCTCACACCCCGCTCGCCATGGGTCATTTCGGGATACGTGTTCGCCGATGATAACCACAACGGAATTCTGGATGGAAGAGAAATATTGTTGTCCAACAGGCCCATCGTTATTCAAGACCCTTCACATCACCATTTTTTCCTCACAACGGATTTAACGGGACATTTCAGTTTCGCTGCGACTGATACCGGAAGATATATTGTTTCCCAGAATCTGAGTTCAGGTGAATTTCAATCCTTCCCGTCGGGGAAGGACGGGGACACACTTCACATACAACCCCTCGTGGACACACTGTCCGGCATCGTCTTTGGCACAATTCTCACGTCCCAGGCACCGTGGGTGCTGTCAGGATTTGTGTTTGCCGATGACAACCGAAACGGCCTGCTGGATAGCGGTGAAGTGTTTCTTTCAAACCAGTCCATCAAGATTGACGGTGGAGCGAGGGTTCACTTCCGCGTCACAGTCATGACAGACAATACAGGACACTTTAGCTTTGGTGCCGTTGATACTGGAAGTTATAGCATTTCACAAGTACTCACCTCCGACGAAATTCAGACTTTCCCTGCGAATCCGGGTGCCCAGACCATAACCCTTCATCTATTCACCGATACGGTGCAGGCAATTCGGTTCGGTACCTTTCTCCTTTCGCGCGCTCTCTGCAGCATTTCTGGCGTCGTATTTGCCGACACGAATATGAACGGGGTCTTCGACGCGGGAGAGCCAGGCTTTGCCAGTGCATCCATAAGCCTTCACGGAAGCGAGAGATATGATACGCAAACAGGAAGCGACGGATCTTACTCTTTCGCGGGGGTGCTCCCCGGAAATTATACACTCTCAGCGAAGCTCTCCGAATCCGGTTGGGCAACAACACCCGTCCAGGGCTATGCTTATAATTTTGTGATCAAGACCAACGTGTCCGGAGCGAACTTTGCTGAAACCCCGAGCAGGTTCGGCACTATTAAAGGAACCATCTTTAGTGACGCGGATAGAGATGGACACAAAGAACTCAGAGAATCGGGAATAGAACGATTCAGGGTTTTTCTCTCTGATTCGATGAGTGTGGGTACCCGTCTCAATTCATCAACGATCACAGACTCGGAAGGACATTATGCTTTTTCAAATCTGTGGCCGGGCTCATGTACGGTCACGGAGGAAGATCAGCCCTCCTGGGTACCGACGGCCCCGCATCCGGCATCGTATACACTATCCGTAAAGTCCGGGACAATCAAATCCAAGATTGATTTCGGCAACTATCACTTTATTCCGGACAGCGAGGGCTATAGATCCTTTACATACGAGAATTTGGCAGTCACAAAGGATTACAAGGGAACTGTTAAATGGGTTCCCATCAGAACATTGTATCCAACACAACTGACATTTGAGGGTTCTGCCCAGAATAAAGACAGAACAGGACACATCGGAGCATCGCTCCATCTTGAATTCAAGTTACCGTTGGCTGATTCCCTTGTCACAATGCCATGGGGATCACAGACGACAACCGGAACAACCAGCGTGGATATTGCATTCCCCGGTGGCATTCTGCCGGGACAACGGGTCTCCATTTCCGGCATCGCCAACGAACTCGCTCTGGGCAAGAGAGATAGGCAAAAAATAACCGCTGCAGAATGGAAGCCAGCAGACAATTCTGCTCCTTTTAGAGCGTGGGTAGCGCTGAGTTCAAGCTTCAGCGCGTACATCCCACCGAACGAAGTAGATGTCTTGATCGCACTGAGGGGCCATAGTATTGATGTGGGGAATCTCGTCCGACTTTCCAACTATATTGCGATAGGCAAGTCACTCTCTTACCAGGGTCTTCTGCACAGCGGTCCTCCAAGGTGCCTTGGATATTACAGCCCGGGTCACATTATCCTGAAAACTCAGTTTTCCCTCCCTCCCAAGTACCCCGAGACAAGCAACAAACTCTTCGGAGAGACCATCGCGCTGAAAGTGAATATTCTGGCAAGCGATTTGGGGATTACGCCGCGGGGATTCGGTGAATTGATCTATGATGAGGGAGGTGCCAATCCACTGAACGGCAAGTCGGTCCGAGTCATTTCCTCCGTGCTGGAAAAGTACATGTCATCCAACGACTACCGTCCGATGAACGTGGATTTCTCGGGTACTGTGCATTGTCACATGCCTGCTGGATATGAATGGCTTGACTCCCTCCGGCTGTGGCAGACGATTCGCACTATTGACTCGTCATTTGTCGGACCCATCAGCACCAAACGACTGGCATGGTCTTCAAGATCCGCAGTAGATATTGCATTGACGTCGGTACGATCTATCACCACATCCCCGTACCTTCGCTTCGATACCTCCTTTGCAAGAATCGGGACAAATGAGGCGGAGGTGGCTGATCTGCACCTGGAACCTGAAGGATTCAGCCTCATGCAAAATTATCCCAATCCCTTTAATCCGGTGACAACGATCGAGTTCAATCTGCCTGAGGCGTCCATCGTGACTCTCAAAGTCTACAACATCCTGGGTCAGGAAGTTGCGACGTTGGTTGATCGAGAGCCATTCCAAACGGGTTATCAGGAGGTGAGATTTTTGGCAAATGGGCTCGCTTCTGGGGTTTACTTCTACCGGATTACTGCGGAATCCCTTGATGACAACGGAACTCCGACAGGTCAAAGCTTTGTCCAGGTGAAGAAAATGATCCTGCTCAAGTAGAATCATGGGATTCAGGTGGTGTATGAAGAGATACACCATCTCTGGCATTTGAGTTCTTGTGCTTTATGAAAAACGAAAAACCCCAACCCTTCACGGCTGGGGTTTTTTCATATTCCTTCTTTTGATTGAGGTTATCTCACAAGTACCATTCTCTTCGTACTCGTGAAGGATCCCGCAACAACACGATACGTATAAACCCCGCTTGCCAATCCGTTCATATTGATTCTGATCGATTTAAAGCCTGCCTGCTGAAACGCGTCCACAACCCTCCTCACCTCCTGCCCTAACATATCGTAAATCGTAATCATTACACGACCAGCGACGGGTAAGGAGTAATCTATGACTGTCGAAGGATTGAATGGGTTAGGATAATTCTGTCCAAGCTCATAACTCGTCGGAATGGTATTCTCATTTCTCCCCGTTCCGGAGGGCGGTGTCGGTGGCAATTCGTCGAGGGGCATAATCCGGATTGCTTCCAGTTCCTCCATACCATGAGACACCGAGAGCACCAATTTGCCGTTTTGCGTGACCTTCACCCAATATCCTTTACCCGGTTGAATCGTGTCGACAATGAAATACGAACCGCGATAGCTGAAGAACTGCGATGTTACAATCCCCCCCGGGACGGATGAAATCGATAACGCTCTTATGGGCAGGGAAATCGACCCTATCAGATTCCACCCCACCTTGACTTCCACCGTATCACGGATAATCAGTCCTCCCGATAAATTGGTGTTCTGGACTGCTGCAAACTTCAACCAATATCCTCTCCCCGTTTCAAGCACCGGCGTAATAGCATAGGATCCATTGTACTCAAATGCATAAGAGGTGGCCGTCGGATAGTTGACGGTTTTCGAATAATCATCCACTTCCAAAGGAAGCGAAACGATGTTCCATCCGTCGAGCAAGCTGCAGGTCACCGATCCCCCGATCGACAACACGGTCACCCGAGCGCATGAAGAATCTTTGAATTCCGGTTGTGAATGGGAACTTGCAATCAGCCAGATCGTATCAAAAATTCCCGGCGGCTCACTTGCGGGGATCATCGACCAGACTGTCAGATTGATGCTCTGTCCGGCAGGGAGTGTCAACCCTGAATCGGTTGGTGCCAGAATCCATCCACGACTATCGCGGGCGTGAAGAGAAAGCGAGTCCTGCAGATTCCCCGAATTCTGTACAGAAAACATCGCGGAAGCGACGCTTCCGGAAAATCCGCTGTCCCCGGAGACTGTCGCAACATCAATGCCGTACGGGGTCGGACCATTGTACTCTCCGAACAGATTGTTCTGGCTGAATTCCCCGTTCCCAAGAACTACAGAACCGTTCGGCGCGATCGTCGGGTACCAGCTGGACTCTGAAGTCTGTGCGAGCGTGTAGATTCCGGGAGTGATATTGTTAAATTCGTAATATCCCGGAGCCCAAGCGCCACTCCCAGTAATTGCAGTGGTCGACCCTGCACTTCCGCTGAGAGTGATCGTCCAGCCGTTCAATCCGGATTCGGCGGGCTGATTCCAACTCCTGTTGCCATCGAGATCATCAAACACATAACCGGAAAATCGGGCGAATTCGCTCCCGCCATTAATGTGGGATGAGCCGGTTTGATCTGTTATATCACGGTATTGACCGAGAGGATTGATCTCGCTGACACCCGTCCGTATGATTGCGGGCGAATTGATCCATAAGAATGCGGGTGCAAGCACCGGCACGTTGACGCCGGAAATCTGGTAGGAAGCAATACGCGTCCCCGGTCCGGTTGCGGAGATATCGGCAGCCAGCGCATAGGAATCATTCCCCCCGATCGTGATGCGGATTTCATTTCCATTCACGATCACCTGATCGAAGAAATAATTTCCGCCGATCTGCTCGGAAGCAGACACTCTGCTGATCGCGGGAGATGAAAACTGATTCCCGTTCATGGAAAGAATAAACTGACTGTTCCCCAGCCGGAAGCTTACCGTTCCGGTCCGCTTGAGGTAGACATCAAACTGATACGTACTCCCGGAGAGCACAGGATTTCCAATCGATATCTGATAAGCGGGCAGGGGCTGCGCAAGGGTTACCGGAGTACCACAGAAGTAAAATGACATCAACGTAAAGATGAAACGCTTAAGAGAGGTGATCATCCGGAATCGGGTTATGTGTAATGTACTGGTCATCGGTGTCCCTCAGGGTTTCTGAACGATTCGGTACCGATTGTTTAAGGCGATCTGGTAATCTGTAGAATCGATGTGCCCATCGCCATTGCAATCACTCGAACGATAGCCGGTCTGCCCTCGTTCATTTGCGACGATGTTCCGGTCAAGAAAATCAACAACCCCGTCCTGATTGACATCGCCTCCCCAGGAAACATATGCGGATCCAACCTGCTTTAAGGGATCCGAACCAAACGCTCTGCTCGAGCCCGACGAAAAATCGTAAGTCGATTGTACCGTTGTACTTTGCACGACTGAAAGTGTGACAGCGCTCCAGATTGTAAGGTGATTCCGGTGCAACATCACCAGATAATAATCGCCTGCCGGCGCAGCCGGAAAAACGAGAAGTCCGGTTCCATCATCTGCGAGGTTTACCGACGAGGAATCAACGGCGAGATGCGGGGCTCCCTGAGCCGCAAGATACCCCCTCACCGTATCCCGAATCTGCGTCGTCCCATTCCAGAATCCCTCCATCAGGTATTTCACGTTGATTTCCACTCCTCCAAGGATCTGGAAATATCGCTTGCCTGAATACGTGAACGTGTAGCTTCCGTGCATCCTCATGTTGATTCGTACATGTGCCGCAGTGTCGCACAAGAAGAGTTGTACGCCCGGAGGGATGGCCTCGACGTACGACGAGTCCCAGAAGACGATTATTGAACCCGGGACCGAGCTTTCGATATTCATATTCCAGGAGGGATCAGCAGGGCCTTGAAAATCTACCGCGTACTTTGATCCGAGCAGCGGTGGCCAGTTGCCTCCCGAATGCGGAAAGTACACCTCCAGATAGTTTCCCGAAGGCGACCGCGGCGGACGAGGCACATCATAGATGTTGTCGAATCCCGATGTAGCGTCCGAACGAACACCAATCTTTGCTATGGAATCCGTCATCATGCTGTTCTGCGCCCTGATAAGAAAATCCCACTGATTGATGCTGACCTGTGCAATTGCCGGCATTCCGTGAACACACAGTATCACCAATCCATATGAAATGAGCCTTCGCAAAGTTTTCGTCATACTTATTCTATTTCAGGTAGAGGATTCTATTGGTTTGCTGAAAATGGTACCCTGACTTCATGCCCGTAGCTTCGAGGCGGCAGAAATACGTCCCGCTGCTTAATCCAAGACCCGCGACATTTACCTCGAGTGTGTACTCCCCCGCAAGCCGGTCAGACTGAGAGAGCAACGAAATCTCACGTCCGAGAGGATCGAAGAGAACCAAACGGACGGCAGACAATTCCGGTACCGCAAAGTGTACAAATGTTGTTGGATTGAAGGGATTCGGATAATTCTGGTCAAGCCGGTATTGTTGGATCCGATTATGGCCGGAGCTCAACCGGATCACGATTGTGTGCACACTCGGGTCTTTGACAGTATACGGTAATACCGACCACGTCTTGCTGTCAACGGTCGCTTCAGGCTGATTGACCGCGGCATCACACACTTCATCAGTTATAACGATCGGATAATTTGCCGACTGGATTTCAATCGTAAACATACTTCTATCCAACGATGGTTCGTATGTTTCCATGAACATCTGAGAACAGAACCGTGCGTCGAAGATGCCGTCGGGAGGTTTCGGAGGCATTTCGGACATGGAAGGACAGGAATGATGTTGAGCCTCATCCCAGATGAGAAGTTTCTGACACCCCTGACCGTTGTCCCGGACATTGAGCGAGATGGTTCCTTCACCAGATTCATCGGCGGGCTTCTGAGCAGCAACTGTACCTCCGAGCGTAATAACACCGGCAGATTTCATCTTTATCCAGTACCCCCTGCCGGGTTTTAAGGTATCAACCTGTTTGTAGCCGCCGTCATATCCAAAAAACCGTGAACTGATGAGTCCGCCGGAAGGAGCAGTCACTGTCCTGTCGAAGGGCCCGATGAGATTCCACCCTGCCACCGCTGATATCTGATTCTGATCACCTTGATAACCAGCGATCGCGAGATTTTGGTTTGATTTGAACTTCAGCCAGTACCCTTTTCCCCGCTGGAGCGTGGATCGTATGATATATGAGACATCATATTCGAATGCGTTGGAAATCGCTCCGGGAAACAGCGTCCTCGCAGACGAATCACTCACCCCGAGAGGAAGCGAGAGCATGTTCCATCCGGAAGAGACAGAAACCCCGATGCTGTTGAATTTTGTCCAGAGTGTAAAGATCCTCTCTCCGGCGTAGAAAAACATATAAGAATTCTGATTTCTCAGATTAATTGTCACATGGGCCGATGAATCCCTCATGTAGATCGCGTACTCACGAGAAAGACGATGAAGAGCAGACGTGTCCCATGAAACGGTGATTGTTCCTGTGTCGAGTGTCGTTTCAATCTTCATCAGCCAGGAGGGTAATTCCGGCTGAGCCACATCAACCGCAAATCTCGTTCCGAGAAGATTGGGCCAGTTATCACCAACGTGAGGAAAATACACTTGCAGCCAGTCACCCGGAGGGCTCGGCGGACAGGGCTTGTCATACAATGAGTCGAATCTCTGCGAGGCATCCGGCCTGACACCGATGGTCGCCAATGAATCATGCAGGGTTGCCACCCGCGCCTGAAACAATACCGACCAGTGGTAGAGATCCATGCTGTCGGACGCAGAGGATGCAGGAACTGCAGACCTGCAAAACGAGACTGACAGGAACACTGCTGCACAGCATATTCGTATACTCCTGCTCGAGCTTCTCATTCCTTCTCTCTCCATAATCTCCATATCATCCCTTCCCCCGGGATGGTTCCGGGGGAAGGAATATTTCGGCACATGGTTATTTCGTGAGGAGCATTTTTTTCGATGCGACGAACAGCTTGCCGTTCCCGGCAACTGCACTCATGCGGCAGACATAGAGTCCGCTCGCCAGCCCGGAAGCATCGAACCTGACTTCGTGATAACCCGCCAGTTCCTTCTCTCCCTTCACGAGCGTCGTTACTTTTTGGCCAAGCGTATTGTACACCTCCAGGGTTACGAAGGCATCGGAGGGGATTCCGAATTTGATTGTTGTCGCCGGGTTGAAGGGATTCGGATAGTTTTGTGTCAGGACGAACGACGAAGGGATAATCGGGTCGACTTTCCGTACCATAAACCGTCTGGTGGTCCCGTTCTCCGCGTACGTATACGAACTGACCTTCCCCATGTCCACGGTCTTCATTGATGTCTGATCAAACAACTCGATTTCTGCCCTGTTTGGAAACTGCGGGACTGCATCCTGACGCCAGTTCAATGTCACGGAGCCGGAACCGGAAGTCGTCACCTGGAATTCCCAGCTTGCCTTCTCGGGCGCGGCAAAGAGACGGGCATAATTCTGGCCGAAGATTGCCGGGAAGCTCCCGTCAGTCACAGGAAAGCTCACTTCGATGAAGTTCTTATCGGGGCTTCTCGGCGGCCGCGGGGCATCATACCGACAGTCGAATCCGGTCTTGGCATCAGTTCGGACACCAAGCGACGCAATTGCATCAGTGCACCTCTCCCCATCCGGCAGTGTGATCGTCGCTGCGATGTCAACGGTCCAATGGGTTGCCTCGGGACGTTCCGCAACAAGTACTGCGGGCTTCGGCGCAGGCACAGAAACGGCGGCAGTACAATTCATGGTTATGCCGCCCGTCAGCATTCCCAGCCAGTACCCTTTCCACCGGTGGAGCGTGCTCGTTTCGTACTCGTATCCCGAGCCATTGTACTTATACATCGTGCTCACCAGCCATCCGTCATGATTGGCTTGAGAGAGCGTCTTGGTATTCGTTCCGTCAGTGAACATGAGTGAATCCAGCGGCTCATCGGTTACGAATGGATCGCCGATGATGTTGAACCCGTTCTGCAGGGCAAGCGATGTGGTTTTTACCGGAGCGCCGGTCGCATCAATTTTCTTACCGGCATTCGATCCGAGCCAGTATCCCTGCGAAAGGTTCAACGCAGAGGGAATCGAGTACCCAACCGCCGGATTAAACTCGAATACATAATATGGTGTGCCGCCGTAATTGTCGCCGAACACTCCGTCTGGCGTCATCACGGACTGAGACACCGGAACGCTCACGAGGTTCCATCCCGCGATCGCAGAGTCACTGATTGTGTATTCTGTGATCTGGAAGTTAGCTGCAATTGTCTTGTCAGCATCCATCGCCAACAATAACGGGTTATCCGTTTCATGCCCGATTGGAACATCTCCGGTCCAGTTTGCAAAATGGTACCAGGTATTCGCGGTCGGAGTCACCGTGACAGTCGCAGGATAGACATACGTCCCACCCGGAGGATTTAACGCCACGGTGCCGTTTGCCGGCGGAGTGACTGTGAGCATGTAGCTCTGCCCGGAGAATGAAGCAGTGATCGTGTGGTCAGTACTCACCGCAGTGAACGTATACCCTGCTGTTGCTCCCTGCGAAACACCGTCGACGAGAACGTCTGCAATCTGATAGTGTCCATCGGGGGTAATCGTAAAGGATTGAGTCGCTCCATCATTCACCGTGAGAATACCTGCAGGACTGATTGTACCATGCGCACCCTGCGTGACGGTAATCGTGTGCGTGATCATTGAATAGGTGGCTGTGATGGTGTGATTCGCCGCGACAGCATGGAAGGTATAGCTCGAAACTACCGCGATCGATGTTCCATCTACTACCAGTGTGGCAATTTGATAATGCGTGTCCGGGGTGATTGTAAACCCCTGGTCGGCACCATCATTGACAATCACGGCACCACCGGGAGCGATTGTACCATTCGCACTCTGCGTCACCGTGATCGTGTGCGTAATCATCGAATACGTGGCGGCAATGGTATGGTTGCCCGCAACTCCGGAAAACGTGTAACTTGGTGCGACGGTAACAGCTGAACCATCCACCGTCAATGTGGCAATCTGATAATGTGTATCCGGAGTGATGGTGAAAGTCTGATCGGCGCCATCATTCACAGTCACCGAACCGCCCGGAGCAATCGTACCGTTCGCACTCTGCGTCACCGTGATTGTGTGCGTAATCATCGAATACGTGGCGGTAATGGTATGGTTGCCCGTAACTCCGGAAAACGTGTAACTTGGGGCGACGGTAACAGCTGAACCATCCACCGTCAAAGTGGCAATTTGATAATGAGTGT